>WNFO01001457.1_pt1 | contig 18662 bp, 20 predicted proteins | sample 5400251 | NCBI WGS metagenome assembly WNFO01 (sample SAMN13153354, study PRJNA577476) | soil metagenome | isolation source: 100 cm saprolite under Madrone tree | place: USA:California | collected 2016-06-14
CAGGATTGGCGCGGCCGCTCGCTGCGGCCGGTCTGTTTCCGGCGCGGACGATCCATCTCTTGCAGCTCGGCGAGGAAGCGGCGCAGCTTTCGGCGATGGCGCTTAAGGCCGCCGACATCCACGACGAGCAGGCGCGGCTGATGGTACAGCGGCTCGTTGCGCTCGCCGTGCCGCTGATCACGATCGTGATGGGCCTTGCCGTCGCCGGCATCGTCAGCGCGTTGCTGACGGCAATGCTGAGCCTCAATGATCTCGCGGTGTGAGCCTGCGCTACGGCTGCCGCGGGCCTGGACCGAACGAGGCGCCGATCGTTCCAGCGGCTTCACCCTGATCGAGCTCCTCGCAGTGCTCGCCATACTCGGTTTGGCTTTGGCGTTGATCTCGGGCTACAAACCACCGTGGAGCCGCGGGTTGGGCCTCGAGGCGACCGCCGCCGAACTCGCCGCGGGTTTGCGCCTGGCGCGGTCCGAGGCGATTGTCGGCAACCGCCCGATCATCTTCGACCTCGATCTGATCGGCCACCGCTATAGGATCGGCGCGGCGCCGCCGCGGCGCCTGCCAGCCGATCTGTCGATCGAGCTTTTGACGATCTCCGGCGAAGCACGCAGTGCCGGGGAAGGCGACATTCGCTTCAACCCCGACGGCAGCTCAACGGGAGGTAGAATCTCGCTGATTGATGGACAACGCCGCATCGGCGTCGGCGTCGACTGGCTGACCGGACGGGTAAGCATCGCCAATGGTCGCTGAACGCACTTCCCAGGACAGCGGGTTCACCTTGCTCGAGGTCGTCGTAGCACTTGCCATCGCTGCACTCGCCATCGTCGGGCTTTTTCAGGCGGCCAGCGGAGGATTGTTGGCCGTCAACACCGCGGGGCGGGTCGAGGAAGCCGTCCAGCGTGCGCAGTCTCATCTTGCCGCGGTTGGGCGGAGCGCCGCTCTGATCCAGGGGGAATTCACCGATGATGATGGCGGGGGTTATCACTGGCGGCTGCGCGCCCGGCCGGTGGCAAGCCGCCAAGTGGCGGCCGCGGACGGGAATCCTACTGTGCCGGCGTCGGCGACCCTATTCGATGTCGAGGTCGCCATTTCGTGGCCCGGGCCTAGGGGTGAACGATCGGTGGTGTTGAAGACGATGCGGCTCAGCGCCACGACAAGGGGCGAGTGACGCCGTGACGCTGATGCCCAGCACGACCGGGCGGCAGAGCGGCTTCACCCTGCTCGAGATACTCGTCGCCCTGGTTGTGCTCGGGTTTCTGATGGTCGGGCTCACTCAAGGCGTGCGAGCCGGTCTTACAATGTGGGGCGCACAGACGCGGAGAGTTGGCGAAACTGCGGATCTCGATGCCGGCGCTCGCGTCTTGCGCCGGCTCCTGAGCGGGATTTCGCTGCCGTCGGCGGGCGGCTCTCTCGGTGCCTCCAGTACGGAGAAGTTCGAGGCCCTCCCCGAGAGTCTAACATTTGTTGGTGATCTCCCGACCGGGTTTGGCACAACCCGTCGCGCCGATATCACGCTCGATCTTCACGAGGGACGGCTGGTGCTGCGCTGGACGCCGCGTCGCCACGAGCTATCCATCGCGCCGCCGCCCGAGCCCATTGAGACCGAACTGATTCGCGGGGTAGAGCGCTTTGATCTCGCTTATTGGGGCTCGCCGTCACCAGGTGAGCCGGCGGGCTGGCAGTCGCGCTGGGACCGCCGCGACATCCCCGAACTCATTCGCGTTCGCCTCGGCTTCGCAACGGGCGACCGACGCCGATGGCCCGACCTGATTGCCGCGCCCCAGCACTGAACCACGGGCCCGATTCGCATCTGCAAATTTTAGCATCAAGGAAATCGCGGTTTGCTTTCTCGGATTAGAGGAGTATATGCATCATAAACTCGAATTGCGTGTAATACGGCAGATCGCCACTATAATTTTGCCGCCTATCCGAGCCTCTGTGGCGACGATCGGCTTGATATCGCCTCTATACAGCTGGTCCATCTTCCCAGCTCGTGCGTCCCTCTGTAGCATTAGCGATGGCGTGCAGGCGGGTTTGGGTTGGCTTCATTTTGGATTGTGATGCGTGAGTTCTTTGTCTGGTGGTTCGGACAGCTTGGCGAACTACTGCCACAGGGATTGCGCCGGTCTGCGCTGACGGCCGCCGACGCGATGGTGATCAGCCCGATCGGACAGCTGGGCCGCGGCATCGATGCGGTCGCGGTTGGTGTTCGCCGAAACGGGAAGGAAACGCCGCTTGGCCGCTTCGGGCTGACCGCGACCAATTTGGCGGAGTTGCCTCGCGCAACCGGAAGGGCGACGGTCCTGCGCCTCGGCGAGGAGGACGTGCTCGGCAAGAGCGTGAGCTTGCCGCTGGCCGCCGAGCGCGAGCTCGACCAGGTCCTTGCTTTCGAGATGGACCGTGAGACCCCGTTCAAGGCTGAAGAACTCTACTGGAATCATCGGATCGAGGGAACCGACCGGAAAAACGGACGATTGTCGGTCCGCCTCTTCCTCGTACCGAAAGCCAACCTCGCGCCATTGCTCACGGCTCTGAGCGAGGCAGGGATCCGACCTGGACGAGCCGAGATTGCCGATGGCCCCGACGCCGGCACTTATCTGCCCCTGGAGGATGGCGGACCGCGGCATCACTCCTCCAGCCGACTCATGTGGTTAGCGGCCGCGTGCTGCGTCGCCCTCGGCCTGGCGGCTGTCGTGATACCCTTTGTGCGTCAAGAGGCTGCTCTTACTTCTATCGAGCAACAGATCGCCGCGGGTCGCGCTGCAGCAGCCGAGGCCGACAGCCTGCGCCATGAAATCGATCGATTGGCGGGGAGCGCCAACTTTATTGAAAGCGAGGGTGACAAGTCCGGCCGCCCGCTGGCGGTCTTGGCGGCTGCGACCCGTATCTTACCGGACGATACCTACCTGACCGAGATGGAGCTGCGGCAACGGAAAGTGACCCTCAGTGGTCGGTCCGCGGCGGCTGCGCGATTGATTGGACCGCTCGCCGCCGATGGTACTTTCCGAAACCCCGGGTTCGCCGCACCGGTGACGCGGCTCGAGGCTCTTGGCTCGGAGCTGTTTACGATCAACGCGGAGGTCGCGCCATAGTCTCGCTCGCAACCCTGCCGACCGGCCGCCGCGGCCGGCTTTGGGCGCTGATTTTGCTGCTGGTAGCGCTGGCGGGCGTGTATTTCCTGGTAGTGACGCCGCTCGTGGACTTGTATGCGGAGCGCCAAGCTGTCCTTGAGAACCGCCGCATGCTGCTCCCTCGCCTGCAAGTTGTCGCCGAGGAATTACCCGGATTGCGCATGAAGGTGTCCGAATTGCGCGCTACGGTAGGCACGCGCAAGGTCACTCTGGATGGTTCCAGCGATGCCGTTGCCGCGGCTAATCTGCAAAGCCGCATCGAGGAGCTTGCCGCTTCCGTGGGCGCTATGATCAACAGCACCGAGAGCCTTCCGGCGGAGATGCGCGGAGGTTACCGCCGCATTGGCCTGCGCTACGTCCTAAACGGTCCGTACGAGACCCTGGTGAAGCTGCTTGCCAGACTTGAGGCGGCGACGCCGCCTCTCGTGGTCGACAATCTCCATATTCATGGCGTGCTGAGGCAGCGAAGGGCGGGCACAGCCGCGACCACGGCGCTTGATGCCGGACTCGACGTCTACGGCTACCGCGCTAACGAAAACCCGGTCGCCGCCAAGCCATGATCAGCCGCCTCGCGATTTACTTGCTGCTTGCCGGATGCCTGGTCTTCGGCGGAATCGTCTTTATCGAACTTCAGCCCGATGCCACCGACGAGCCTGCGCCGAGCGAGGTTTCAAGGCGGCCCAATATGCCCTCCGCCGTCCACCGCCCACAGGGCGCGCGCCTGGAGGAGCTCCTCGCGACGGTTCTTGGCCGACCACTATTCAGCAGCTCCCGACGTCCGCCACAGACAGCTGCCAACGATAGCGGAGGCACCTCCGATCTCGCCGACACGCGCCTGACCGGGATTGTCACGGAGCCTGGGCGCAGTATTGCAATCTTCGCCGTGAATGGCGCCAAGCCGTTGAAATTGACCGAGGGCGAAGCCGTGAGCGGCTGGCGCATCGAGAGCATCACACCGCGCGAGGTTGCGTTGAGTGGTCCAGGTGGAGCCAAGACCCTGGCACCCAAAAACGATCCGAGCCTCGCCGCACCACCGTCCGGCCCGACTCCAGCCGCGGCTGCTGCGGTACGCCCACCCATTCCACCGTCTCCTGCCGCGGCTCCGCCGGCGAGGCCGGATGTTCCGCCCGCTCGTGGCCGGCCTCGTCCGGTGCGGATCGATAGGCAGCCATGAGCCGTCCGCCGATCTTGGCGATAGCGCTGCCGCTGCTTGCCGGTTGTCAAGTCTACCCTTCACCGGTTGGTTTGGAGCCGCTTGAACAGCCGCAGGCGCTTGAGGCAGCGCCCCCGCGCGTGAACGCGACGATCCCGAGTGATCGCCACCGAGGCGAGTTCGAGGCGCGTGGTGTCGCGACAACGCCAGTGGTGGAACCGCCAGCGGTGCCGGGCGCCACAGGGCAACCAGGAGAAATCACGCTCAATTTCGTCGACACTGACATTCGCGAGATTGCCCGCACGATTCTCGGCACTACACTGAAGCTCAATTACACCATCGATCCCAATATTCACGGTACTGGCTCGATCGAGACCACTGCGCCGCTGCCGCGCTCGGCGCTGCTGCCGGCACTCGAGACCTTGCTCAACGAAAATGGTGCAACCCTGGTCGAAAAGAACGGGATCTACGCTGTCGTTCCGATCGCCGTGGGCGCGGCCAGCAACCGTGCCTCCGGCGCGGATGCGATAGGCGCCAGCACTCAGGTGGTCGCACTGCGTTATGCCGCGGCGAAAGATCTCGCCAAGACGCTCGAGCCCTTTGTCGCCGAAGGCGGCAAAATCAGCGCGGACCCGGGTCGCAACGCGCTTCTCGTGCGCGGCGACGCCGCGGTGCGTGGGACCTTGACCAGTCTGATCCGCGCCTTCGACATCGATCTCCTGGCGGGCCAATCATACGCCGTCTTTCCGGCGGGCGACAGCGATCCTGCTAAGCTCGCGGGCGAGCTTGAGAGGGTATTACAGGCTCAAGGCGAGGGCGCTCTCGCGGGTATCGTTCGCGTGCTGCCGATGGCGCGGGTCAATGCAGTTCTCGTGGTCTCCTCGCAGCCGCGTTATATCGATGCGGCCAAACGCTTTGTCAGCCTCATGCAGCGGGCCGAGGATGCGACCGCGCGAGCCTGGCATGTTTACTATGTGCAGAATGGCCAGAGCGCGGATCTCGAGCTTCTCCTCCAGCGCGCCTTCACGCCGCGCAACGTTGCGCCTACTGGGGCCCCGCCTGGCGCCACCGCCCCTGGTGCCGATCAACTCACGATCGGCGGCGGGCGCGGTCCGGGTGGCGGCACGTCAGGTTTCGGTGGTCAAGGCTCCACTGCAGGCCTCGGCGGCGCCGGCGGGGGAGCCGGCGCCGCAACCGGCGCGACGGGTGGCGCGGGAGCCGCCGGAGGGGCAGGCGGGCTGGGCGCCGCCATCCCGTCGCCGACCGCCGCCACTGAGGCCGCTCCCCCGGCCACCGAGCCGTTATCAACCGAGGCGGGCCCCGGCGGCGGGCCGGAAAACCGTATTCGGATCATCGCCAATCGCCGCAACAACGCTCTGCTAATCTATGCCACGCCGAGCGAGTACTCGGTCATCGAGGGGATGCTGCGCAAGATCGACATCATCCCGCTGCAAGTGCTGATCGAGGCGACGATCGCCGAGGTCGACCTAAACGACGCGCTGCAATACGGCACCCAATTCTTCTTCAAGATCGAGCATGTCGCCAACACGCTGGGTCCCCCTTCTATTTCCGGGTTTCCCGATCTGGGGGCTGCTAGGGCTACGGGCCTGACCTTTCCCTCGACGAGCCCCTACTTCATCCTCAGCAAGCTGCCTAATTTTGCGCTTGCGGCGCTATCGTCGGTGACCAAGGTCAAGGTGCTTTCGGCGCCACAGATCCTGGTTCTCGACAACGAGCCTGCACGGCTGCAGGCCGGCCAGCAGGTGCCGGTTCTGACCGGGACCGCGACGAGCACGCTTGCGGCCGGTGCGCCTGTCGTCAACAGCGTCGACTATCACTCGACAGGCGTCATCATGCAGGTGACGCCGCGGGTCAACTCGGGGGGCCTCGTCACCCTCGACATCGCCCAGGAGGTGAGCGATGTGGCAGCTGCGGCAACGAACACTGTTGCCGGCTCGCCGACCTTCAACGATCAGATATTTCGCACGCGGGTGGCGGTGCAGGACGGCCAGACCGTCGGGATGGCCGGGCTGATCCGCGACAACGCGTCAGAGGGAAACAGCGGGATTCCCCTACTCAAAGACATCCCGATTCTTAGTGCGTTTTTATCGACCCAGAACAACTCGCGGATCCGCACCGAGCTGCTTGTGCTGATCACCCCACATGTCGTGCACGATCAGCGCGATGCGCGGGCCCTGACCGAGGATTTGCGCAGCCAGCTGATCAATGCCGGGCTCGTCCCGCAACAGCTCCAGCGCAAGGGCGTCCCCGGCCTGCCCAACCCGAACGGTCTCTAGCCCGTGACAGGGCCGTGGCGATCATCGGCGCCTTACCGCCGCGACGATGGGTTCGCATTGATCATCGTATTGTGGACGTTGGTGCTGATCGCCTTCATCGTCGCCCATGTGACGGCGAACGGGCGAACCGAAATCCGCATCGCCGGCAATATGATCGCGGAGGCGACTGCCGAAGCGGCCGACGACGGCGCTATCGTTGCCGCCATCTTCAACTTGCTCGATCCGAACCCGGATCAGCGTTGGCCGTTGGACGGCTCCCCGCACGAACTGACAATCGGCGGCAGCCGCGTACTGGTACAACTTCGAGACGAGTCAGAGCGGATCAATCCAAACTCGGCGGCGCCGCAGCTCCTCGAAGCATTGCTGCGTCTTACCGGAAGCGACGCTGAAAGCGCGCGGCGGTTGGCGGCTTCGATCAGCGAATGGGTCGGATCCGATCCGGCAGGCCGACAGCAAGAAGCGCAGCTCGTGGAATATCAAGCGGCGGGCCTCGATTACGGGCCCCCGAATGCCCCCCTCGAAACCATAGACGAACTCGGTCGCGTACTCGGCATGACCCCGGCCGTCCTTGCTGCGGTCCGTCCCCATCTGACGCTCTTCGGTCCCCCAGAACCGAACGCGTTGAGCGCCGATCCGATCGTGGCGGCCGCCCTATCTCAAATCCGACAGGTCGCACCAATTGCCGCGCCGGCAAATCAGGGGCCGGACGCTCCGCTTATCGTGCGGATGATTGCGAGCGCGTTAGGACCGAGCAATGCTCGCGTTCAGCGCTCGGCCATCGTTCGCGTCGGGGCCTCGCTGCCGGGCGGATACGCCGTCCTCGCCTGGGGTGGCGACTTAGATTGAGCGTTTGCGCTTTATTCGTTCAGGATTACGGTCGAGCTGGCGCTACTGGTTTCCTGTCCAGCCGGCCCGAGCGAATAAAGATCGAATTCGTGTCCGGCGCGCTGGCTCGGATTATGGTAGACGAAAGGTCGGCCCCAAGGGTCCGCAGGCACCTTTTCTCCCGTCGTGTAGGGTCCTCTCCAATTGGCGACCCCTGAAGGCTTGGTCACCAGGGCCTGCAATCCTTGCTCCGCCGTCGGATAGTTCCCAACGTCCAGTTTATACATATCGAGGGCCGTCGCGAGGCGCCCGATCGATAGCTGCGCGACCTTCTCTTTTGCGGATCCGAATTGCTGCATCACCCGAGGGCCGACAAGCCCGATCAGCAGCCCCAGGATCGCGAGCACGACGAGAAGCTCGAGCAGGGTAAAGCCGCGCTGCCGGCGCTCCTCGATCCGGTACGATGGGCTCGATAGAGATCGCTGGTCCCGCTGCTCACTTGGCAGCAATGCGGACGAACCGGGCCGTGACATCATTGGCGCGCGCAGTCGTTGGGTAACCCCTACCGCCCTCTCATTACGACGGAATTTGGGCATATTCGCGGCGGACAGTCGCTCCGCTGCAGCGATTCCCGGCCGTCAGTGGTGGAAGAGGTTCAGGGCTGAGCCCTTGCGGAACCACTCCAGCTGCGAGGTGCTGAAGGTGTGGTTGAGGTGCAGCGTCTCGCTCGTGCCGTCCGCGTGCTTGATGCGGCATTCGACCGGCTTCCCCGGCGCCATCTCGGCCAAACCGACGAGGCTCAGCCGGTCGTCGGCGCGGATGCGGTCGTAGTCGTTCGGGTCCTGGAAGGTCAGCGCCAGTAGGCCCTGCTTTTTCAGATTGGATTCGTGTATCCGCGCAAAGCTGCGGGCGATCACCGCGGCGCCGCCGAGCAGGCGCGGTGACAATGCCGCATGCTCGCGGCTACTTCCTTCGCCGTAATTGCTGTCGCCGACCGCCACCCATTTGACGCCCTCCGCCTTGTAATGGCGAGCGATCTTGGCGATCGGCTGGTCCTTCTCGCCGCTCAGCACATCGATGCCTTTGCCAGCCTCGTCGTTGAAGGCGTTGATCGCTCCCATGAACATGTTGTCGCTGAACTTGTCGAGATGGCCACGGAAACGCAGCCAATACCCGGCCGGCGAGATGTGGTCGGTCGTGGTCTTGCCCTTGGTCTTGATCAGCACCGGCATGTCGAGGAAATCCTTGCCGTCCCACGCCGGCCAGGGCTGCATGACCTGAAGCCGCTCGCTGTTCGGGTCGACTTTGATTTCGATGTTGCTGCCGTCCTCGGGCGGGGCGATGTAGGTCGCGTGGCCGTGGTCGAAGTCGCGCGCCGGCACCTCGGGCGCAGGCTTCGGCGGGTCGAAGCGGAACGGCTTGCCGTCGCTGCCGGTCAAGGTGTCGGTCAGCGGGTTAAATGACAGTCGCCCGCCGAAGGCCATCGCAGTGACGATCTCCGGGCTGCCGATGAAATTCATCGTCGTCGCCTTGCCGTCGTTGCGCGCCGGAAAGTTGCGGTTGTAGGAGGTCACGATCGTGTTGGGCTTCTCGGACTCCTCGGTCGAGCGGCGCCATTGCCCGATGCACGGGCCGCAGGCATTGGCCAGCACGGTGCCGCCGATCTCCTGCAACGACTGCATCTGCCCGTCGCGCTCGATTGTCGCGCGCACCAGCTCTGAGCCCGGCGTTACCATGAACGGCACGGCGGCCTTCAGGCCGTGCGCCTTGGCCTGCTCGGCCACCTCCGCCGCACGGCTCATATCCTCGTAGGAGGAATTGGTGCAGCTGCCGATCAGCGCCGTGGAAATCTCGTCGACAAAACCGTTCTTTGTGTTTTTTACCTCGGGGGCGAGCATAGAGACCGGCCGCGCCCGATCGGGGGAATGCGGCCCGACGATGTAGGGTTCGAGCTTCGAGAGGTCGAGCTCGACAACGCGATCGTAGAATTTCGCCGGGTCGGCCTCGACCTCCGGGTCGGGCCGCAGCAATTCGAGGTTGGCCTGCATCGGCGGCACCAGATTGCCGCGCCCGGTGGCGCGCAGGTATTTCGCCATGTGCTCGTCGGCCGGGAAGATCGAGGTCGTGGCGCCCAACTCGGCGCCCATGTTGGTGATCGTCGCCTTGCCGGTGGCGCTGATCGTGCGCGCGCCTGGGCCGATATATTCGACGATGGCGTTGGTGCCCCCCGATACGGTCAGCGCCCCGGCGACGAACAGGATCACGTCCTTGGGTGCGGTCCAGCCGCTCATCTGGCCGGTCAGAAAGACCGCGATGTGCCGCGGATAGAGCACCTCCCAAGGCAGCCCGGCGATCGTCTCGACCGCGTCGGCGCCGCCGACCCCGACGGCACAGGCGCCAAGCCCGCCGGCATTGGGCGTGTGCGAGTCGGTGCCGATGATCAATTCGCCCGGGAAGGCGTATTGCTCGAGTACGACCTGGTGGATGATGCCGGCGCCCGGCCCCCAAAAGCCAGCGCCGTATTTGGCGGCGGCCGAGCGCAGGAAATCGTAAACCTCCTGGTTCTCGGCGAGCGACTCGCGGAGATCCTGTCTGCCCTCGTGGCGCGCCTGGATCAGGTGGTCGCAGTGCACCGTCGTCGGCACGGCGACCTTGTCGCGCCGCGTCTGCATAAACTGTAAGAGGCCGGTCTGCCCGAGCACATCCTGGAACACGACGCGGTCGGGGCGGGTCAACAGGTAGCTCTTGCCCGGCTCGAGCTCCTGGTGTTCCGGGTCGTCGAGATGCCCGAGCAGGAGCTTATCGGCCAAGGTCAGCGGCCGCTGCAGTCGACGCCGGACCACCGCGAGATTGCGCGCCATGGTTGCGTATACTGCAGCCGCCATTTCCGGGGTCGATTCGATAGCAACCATTGTCGAGCCTCTCTGGGAATTACGTCCTCGCGCCGCCAACCTCGCAGATGGCGGACGGGACCGATCGCGCGGCCCGGACCTCCCGCCCTATACCGGCTGCTCAGATCGCGTCGAGCTGCCAGGCGACGTCGTTGGCAATTCCCCAAAGATAGCCGATTTCGGCTTGCCCGACGAGGGCGTAGGCCCGCCCCTCGTGCCGCCAGTACAGCAAGTTGACGTCCTGACGGCGATCGAAGGTCGGCGAAATGTTCGGCAGCTTCGAGGATCCGATGATCAGGGTCAAAGGACCGATCGCCTTGTTGTCGGTCGTATAAACGAGCTCGGCCGCCGGGCGGCCTTCGGCCACGACCAGCTTGGCGCCGCGGAAACTCAGCCCCCAAGGCTTGAGGTTCAGCTCCGGCAAGCGGCCCTCCTGCGGCAAGCTCTGGCTGATCTTTTGCAGCGCTTCGCGCGGATCCCCCGTAGCCGCCACGTCCAGAGCCGGATTATCACCGGCATTGACGAAGAGCTTGAAATAGCCGGCGGCGTTGTCGAGCCATGCACCGTTGGCTGCGGCGGCTTCGACCGCCGGCCGCTTGCCGGCAACGTTGTCGGGCAACAGCTTGGCAATGCCGAGATAGACCGCACCCCCGCCGACGACGAGACCGAAAAGCGAAGCCGCCGCCGGCAGCGCGATCCACCAGCGGTTGGACGTTACCGTCCGTGCTCCCGCACGACCCTTGAACGGGAGGATCCGGGCGGGGGCCTGCGCCTCGATCGTCTCGCCCCGCGCGGCGGCGATCAGCCGGTCCGGCAGCGCCTCATGGAGAACCTCGTCGTAGGCGAGCCGCAGCAGGTGTGTCGAATCAGCGAGCGCTGCCAGCTGCTGCCGCGCGGCCGGATCGGCGTCGAGCCATGCTTCGACTTCGCGCCTTTGCGCTGTCTCCAATTCGCCGTCAAGATAGGCGATGAGACGGTCGTCACCGAGCCTCTGCATCCGTCCTACTCCTGCCCACTCCTCGGCCGGCCTCGAGCTGTGCCTGCAGCGCCATGCGGGCCCGCGCGAGACGGCTCATGATCGTACCGACCGGCACCTGCACTACCTCCGCAGCCTCCTTGTAGCTCAGGCCCTCGACCGTCACGAGCAGCAGGGCGGTTCGCTGATCCGGAGGCAAGAGGTCGACGGCGCGCCGCACCTCGGCGAGGGCAAGGCGTGCTTCGACGCGGCGCACCGGCTCATCCGAGCCCAGCCGCTCCTCTGGCATATCGCCCTCCTCTTTGCGGACGTCACGCGAGCGGACCAGATCGATCCAAATTGTTTGCACAATGCGAAACATCCAGCTGTCGAACCGCGTACCCTCCTGAAACTGGTGCTGGCGTGCGAGCGCGCGCTCGCACGCAGCCTGAACCAGATCGTCGGCATCGCTGACGGATCCCGCGAGCCCGCGGGCAAAGCGACGCAACCTCGGCAAGACGGCGATCAGTTGGTCGCCGAACCGGATGCTCGCAGGATCCCTACTCGAAACCAAGCGTACCGGCGATCCCGCCAATCCGTGGCGAAATGACAACGCCCCTCCTACACTCTTATTCCCGGCGGTGCTCGCCGGGGAGCATGCGCGACTGACCGCGGACGGATTTTTGACCCTGGTGACGTCTTCGGTAGGGTTCGGCGCGACGTCAAGCGGCTCGCCTCGATATCCTATATCGGGGGCCAAAGACGGCAAAAGCAAGATGATCTTCGCGGGAAGCGGGCGAACTCGCGCCGGGTTCGCTCTTCACAAATCTCGGGAGCCGCGCCATTGTGCGCGCCGGTTCCGGCTCGGGCATTGGGAAACAGCCGCGCGATGAAAGTGGCCATCATCAAGGAGAGGCGGGCCTATGAGCGCCGAGTGGCGGCGTCTCCCGACTCGATCAAGCGCATGGTCGAGATGGGTCTCGAAGTCGCAGCGGAGACCGGTGCCGGCAGCGAGGCCTCCTTTACCGACGACGCGTTTGCCGCGGCGGGTGCCTCGATCGCCGCTGATGGGGCAGCAGCGCTCGACGGTACCGATATCCTGTTGAAGGTGCAGCGCCCGCTGATCGGTGACGAGGCGGGGAGCGACGAGCTGCGACACCTGAAGCGCGGCGCGGTGTTGATCGGCCTGCTACAACCGCTGCGCCATCCTGTCGACCTCGAAGCCTATGCGAATGCCGGGATTAACGCCTTTGCGATCGAGCTCTTGCCACGCATTACCCGAGCACAGGCGATGGATGCGCTCTCCTCGCAGGCCAACCTTGCCGGCTACAAGGCCGTGCTCGAAGCCGCCGACGAATTCGGCCGTGCCTTCCCGATGATGATGACCGCGGCCGGCACGATCAAGGCGGCACGCGTGCTGGTGATGGGCGCCGGGGTCGCAGGGCTGCAGGCGATCGCCACCGCCCGCCGTCTCGGCGCCATCGTCTCGGCGAGCGATGTCCGGGCTGCAGCGAAGGAGCAGGTCGAAAGCCTGGGCGCCACCTTCATCACCGTCGACGAAGCGGCCGCCCGTACGGCCGAAACCGCAGAAGGTTATGCCCGCGAGATGGGCGAGGATTACCAGCGGCGCCAGCGCGAGACGATTACCGCTGCTCTGAAGCGCACCGATGTCGTCATTTGCACCGCGCTCATTCCCGGGCGCAAGGCGCCGATCTTGCTGACCGAGGCGATGGTCGGCGAGCTCGCTCCCGGCTCGGTCGCCGTCGACCTCGCCGTCGAGAGCGGCGGCAATGTCGAGGGCAGCCGGCTCGGTGAAATCGTCACCACCCCGAACGGGGTCAAGATCATCGGATATGCCAATATGGCCTCCCGCATCCCGGTCGATGCGAGCCAGCTCTATGCGCGTAATCTGTTGAGTTTTTTGACGCTGCTCGTCGACAAGGACGGCAAGCTCAAGATCGACACAAATGACGAGATCATCAAGGCGACGCTGCTGACCGCCGACGGCGCGGTGGTGAACCCGGCGGTCTTGCCGCCGGCCCCGGCCGACGTCCGGGCGGCGGCGAGCTGACGCAAGCGGCGATGGCGGACCCCGTTTCCCTGGCCGAGCAGGCGAGCGAGGCCGCCGGCGAGGCCAACGCGCTCGCGCACAGCCTCGACTCCCTCGCCCAGCAGCTGGCATTGCATGCACAACCGGTCGTCGCCGCCGGCACGCCCTTCGTCTTCGAGCTGACGATCTTCGCGCTTGCGGTCTTTGTCGGCTATCACGTCGTGTGGCGGGTGACCCCGGCACTGCACTCGCCGTTGATGAGCGTGACCAACGCCATATCGAGCGTAATCATCGTCGGTGCGCTGATTGCGGCGGGCCCGCTCGGCCTGAGCTTTGCCAAGGTCATGGGTTTCGTCGCCGTGACCCTCGCCTCAGTCAATATCTTCGGCGGCTTTATCGTCACCCAGCGCATGCTCCAGATGTTCCGGAAAAAGAGATAGCGGGCGCAGTGAGCGAGAACCTTTCCGCTCTCTTCTATTTGATTGCCGCGATCTGCTTCATCATGGGGCTGCGCGGCCTGTCCTCGCCAGAAACGGCGCGGACGGGGAACATCTACGGCATCGCCGGCATGATCATCGCGGTGGCCACGACCTTGGCGACCCCGCACGTGGTGAGCCTGTGGCTGATCGTCGTCGGCATCCTGATCGGCGGTGCGATCGGCACCTATATCGCGCTACGCATTCAGATGACCGCACTGCCGCAGCTGGTCGCGGCATTTCACAGCCTGGTCGGTCTCGCCGCCGTCTGCGTCGCCGCCGCCGCCTTCACCTATCCCGAAGCCTACGGGATCGGGGTGCGGGGCTCGATCCACGGCGCGAGCCTTGTCGAGATGGCGATCGGCATGGCGATCGGTGCGATCACCTTCACCGGCTCGGTCGTCGCCTTCGGCAAATTGCAGGGGCTGGTCAGCGGCCGGCCGCTAATCTTCACCGGCCAGCACCCGCTGAACGCCGGGCTCGGGGTGGCGCTGGTGCTGCTGATCGTCGTCTTCGTCTCGACCGAAGCGCCGGGGGCGTTCTGGCTGCTCCTGCTGGTGTCTCTCGCCCTCGGCTTTCTCCTGATCGTGCCGATCGGCGGGGCCGACATGCCGGTCGTGATCTCGATGCTGAACTCCTATTCGGGCTGGGCGGCCTGCGGCATCGGTTTCACCCTGTCGAACAGCCTCCTGATCATCACCGGGGCCCTCGTCGGCTCGTCGGGTGCGATCCTCAGCTATATAATGTGCAAGGGGATGAACCGCTCGATCTTCAACGTGATCCTGGGCGGCTTCGGCACCGAGGGCGGCACCCTCGCCGCGGCTGCGGACAGCGGCGACCGCTCGGTCAAGTCGGGCAGTGCGGAGGACGCTGCCTTCATCCTGAAGAACGCCGCCTCGGTGATCATCGTGCCGGGCTATGGCATGGCCGTGGCGCAAGCCCAGCACGCGCTGCGCGAGGAGGCCGACCTGCTGAAGAAGGAGGGGGTCAATGTGCGCTATGCGATCCATCCGGTCGCCGGGCGCATGCCGGGCCACATGAACGTGCTGCTCGCCGAAGCCAATGTCCCCTATGACGAGGTCTTCGAGCTCGACGAGATCAACCGGGACTTTGCCTCGACCGATGTCGCCTTTGTCATCGGCGCCAACGACGTGACCAACCCGGCGGCGAAGGATCCGTCGTCGCCGATCTACGGCATGCCGATCCTCGAGGTCGAGCGTGCCAAGACTGTGCTCTTCGTCAAGCGCTCGATGGCCTCGGGCTATGCCGGCGTCGACAACGAGCTGTTCTACCGCGACAACACGATGATGCTCTTCGGCGACGCCAAAAAGATGTGCGAAGACATCGTCAAGGCGCTGGAATAAAAGGGCGCGGCCTCGGGCGGACCTCGCATTCCCTTCCCTCCCGATGCCGAGACGGTCAGCTCAGGATGCAGGCTTTGGTTGTAGTTGGCGGGAACCGAAGGGGGCTCGGCCGATAGGCTCAGTAGCCCTCGCGCTCCATCCGCTTGCGCAACAGTTTGCGATAGCGGCGGACGGCTTCGGCCCGTTCGCGGGCTCGCCGTTCCGAAGGTTTCTCGTAATTCCGCCGCAGCTTCATCTCTCGGAACACGCCCTCGCGCTGCATTTTCTTTTTCAAGGCTCGCAGAGCCTGATCAACGTTGTTGTCGCGAACGAGGACTTGCACGGGGACGGCTCCTCCCGGAAAGGATGCACAAGGGACCGGACCGCGCCGGTGGCCCGGCTGCGCCAATATTTAGCACCTTCGGCCCAGGCTGTGAAGGAGCCCAGCGGGTGCTTTACCCGGGTTCGGCGGCACCACATATTCGGCACCATGGCCTTGTTGAAGATCGCCCGCATGGGGCATCCCGTATTGCGCGCCGCCGCCGCCCCGGTCGATGATCCGACCGCCCCGTGGGTGCGGCGCCTCGTTGAGGACATGGTCGAGACCATGGAGGATGCCGGGGGCACCGGCATCGCGGCACCCCAGGTGCACGAGCCGCACCGGATCGTCGTCTTCCGGGTTCCCGAGGAACGGGTCACCGAGATGCCGGGCGACAGCGCCCAGGATCTCACGGTGCTGGTCAACCCGGTGGTCGAGCTCCTCGGGCAGGAGCGGGCATTCGGTTGGGAGGGCTGCCTCTCGGTCCCCGGGCTGCGCGGCGTCGTGCCACGGCACCTGCGCATCCGCTATCACGCGCTCGGCCTCGACGGCGAGCCCATCGACCGCGAGGTCGAGGGCTTTCACGCCCGGGTCGTCCAGCACGAGTGCGACCACCTCGACGGAATTCTCTACCCGCAGCGGATGACCGATCATCGGCTGCTCGTCTTCCTCGAGGAATTGCAGCGGCACCCGATCGATCTGGCGGCCGTTCTCAGCGAAAGACGAGCCGAGTGAGGAGCCCGCTCGCCGAGAGCCAGCGAGAGGCACTGATCGAGGCGATGCTGCCCGAGGTGGCGTTCGACGGCTGGTCGCGCCCGGCATTGCGCGCGGCGGCGCGGCGGATCGGCATGCCGGCCGGCGAAGCGTTGGCGCTGTTTCCCGGCGGAACCGCCGACCTTGTCGCCTGCTTCAGCCGGTGGGCGGATCTCCGCATGCTCGACCGGCTCGAAACCGAGGCGCTCGATCCGCTGCGCATCCCCGAGCGCATCGCGCTGGCGGTCACTACCCGGCTGGAGATTGTCGCACCATGGCGCGAGGCGGTGGGCCGCGCATTGTCGCTGCTGACCCTGCCGCAACACATGCCACTCGGGCTGCGCCTGCTGTACGAGACGGTCGACGCCGCCTGGTACGGTGCCGGGGATCGCGCGACCGACTTCAGCTTTTATACAAAGCGCCTCACGCTGGCTGCGGTCTATGCGGCCACCCTGCTGTATTGGCTCGAAGACCGCTCGCTTGACTTCGCCGAGACCCGCGCCTTCCTCGATCGGCGCCTCGCCGAGGTGGCAGTCATCGGGAGGGCGCGCCAACATCTCGAGACGGCCGTGGAGCGTCTGCCGAACCCGGTCCGCCTGCTGCGCCAGTCCCGCTAGCGATGGGGAATGAGCCGGGTAACGTGGCCCATTTTGCGGCCGGGCTGGATCTCGGTTTTGCCGTAGAGGTGGAGCTTTGCCAGCGGGTCGTTGAGCGCATCTCGCCATTTCTCGACATCGCCGCCGACAAGGTTCTTCATCACCGCGTCCGAATGATGCTCGACCGAGCCGAGCGGCAGGCCGCACAGCGCTCGCACCAGCTGCTCGAACTGGCTGGTGATGCAGGCGTCGATCGTCCAGTGTCCCGAGTTGTGCGGCCGCGGCGCGATCTCGTTGACCAGAATGTCGCCGCTCTGGGTGACGAACATTTCGACCGCGAGCACCCCGACCAGATCGAGCTTTTCGGCGATGTGCCGCGCGATGACCTCGGCGCGCATCGCGATCTCGGGAGCGATGCGCGCCGGCGCGATCGTCGTGTCGAGGATGTGGCTGGCGTGCTGGTTTTCAACCGGCGGATAGGTCGCCCAGGCGCCGTTGCGGCCGCGGGCGACGATGACCGAGATCTCGCAGGCGAAATCGACAAAGCTTTCGAGAATGCCGATCTCGCCGCCCATTCGCCGCCAGGCTTCCTCGGCCTTGGTATCGGGGGTCAGGGTCACCTGGCCCTTGCCGTCATAGCCCATGCGCACGCTCTTGAGCACCGCCGGGTAGCCGAAGTCCCGCATCGCCCGGAGCAGTGCCGCCGCGTCGGCAACCTCGCGGTAGGCGGCGGTGCCGACATCGATCGAGCGGAGAAAATCCTTTTCCCGCAAGCGATCCTGCGCGATCTCGAGAATTTCGGGGCGCGGCAATACCGGGCGCACGGCCGACACCCACCGCACTGCCTCGGCCGGGATGTTTTCGAACTCGAAGGTGGCAATGTCGACGGCAGAAGCGAAGCGCTCGAGCGCTTCACGGTCGGAGAATTCGGCGACCGTGGCGGCACCGCAGACCTGGGCCGCGGGGCTGTCGGCCTCGGTCGCGAAGACGTGGCAGCGAAAGCCCAGCCGCGCGGCGGCGAGTGCGGTCATCCGGCCGAGCTGTCCGCCGCCCAAGATGCCGATCGCCGCACCCGGAGCCAGCGTCGTCGCCGGTATCATCGCCGTTCCGGGCGGTCAGCCACACCCTGCGTTTGCGCCTGCCGCCAGCTATCGAGAGCCTGTTCGGCGGCGGCATCCGACAAGCCGAGAATTGCCGCGGCGAAGAGTGCTGCGTTGACCGCACCAGCTCGGCCGATGGCGAAGGTGGCCACCGGGATCCCAGCCGGCATCTGCACGATCGACAGCAAGCTGTCCATCCCTTTGAGAGCCCGGCTTTCGATCGGGACGCCGAGCACCGGGAGCGGCGTCAAGGCGGCGACCATGCCGGGAAGATGAGCGGCCCCGCCGGCCCCGGCGATGATCACCCGCAAGCCGCGCGAGCGCGCCGTGCGGGCATACTCGTAAAGTCGCTCGGGCGTGCGGTGCGCCGAGACGATGCGCGTCTCGTGGCTAATGTCGAGCCGGTCGAGGGCATCAGAGGCATGTTGCATCGTCTCCCAATCGGACTGGCTGCCCACGATGATGCCTACCACCCGACCGGCGTCGCTCATTCGGGTTCCTTCGAGGATGCAGCCGCGAGAACGGGCTTATATTAGAGGCGCAGCCGTCCGCACAAGCACCCCGGCGGACCAACCGCGACGGGCTCGGCGAGCCTCAGGCGATGATGTCTGGCAGGAGCTCGCTCTCGATCTTAGAGATCTGATCCTTGAGCAGCAGCTTTCGCTTTTTGAGGCGCTGCAGCTGGAGCTGGTCGAAGGGAGCGCGCTCGGCGAGCCCCGCGATCACCTCGTCGAGGTCGCGATGCTCGGTCTTCAGGGCGGCGAGCTTCGCTTTGA
>WNFO01001757.1_pt1 | contig 18662 bp, 14 predicted proteins | sample 5400251 | NCBI WGS metagenome assembly WNFO01 (sample SAMN13153354, study PRJNA577476) | soil metagenome | isolation source: 100 cm saprolite under Madrone tree | place: USA:California | collected 2016-06-14
GCCGGCCGCGGCGACAACGCCGAAGTCCAACCCGTGGTATCCGGACCACGCCGTGTTCAACGCGACCAAGGATGAGCTGAAGGCGATGCCGGAATTCAAGTATTCGACTTAAGGCAACGCCTGAACAGACCCGTCAAATAGGAAGCGCGCCCGGTTTTGCCGGGCGCGTTTTTGGGCTTATGTCGCACGGTTCTGCTACTCGTCATGCCCGGGACAAGCCCGGCCATGACGAGAGAAAGACCCCTGCACCTCAATTCATCTTCACCAGCGGGCAGCCGCCCTTGTAGAGCGGACGGAACGCCTCGTCGCCGGGCACGGTGGCGAGCAGCTTGTAGAGATCCCATTCACCCTTCGATTCTTCCGGCTTCTTCACCTCGAACAGATACATGTCGTGGACCATGCGGCCGTCGATGCGGATCTTGCCGCCATGTGCGAAAAAGTCGTTGATCGGCGTCGCCCGCATCTGCTCCATCACTTTCGGCGCTTCGTCGGTACCGATCGCCTCGATCGCCTTCAGGTAATGCATGGTTGCCGAATACAGCCCGGCCTGAATCATGCTGGGCATGTGGCCGATCTTCTCATTGAAGCGTTTCGAGAAGGCGCGGGTCTCGTCGTTCATGTCCCAGTAGAAGGCGTCGGTGACGATCAGGCCCTGGGTTTCCTTGGCGCCGAGCGCGTGGGTGTCGGTGATTTCCTGCAGCAGCGCGATCATCTTCTGGCCGCCCTTGGTGATGCCGAATTCGGAAGCCTGCTTGAGCGCATTGGTGGTGTCGCCGCCGGCGTCGGCGAGCGCCACCACCTTGGCCTTGGAGGCCTGCGCCTGCAGCAGGAAGGACGAAAAGTCCGACGAATTGAGCGGATGGCGGACGTTTCCGACCACCTGGCCGCCGCTCTCCTTGACGACATTTGCCGCATCGCGCTCCAGCGCCATCCCGAACGCATAGTCCGCGGTGATGAAGAACCAGCTGTCCTCGCCGCGCTTGACCATCGCCCGGCCGGCGACGTTGGAGAGCGCGTAGGTATCGTAAGTCCAGTGCACGGTGTTCGGCGAACACGCAACGCCGGTAATGTCGGAGCTGCCGCCGCCGGAATTGATGTTGATCTTGTTCTTCTCGCGGGTCAGTGCGGAAACCGGCAGCGCGACCGACGAGGTCGGCACGTCGAAGATCGCGTCGACCTTCTCGTTGTCATACCAGTTGCGCGCGATGCCAAGGCCGATGTCGGGCTTGTTCTGATGGTCGGCGGAAACCACCTCGACCGGTTTGCCCTTCACCTTGGCGCCGTAGTCGGCAACCGCCATCTGGACGGCGGCCAGCGAGCCCTTGCCGGTCGCGTCGGCATAAAGGCTGGACATATCGGTGAGGACGCCGATCTTGACGACGTCGTCGGAGATCTGCGCATTCGCCGCAGTGCCGGACCCCGCCAAAACGAAACTGGCCGCAACCGCGGCCGCAATTGACTTCATGTTTCTTCCTGCCTGATCGTTCTTGTTAAGGGCTTGGTTTGAGGCTGTCTTTTAGCCGCCTTCGCCCACGCCGGCAAAGCCGGTTTTTGGGCAGGCTCAGCCCGCCACCGTCTCTGGATTGCGCCTTTCGAAGCCGTGGTCCCGATGTTAACCTTGTTGGCGGCAGGAGCACCCTGCGTCCTGCCTAATGCCGAACGGGAGGACGACATGACGGAGAGCGTCTACAAAGTCATTGAACTGATCGGTACCAGCAAGGATTCCTGGGAGAAGGCGGCCCAGGCCGCGGTCGACCGGGCCGGAAAATCGCTGCGCGAACTTCGTGTCGCGGAAGTCGTGAAACTCGATCTACAACTGGATACCAAGGGCAAGATCGAAGCCTACCGTGCCAAGCTCAACGTTTCGTTCAAATTCGAGGATTAGGCGAGCCGGTGCGCGGGAAAATGCCATTCCCCCGTCGCAATGGACTGACGGGGGAATGCTGCGAAATACACGAACTGCATTTGAGAAGGCCGCCGCGAATAACATGAATGTCTGCCACTGCGGTCGGCGCCGGCTCCGATAGCTGACTACTGGCATGGGCATCTACACTGCATGGACTTCGAAACGATCGCGGGTCATTCGGAGAACGCCGATGAAAACGATAACGGCCATCGCGGCAAACAAGCTCGGCAATTTCCTGACCAGGGATTTTCGCCAAATTTTCGGTTCGACATGCGACGATATGGCGGAGCGCATCGGCTCTGCGGCGCGGAGCACCATCGAATGTCTGGCCAGGAGCGACGCGCTTTACCACAATTACGAACACACGCTGCAGGTCACCATGGTCGGACGCGACATGCTGCATGGCATGATGGTGCATGAACGAATAGAGCCTGATGACTATGGCCACCTGATTGCCGCCTGTCTTTTTCATGATATCGGCTATGTGCGTGGCGTCCTGAGCGGCGATACCGAAACTGAATTCATCATTGATCCCGACGGGACGAAAATCGTGCTCCCGCGCGGCGCCTCGGATGCGGCGCTCGCGCCGTATCACGTCGACCGGTCAAAACTATTTGTATTCGAGCGATTCGAGAATTCTCCAATTCTCGACCCTGCGCGCGTTGCGGCGGCAATCGAGATGACACGCTTTCCAGTCCCGGAAGATCGCGCGGAGGCGAGCGGTCTCGAGCCGAAACTGGTACAGGCTTCCGATTTCATCGGGCAGCTCGGCGATCCCCTGTATTCGCGCAAAGCAAACGCGCTCTATTGGGAGTTCGAGGAGATCGGCACCAACAGGCAACTTGGCTATTCGTCGCCCGCCGACATTGTTGAGAGGTACCCGGCGTTCTTCTGGGACAGCGTCTCGATGCACCTCGACGACGGGATAAAATATCTCAACATGACGGCTTCCGGCCGGCAATGGATCGCCAACCTCCACCATCACATACTCTGCGCAGAGCGTGCTCAGCGGCTGATGGGGCCTCAGAGCTGAACAGATTTGAGGGTCTGTGGCCGAAGACATCGTGACCGAGTCAAACCCGCTCGGAGAAGGGGTCTGTTTGATTCGGTACTGATTGAACTGATACCATCCGCTCGATCAAGATGAACGGCGACCATCCCAAAGCAGCCATCTATCTGTTCGTGCTCGCAATCCAGATATTGGGAGCGATCTTCTTTGTCTGGCAACAATTACCTTCGTTTAGGCAGATACCGGACGGTGCTTGCCGCCTCATCATGAGATCATTTCGGTTTTGCCATTGCTGAGCCGATTTTCAAGACGACATATCTCGCACGCACATTTAAGGTCTCCCATTTGCCTCCCACATTCGTTACCCGTCGGAGTAAGCGAACCTCCGGCGGCCGCATTTCGGCGTCGCCATTGGTGTTGAATCTAATGGTCAGGCTTGGCGACGGCGTCGGCTTGCAAATCTCGCTTTGCCGGCTGCCGCTTGATTCTTTCCCGCAAGTGCTGAAAGACGGCGTAGAGCAACGGGATCAGGAAAACCCCGAGGAACGATGCCGCGATCATTCCGCTGAATACCGCGGTGCCGACGCCGCGCCGGCTCAACTGTCCGGCGCCCGTCGCGATGACGAGCGGCACCAGGCCCGCGATGAAGGCAAAGCTCGTCATCATGACGGCGCGGAACCGCTCCCGGGCGCCTTCGACAGCAGCCTGCTCGATCGGCAGGCCCTGCTCGCGCCGCTCCTTGGCGAATTCGACGATCAGGATGCCGTTCTTCGCCGCCAGCGCGATCAGCACCACGAGGCCGATCTGGGCGTAAAGATTGTTGTCGAGCCCGAACGCCAGAAGGCCGGCCATCGAACCGAGCACGCCGACCGAAATCGACAACAGCACGGGAACAGGGATCGACCAGCTCTCGTAGAGACCAACCAGAAACAGGTATGCGAACAGCACGGCCAGCGCCAGGATTGTCGTGGTCTTGCCCGAGGCTTCCTTCTCCTGCAATGCGGTTCCGGTCCATTCGTAACCGTAGCCGCGCGGCAGCGTTGCAGCCGATATCTTCTCCATCGCGGCGATCGCATCGCCGGAGGAATAGCCCGGCGCCGGCCCGCCATTCAATGTCACGCTGCGGAAGTTGTTGTAGCGGATGATCGAGTGAGGCCCCAGGATCAAACGTGCCGCCGCGAAGGCACGAATCGAAACCATATCGCCATTCCTGTTGCGGACGTTGATGCGATAGATATCGTCAACGCGTGCGCGCTCCGAGGCTTCGCCTTGAATGTTGACCTGCCAGGTGCGCCCATACAGATTGAAATCGTTGATGTACGCACTGCCAAGCACCGACTGCAGCGCATTGAAGACATCGGCCACGTTGACGCCGAGTGTCTGAACTTTTTCCCGATCGATGTCGAGATAGAGTTGCGGGGTATTGGCGCTGTAGGTCGTAAAGACGCGGCGCAGCGTCGCGTCCTGGTTTGCGGCAAACACCATGCCGCGGGCTACCGCGGCAATCTCGGCAGGGGTCGCGCCGGATTGACTCTGAAGCTGGAATTCGAAGCCGCTGCCGGTGCCCAATCCGATGATGGGCGGCAGATTATAGGCGAAGACGATGGCCTCCGGGATCCCCTGAAACTGGCCCATCAAGCCTGCAATGATCCCATTCGCCGACACCGGCGCGGTCTTGCGCTCATCGAACGGATTGAGCGCGAGGATCAGCAGCGCGCTGTTCGATTTGGTAAGGCCATCGATCAGGCTGTAGCCGATGACCGACGTCACGCTGGCAATGCCGGGGGTATTGCGGGCGATTTCCTCGACGCGTTTGGTAACCGCGGCGGTGCGGTTGACCGAGGCGCCCTCCGGCAACTGAATCTCGCCGAACACCGCGCCCTGGTCCTCGGAAGGCAGGAAGCCGGTCGGCGTGACCTTGAACAGCCAGCCGGCGCCGGCGATGACCGCCACAAGGACCAGCAGGCTGTAAACCGCGAAGCGGACGGTCTTGTGGACGACCAGTGAATACCCATCACGCGCCTTGTCGATTCCGCGCAGCACGTAACCGATCAGGCCGCGTCGGGGTCCGTGGCTGGCCGACAGGAAAACCGCGCACAGGGCCGGCGACAGCGTCAGCGCATTGATCGCCGAGATCACCATCGACACCGAGACCGCCACCGCGAACTGACGGAACAGTTCGCCGGAAATACCGGGTATGAAGGCGACCGGAACGAACACCGAAAGCAGGACAAGCGTGATGGCGATGATCGGCGCGGTGATCTCGGCCATCGCCCGCCGCGACGCCTCGGCCGGCGACAGCGAAGGGTCCTTTTCAAGCTGCGCCTCGGCGGCTTCCACCACCACGATCGCATCGTCGACCACGATGCCGATGGCCAGCACCAGCGCAAGCAGCGAGACGGTGTTGGCGGAATATCCGAGCGCGAGCATCACGGCGAAAGTGCCGATCAGCGCCACGGGAACTGCCAGCAACGGGATCAGCGTGGCCCGCACGCTGCCAAGGAACAGGAACACGACGATGACAACAAGGACAAAGGCCTCGACCAGCGTATGCAGCACACCCTTGATGCTTTCCTTGACGAAGATCGTGGTGTCGTAGGTGATCCTGTAATCGACCCCCTCCGGGAACGAGGTTTTGAGTTCCTGGAGAATCTTGCCGATCCGTTGCGCGCTATCGAGCGCGTTGCCCCCCGGCGACTGGTAAATCCCGATGACCGCCGCCGGCTGCCCATCCAGCCGGCCGAGCGATTCCGACAAGCGCGCCGCGAGCTCGACGCGGGCAACGTCGCGGACCCGCACCAACGAGCCGTCGGGATTGGCGCGCACCACAACCGCGCCGAATTCCTCGACGTTTGCGAGGCGGCCTTTGGACTGGATGTTCAGTTGAAATTGCTGGTCGGGCAGTGCGGGTTGCGCGCCGATGCGTCCGACCGCGGCCTGGATGTTCTGGGCCTTCAAGGCATTGGCGATATCGCCGGGAACGAGGCCGAAACTGGTAAGCCGATCAGTGTTGAGCCACACCTTCATGCTGTAATCGGATGGTGAAAACAGCGAGACGTCGCCCACGCCGGGTACCCGCTTCAGCTGGTCAATGACGTTGATGGTGGCGTAATTGCTCAGGAACAGCTGGTCATAGCGGCCGTCGGGAGAGGTCAGCGCGATAACCTGCAGCAGGGCGGAGGATTTCTTGGTGACGCTGATGCCCTGCGCGCGCACTTCGGCGGGCAGCTGGGCCTCGGCGAGACCGACGCGGTTCTGCACCTTGACGGTATTGAGGTCAGGATCCGTCCCCACCGCGAAGGTGATGTTGAGCGTATAGCTGCCGTCATTGCCGCTGGTCGACTTCATGTAGAGCATATTGTCGACGCCGATGACGCGTGCCTCGATCGGTTGGGCAACGGTGGCCTCGACCACCTCCGCGCTGGCGCCGGCATAGGATGCGGTGACGGCGATCTGCGGCGGAACGATATTGGGAAATTGCGCGATCGGAATTTGAAAGAGCGCGACGAGGCCGGCAACGGTGATGACGATCGAGATGACGACCGCTAATCGGGGTCGATCGATGAAGATGCTCGACAACATGTTCTACGCTCCCGGCCTGGCTTCGGTCGGCACAACAACCTGCCCTGGACGCACCCGCTGAATGCCTTCGGTAACGATGAGCTCATTCGCCGCGAGCCCCTTGCGGATGACAATGTTCACCCGCGCGCAACATCAGTCTCGACGCGCCGGATTTGAATCTTGTTGTCCTTGTCGACGACGAGGACGTAAGGACCGGTTTGATCGACCTGCAATGCTTGCTGCGGCACCACGAGCGCGCTCTCACCCTTGCCCTCTTCGGCGACGACCGTCACCAGTTGACCGTCGACCAGGACGCGGTCGGGATTGGCGAACGCCGCCCGCACCTGGACCGTGTCGGTCCCCTGATTCACCGTATTGTCGAGGAAGTCGATTTTTCCGGCGCCGGGATAGCGGCTGCCGTCCGCGAGCTGGACATAGATGACATACTCGCTGCCTTTGCCCTCGGCTTGCTGCTTGCGCACGGCGAGCATCTCGCGCTGGGTGACCGGGAAGCTGGCGTAGATAGGGTCCTGACTGACGACCGTGGCCAGCGCGCCATTCGACGGGCTGACGAAGTTGCCGACCGGCACCGACGCTCGACCGATGCGTCCGGGGATCGGTGACTTGATATCGGTGTAGCTCAGCTGAAGCTCGGCTTTTTCCAGCGCCGCTTTCTGCGCCAGCATGTTGCCGCGAGCCTCGCCCTGCTTGGCGGTGGCCTGTTCCAGTGTCGCCTGGGCCGTGACGTTGCGCTGAAACAGTTGGGTCTGGCGGTCGACGTCGAGATCGGCGAGCTTGAGGGTTGATTCCGCCGTTTCGAGCGCAGCCTTCGCCTGATCGACCGCGGCCTGATAGAGTCCCTTTTCGATAACGAACAGAAGGTCGCTTTCCGCGACGTCCGCGCCTTCCGCAAACAATCGCTTCTCGAGGAAGCCGTCGACGCGTGCACGCAGATCGACCTTGTTCTTGGCTTCGATCCGGCCCGTGAAGGTCGTCGTTGGTTTGATCTCCGTGGCGGTGACCTTGACGACGGTCACGGCTGGCGGCGGCGCGGAAGCCGCCGGTTGCTTGTTGTCGCCACATCCGGAGACGAGCAGGACCACACAAAGACCAATGGCCGCAAGCAAGAGTGACAAACGCTGCATGTCAGCCTCCGATCGCCACGACCACTCTTGCTTAGCAGCAAACGGCAGGGTTGTCAGTAAGGCTCGCCATGCGTGCGCGATGCCTGCCGCCCTCTCCCGCAACGCGACGCAACGCGGGAGAGGGCGATCAGAGCTCACAGCCCCGGCAGCGCGGTGATGGAGACGTTGATCGCGCCGGCGGCTTCGGCGATCACGCGCAGGGTTTTGGAATCGAAGGCGATGTCGGCAAGGCGCAGGCTGGTGATTTCCGCCGCGATCCGCACGCCGTCCTCGTTCTTCTGAAAATCGGATATCAGCGCGGCGATCTTGTTTTGCGCATTCGAGGCGAATGGCTTGAGATCGATGGTGGCCTTGTCCGCCAGCACCTTTTGCAGATGCGGCACGGCGGCGCGCGCCGCAGCCCCGAGCAGGCCGAGCGCCGCCTCTGATTCGACGGCGAGTTCGATGTCGGTCAGCCGCAAGGTCTGCTGTTCTTGGTCGAGCACCGGCTTGCCCCAGATATGAATATTGGCCTCGCCACCCAGTCCAACGAAACTCTTTTTTTCCTTGGCCTTGACCAGAAGCGAGATCAGAAGCCGGTCGCCCGATGCCGCGACGCTGGCGCGCTTCACGGTGACGTCGACCGAGCCCGATCCATCTTCGGGAAAGCTCCGGCCGGTGAACTGCGCCTCGACGATCTTGTTGATGTCGGTAAACGGCAGATCGATCGGCACGCCGATGGTGATCCGGCTCGGGCCCGGCGGGACGATGTCGATCGTCGCCGGAAACGGACAGTTGGGCTTGGTCTGCGCCGGAGTGATCCTTGTCTCCGCCTCGATGCCGAGCATCAGCGTCACCGTCGCTGCATCGATGCGCGGTTGCGCGGCGATCGCGCGGGTCGGCCGCAGCTCCAGCCAGAGTGCCGGCAGCGACGAGGCCGTGCCCGGGCCTTGCAGCGGAATCGAGCGGCAGGCCTTGGCCCATTGCAGCTTGGCGTTGTTCTCGAATGCGGGATCGTTGCGAATCCGCGCCTGCAGCGCGTCGAGCTGATCGGCGACGGTCTTGTCGATCAGCGGCTTGACCTGCGCCGGGACATTGACGCGCGCGCCCGAAACCGAAAGGTTGGTGTCGCTCAGGGTCACCTGCGCGGTCAAATTCGGCTCGATCCGCCAGGCCGCGGCGAGTTTTGGCCGCGCTGTGATGGTGACGTTGCCCTTGATCTCGGCATGGGCATTGAGCGACTTGATGTTCACGCTGCCGATCCGCTTGGCGGCATCGCCGCCGAGCAGACTGCCGAGCGCGTCGCCGATCGCGCCCGTCGTCTTCGCCGACAGCGAGCCGGTCACATTCAGCGTTCCCGTCAACGGGGTTGCCAGCGACAGCACGTCCTGCGCGCCGGTCGCGGATATCGGTCCGCGCGATGCGGTCCAGCCGATGTCGGTATTCTGCAGGATCTGCGCAACCGGGTTATCGGCCTTGCCGGCGAAGGTGCGCGGCGCGCCACGATCGGCGGCGTCGCGAATGGTGGTGAGCGTAATCACGATCGGTGCGACGATGCTGGAACTGCGCGGCGCGGGGGGCAGCGGCGGCAATTCGACAAGCACCGGCGCAGGGACCGTGCTGCGTGGCGACAGCCAGTCCATGGCCTTCAGGCTGACGAAAAACGAGACCGCGACGACCGCGACCCCAAGCAGGATCGTCTTCAGACGCATCGTCCCCCCGGACTGATTGAGGCGCAAGTCTACAAGGCGGGTTCCGCGGGCGCCATCCCGCCAGGGCAGGTGCACGTTACGGTTTTGTCATGTCAGGAAACAAAAAACATTGCGCCGATCCAGCGCCATTTCTGTGTCTTGAAATTTCGTCCTGTGGCCCAGCAACGCGCTGCAGGAACCGCGCTTCGCGGGGGTAGCGATCCCCGCCTAAAGCGCGCGCCGGCGCGCCAGATCGGGCGTGCTGACACCCACCATCGCGATGCGTCGGTCGGCAACGGCATGGTGGAACTGTTCCAGCACGAGACCGATGGCCGACAGGTCGCCTTCCTCGATCGCGCCGTCGTCGTAGCTCTCCAGCGCTTCCCGCAAGACGCCGTCCACCTCGCATTGCATCGCGGTCAATTCTTCCGATGATTCCGCCTGGCGCACTTTCGAAATCATGGCGAGCAGCTTGTCGCGATGCAGCGTGCTTTGTTCTTTTTCATCCCGCTTCGAATATTGCCGCAGCCAGGCGCCGGCAGACCCGAGTCCCGAGAGAAGCAGGATGGCGGCCCAGAAGTAATCGCTGTACCTCTCGAGGAAGGTGCGCTCGGTGCCGTCGATGTAGGCCGCCGCGCCCTGATGCGCAGGCAATGCCGCGTCCTTGTCGGTGTCCGGTTTTTCAATTTTTGCGGCACTCGGCAATTCCCTGGCGAGCGTCTGACGAACCGCAAACAATTGCCGGACGAACGTGCCGATCGTCGTGTCGGACAAAGTCTTTGGCGCGATGATCAGGTGGTTGACGCTGACCGTCTCGACTTTGTCTTCCGGTCTGGCCGGCGAGGAGCTGAAGGTGCTGCCGGGAATTTCCTCTGATTCGTAGAGCCGGTGTTTCTGGGCAATCGCCTCCGACACATCGACCGGGAGAAATTTGGGTTCACCCTTGGCAGCCGCGGTCGCGGCAATGGCGTCGATGGTGATCTTGCTGTCCAGCGGGCCCACCGCCATGAACGCATCGAGGGTCGGATCGCGGGTCATCTCGGCGATCTGATTGGTGCCGAACTGGGTGATCGCCACCTTTTCGGAATTGACGCCCGATTCGGTCAGGATCACGCGCAGCAACGTCACATTCGCCTGGGTTCGACCGATGACGCCGACGTGATGTCCCGCGAGATCGTCGAGACCCTTGATTTTTGGTGCTGGCTTTTTTTTTGAACCTTTCGGCGGCAGGCCGGAAGGGGCCCACAGCACGACGACGTTCTTGCGCAGGATGGCGACGGATTCGGCGTTGGCCGGCAAGTCCAGGTCGCCGCGCGCGACGGCAAGATCGGCTTTCCCGGCCGCAAGCAGCGCAATACTTTCAGTGGCTCCCTCAGTTGCGATCGGCGACAGCCGAACCGAACTCGCATCGCGGGAAAAGGTGTGCGCCAGCGCCTGAATGAGCTTCTGGTCGTCGCTTCCCGCCGGGCCGACGGCAATCCGCAAGGTGACGGGCCGTAAAGCATAATACAATCCGCCCGCGGCCGCGGCAAAAAGGAACACGCCGGCGGCCAGCACCAGCAGCGCAGCGTTCTGCCTTTTTCGGCGCCTGGCAGACACGCCCGGCGGTTCGTTGAGGTCTGATGTCGTCATTGTGCTGCCATTCTACACGAAATAGTTCGAGGCGACCCCCAAAAAAGCATGACTACACATCGATGACGTCACACGCTTGAAATATCCTTAGCGGAACGTCGGACTTGAGAATCATAGCTCTCAGGTTCCCATGATGCGCATCCTAATTGCGACCGACGCGTGGCATCCGCAGGTCAACGGCGTGGTTCGCACGTTAACCTCGTTGGCCCGCAGCGCTTTGGCGTTTGGCGCCGAAATCAACTTTCTGACCCCGGACGGGTTTGCCTCGCTGGGTGTCCCGACCTATCCGGGGCTGCGGGTGGCCTTGCCGAACCGGCGCGAGATTGCCCGCCGAATAGAGGCGGCCGCGCCGGATGCCATTCATATCGCGACCGAGGGGCCGATCGGGTGGGCGGTGCGAGCCTATTGCCGCCGCCGCAGGCTCGCTTTCACCACTTCCTATACGACCCGCTTCCCGGAATACATTGCGGCACGCTCGATCATTCCGGCTGGCGTGAGCTATGCCGTGCTGCGCCACTTTCATGCGGCCGCCGCCATGACGATGGTCGCGACCGCCTCGCTCAAGCAGGAACTCGGTGCAAGAGGTTTTGCAAATCTCGGCACCTGGACGCGAGGCGTCGACACCGGCCTCTTTAGCCCCGACGAGCCGGCCGAGCTCGATTTGCCCAGACCTGTCTTCATGACTGTCGGCCGTGTCGCGGTCGAAAAAAACCTCGAGGCGTTTCTCTCCTTGAGCCTGGCTGGATCCAAGGTTGTGATTGGCGATGGGCCGCAGCGGGCGCTGTTGGAGCGTCGCTACCCGAAGGTGAGATTTTTGGGCGAAAAAACCGGCACGGATCTGACCTCCCATCTGGCCGCCGCGGACGTCTTTGTCTTCCCGAGCCGCACCGACACCTTCGGCGTCGTTCAACTCGAAGCGCTGGCCTGCGGCACGCCGGTCGCCGCATTTCCCGTCACGGGCCCGCTCGATGTGATTGCCGGTCACGCGGTTGGCGCCCTGGATACGGACTTGCGAAGCGCCTGCATCCGCGCGCTCGGCATGTCGCGCGAAACTTGCCGCAATTTTGCCCTTGAGCGCTCCTGGGAAAACAGCGCCAGGCAGTTCATCGGCAATCTGAGCGCATTGCAGCCGAGCCGCTCGCTGCAACCCGCCCGCCGCGTGGCGGCGAGCGGCGCCGTGCGAAGTTGAGATCAACACCGAGTCTGATTTCAGACTCTGCAACAAAGGGTTGGAGTTTCCCCATGGCAGAAATCATCAAACTTGACGGTACAACGCAGCTGGACTTCGACCGCGAGATGGTCGAGCAGGCCTATGATCGCTGGGCTCCGATCTACGACCTCGTGTTCGGCGGCGTGTTCAGCAAAGGCCGCAAGGCCGCTATTCAGACCACCAACAGGATCGGCGGCCGCGTCCTGGAGGTCGGCGTCGGCACCGGCATCTCGTTGCCGCAATATGCGCCGCACCTTCGCATCTTCGGCACCGATATTTCGGAGGCGATGCTGCAAAAGGCCAAGAAGCGCGTTGCCGAGCTTCGGCTGAAGAATGTCGAGGGCCTTGCGGTGATGGACGCCGAGAAGCTCGAATTTCCCGACAATTCGTTCGACGTCGTGATGGCGCAATATGTCGTGACCGCGGTGCCGAACCCGGAGGTCGCGCTGGATGAGTTTGCCCGCGTGCTGCGCCCGGGCGGTGAACTGATCATCCTCACCCGGGTCAGCGCCGATGCCGGCGTGCGCCGTTTCATCGAGCAGCGGCTGCAGCCGGTCGTGCGTCCGCTCGGCTTCCGGACCGCCGAATTCGCCTGGTCGCGTTACGCCAGATGGCTGGCGGGCGCGCGCGGAATGGAATTGGTGGAGCGCCGTCTGATGCCGCCGCTCGGCCACTTTTCGCTGATCCGTTTCCGCAAGACCGGGGTCGCAGCCGCCGCCTAAGCTCGCGCGAGCAAGCGTTGGCCGACCATGACGTTGTGAAAACGCCATATGTCATTATGATGTTGTCACACAGTGGACATCGAATCTCAGTAAACGAATCCCAACCTACCTTTGGGGGAGAAGATGATTAAGAACTTTCGGGAACAATTGCGAACCCAGCGGTGGGATGACCATCGCTACTATCATCACAGCCGCATCAACCAGAGCCTTCATTTCGTCAGCGCCTTCAGCTTTCTGGTCGGCTATGCGCTGTTGTTTGTCGATCCGGTGGCCGCCGCCCTGGTGGGCTGGCTGGTCTCGATGACCACCCGGCAGGCGGGCCATTTCTTCTTCGAGCCCAAAGGCTACGATCACATCAACCAGGCGACCCACGATCACAAGGAAGAGATCAAGGTCGGCTACAATCTGAACCGCAAGATCGTCCTGATGACGATCTGGGCGCTCTCGCCGGTGGTGCTGTTCTTCGATCCGACCCTGTTCGGAATGTTTACGCCCTGGGGTTCACCGGCGGATTTCATGCGCCAGGTTGCCAAGGTCTGGCTGGCGATCGGGATCGGCGGCCTGCTGTTTCGCACCGTGCATCTGTTCTTCATCCGCGATGTCGAGACCGGCCTCGTGTGGATGACGAAGATCCTGACCGACCCGTTCAGCGATCTCAAGCTTTACTACAAGGCGCCCTTATTCCTGCTGCGCGGCGAGCTGATCGATCCGGGCCTCGATCTGATCGAGCAGGGTGTCGAGAAACACGCCTGAACAACGACCAACGAGGACGGCGGCGTTTTAGCGCTGCCGTCTTCGCGTGAACATCTCCTTCAGGATCTGCCGGCGGATGCTCTTGTTGGTGAGCGAGGCGTCGCGCCACCACCAGCCGTCCTGCTTCATCTTCTCGGCCGCCGTGACAAAGCGTTTCGCCACTTCCGTAAAATCCGCGTCGGTGTAGTTCAGGCTGAAAATCAGGCGGCCGGTTCCGACCCAGCTCAGCGCGAGTTGCTCGAGGCGCAGATAATACTGAAACATCCAATTGTAGCGGGACGGCTCGGTGTAATGGACCATCCAGATCGACGACAGGTTGCAGACCCGCACCGGCAGGTCGCGCTCGGTCAGCTTGTCGTTCAACCGCCGCGCCCGCTTGTTCCAGGTGTCATCGAGCCCGTCATAGACCGAACGAAACGAGGGATCGTCGAGCCGGTTCAGGAATTCATCCATCGCGGTCATGACATAGGGATGCGAATTGAAGGTGCCGCGCGCGAAGCAGACATCGACCGGACGATCCTCGCGAAAGCGGCGCATCAGATCCTTGCGTCCGCACACCGCGCCGACCGGAAGTCCGCCCGCGAGGCTTTTGCCATAGGTCACCATGTCGGCGCGCACGCCAAAATATTCCTGGGCGCCGCCGGCGGCGAGCCGGAAGCCGACAAAGACTTCGTCGAAGATCAGGACGATGTTGCGCTCGGTGCAGACTTGCCGAAGCGACTGCAGCCACGCGCTGTAGGCTGCGCGATCGAAATGGCCGGTCCGCGAACTGTCGACCAGCGCGGAATCGGCCGGCGCATTGCCGTTGGGGTGCAGCCCCTGCAGCGGATTGACCAGCACGCAGGCGATATCGCGCCGTGTCCTCAGCACCCGGAGCGTCCGTTCCGACATATCGGCCAGCGTATAGGTTTCGTGCGGCGAAATCGGGTTGCCGACGCCGGGCTGCACGTCGCCCCACCAGCCGTGATAGGCCCCGGCGAAACGCACCAGATGCGAGCGGCGGGTGTGATAGCGGGCGAGCCTCACAGCCTGCATCACCGCTTCGGTGCCGGACATGTGGAACGAGACCTCGTCGAGCCCCGAAATCGCGCACAACCTTTTGACATTGTCGACAATGACCGGGTGATAGGGCCCGAGCACCGGGCCGAGCGCATGGGCGCGCCCCTCGGCGCTGGCGATGCATTCCTTGTAGAAGTCGTTGCCGAAAATATTGACGCCGTAGGAGCCGGTCAGATCGTAGAACAGGTTGCCGTCGAGATCGGTCACCGTGACCCCCGCCGACGACTGCACGAAGGCGCCGGTGCCCAGATGCTCCCGGACCAGCCGGCTGTACTGAAACGGTACCCGGTAGGCCTCGGTGAATTGCAGGTCGGAGATCTTTTCCGAGGCCAGCGCCGTCATCTGCCGGCCGCGGGCGAACTTGTCCTGATAGAGGTGCGCGAGCCGGAAAAAGCCATCCTGTCGCTGGGTCGCGACCGCGGGCGGCGCACCGTCGGAACAGAAAAAATCGTTGATGTCGAATTCATAGAACGGGATCAGCCGCGCGACCATGCGCGACATCTTCGAGTGCCCGCCGAGCGAGCGGTGCTTGGCTCGCGACAGCGCCAGTCGGGCCTGAGCTTTGGGGAAACCTGCCGCGGCGACGGCGGTCGCTGCGGCGGCGAGAGAGAGAATCGGAAGCGGCGAATCCATGCCACCAGCGCTAATCAATCCAGCTGACAGATTCATGACAATTCGAGGCCTGATCTCCGCTCTGACCCAACAGGAAGACCTGAACTTTCTGCTGACCAATCGTATCCCGCGGGCCGCCCTGACCCGGTTCATGGGCTGGTTCGGCAAGATCGAGCAACCCCTGGTCCGCGATCTCTCGATCGCCTGTTGGCGGCTGTTTTCCGATCTCGACCTTTCCGAGGCGCGCAAGACCGACTTCAAGAGCTTGCATGATTGTTTTACGCGCGAGCTCAAGCCCGGCTTGCGTCCGCCCGATCCCGACCCGTCGATCGTGGTCAGTCCGAGCGACGCCATCATCGGCGCGTTCGGCGCCATCGCCGACGATGAACTGTTTCAGATCAAGGGCGCGCCGTATTCGCTGCTCGATCTGCTCGGCGATCCCGCGCTGGTGGAAGCGCATCGACATGGGCGGTTCATCACGCTGCGGCTGACGTCCAGCATGTATCACCGCTTTCATGCACCCTGCGATTGCCGGATCGAGCAGGTCACATTCATCCATGGCGATACCTGGAACGTCAATCCGATCGCGCTGAAACGTATAGAAAAGCTGTTCTGCAAGAACGAACGCGCGGTTATCCGCACCCGGCTGGAAAGCGGCGACGCACTGACCCTGGTGCCGGTCGCGGCCATCCTGGTTGCCAGCATCCGGCTGCATTTTCTGGATATCGTGCTCAATGCGGAAAGCCGGGGACCGACGGTTTTTCCCTGCGATGTCGGCGTCCGCAAGGGCGACGAACTCGGCTGGTTCGAGCACGGATCGACGATTATCGTGCTGGCGCCGGATCAATTCGAGTTTTGCGACAACGTGGTGGAATCCGCGCGCATTTTGGCCGGTCAACCCCTGATGCGAAGATCGCTGGCGCGGTCGGTCTAGCCGCTTCGGCACGCGGGCCCATGCCAATCTCGATTTTACCGCCGCACGACATTATATGGTAGCGGTCGAAACGATTCGAAATCGCAAACATGGGACGTGAGATGGCGCGGACGCCCGTATTGGCGGCGGGAGGCATTGTGCTGCGGCGGGAGAAAACTCCGCTGATCGCGGTGGTGCGCTTGCGCAAGCGCGACGAATGGGTGCTGCCCAAGGGCAAGCTCGACGACGGCGAGACGCCACGCGACGCCGCCGAACGCGAGGTGCTGGAAGAAACCGGGCATGATGTTTCGGTGCACGAGTTTCTTGGAACGCTGGTCTATGAGTCCGGCGGACGGTCCAAAGTCGTTCACTACTGGCGAATGGAAACCAATGGCGGGCAGGCTTACGACCTGACGGACGATGTGAGGGCGGTCGACTGGCTGCCGCTCGACGCCGCCGTCGAGCGGCTTTCCCGCACCTGTGAGCGTGCGTTCCTGGCCAATGTCGGTCCGCTCGCGCTTGAGGCCGCGATGCTCGCCCGCGTCCCGCGGCGGCCCAAGGCAAAGCCGCGCGTTCCCGCAAAGCCTCGCGACCGGCGGGCTGTCGCGCCGCGCCCCTCGTTGACGATACCAGTCCCCGTGCCGGCTCCGCCGCAGCCTGATTTGACGCCCGTGGCGACCCTGCGGGATGACCATCAATCTGTCGTGAGCGATGTGGTGGAAACCAAAGCACCGGTCGGTCCGACGGAGTCCGAGACGGCGCCGCAGATCGTGGAAGCAGACGCCGCGATGCCGGCAGTGGAGCCCGAACCGAGTAACGACGATACGTTGGAAGCGGCTCAAGGCCGGCGCAGAAACCTGGTTCAGAAGATGCGGGACTGGCTGCGGCGCGCAGCCTGACCTGGTCGTGCAAGGCTTGCTGGTCGTGCAAGGCTTGCTGGTCTGAAAAGGCTTGCTGCTCTGAAAAGGCTTGCCGCTCTGAAAAGACTTGCTGCTCTGAAAAGGCTTTCGTCTCCGAAAAAAGCCTTTCTACTCTGACGCGCTCCGCAGGGCCGCCTTTCGCTTCCCGCGAGTCGATGAAACTAACTTCCGTGTCAGAAACTGTCACACTTGTCATTTGAAATCATTGGATCCTTTCGGTTTGCTGGTGGTCTTCTTGCGACGGCGTCCGTCGAAGGAATTCAACCACGGAGGATTGGGATGAATAACAAGCTCTTGAGTCGCCACCGGCATTCGCGCGCGGCGGTGGCGGCGGCGGTGGCCATGGCGGCGGCATGGGAGGCGGCATGCATGCCGGCGGCATGGGAGGCGGGATGCACGGCGGCGGCATGGGTGGCGGGATGCATGGCGGCGGCATGGGTGGCGGGATGCATTTCGCCGCCATGGGCGGCGGCGGCGCGCATTTTGCCGGCAGCCATTTTGCGGGCCCGCACTTTGCGCATGTTGGAAGGTTCGGGTTCCGGGACCGGGACCACTTCCATCACCGCTTCCATCGCTTTGCGTTCTTTGGCGCGCCCTACGTCTACGCCGACTACGACAGTTGCTGGCGCAGAGTGTGGACGCCCTATGGACTACAGTGGGCCAATGTCTGCGGCGACTACGGCTACTAGCGCGTTTTCAAGCGAAGTGGAAACCGGTTCGCGCCAAGAAAACGCGTCAAATCAAGAAGCTAGAGCCCCGTTTCGATTCTATCGAAACGGAAAAGACTCTAGCGCGACCTGACGCGTTGGTTAGCAACCATCGAGAGATCGTGATGGTCGTCACGAGGGCTTTTTTCCCGCGAAAGGGAGGCAGGTTCGGCAAATGATGACCGTCACGCTCGCGGCGCGAGGTTTCTCCCGCAAGCTTCAGGTTACTTTTCAGCTGGTTTCTGCGATATATTTCAGTTTTGCAGTTTCCGATTTTGCCAATGGGAACTCGGCTCTAGCCCAGCCGTTCGGAGACGGAAGACCATGACGGGAGGTCACCGCCGTATTCTGGTCGTCGAGGACGACCCGGAAACCGCCGGTCAGCTGGTGGATTCGCTCACGACCTGCGGTTACCAGGTGGATTTGGCCGCCAGCGGCAACGAGGCGCTGAGCCGCGGCGTCGCCAGCGACTATGCCGTGATCACGATCGACCGCATGCTGCCGGACATCGATGGCATCGCGGTCATGCGTCAATTGCGCGACGACGGCATCGCCGCACCCTTCCTGATCATCAGTGCGCTCGGCGAAGTCGACGATCGGGTCCGGGGCTTGCGTGCCGGCGGCGATGACTACCTGGTCAAGCCTTTTTCCTTCGTCGAATTGCTGGCGCGCGTCGAGGCACTTGGCCGACGCAGCGAAACCATTGTCAAGGAAACCATCCTGCGGGTCGGCGATCTCGCGATCGACCTGGTGTCGCGGACCGCCAGCCGGCGCGGCAAGCCCATTTTCCTTTTTCCCCGGGAATTCCAGCTTCTGGAATATCTGGTTCGCAACGAAGGCCGC
>WNFO01011555.1_pt1 | contig 18660 bp, 17 predicted proteins | sample 5400251 | NCBI WGS metagenome assembly WNFO01 (sample SAMN13153354, study PRJNA577476) | soil metagenome | isolation source: 100 cm saprolite under Madrone tree | place: USA:California | collected 2016-06-14
GCCCGGCAACCTGCGCGAACTGGAGAATTTCGTGAAGAGATATGTGATTCTCGAGGACGACGAAGGCAGTTTGCGGGAATTGGTCGAGATGTCGTCGACGCGCCAGCGTACTTCGCCACGCGAGGAGCCCGCGCCTCCGAAGGAGCAGGGCTTGAAGGCGTTGGTGCGCGGCTTAAAAGACGAAGCGGAGATGGAAGCGATTGCCGACGCGCTGGAAAAGACGCGCTGGTGCCGCAAGGACGCCGCAAAAATGCTGGGGATCAGTTACAAGGCGCTGCTTTATAAGATGAGGCAGTTCAATCTGGATACGCCACGGACGCGGAAAATAGCGTCAGGGACAGTTGCACCGGAGCCCGCCTCGGTGGTGGGGACGCGGCACGGGTAGAATTGCCAGCTACAGGGCGTACACAAAGTACACCACGTATAACCGTTCATCAGAACATGTTTTCGAGTGCTTCGCTACTCATGGTAGCGAGTTGGGCAAGCTCGACATCGTGATTTCCAATTTTAATGGTGGTACCGTCAGGAGACGCACGCGAATCGATGCTGCCTGACGCGGAAGCAATTCTTCACCGGAGGACCGCCCCAAGCAGAAATGTTGCGGCAAACTGTTCTAGGAGCGAGGATCAATTTCACTTGACTAGGTCATCCCTGGCTCCCATGGCAAAGAAGCCAGATTGACTTGAACACCTGACGAACTGAGCTAATGGTCAAAATAGCGCTGCAACTCAGCGCTGTCTTTCGTATGGGTTAGAGCGAGCATCAGCACAATTCGGGCCTTTTGCGGGCTGAGGTTGACTCTTGGGTGAGAGCTTAACCAAAAGCCATAATCGCCAACCCATGAGCAGCGAAGGAGCGCAACGATAATGAGGAAGATGATTGGCGCAATTTGCGTCACCGTCCTTTGCGGCTTGCTGGCGGCCGGACTCTGGCCCTTTAATCCTTTCCCGAGAAATGACGTAAATTGGTTGAAAGATGCGGACGGCCTTCGATTTGGCCCTCACGGTACCATATTTAGTACCCATCGATTTGAACTCCCGAGATCGGATCAGGCATCCTTCTGCACCCTCGAGATTCTACTGGAGCCTGCCCGCGGATACGTGAAAAACTCAGTCACGATTCTCGCGTTCCATAATCCAGATAACCCATTGCAATTCGGCGTGATGCAAGATCGAGACGAGTTGGTTGTGACAGGAGATTATCGGGATCAACAAAACCATCTAAGGACCGCCGAACTTAGAATCGCTCTCACTATTGGCCAGGGCGAGCAATCTCTACTTACAATCACCTCAGGTCCAAAGGGCACGGCGGCGTACAGGAACGGTGCGTTTGTGGACTCATCATCAGGCTTTGGCCTATCTTGCAAGAATTTCTCGGGTCAACTAGTGATAGGAAATTCGCCGATAGCTTATGAGCCCTGGCAAGGAAAGCTGCACGGTATCGCCTTTTATAATCAGGAACTTTCGCCTGAACTCATCTTGCGGAACTATGAGACCTGGACTCAGAACCCAAGACTAGGGGGCATTCAAAACAATTGTCTGCTTGCGCGGTATTCCTTTGGCGAACGATCAGGCAGAATCATTCACAACAGCATTGGTTCAGAACCTGATCTCTATATTCCAGAGACTTTTGAAATACTATACAAGAGAATTTTGGCGCCCCCTTGGAAAGAGTTTTCCCCCGATCTCAGTTATGTTTGGGATGTCTTGATTAATGTCGGCGGATTTATCCCATTTGGCTTTTTCTTGTACGCCTACCTGACATGGGATCGACAATGGAATCGAGCCGCAGTTGTAACCATTCTATTGGGAGCAATGATCAGCGTCGCGATAGAAATCCTGCAAGGATTCATTCCCTCGAGAATGTCGGGGGTTACAGACATCATGACGAATACGCTTGGCACTGGTATCGGGGTGATGTTTTGGAGGTGGCAGTCGGTTCAGGTCTTGACTACCAGGCTGAGAGGACCCTTCCAGCTCCTCACGACGGAGGGGTCTGATAGGACAAGGGGGACATAACGACGCCGGCCGCCCGCGTTCTTTCGTGCTGCTCTCGATGGTTCGATAAAGCGGACTCAAGCCCAAGCGCCCAACCAGTGCCAATATGGCGCGCTCCGGATGGTGCCGGCGATCAACCGCTCTACATCCCCGGTTCGCCGGCTCATAGGCTGTCGGTGCATGCAGCATTAAGGAAGAGCTTAAGTCGCAAGTCAGGCCATGAGGAATCTTATCGATGAAGGCACTTTCGTCATAATAAAGACGACTTTGCTCGAAAGATGAAGTGCTAGGCACACGATCGAAAGGCTTTCCAATGTACAACCCCGCAGGGTACCCTCGGCCGAGCTAAAAAAAGCGATGGCCGAGCACCCCCGAACTGAGTTATTTTGTGCTGCATCGATTGTTGCTCTCAACCCCAGGGACAGTGCTGTGGGCAATGAATCTGATTCGCAACCCAACCACGGGCATGGGGAATTCATCGTTAAGGCGAGCTTATCAACGCGGCTTCTTTGCTGATGACACGGGGTTACTTGTTCATGCGAACCGACTAGGTGTTGCGGGCCGATCAGAGAGTAAGTGCGGCTGGACGATAGCGATAGGATGTTGGTGGACTGCGAGTAAGTTCAAATCAAAGAAGGGGACGCGGTGAAGCTCGAGTATCCGCGGTGTGGATTGGAGAATGGGGGGAATGAGTGAACGTCGCACGGCTCGACGCTATGATTTATGCTTGCCAATTATCATTCGAGTCTGCAAAGAGGAAGCATTCGATTCCCAACACGGCAAGACGCGCGACATCTCCACGCGTGGACTTTATTTCGTCGTGGAACAAAACCTGGAAGCAGGTTCGGAAGTGGACCTCACACTGACGTTGCCCGCAGAGGTGACGCACGGTACAGAGGCGTTTGTCCGGGCATTGGGCAGAGTGGTTCGCGTCGAGGGGCGCACGGAGGACGGTAATGAGCGGATGGGAGTGGCGGCAGTGATTGAGCGGTACGACATCATCCGCGGGGAAGCAGCCCGGGCCTGAGGCAGGTCTTCTGCGAGGCGGAGTTTCTGACTATTGTTTTTTTGGGTTTCGAGGCCAAGACGCGGTCCGCGATGATTTCGAATGCATCTTGCATCAGGCCGGGATTAGGTCTACTATCCTGCGAAACTGTTCCCCAGAGGGTCCAATGAAGGTGGCGGATCTAATCGGGTCCCGCAAGGAAGTATTCTCCATTATCGAAGAGACCAGTGTCCATCAGGCCGCGCAGTATCTGCGCGAGAAGCAGGTGCGCTCGGTGGGTGTAGTGGACGGCAGTGGCAAAGTTATTGGCGTGATTTCCCATAGCGACGTTTCCGATAAGGTCGCCGCGGAGAACAAATGTCCGGCTTGGATGAAGGCTTCGGATATCATGACGCGCGAACTCATTACGGTGACACCGGAGATGACGCTCGAGGATTGCCTGCGATTGATGGAACAGAACACCATCTTCCATCTGATCGTGCTGGATGAGAAACAAGGGTTCCGGGGCATGCTTTCCGTCAGCGACATCTTGCGAGTGGTGGCCTCGGATGAGAAAGCTCGGGCCGACTTGCTGGAGTCCTTCATCTTTCCTCAAAGGTAGAAAAAACGATCCAAGGAATTGATTTTGCGGGACCTGCACTAGGGCTCCTAGGGGGGGGTTCTCAATCGAGAGAGAGAAAAACGTTTTCTTGTGCTGGGACAAGATTTTGCCATAGTGTTTTTCTTCTGGCCGCGGCAGGGCTATAAGGGTACTAGGATCGGATCACCCCGCAGTGACACAAATCATTGTAAACAAATGGCTTATGCTATTGGCGCAATTTCGCCGCAAGGACCACGCGTGGCGCTGAATGGCCTTGCTTGTGCAACGTTCCCAACCCACAGGAGCTTATGTACCAATATGCCTGGGGAGAAGACAAGCAAGAATAAAGGTACCGAACCGGTTGATCTTCTGCCGCCGGATGACGTTCTTTTTGGGCATTCATTGGCCATGCAGGAAGTGCGGCGATGGGCAACGAGAATCTGTGGCACGAACGTCCCAGTCTTGCTGAACGGGAATGGAGGGACAGGCAAGGAAGTCCTGGCCAGATGGATTCACAAGCATTCTCCTGGGAGTGACGGCCAGTTCGTAAAGGTCAATTGTGCGGCAATCCCGGGATCCCTTCTCGAAAGCGAGTTATTTGGTTACGAAAAGGGCGCCTTTACAGGGGCTTTTGTTTCCAAGCCGGGGAGGGTTGAACTTGCGCACAAGGGGACTTTGTTCCTGGATGAGATTGCGGACCTTAGCTTAGGCTTGCAAAGCAAATTGCTGCAGTTTCTACAAGCCGGACACTTCTCGCGAATTGGAGACGACTCTGAGAGAGTAGTTGAAACGCGCTCGATCTGTGCCACCGGCAAGAATCTGGAAGAAGAAATCGACGCAGGAAGATTCCGCGCGGACTTGTATTACCGCATCAACGTCGTCCGCTTGCGGTTGCCGCGTTTGCGCGAGCGTTGCGAAGACATACCACTTCTGGCTGAGTATTTTCGGGTGCAGTTCCAGGAGAAATTCACTAAGCAATCCGAACCTTTAACCAGTGAGATGCTGCAATACTTGCAGAATTTGGATTGGCCCGGGAACATTCGCGAGCTTTCGAATGGCATTGCTCGCCATGTCCTGATCGGGACAGAAGCGAGGATCGTTCAAAAGCCCGTGGCTCAGCAGTCCCATTCGGCTGAGGGAAGATCCAGCGGAGCGGGAACTGTTCCTCTTAAACAGATCGCTCAACAAGCTGTTCGAGAAAAAGAGCGAAGCTGTATACTCGAAGCCCTGCAGGAGAATCATTGGAATCGGCGAAAGACGGCGCAGGCGCTGCGTATTAGTTACCGAGCGTTGATCTACAAGATTCGAAATGCAGGTCTGCCTTCGCGTCGATCTGGCTCGAACACGTGCCGATTGTCGGCACCCCCACCAGGACCGTTCACTCCTGGGGATTGACCAGACGAACCTAGAGACGGACTTTCTGGGCACCTGGTGCGAACGGGAAACTGAAAAATCGCTGAGTCTAGATGGCCATTCGGGGGGGGACAATGTGGACAATTACTTCCACTTTCTTTGGAAGCCGCGACCCAATGTCTCATATGCTCAGTATAAGGACAAGCGGCCTGTATATAAGTACTGTAATATGTTATACTTAGTTGCTGACGGACACCTGACAGGATGTCATAGCCTGGCACGTCTCGTGCTTGAAGTATCTCTTGGAAACGCTCTCGAAAACTGAAGCCTAGGATAGAGCTATGGTACGCAGTGGCGATATCACACTCTCTGATGTCAAACGGATCTTGCGGCGCTTTTGGTGGATTCCGACGATCACCACAGTCTTCTGCGGAACCTTGGGCGTTGCAGCCGCAGTATTGCTGCCGAAACGATACAACTCCGAAGCGATGATTCTGGTCAAACTGCCTACCGTTCCCGCTGACATTGTAAAGCCGATCATAACAGGCGATCTGAGTCATCGGTTGGCCTCGATGCAGGAGCAGATCCGAACTCCGTAAAGATCACGCCGCTAGAACCGATGCAGGGTACGGATAATCGTCAGATGCCTGGGTTTTATGTGGCCGTGGAATTTAACAACCCGGAGCTTGCCCAACAGATCTGTTCCGAGATAACTTCCATGTTCTTGGAGCAGAATTCAAAGGAACGCGAACAACAGGCCTCCCGGACGACTTCGTTCCTCACCCAGCAGCTGGAGGAAGCAAAGGGGAAGCTGAACGAGCAGGATGCCAAGTTGGCTCAGTTCAAGCGACAGTATCTCGGTTCGCTCCCAGAAGAGGAGCAAACCAACCTTAGCCTCTTGACGGGATTGAATTCCCAACTCGAAGCGAATACCCAAGCACTCAGCCGTGCCGAGCAGGACCGGGCCTTCAACGAGTCGTTGCTTAGCGCGCAAGAAACAAGCGCAAAGGCATCCCCAACTGGACAAAATCCCGATGCAACCCAAGTCGAGCTGGACACACTGAAGAAGCAGTTGGCGATTTCGCTTGCGCGCTACACGCCCAAGCACCCTGACGTTGTAAAGCTGCAAAGTCAAATCGAGGAATTGGAGAAGCACCAATCCGAGTCACTCAGGCCCGGTAGTCCGGCGAACGACGTTCGCGCATCAGTCAGTGCCAGCCCGCAAGCCCAGCAACTCCGCGCCAAGATTCGACAAGATGAGATTAATATAGCTGATTTGACCAAGCGCCAAGGGCAAATTCAGGAACAGACTCGGGAACTCCAGGCACGTGTTAAAGCAAGCCCAGTTGTGGAGCAACAACTTAAAGAACTGACGCGCAACTATCAGACTGCTTCGGATTTCTACAACGATCTTTTGAAAAAGCGCGAAACTTCAGCGATGGCTACTAATCTCGAACAGCAGCAAGACAGCGAGCAGTTTAACGTGTTCGACCCTCCCAGGGTGCCTGAGAAACCGTCCTCCCCAAACCAGGTCATGCTTGCCGGCGGAGGACTCGGCTCGGGGTTAGCGATGGGGCTCGGTCTCCTGTATCTCATCGCCTTTAACGACAAGTCGTTGCACACGGAGAGAGATGTCGAACAGTGTTTGAAGTTGCCGGTTCTGACGTTGATACCCGAACTCGACTGGACAGAAGACTCGCGTGCAAGCAGGACTGGCGTAGGATTTGCCGAGATAAAGAAATCGGCCTGAGCGAACCCTTGGGGAGAACATGAGCAGGATTCACGAAGCACTTTCAAAAGCGGCGAGAGAGAGAGAGAAGCAGGGCTCAAGGGGGCTTGCACCTGCCCTTGTTGATATCGCCACGGGTGTGCATAACCAACCTGTCGAAGCAGATTTTGAGACCGCGATTCAGCCGCACGAAGGGCCACTCCCCACGTTTGAGGGAATTGAGAAGCGCTGCGCAAGGCCCCAATGGCAACTCGATCCGCGGGCGAACGTATTTCTTCCGGAATCCAGACAAAAGGTTGGAGCCGAACGATTTCGCACCCTGCGGTCACGTCTTTATCAGATCTCTGAAACGCGAAAGCTCCGGGTTGTCCTGGTCACAAGCAGCCTCCCGTCAGAAGGGAAGTCATTTGTCGCTGCCAATTTGGCGCAAGCGCTGGTGCATCAGCAGAATCGAAAAGTCTTACTGATCGATGGGGACATGCGTTTGCCGAGTCAGCACAACATTTTTGGTGCGCCGAAGACACCCGGACTAGCAAATTATCTCCGCGGCGAAGTGGACGAATGCGGGGTGATTCAAGAGGGGATGGGCGGCAAAGTGTTTCTGATTCCGTCGGGCGACGAGGTGAAGAACCCAAGTGAACTACTGCTGAGCGATCGCATGGAGAGATTACTGAAGTTCGGTGCCGAGGCCTTTGACTGGGTTATTCTCGATTCGCCGCCATCCTTGCCGGTTCACGATTCGAGTGTGCTAGCGGACCTCTGTGACGGAGTTTTATTTGTTGTGCGTGCAGCAAGCACGGATTTCGAAACGGTAGCCAAAGCTGCAGAGGAGTTTCGAAAGAAGAATCTCCTCGGCGTGGTTTTCAATTGTGCGGAGAAAACTGAATCGTCCTATGGGGGAAGTTATTACTCCTAGGGATCCCCTGATAGTCAAGCTCCCCGGTTACTACTGAACAGGCCTGGTTTGAGCGGTGCCTCATTTGCAGCCAGCAGCAAAAAATGGGCCGAGTGTCTGCTCGGCTGCCTTCAACGTTTTGCAACGCCTTAGCTAGCGGTGAACACTTGCGGTACAAAATTAACCGCACCGGGCAGCCTTTCTCGATGGTTGCCTGACGGGCGAAACAGCATTCAACCGATCGCAGTCGTATTCGGGGGAGAGTGGGGTTTTTCTGGCCTTGCTGACACTGTAGGCGGCGCTGTCGCCGAGCAGTTTTCCCCAGTCTTCCACTGGGCGGTTCGAGGTCACCAGGGTGCTGGCGCGTCCGTAACGGCGCATGACGATCTCCAGCAGCTCTTCTGCTGCTGTGGGCCCTAACTTGCGCATCCCCAAGTCATCGATGATCAGTAGGGGCACAGTGGCCAGCAGTTCCATGTACTCCTTACGATTGCCGTCGAGGGCCGCTTCGGCGATTTCCTCGAGCAGGATGTGGGCCTCACGATAGATCACCCGATAGCCTTGGTCGATGACCGCCTTGCCGATAGCCTGAGCCAAGTGACTTTTGCCGGTGCCGGGTGGACCTAAAAATAACGCATCATCATGACGAGCGATAAACGCTGCGGTCGCCAGATCGAAGACCAAGCTGCGATTCATCTTTTTGTTGAAGTCGAAATCGAAGTTGTCGAAGCTCACCTGCGGATCGCGAAATTGTGCTTGTTTCCGGCGCCGTTCCAGTAGTCGATCGCCGCGACGAGTCAACTCGTCGGACACCAGACAGGAGAGGAAATCGATTGGTGCCATGGGTTCCGCTTGGGCTTGCTGCAAGCGCGTCTCCAGCACCGCCGCCATGGCTCCCAAGCGCAGCTGACGTAAGGCGCGATTTAACTCAATGAGATTCATCCGGTTGCTCCTTGATTTTGAGATTAATGAAATCGCGATACTCGGTGAGCTCGCGAATCAGTGGATCGATCTGCCGTAAGAACATTTGCGGGTGGGGACGGCGTTCCAGATAACGGCGCACGAAGCGATATTCGTGAACACCGATGTCGAGAGCCACGGCACAGGCATCTTCGACCGCCGGAACACCGTATTTCTTCATCAGGGAAAGCACCCCCAGGATGCGGCGGATGCTGATCTCTCCTTGTCGGTCATACAGCAGCTGGCAGAACTTGCCCGTCTGGGTACCGGCATGAGCAGCCCGCCGCAACAGCTGCGCCGTGCTGAGCGGCATTTTCTTGGGGTGATCTTCTTCCTGGATGCGATAGCCGCCGCGCTTCTGACGCAGGTGCTCGCGAAGAAGCTGGTTGGTGTGGGGATGCAGGACACGCACGTGCAGCTCATCCCATTGCACCTTCACCGGACGTCCGATCCATCCCGGCGGCAGACTGTAATAGGCGGCTTCGACTTCCACACAACCATCCAGATGCACGACACGTTCTCCGTATTGGTAGTAGCGGAAAGGTTCCAGAGGCAGTGCTTGCAGGTGCGGTTTTTCTTCCGCGAACATGGCGGCAACCTGGCGTTTGGTGGTGCCATGGATGCGTGTATCGGCCCAGCGTTCTTCCCAGCGGTCGAGATACGCTTGCGCTTCTTCCAGGCTCTCGAAGCACATCCCTTTGAGTGGGGTTCTCTTCGCGTGGCCGACGCCCGATTCCACTTTCCCTTTGCGATCGGGATCTTGGGTCCGGCAAGGCAGCGCTACCACGCCGTAGTGCGCGAGCACATCGCGAAACAGCGGGTTGACGGTGGGATCGTAGATGTCGGGAGCCGCCACACCTTCTCGCAGGTTGTCGAGCACCACCACTCTCGGACAAGCACCTAAACGACGAAACGCCTTCTCGTGGAGTTCTGCCCAGATGCGGGTACTCGAACGCCACACCAGCAGGCGCACGGACTTGCGGCTGTAACCGAGGGTCAGAACAAACAGCCGTGTCCGGCGATACTTGCCGGTTTTCGGATCGCGCACCATCGGACCACTGCCGTAGTCGACTTGCGCTTCTTCTCCTGGTGCGGTGAGGATGATGCCTACGGCTTCCGGACGTTGCGGTCCACGAAGCTTGCGCACAAAGCGCTTCACCGCCTGATAGTCGCCCACGAAGCCGTGGTCCGACACCAGGTCTTGCCAGATCGCTTTGCCATTGCGCCCTCGTGCCAGGCCCTGTTCGATCAGCTCGCGATACTCTTCACAGACACTTGCAGCTCGCGATACTCTTCACAGACACTTGCCGATGGAGGGGAAGGGGCACTCGGAGCGTCCGGTTTTTGTGAAAAAGGCGCAAAAAAGTCGGGGGTCACTATGGCCGGTTTTGCCGGCGCTCGGCGTCCCCACCCAGGGAGGCACACCGCCACTCCGGCTGCTTTTAGGTAGACGCTCGCCGTTTCCCTACGCACACCGGTGGCTTCCTCGATGTGCCGCAGGGACCATCCGAGCTTCCCTAGTGAGATAACTTGTTGTTTCTTGTCGGTGCTCAAGACATTGCTCATGCCGAGCGAGCCTATAAGGGCTCTCTTGGGCGTCAATGTCCCGGGCTTTCCTATGGCCGGTTTTCAGCTGACCCTATATGGCCGGATTTGGGCGACCCCTGAGGCACAGAGGTGGCGAAAGAAGTAAACAGCTCGTTTCATTGCGCAGAAGACAAAGGAAACTGAAAAATTCCAATTTAGGGGGGATTTAACACAGACCACTCCCAAAACTGTAACTTGCTCTCCGGCGCCTCCACAACCAACGCCCCGACGAATCCAGGTCGCGGATGAAAAGAATGAAGTTCCCACCTGTCGCTATCTGTGCTGGTTAGCTCGGCAGCTTCGTTTGGCGTGAGCGTGACATCGAAGCTGTCGAGCGGAATGTATAGACCTTCTCCCCGAGCCTTAATGTAGGCTTCCTTGCGGGTCCAGCAGAGAAAGAAGGCCTCCGAGCGGAGCTCGCTCGGAATACCTCGCAAGTCATCCCGCTCTCTGGCAGAAAAATACCTCTCGCCGATGTCTTCCGTCGCGAATTCTGGCTGGATCTTCTCGACATCGATACCAACTTCGCGCTGCCGAGTGAAGGCATACAGGGCTAACCCCTGCGAGTGGGACAGGTTGAAGCGCACATCGACCACCTTTGGTTCCCTACGCAAGACCGGTTTTCCACGCGGCGATGCCTCGATGCAGATGTTCGCCGGGGGAAGTTCTAGATACCCCCCCAAGAGCTCTCTGAGAACGGCCCGTGCGACTGTAAAGCGATTTTGGTCGATGGGGGAGACAAAACGAACTGCTCGAGCTCTCTCTTCTACTGAAAGAAGGGCGGAGAGACGATCGAGACTGAGCGGGTCGATATCTAGATCCGCGCGCCAGACGTGCACGTCGCCTTCGGCAAGCAGCAGCGGACTGCCTCTGCCATCATGCATAACCCATGGAGTCATGGTGTCAGTTCGTGGCGGTGCCTGTAGTCTAAGTTATTGACCTGAAGTGGGTTAACCTCAAGATAGGAAGCTAGCCCAACACCCACTGGTGGGCGGCAATCCGCAACCTGCACTACTGTTATACGCGAGAACTCTTTGGAAATTCTGAGGTTCACGGTTTACTTGCGACGAGGATCGATGGCCTTCGAGGAAGACGGTCCTAAGCTAAAACCTCTAAGAACTTCTCCGAGATTTTGCAGAAATACGCCTGAATCATAGACGTCACCTTCGATGCCGTGGTTGTCGGGCGTGGGGGTCAGCTCGACCTCGCCGAGTTGGAACTCTTGTGCGATGTCCTCGATAATTTTCGGATCGATTGTGTGCTGATTCTCTGTAAAAGCATTGACCAGTGCATGTTCACACAGAAGATTCACTACGCGCGGGATGCCGAGCGAGTACATGTGAATGGTTTCGATCGCCTTGGGGCTAAAGATTGGAGCGCTGGTAGCACCAGCGATGCGCAGCCTTTCAGCAATGTAGTCAGCGGTCTGTTCCTTTGTCAGCGGTGAGGTCTTGCACCGAAGCATGATGCGCTGCCGGAGCTGGCGAAGCTGGGGCAATTTGAGTTTCTCTTCGAGTTCGGGCTGGCCGGAGAGAATGATTTGCAAGAGCTTTTCAGAGGATGTTTCGAGGTTCGTGAGCAACCGGATTTCTTCGAGCACGGGATGACTTAGATTCTGGGCTTCGTCAACGATGAGTACGGCTTTTTCCCCAGCTCGATAGCGATCGAGCAACCACTTATTCAGTTTGAGGAGTTGCTGGCTCTTGTCGCGTATCTCACACGGAATTTCGAACTCCGCCAAGATGAAGTCGAACAACTGGAGTGAATTGATCCGCGAATTGAAAAGGAAGGCGGTGCGCGTCCGGCGATGACGCAACCAATCCAAAAGGCGATTGACGAGAGTCGTCTTGCCGGTGCCTACCTCCCCGGTTAGCGTAATGAATCCTTTGCGAGTCTCGATCCCATACATCAGACCCGCCAGAGCCTCCTCAATCTGCTTGGTAAGGAAGAGGTACTTCGGGTTCGGATTGACTTCGAAGGGGCTGTCTTTTAGTCCGAAGAAGCTTTTGTACATAACCTTTGGGCTCTCATGATCTTTATTGGATACATCTTATCAGTTTACTGGATTCATAATTATTAAAATTCGTTGCCCCTTGCATCAAACCTGACACTAAATTGCCTTCTTGCTAGCGAATTACGAAGGGACGCGTATTCCACTGAAATCCTAGCGAAATCTGGTGCTGCGTGGAATTCGCATAGCAAGGGGCGATACAGACCTGATTTTCGGATTGGGCCAGGGCCGTATAGCCGAAAGCCAAATTGGCATTCGGGCCCAGGGGATGCGTAAGTCCGGCCGTGACGACCCAGGAGCCAAAGCTCTGCGCGGCGGAAGGGCTTGTTGCCAGACTGCGATTTCGTGCATAGCCCAGGCTTCCGAGGAATGTCCATGATCTGCCGATCTGGTGATTTCCGCCAATCGTTAGCTGATCAGTGTTCGATCCAACCAGGACGCCACTCCCGCCGCTTACACCGTGGGTATAACCGAGCGAAAGCTGTCCCCGCGGTACCGCGTAGGTGAGCGATGCGGACACGTACGGGAGTATTTGACTGGTATTTCCATTAACCGGAACGCGATAGGCAGTGATTTCGGGACCACCGGAAAGCTGAAGGGCGAGACGCCCGGTCATTTTTCGACCGTAGGCCAAGTTAACGCTCTGGTTTCCGATGGCTTGAGGGATTCCGTCAAAGTGATAGCCCGTGAAACGGTAAAACACACCGATGGTGTCCTTGCGCGTCAGGCCATAGTCATAGCCGATATTGGCTATGGTTTCGTTGCTATCGATGTTGCCTCCCTCCAAAAAACGCAGAAAGCCATATGATCCCGCCATCGTGATGGATGAACGTGGGGTGAGAGCATAGGTGGCTTGAGCTGCGGAAGCGTTGCTGTACCGGGTACCGATCGAGGTCAAGATGCTTTGATTCGGTACCAGGTTAGCACTGAGACCCGGCAAGGCCGGTGCCAGGCTTCCGCTGATTCCGGGAACACCGAGCCTTATAGCTCCCCCAAAACCGAAGAGGGCTTCGGGAATATAGGAGAATTGGTCGAGAAACTGAACCTCCCAGCGGCCCCAGGTAAACGACTGGATGATCCCCAAAGCGTGATAATAGCCGTTACCGAGAGCCTTATCAGTGGATAGAAATCCACCCCCTGAATAATTGAGGGCCAGCTGCGACCGGCTCCAAGTCGAGAGTACACTGAGATTGCCTGCGAGATAGTTGTCGCTTGACCAGCCTGGCGAAGAATTAGCTACCGCCAGCGTCCTGGATTGAATGAGGTTGCCGTACTGAAATCCCGGCACCCAATAACTGTGCCGAAGCTGCTGCGAACCTAGCGTGGGAGTTTGGATGCCGGTTAAAGGACGATTGTCCGGTTGAAGTGCGTTAGGGTCCTGGTTTCCATTGTCATCCTGTTGGTTGGTATCGATCAACGGGAGATAGACCCGCGCAGCAGGTTTTGGAGGAGCAGTGTCTTGTTCCTGCGCGAAGGCGCCCGAAGGGCCCATGGAACAGCACGCCAAGACGGCAAATGCCAAAAGAGTTGTTCTGAAACGCGTCATACTAAACCTCCTCAAGGAACGACGATTACGTCGCCCGGCTGGAGCTCGACGTCCTGTTCTTGTTTTCTACCCGCCACGACATCCTTGTAGCTGAAGGGATACTTCACTTTCTTTCCGTTTTCGGTTCTCAGGACATAGATGCCCTTCAACTTGGCGAACTGTGTGAATCCTCCCGTGCTGGACAGCGCCTGCAGGACGGTCATGTTGGGAAGCAAAGGTAGGGTACCCGGACGCGTGACTTCGCCGGTGACGTAGACGCGTCGGCTGTTGATTTCACTCAAACTCACTGTGACTTGCGGGTTGGTGATGTATTCTTTTAATCCATTTGCAATCACGGCCGACAACTGCATCGTGGTCAAGCCAGCTGCCTGGATATCGTTCAGCAGGGGGAGCGAAATCTTTCCATCAGGGCGGACAGGAACGTTGCGTGAGATGTCAGTCTCTTTCCATACGTCAATTCGCAGCACGTCCGTGGGACCGATCTTGTAGTCGGGATCGGTGGCGACGACACCAGGTGTCGCGGTAGTTTTAGTGCTCGATGTCGCAACCGCTGAATTCGGGGTCGACGCAACTGCCTTTTGCGCATCCTGCCTCTGGTGGCCTGAAAGAAGCGCCAGGTACAGAGCAAACGCGAGATTTGCTGTGTAATTCATAGAAGGCTTCTCCTTACAAAATTTCTGTATCGGACTTTTGCACCACCAGCTCTTTGATCTTGTACAGCAAGGACTTGTAGCTGATCTGTAAATCGCGCGCTGCGCGCTTTCGATTCCATTGCGTGTGTGCCAGCGCTTTGAGAATCATTTCGCGTTCCGCCCTGTTGGAAGCTGCTCGGGAGGCGAGCTTTAGGGAAGTTGGAGTCCTCCCTGTTCCAAGAAGGCGCGTTCGGGAGGGGCCGCGCAAATCGGCGAGCGCCGTATCAACGTTACCGAAAGCCACGATCTTCCGGGCCACATTCCCCAATTCCCGAATGTTTCCCGGCCAGTGGTACGAAAGGAGGATTTCCATGGTCCCAGAATCTACCAAGGGAGGAGTGCGCTGCAGTTCGTTCGAATGCCGGGCCAGCATGCTATCCAACAGTGCAGGAATATCTTCTTTGCGTTCTCGCAGCGGAGGCAACCGCAAGCGCACGGCGCTGATTCGGTAATACAATTCGCGCCGGAAGTGTCCTTGTTCGACTTGCTGCTCGAGATTCTCAGAAGAGGATGAAACCAGACGCACTGCTGCGCTCCGACTGTTTGGCCGGGGGTCACCGTCGGGCAGGAGTGAGAGCAGCATACGCTGGCAAGCCGGCTCCAATTCATCGATGCCGTCGAGGAACAACGTTCCTCGCTGCTCTGCGGTGAGAGTGGAGCGGATTTGCTCGATCAGCCCCTTGGTATCGTCTTGAGCGCAACCCACTTTCTTCAACGAGGTCCCGTCCAAGCCGCAGAAACTATGAATCATGCGAGCGTAAGCATCCTTGCCCGTCCCGCTCTCGCCAATGAGCAGAATAGGAATATCCGTCCCCGCAAGATCCGCGACGACCTTGCCTAGGTCTTGCATGGCCGAGCTAAGGCCACGGACGAATCCCCTATCAGTCTTCAGGGTGTGATGTAGGAAAACGCTGCTCATAAGCTATCGTTTCCAAATCGTGCTTGGCGAACTCCCTTCCTAGAAGTAAGGCAAGTAGCTAACCATGACAGCCTCAACACAGCCCAGGTAAGTCATTGTCTATCAATACGATAGAGGCTAAGCTCTCTTGGATTGATTCGTTCAGCCCGGGGGCCCCCCCTCAGAGTTCCACGAAGTGGCAAATTATTGCCCACAAAGGTCTCAACTGCCGAACGCCGGACTTTGGTTGCATCAGCCACTCCTCCCACAACCTGTAAGGAAGTAGTTTGCACAGTTAGTGAACCGATCTGCTCAAAGAAAGTACCGACGCCCGACGGGAAAGAACGTACGTTTTTTATTTACAATGACTTACAAGAACTAACCTTTGGTACGGGGGATGCTCAATTAGAAGCTCGGATCTTGCTTGAAGTGAGGATAAAACCCCGAAAATGAAACGCAAGTTTATACTCATTCTCTTGTCGTCGATTCTTTTGGCCGTCTTTACGATTGCGGTTCGTGCGGAAAGGCGTTCCGGCCGGATCGAACCGACAACAGGACATCAAAGTGGGGCCTCAAGTCTGGTTACTCGGCTAGTCTCCGCTTCCTTTATCTCTGGATTTCTGAGTACACGCCAAGAAGAGCAATCTTTGCTTTTAGAGGGCTCCATATTTTTCTTGTTAGGCCTATTCTGGCTGAGGAGAGCACGTCGTGATGCTCAGCCTTTGCCTGCACAGCCTGGCGGCGGGGCCGATTAGTGTCGGACCGAAAGAGCTGATTTATCCTCCGCGGCTGCAATAGTCCCTCGTAAGTCGTGGGAAGAACCTTTCCGTTTCTTGAAGATTCTCAATCCCCGCCTGGAACTGCCTGGTAAGCTAAACCCTTTCTTTTCAACTTCCGATTCGGGATCATCCGTGGCGAGCAGGTTGCAACGTAATTAAGCTCCAAGGTGGGGAAGTGGCGGTTCGTTGACCTATCCCCGGCCAGAGGTCACTATGATACCCCTATCGGAAAGACCTGAATGTGTGATTACCGCTGGAGATCCTTCCAGTTGCCAGGCGGCTGTCATGGACAACAAAGCCTGTGCGGCAGCAATAGACGCGGAAACGGCTTTAATAGCTTGGTGGCAGGAACTCCTGGGCGTCGACCCAGTGACTCCAAGTGATGATTTTTTCGAGCTGGGCGGTCACTCGCTGATCGGTGTTGCCCTGTTTGAAAGAATCAAGAAAACCTACGGCATTGAACTAGGTCTGTCGACATTGTTTGAGGCCAGGACCGTCCGGCAGCTTGCGGAGGTCATTGGTCACACATTGAAGTTGAATGGGACTGATGAGAAAAGAGCGTCGGCCATCGTGCCGATTCAGCCGAAGGGAACTCGCTCCCCTCTGTTCTGGATACCGGGCGGCTATGGTACCAGCGTGCTGGCGTTCAAAGATGTGTCGCTGCTCCTAGGACCGGACCAGCCGGTTTACGGGTTCGAAGCAAGAATGCCCGAACCGGGCGAGGAGATGGAGAGGATCCCGGACAGAGCGGCCCGTTTTATCGAGGAAATGCGGCTACTACAACCTCAAGGACCGTATTCTCTAGTCGGTTTTTGTGGCGGAGGCTACGTTGCGTTCGAGATGGCTCAGCAGCTTGTAGCAAAGAACCAAGCCGTTCGTCTTCTCGGCATTGTCGAATGCTACGACGAACGTCATCCAAGCACTTGGTCTGGCAAAATAAGATTTCGGATCGAAAGGACAGTGTGGCGCATTCGAAACGTTCTTAGGCGCGGGCCGAAAAGCGTCGCGCACTGGGGAATGGGGCATTTGGAATCGCTCGCATTGCGTGTAAAGCGAGTGGGGGCAGGACTCTTGGGAAAGCCAATTCCTCCGTTGCCGCCGGGGGAGATTGATATTTACGAGAAAGCTCGCCGCAACGTAGATTGGTATCATCCCGTTAGCTATCCCGGTAAGTCTGTGGTGCTGATTGCGGAGGGCACCTATAACTTTTGTGGGCTTAGTCGCTCGGTTGATCCTCGTCTGCTTTGGTGCCAACTTTCCGAGGGTGGAAGCGAGGTTCGCACGATCCCCGGGGACCACATGGAGATGCTTCAAGCTCCAATCATGTATCGCCTGGCGGAGGAATTGAAACGTCAGCTGGCATAGGGAATAGACATCTCGGGCGACTTAGGAACCTTCTGGTTTACAATCAGATCGATGGATATCCACCGAATTTTGCCTTGCAACTGTTTTCGTTGCGGGAGGCTAAACGCGCAACCGAATGCCGGGCTTAGTGACCCACATTTCAAGGCAACCAAGGAAGCAGGAGAATGCAAATGAAGGTCGAAGGTGGTTGGAGCAAGACGTGGACCTTCTTTGAAGGAAGCTGGCACGAAGGCAATGTGCCCATCATGGGGCCTCGTACACATGCTGCCTGGCTGTGCTCGATAGTGTTTGACGGTGCTAGAGCATTTGAGGGCGTGACACCCGATCTTGAGTGATGTATTGGGCGGAGAAAGAAGGGCCATGGGTTCAAGCGCACGATCCCGAGTCGACTCGCTGGTGTCTCTCGATTTACGAAGCGCCGATGCGCACACCGAAGGGTTTCTCGATAACACTGTCACCATATCGACGGCCGACGATCGAGAGTATGCCCGTGGATGCCAAAGCGGGCTGCCTTTATCCGAATAATGCGCGTTCACTATTTGAAGCGCAGGCACGGGGGTTTGACAACGCAGTTGTTTGCGACTTACTGGGGAACATCGCGGAACTCGCAACTTCTAACATCTTTATGGCGAAAGATGGCGTGGTTTTTACCCCGGTAGCAAACGGGACATTTCTGGCGGGCATTACTCGCCAGCGAGTGATCGGTTTGCTGCGCGATGCCGGCATGAAGGTGGTAGAAAAGACCCTGACTTACGAGGATCTCCTGAAGGCTGATGAAATCTTCTCGACCGGAAACTATTCCAAAGTCGTTCCTGTGACGCGAATCGAGAATCGTTCGCTCGAGTTCGGGCCGTTCTATAAGAAGGCTCGAGAACTGTACTGGGCGTTCGCCCATTCAAAGCAGACTCCGGAGCTCACGGCGCTATCGTCTCCGACCACAAGCCGAATCGCAGGGTAGTTTGCTGCACAATGTTCGGAAAGCGTTCGTCCTTGATAGGAATTGTCTCAACCATGGACGCGCATAGTAAAGTCCTGTCGTGGGGGGAGAATCTGTTCGAATTCACAGCGTGAGCCGCACCGTGGAACATAACCCAACCTCTTCGATAACTGAGGCGCTGATCCAGATTTGGCAATCCGTGCTGCAGCGCTCACCAATCCGGGAGGAAGAAAATTTCTTTGACGTAGGTGGCAATCCTTTACTGGCTGTCAGACTCTTTGACGAAATCGCCAAGGCAAGCGGTCGAGAAATGCCACCACTGGTA
>WNFO01001458.1_pt1 | contig 18640 bp, 15 predicted proteins | sample 5400251 | NCBI WGS metagenome assembly WNFO01 (sample SAMN13153354, study PRJNA577476) | soil metagenome | isolation source: 100 cm saprolite under Madrone tree | place: USA:California | collected 2016-06-14
CCATCGCGCGAAACTTTAAGGAGAACGGTTTTCATTTTACACATCCGCAGATTGATTGGGCCGGCGATACGCCCGGTTATGTCGGAACAGAATTCCCAATTCTGCCGTTTGTCGCCGCGATCTGTTACAAATTTGCCGGCGTTCATGAATGGATTGGACGTTTGCAGGCTGTAATTTTCTTCGCTGCATCGCTGCCATTTTTCTTTTTACTGGTGCGGGAGATCTTTGGCGACACAGCGGCTGTTTGGGCGACCTTCTTCTATAGCTTCGCGCCGCTTAATGTTTTCGCCGGGCGCTCGTTCATGCCGGACGTTCCTTCGCTGAGTCTGGCAGTGATCGGTTTATATGTTTTCCTGCGCTGGATCGATAGCGAAAAATCGACATCGCTATTCGCAGCCGCAATAGTGATCTCGCTTGCGCTGCTGGTCAAACTTCCGAGCGCCATCGTCGCTGCGCCGCTCCTGTTCCTCGTCTGGCAAAAATGGCGCTGGAATTTTCTGAGACAACCGTCGCTATGGCTTTTCGCCGCGGCTACAACCCTGCCTTCAATTGCTTGGTACTGGCACGCGCATCAAATTGCCGAGAAATTTTACCCGCATCATTTCTTCGGCGCGGGCGGAATTCAGATCGAAAATTTTTCATGGTATTGGAAGGTCATGCGGCTGACCGGGATTTCGAGCCTTACGCCAGTGCTCTCGATTTTAGCGACTCTCGGTTTATTTGTGGCGCCGCGTGGGAAATATACGCGCGTCTTTCACTGGTGGCTCGCTGCGACGATTCTCTTCATCATTGTCGTGGGCTATGGGAATCGTCATCAGTGGTATCAACTTCCACTCGTGCCGATCGCCGCTGCGTTTGCCGGCGCTGCTTGCGCATTTTTCGGATCGAAAATCCCTTCGCGCGTTGCAGTGATTACATTTTCGATCTTGCTTGCGAGTTCTTTATCGGTTCTTGCCTGCCTGTATGTGCAACCCCTCTATCGCTCGTCCTCCGCGGAGCTTCGCGATGGTGGGTTGGAATTAAGAAAGCTCACAGTCCCAGATGCATTGATCATCGCAGCCGACAACGGCGATCCGACTATTTTCTATTATGCAGAACGGCGGGGCTGGCACTTTCTCGAGAAAGACGGAATCTACCAGGGCAATCCGAGCGACAACCAGCAGCTGATTGCCGATCTTGAAAAACTGCGCGGTCGCGGCGCCACGCACCTTGTTTTCACAACCAACACGTTTTGGTGGCTGGAGTACTATCCTGAATTCGCACGGCACTTGGCTGAAAATGCGGCGTTATTGCAAGCGACGCCTCAATTCAGAATCTATGGGCTGACTAGTACAACAAGATGAAAGCTTAATGTTGGACGCACCGAAGCCTCGCCGTCAGCTTGGATTGTTCGATGCCGTCATGATCGTAATGGGCGGCATCGTGGGCGCGGGAATCTTCGCGAATCCTTCCGAGGTGGCGCACCATGTTCATACGGCGTTTTTGATCCTCGGAGTATGGGTGCTGGGCGGGTTCATCGCGATGTGCGGCGCGTTTATCTGGGCCGAGCTCGCCACTCGTCTGCCAGGAACCGGCGGCCAATATCTTTACTTACGCGAGGCTTACCATCCTTCGGTTTCGTTTGTGTACGGCTGGGGATTGCTGCTAGTCACGCAGACCGGCGGCATGGCCGCAGTGGCGGTTATTTTTTCGTCTTACTTTCGCGCGCTCACGGCAGTGGCTTGGAACGACAGCACGATCGCAGCTGTGGTGCTACTCATACTGACGGGGATTAACTGTCTCGGAGCACGCGCCGGAAGCAACGTGCAAAGCGCTCTCATGTTGCTAAAGATTGGGGCGATTGCGGCGCTCGTGATACTTGGATTCGCGCTTGGCGGTGGATCTCTAAAATCGGGGCCGTTGGTTGCACAACCCGCTTCATTTGGCCTTCTGAGAAGTATCGGTGCCGCCATGGTTCCCATCGCATTTACCTATGGCGGATGGCAAACCGCCACTTTTGTTGCGGGTGAAATGCGCGACGCCCGGCGCGATTTATCACGCGGGCTCCTGCTAGGCGTGGCCGCTGTTGTCGGGCTCTACCTTGCAGTCAATCTCGCATGTCTGCGTGTGCTCGGTCCGGCAGGCCTCGACGCAACAACGACGCCGGCTTCTGATGTGATGCGGATCGCACTAGGTGAACGCGGAGCACAGTGGATTGCTGTCGGGATCGCAGTCTCGACCCTGGGATTCCTCAGCCAAAGCATGCTGACGGCTCCCCGCGTGTATTACGCGATGGCCCGCGACGGGCTTTTCTTTGAAAGCGTCGGTAAACTGTCGCGACGCTCGAGAGCGCCGGTGGTCGCGATCGTCCTTCAGGGTCTGGCGGCAATAGCTATCGCCTGTTCTGGGACATATGGCGAGATTTTGAACTTTGCAGTGACCGTCGATTTCATTTTTTTCGGAATGACAGCAGCATCGCTGTTTATTTTGCGCCGGCGTCAGGCCGGGTCAGAGAGCGGCATTTACCGCGCACCCGGGCACCCCATCACGACGATCCTGTTTGTCTTGTCCTGCGCTGGAATAGTCGGAAGCGCTATTGTCGCGGCACCCGCGAATAGCGCGACGGCGCTCTGTATCATGCTCGCCGCGCTCCCTGTTTATTATTATTGGAGCAGATTCAGACGAGCCCATTGATGAGACACAAGCATTCCGATTACATGCATTGGTCCAAGATGCAGAGCCGCGCTCGGTTCAATCTTGCCACCAGTGGTGTCGCTGCATTTCCTCTCCAGGAACTGCCAGTTGACTTGCAAAAACTCGAAATCAATGGCGAGAACAGTTACGGCTGCGCGTCTCTCCAGGCAGCGATTGCGAAACACCATGGTGTTGATTCCGAATGCGTGGTCGAAGCGGCCGGGACTTCCATGGCAAATCACTTGGCGATGGCGGCAATAATTGAGTCAGGCGATGAAATATTGATCGAGCGTCCCGCATACGGACCAATTTTCGATGTGGCTCGGTATCTCGGCGCAAAAGTGAAGCGCTTCGGGCGCGGAGAACAGGATGGTTGGGCGGTGGATCCAACAGAGATTCGCCGTTCCGTCACGCCGGATACGCGGTTGATCGTGATCACGAATCTGCATAATCCGACGAGCGTGCTCACGCCGGATTCGGTTCTGAGCGAAATTGGCGATATTGCAAGTGATGTCGGTGCTTTGGTATTGGTCGATGAAGTTTACCTCGACGCGGTGTACGATGGAACGCCGCGAACATCGTTTCACATTGGGCCTGAATTCGTGGTGACCAGCAGTCTGACTAAAGTTTATGGAGTGAGTGGACTGCGTTGCGGATGGATCCTGGCACGCCCCGATCTCGCATGGAAGATGCGACGCTTAAATGATCTCTACGCCGCAACGGCGGTTTATCCCGGCGAGCTTCTCAGCGTCGTGGCCTTCGAGCACCTGGAGCTGCTTCGCGAAAGAGGGCGCCGAACCGTGGAAGCGGATCGCAAACTCCTCCACGAGTTTTTGGCGCAGCAGCCCGCACTTTTCGCAGTGCAGACGGATTGGGGCACGACTTCATTTGTGCGATTGCGGAATGGTAATGCGGATATTTTTCTGAAGCGCCTGCGAGCCGATTTCGAAACCTCGGCCGTTCCGGGCCGCTTCTTCGAAATGCCGGACCACTTTCGCATCGGTATGGGCGTAAATACAGAAATGTTCGCCGAAGGGCTGAGCCGCCTCGGCCGGGCTCTTGCAGGCGCAGAGGACAACTAAGCCGTAATTGTGCGGCTAGTTGCTTACGTATATGTGTGATCGACAATCAACACGGATATGAACATTCAAAATAATTTCGAGATTCGTCCAGCTCGCGTAGAAGATGTGCCGATCATTCTGGAATTGATTCGCGCGTTGGCAACTTACGAACGCGCGCCAGACGAAGTCACGGCGACCGAAGAACAACTTCTCGATGTTCTATTCGGCGAAAAACCCGTTGCAGAAGTGTTGCTCGCCTTTGAAGGAAAATCGCCGGTGGGCTTCGCCATTTTCTTCCACAATTTTTCGACATGGCTCGGGCGTCCGGGGCTTTATCTCGAAGACTTGTTCGTGAAGCCAGAAGCCCGCGGAAGAGGTTACGGGCGTGCGTTACTTGTCGATCTTGCAAGAATTGCCCGTGATCGCGGTTGCGGGCGGATGGAATGGGCGGTGCTCGATTGGAACGAACCTGCCATTAAGTTTTATCGCTCGCTTGGTGCAAAACCGATGGAGGAGTGGACCGTGTTCCGCTTGACGCTCGATGGGATCGCAAAACTTGCGCAGTCCGAATCCATTGCGAAGGAACCATGACGACGGGCGGAACAAAGATCGAAGATTACGCGTTCTTGAGTGATACGCAGACCGGCGCGCTCGTGAGCCGCGACGGCTGCGTTGATTGGCTTTGCTTCCCGCGGTTCGATTCGCCGGCGTGCTTTGCTTCGCTCCTCGGTGAGAAAAAAAATGGCCACTGGCGATTTTTTCCGGAGGAGAAGGTCGAGAAGACAACTCGACGATATCGAGACGAGACGCTCATCCTGGAGACAGAAATTGAAACGAAAAGCGGCACGGTGCGCCTGATCGATTTCATGCCTCCGCGCGGAGAGAATCCCGACATCATTCGAATCGTCGAAGGTTTGCGCGGCAAAATGTCGATGCAGATGGAGCTGATCATTCGCTTTGATTACGGGCAGATCGTTCCATGGGTGCGGCAACGTCACGACGGGCTTGAGGCGATTGCCGGACCCGACGGTCTAATTTTGCGGACACCGATTGAAACGTACGGCAAAGATTTAACTACGGCTGCCGAGTTTACGGTGGCTGAAGGTGATCGGGTACCGTTTGTGCTCACGTGGTTCTTGTCGCACAGGGATCCGCCAAGAAAAGTCAATGCTGAGCACGCACTGCGCGACACGGAGAAATATTGGCGAGAATGGTCGAAACAATGCGTAATCAAAGGAGAATGGCGCGACGCAATTGTGCGCTCGCTCGTCACGCTTAAGGGGTTAACCTACGCGCCGACTGGCGGCTTGGTCGCTGCGCTCACGACCTCATTGCCGGAGGAAATAGGAGGCGTACGCAACTGGGATTATCGCTACTGCTGGCTGAGGGATGCCGCACTGACCTTGCTCACCCTGGTGGGCGCCGGCTATCGCGAGGAAGCAAAATCGTGGCGCGAATGGCTGCTGCGCGCCATCGCCGGCAGCCCGGCGCAAATGCAAGCAATCTATGGCGTCCGGGGCGAACGCCGGCTGGACGAGTACGAAATCCCATGGCTGCCGGGCTATGAAGATTCGAAGCCGGTCCGCATAGGCAACGCCGCATCAAACCAATTTCAGCTCGATGTTTACGGCGAAATATTGGCTGGGATGTGGCAGGCCGATCGCGCGGGAATTAAAATGGAAGAGCCGGATTGGGCTTTGATGGTCCAGTTGATGAAGTTTCTGGAATTAAACTGGCAGAACCCAGATGAAGGAATGTGGGAAGTGCGCGGCGGACGAAAGCATTTTACGCATTCAAAAATGATGGCTTGGGTAGCGTTCGATCGCGCCGTGAAACTTGTTGAGGAATGTGGCTGCGCTGCCGACGAACACCTCGAGCGCTGGCAAAAAATTCGCGCTCAAATTCACGCGGAAGTTTGCGAGCGCGGCTACAACGTCGAGAAGAAAGCATTTACGCAGTACTTCGGATCAGATGCGATGGACGCGAGTCTTCTGATGATGCCGCTCACCGGATTTCTTCCAATTACTGACGAACGGGTAAGGGACACAATTGAGGCGATTGAACGCGAGCTTTTGCAGGACGGTCTCGTGTTGCGCTATCGCCCGCAGGAAGAAAAGGTTGATGGATTGCCGGGCCGGGAAGGTGTTTTCCTTCCTTGTTCTTTTTGGCTGGTCGATTGTTTGCATCTGCTCGGCCGGGAAAAAGAAGCGCGCCAATTATTCGAACGCTTGCTCACCTTGCGAAACGACCTCGGTCTTCTCTCCGAAGAATACGATCCGCGGGCGAAACGTCAGCTCGGGAATTTCCCACAAGCCTTCTCGCATCTTGTGCTTGTTACCGCCGCTCGAATTTTAAGCGGAGAGACGCCGCTTGAATTTTGGGCGAAGAGACAGACGCCGCTCGAAGTTGATTAAACTTGCGCTTCGGTCGAAGAAACGAGACGCCGAATCAAATCCTCAATGGTGACAATTCCGCGCAGACCTTTCTTATCATCTAGGACAGCAGCAAGCCCCAGGCGCGCGGCCCGCAATCGTTGGACAATGCGGTAAGCTAATTCCTCCTCGGTCGTCAGCACAATTCGCCGCACGTAATTGCTCAGCGGTTTGGCTCCATCCCGTTCGAGCAGAATATCGAGGACATTGACTAAGCCAGTGGGCTGACCTTCCCGCGTAATCACAGGCAGACGATCCACACCTGAAGATGCGCTTAGCTTAAGGGCTTCCTCGGTCGATGCGCTCGGCTGCACCGTGACGATATTCGGAACAGGCACCATTACGTCGCGTGCCTTGATGTTCCAGAAGTCAACCACATTGTGAATCATTGCACGTTCGGCGGCGCTGAGAGTTCCCTCACGTTCACTTTGTGCCGTGATCTGCTTCAACTCGTCGCGCGCGGCAAACAGCCGCGCGTGTTTCGCCGCGCGCCTCGGCAGCAACATCCGTCCGAACCGCGCGCCGACCTCGAATATCGGCCAAAGCAGGATTGATAAAAATTCCAGTACGCCGGCAAGGCGTGCCAAAGCGCGGAATGGAAATCGCCGATAAAGCGATTTAGGCAGGACCGAAAGCAGAAAAAGATATACCGGAAATGCGATTACTAACGCGACAAAAAATCCGGCATACCCGAACGACCGAACCAATTCCCACGTTAGTAAGAGCAAACCGAGGATGTCGGCCGCATTTGTGAAGAACAAAACCGTTACGAGCAGGCGCTCCGGATGTTTTAACAAGCGATTGAGTCGCAGGGCCGCTGGCACGCGACGCTTCACATTTTGGCGTAATCGCACCGGATCGATCGAAAGCAGCCCGCTTTCGATTCCGTTAAAGAAGAACGAAACAACCCAGCAGCAGAAAATGATGAATGCGACTATCATGCTGCGGCACTGGTTTTGTGCGGGGTTTCGTCAATGTCCGCGCCGGTTGTTTTCTCTAGGAGGACTTCCTCGATTCGTTTACGTCCGGCCCGACGCACCGTGATGACGAGTCGTGGTATCTCGAGTTTTGTTCCCGAAGCCGGCAAATAACCCAGCCGTGTGAATACAAATCCGCCTATGGTGTCAATTCCGTCCGCCTCAACTTGGAAACCGAGATGTTCGCTCACATCGTCGAGCCGAGCGTTTCCACTCACGAGAAATTTCCCGTGTTCGAGCGGCTCGATGTAAAGATCGACGTCTCCCCGCGGAAGCGCATCACTAAGGATTTCCTCCACGATATCGGACATCGTGATAATTCCTTCGGTGCCACCAAATTCATCTACCACCACCGCCATTCCCTGCGGATGAGTCAGAAACAGTTTAAGCAGGTCTAACGCGCGCATCGTCTCGGGCACAAAGGAGGGAGCGATTAATTTTTCCGTGTAATGGGCCGACGGATCGAGCAGGAACATTTTCGCGTCGATGATCCCGAGAATCTGATCGGGCGTGTCCGCATAGACAGGAACACGGCGGTGTCGTTTTTCCTTCAACCGCGCGATCACCTCTTCATTCGTCAAGTCGTCTGGCAGGGTGAAGCTATCGACGCGCGGGATCATGCAATCTTTTGCGGTCTTGTCGCCGAGTTTGATGATTTCATGAATCATCTCAGCTTCTTCTTCCTGCAATGCGCCTTCCTCTTCGCCCATTTCAACCAGCGTCCCCAGCTCCTCGTCGCTCAATCGCTGGCGGGTGCGCAGATGCAATGGCGTGAAGCGATCGACAACTAAGGCGCTAACCCTTTCAAGTCCGTGACCTACACGGTCGAGCAGCGGCACTGATATCTGCAACGTGAACGCTCCGATGGCCGAGAGTCGATAAGGCGCGGAAAGGGCCAGGAGCTTCGGAATCAGATCGCAGAGCAACACGACGATTGCAAAGATCACAATTGCTGTCAGCCACTGCGGAATGCGTGTTGCCAATGGACCTTCCCATAAGAAAAAAAGGCACAAAATTACCAGCGGGACTTTCACCAGGCCGTCGCCCAGGAGCAGCATGTTGAGAACATGGCGCGGATTTTTGCGGAAGAGCTGTATGAATTTACTGAGCCCGGCACGATGCTCTTCCAAGCGGCGGAGCTGATGCGGTTTGAGCGAAAAGAGGGCCGTTTCCAGTCCCGAAAAAAGGGCGGAGCAGAGGATCAAAATTGAGATGACGACCAGCAGAATAGCCAAAGCAGCGCCTGTTATCATCTATCGTGGCACGAGCCATCCGGGCCGTGAGAATTGGCCGGGCGGAATTCTGTGCAACCTTCCCTTTGGAAAACTACTGCGTGTTGGTTTGCTCATCATCTGAGCCGCGAGCAAATTAAGCCCTCTATGAGCAAAGGCGAGAGGATTTCGCAATTCGTGGCAGAGTTGACTGCTGAAGATGTCGATCCAAACCAGACTGATATCGCAAGGCATCCATTTTATCGCGCCTTTTTTCAGTGCTGGAACGAGCAGCGGTATTATGAAGCGCACGACGTTCTCGAGCAGCTTTGGTTGAACACCAGTACAAACGATGACCATTTTTTCAAAGGACTGATCCAGGCCGCAGGCGCTTTCGTTCATCTCCAAAAAAATTTCGAGCATCTAACGCATCCGAAACACAGCCGACGTTTGCAGCCAGCAGTGCGACTCTTCGGATTAGCCGAGCGCAACTTGTCGACCTTCCCTCCGCAACATCATGGCCTCAACGTCGCCGCGCTCTGCCAACTTTTGCGCTCCTGCGCCGATCAAATCGCCGCCTCTGCTTATAAAACCAATCCGTGGTCACCGGAAACCGCGCCAAAGCTCGAATTGGACCTCAGGTAGGGGCGGTTCACCCGAACCGCCTGGGCGATTGAGGTCAATGGCCCCTACCTCGTGAAAATTAGTTTTATGCCGGCAATCATTAGAACTGTTGCTAGCAGGAGCGAGATGGTGCGCGCAGGAAAATGGCGACTGCCGAGATTAGAACCGATCAGGCCGCCGATGATCGCAGCCGCTGCAAGGAAGATACCAAGCGAAGGAATCGAATGCTTTGCCGTAAAGTAACCGGCCAATCCGCTGAGCGAGTTCACTAAAATGAACAGAGCCGAAACAGCTGCGGCTTGACGTATATGCGCCCAGCGGCAAAAGAGGAGCAGCGGCGTGAGAAAAATCCCTCCACCCGTCCCGGTTAGGCCGGAGAGGAACCCAATGCCCGCTCCCACTCCGATCGCCATCGGCCGCGAAGGCGAGATCACCTCGGGCGGGTCGCAACGGCGAAAGATCAACCGCACCGCTGAAAAAAGGAGCACCAAACCGATCAGGATTCTTAGAACGGACACGGATGGTTGCAGATAGCCCCCGAAATACGCGGCCGGAATGGAGAGCAGCGCAAACGGCCAAAATAGCCTCCAGCTAAAATGGCCTGCTCGCCAAAATTGGAATGCACCGATGGACGCGACCAGAATATTGAGCACCAAAGCAGTCGGTCGGATGACTGCGGGCGCGAGGCCCCACAATGTCATTACCGCAATATAACCCGAGGCGCCGGCATGACCGACCGATGAGTAGAGAAACGCGATTACGCCGACGGCCAGGAAGAGCAAGATGAGATGCGGGCAGTCCATTTCCATTCAATCGTGTGGCTTAAATTCCCAAGCTACGATGATTAGAGGGCTTGGAACTTCCGCCACGATTTCGTGGGCGCAGCTTCATATGCTGGCAACACCATGACAAGTCCCTTCCGCTTTGGAATTCTCGCACTAACGTGCTTCGTGACGCCGGAACGTATTGCTGCCGATCCTATGCCTGGAGTTTTAGAGCACACGAACAGGCTTGCGCGCGAAAAGTCGCCGTATCTTCTCCAGCACGCGCATAATCCGGTCGATTGGTATCCCTGGGGGGAGGAGGCTTTCGCCAAAGCGCGTCAGGAAAACAAACCGATCTTTCTCTCGGTCGGTTACTCCACCTGCCACTGGTGCCATGTCATGGCGCACGAATCCTTCGAGAGCGAAGAAGTAGCAGCCATCATGAATCGCGAATTTGTGAATATCAAAGTCGATCGCGAGGAACGGCCGGATGTCGATCGCGTTTACATGACGTTCGTGCAGGCGACCACCGGCGGAGGCGGCTGGCCAATGAGCGTTTGGTTAACGCCGGACTTAAAGCCGTTTGTTGGCGGAACGTACTTTCCACCAGAAGACCGTTACGGTCAGCCTGGGTTCAAAAAAGTTCTCGAACGGATCGCGACCGCCTGGAAACAGGACCAGGAGAAGATTGCCGCACAAGGGGCGAGGATCGTCGAAGCCTTACGCGAAGCGCAAACTGCGCAGCCAGCCGCCACTGAAAAGATTGACGCAAAAATTTTGGATGCTGCTTACGAACAGGTTTTTCGCAGCTTCGACCCTCGTGATGGCGGATTTGGGAGCGCCCCCAAATTCCCGCGCCCGGTTACGCTAAATTTTCTTTCCCGGTTTTACGCGCACGACCCTTCATCTGAATCTGGCAAGCGCGCGCTGGAAATGGATCTTGTTACGCTGCGCAAAATGGCAGCCGGGGGAATGCACGATCATCTCGGCGGCGGGTTTCATCGTTACTCAGTCGATCGTTACTGGCACGTGCCGCATTTCGAAAAGATGCTTTACGATCAGGCGCAGCTCGCCGGTGCTTATCTCGACGCGTTCCAAATCACCCGGGATCGACAATTCGAATCGGTCGCGCGCGATATCCTCGACTACGTCGTCTGCGACATGACGTCAAAGGAAGGCGGATATTTTTCGGCGGAGGACGCTGACAGCCTGTTTGAGCGTGGCAAACCCGAGCATGGGGAGGGCGTGTTTTACGTTTGGACAAAAAAAGAAATCGACACAGCGCTCGGTGATGCCGCGGAGATTTTCGACTTTCATTACGGCGTGCAATCACACGGAAATGCCCCCGAAGGAAGCGATCCGCAGGACGAATTTCGCGGCAAAAATGTATTAATCCAACGGCACACAATCGCCGAGACCGCGCAGCATTTTCAGAAACGGGAGGACGCGGTTCGCGATTTATTAAAACAAAGTCGAGAAAAACTTTTCGCGATCCGCAGTAAACGGCCGCGACCGCATCTTGACGATAAAATTATCGCTGCCTGGAACGGTTTGATGATCTCGGCCTATGCTCGGGCGGCGCAGGTGCTCGACGAGCCGCATTACTTAGAGAACGCGACGCGATCCGCGAAATTTGTTCGCGTACATCTTTGGGATGACTCGAAGAAAACCTTGTATCGCAGTTATCGGGATGGGCGGGGCGATGTCGAAGGCTTTGCCGACGATTACGCGTTTGTTATTCAGGGACTGCTCGATATTTACGAGGCATCTTTCGATGTCGAATGGTTAAAGTTCGCGATTGAGTTACAGGAGACGCAGGACCGCCTGTTCTTCGACGAGGAGAACGCCGGTTACTTCAGCACAAGCGGCAAGGATAAGACCGTCGTTCTTCGCATGAAAGACGACAATGACAGCGCGGAACCGGCGGCGAGCTCAGTCGCCGCGCTCAATCTTTTGCGTCTCGCGCAAATTCGGGACAGAAAACAATGGGAGGAGCGTGGAAAAAAGACGGTTAACGCATTTCAGCCCACACTCTCGCGTTTTCCAAGCGCTATGCCGCAAATGCTGGTGGCGCTCGATTTTAGCTCGAGCAAGCCACGACAGATCGTGATCGCAGGAAAGAAGGATGCACCGGAAACAAGAGCGCTACTGACTGAGGTGCATCGCCATTTTCTGCCCAAGACAATTCTGCTCCTGGGGGATGGCGCCGAAGGTCAGAAATATCTCGGTGAAAGACTTGAGGCGATCCAGGCCATGTCGATGATCGACGGAAAATCAGCCGCCTATGTTTGCGAAAATTTTACCTGCAAAGCGCCGGTAACTGATTCAAACCAACTTGCTGCACTGCTGGCGCAGTAATTTAAGAAACTCGACTCGAATGCGTTCGCGGACGGGCTATGACCTCATTCCAGATTTTTCGTCAGCACCAGTTCGGTGCCACGGCGCTTGAGCAAGTAATCGACTTCATCAAAGGCATTACGAATGAGATATAGACCGAGCCCGCCCGGTTTGATCATGTCATGGGATCGGCCCTTCATTTCGTGCGGCGTAACTTGTTCACCATAATCACGCAACCGCATGCGCACGCATTTACGCAGCCCTTCCATCGATAATGCGATTAGTTGATCGTCCCGCAACCGATAGGCATAGCGAATGATGTTCGTACATGCTTCGTCGACGCCGAGCACCATCAGCAGCCGCTCTTTTTCTGAAAACGGATAACCATTTAAAAAGTCCCGGACGCAGTTCCGCATCAAGGCAAGATTGCCGGTATGGCTGCTGAATTCGACTGTCTTTTTCTTCATCGACCCACAAGCAAGCTGAACAGACTAGTGAAAGTCATTCAAGTCCGAAGCTAGAGACCGTTTGCAAGATCGACAACCGCTCCCCCTGAAAACACGATGGACAGTCAGCAAAACCGCTGTTCAATTTCAGGCTATGTGGAAGTCGCTCGTGGCCGCTCTACTTTTCGTCACCCCGGCGCTGGCGCAGGAGCAGGCCACAGCTTACGAAGCTTTGCGGGTGGTCGGGACGCAATTCGGTCGCGGCGCTCTCAAGCATCTTGTATCGATTACCGGTGTGGGAGGCAATCCGCAGCCGGAGATCTGGAAAATCACGCTGGAGGATTCAAATGCGCCTGGTAGTGTGCGTGAAATTCAGGTTGCTGGTGGCCGCATTGATTCCGAACGCGCACCGTCCCGCTCAATTGCCGGTTCTACGGAAGGAGCAACGATCAATACTGCTCACCTAAACCTCGATTCCAGTGGCGCGTATGCAGTCGCGAGCCACACCGCAGAAAGATCGCACACGCGTTTTGCGACCGCCAGTTACACCTTGCGCACAGATGAACGCGGCGAGCCCGTTTGGATTGTTACGCTCGCAAACAAATCGTCGCGTCCGGTCGGTACGATTTACGTTGGCGCGAGCCGCGGCACGGTCACGCGCACGGAAGGAATGTTTGCCGGCGCGACGATGGAGGATGTGGAAACAGGGGAAGATCGCGACAACGCGGACGAAGGCGGAATCATTGGCACCGCCAAAGCGCGAATCAAGCACACCTTCCGTCGCACTCAGGAAGAAGCGCGGGGCATGTTCGAGAGAGTGAAGCGCTCGTTTTCCGATTTCATTAACCGCGATTGAGTTATTTAATTGTAAAGGTGGCTGTGTCAGCCGCCTGTTTATTACCTCGGCGCGTGGCACAAGCACCGCTACATTTCGTGGGCGCTACTCCGTATTGGGATTTGGCGCAATGCGGTATTTGTGAGATGACTTCTAGCGGCGCAAGCCAGCGGATCAAGCGACAGTGCTAATGAAGATTCCCAAAGAGGAACGCGACAAGTTTTGGCCATCCCTGCCTTTTGCAGAGTGGAAGGAAACGGCGGCAACGCTGCACATGTGGACGCAAATCATCGGCAAGATCCGCCTCACGCAAACCCCCTGGACGAATCATTCCTGGCACGTCACCCTCTACGTCACTGGGCGCGGCCTAACGACTTCACCGATTCCGCATGGCCTCTCAACGTTCGAGATCAGTTTCGATTTTATCGATCACCAGTTGCGCATTGATGGCAGCGACGGCAGGCGGCGCGCGATCGAGTTACGGCCACGCCCCGTTGCGGATTTTTACCACGCGGTGATGAAGACGCTGGCTGAACTGGAGCTGCCTGTGGCCATCAACACGACGCCGAACGAAATCCAGGACGCGATTCCGTTCGAGCGCGATGAAACCCACCGCTCGTATGATCGCGATTATGCGAACCGGTTTTGGCGTGTCCTTCTACAGGCCGATCGTGTGTTTAAGGATTTCCGCTCGCGCTTCTGCGGGAAATGCAGTCCGGTGCATTTTTTCTGGGGCAGTTTTGATCTCGCCGTCACGCGTTTCTCCGGGCGTCCAGCGCCTCCGCATCCCGGCGGCGTCCCGCATCTACCCGATGCGATCGCGCGCGAAGCTTACTCGCAAGAGGTGAGCAGTCTCGGCTTTTGGCCGGGTGGCGGTCCGGTACCAATGCCGATATTTTATTCGTATGCCTATCCGGAACCGTCAGGTTTTGGGCAGGCAAAAGTACGGCCGGACGCTGCATCTTACAATCCTCAGCTGCGCGAGTTCATTTTACCTTATGATGCGGTGCGCACCGCCGATTCGCCGGATGATGTCCTTCTTGATTTTGCGCAAAGCACCTACGACGCCGCCTCCGTGCTCGGTAAATGGGACCGCGATGCGCTTAAGGAAGTCAAACCTTCCTTGCATTCCGCGCAGCCGCACCCGTAATTACACGCCATGGTCTCGAATGACGTAGCGCACGCCGAGCAAGGCGCCTGGAAAGGTCTCGCTCCCGGTTGGCGCCAACTTTATGGAGATTTCGGTCGGCTTGGCTTAAGCATCGAGTGGCATGATTTTCGAACGGCACGCGCACTGGACTGGGGCCGTAGTTTCCATCTGCACAGCCTTGAGTTTTGTTTAAATCTCGACGGCCGCGGAGCGGTAGGAACACAACGCCAGGCGCGGAGCGATTATCTCCCGGGCAATTCCGGCTATTATGCCGTTGCGGACGAGCCGCTGCCAGCGTCGCGTCAAGCGCACGACCATCACCAATTCGTGACGCTCGAATTTTCGAGAAATCATCTGCAGAAGCAATTCGTCCAGAACGAAGCTGACCTGGAACCGGAGATTCGTCGCGTTATCTTCGGCGGGAAAGATGAGAGCGTGGTCGCACCCGCACGTCCGATGTCGATTCAACAACGCAGTGTGGTCGCGAGCCTAGCCGAACCGCCGGTCGCCAAAGCGGCGCAGATCCTCTGGTATCAAAGCAAAGCGCTCGAGCTGATGGCGCATTTCCTTTTTGCGCCGAAGGACCCGGAATTTTTCTGCATGCGGCAAAAGCGAGTCGCGCGTGAACGGGTCGAACGAACCAAGGAACTACTGCAGCGTGATTTGGCAAATCCGCCGACGCTCGAACTCCTCGGACAAGAAGTTGGTTGCAGCCCATTTTATCTCAGCCGGATTTTTTCACGCGAAGTCGGTCTTACCATACCGCAATATTTGCGCAATCTGCGAATGGAACGCGCGGCCGAGCTGTTACGCACCGGCCGCTACAACGTGACCGAAGCTGCGACCGAGGTGGGATATTCAAGTCTCAGTCATTTCAGTAAGGCGTTTTGCGAAACGATCGGGTGCTGTCCAGTGCTTTATCCCGCGGCGAAGAACGTCATTCTGGATCGTTGAAGCGGTCAAGCGTTGAAGGGTTGAAGCGAATCCCGAGCCGCGGATGTTGACCGCTTCGACGCTTCAACTCTTTATCGCTTTAACCAATTCGATGAAAATCACCCGCGCCCTCATCTCTGTTTCCGATAAAACCGGCATCGCGTCATTCGCGCGCGCGCTTGAGGGTCAAGGTATCGACATCATCTCCACCGGCGGAACAGCCGAGTTGTTGCGCAATGAAGGCGTTCCCGTGCGTGAGATCTCCAGTTTCACCGCATTTCCCGAGGTCTTGGAAGGGCGCGTGAAAACTTTGCATCCGCGCGTGCACGGCGGCCTTCTTTACAAGCGCGGCAACCCGAAACACGAGGCTGAAGCTCGTGAATGCGGATTCGAGCCGATCGATCTCGTTGTAGTCAATCTGTATCCGTTTGAAGCAACGATTGCCAAGCCGGACGTAACATTCGCCGAAGCGATTGAAAACATCGACATCGGTGGGCCGTCGATGATCCGCAGCGCCGCAAAGAATTACGAATCGGTTACGGTGGTTGTCGATCCGGCCGATTACGACGTAGTGCTGGAAAACATGCGCAACAACGATGGCGAGACGACTCTAAGATTGCGCGAACGTCTTGCGATCAGGGCCTTCATCAAAACCTCCGAGTACGATCGCGTCATCAGTAATTTCCTGGAAAAGGAGCAAGTGACCGAAGCTTCATTCTCCGTCTCCCTGCCGCTGGTGACGCGCTTGCGCTACGGAGAAAATCCGCATCAAAGCGCGGCACTCTACGGCGATTTTAATAAACATTTTGAAAAACTTCACGGGAAAGAACTTTCTTTTAATAACATTCTCGACATCAGCGCGGCGACGAATTTGATCGGCGAGTTCGAGGAACCAACCGTGGCGATTCTTAAGCATACAAATCCGTGCGGTGTAGGCTCCGATGCCGATCTTCACGCGGCATGGGAAAAAGCCTTTGCCACGGATAAACAAGCGCCTTTTGGCGGGATCATTATTTGTAACCGCCCGATCGACGAAGTATTGGCCAAAGCGATCGGGGAAATTTTCAGCGAGGTCATCATCGCTCCGAAATTCAAATCCGAAGCCCGCGCGATTTTGCAGAAGAAAAAGAACCTGCGCCTCATCCAGCTGATCACTTCGGCGGCCGAAGCAAGACCGACAATCGACGTTCGCTCGGTTTGCGGCGGAGTGCTGGTCCAGGATCCAGACACTGCAAATCAAGTTCCCCTAAATGCGGTAACGAGAAGGCAACCGACAAAAACTGAGCTGAACGCCATGCTATTCGGATGGCGGGTGGTCAAGCATGTGAAATCCAATGCGATCGTTTACGCTCTGGCTGATCGTACGCTCGGTATTGGCGCCGGGCAGATGTCGCGGGTCGATGCATCGCGGATTGCAGTTTGGAAAGCGGAAGCAGCCGGGCTCTCGCTCAAAGGCAGCGCCGTCGCAAGTGATGCCTTTTTCCCGTTTCCAGACGGACTCATCGCGGCCGCTGACGCTGGCGCGACCTGCGCTATTCAGCCGGGCGGCTCAGTTCGCGATGAAGAAGTGATTGCCGCCGCCAACAAGCGCAAGATGGCGATGATCTTCACTAGTATCCGCCATTTCCGGCATTAGCTTTCCTCCCCCTCGATCGCTATTACGAGCAAATGATCCGCGCCCGCGTCCAATCGCCGCACGTCGTCAATATTGAAGATTTGCGGCGCGTCGCCAAACGTCGACTTCCCCGGGTGGTATTCGATTACATCGATGGCGGCGCGGAAGCCGAACTGACTTTGCGCGAGAATTGCCGCGCGTTCGAGTCTGTAACATTCCGACCGCGTTGTGCCGTTGCGACGCCGGCCTGCGATCTGGGTACGACAGTACTCGGCACATCCCTGTCTATGCCGTTGATCCTCGCGCCAGTTGGCAGCAGTCGGCTCTTTTATCCGCGTGGCGAAGAAGTCGCGGCGCGCGCTGCCGGCGCGGCCGGAATCGCATACACACTCTCAACTCTCTCTGGTTGTCCGCTGGAGGATGTTGCCGCTGCGGCAAAGGGGCCGATCTGGTATCAGCTCTATTTGGTCGGAGGCCGTGACTGCGCGCTTTCGGCCATCGCACGCGCGCGAGCTATTGGGTACTCCGCCCTTGTCGTCACAATCGATACGCCAGTGGCCGGTTCACGCGAACGCGACATCCGAAATGGCGTCAAACAGCTCTTGACCCGCAAATTTGGATCGATGCTGCCTTTCGTGGGTCAGTTTCTGACAAAACCCAGATGGTTGGCGAGTTTCCTCGCGGACGGCGGGTTAATGAAGTTCCCAAATGTCGTCGTACCTGACGAGGGGCCGATGCTGTATGCAGATGTCGGCACCGCTCTTGAGCAATCAATGGCGAGCTGGGACGATCTCCGCTGGATCCGCGATGCCTGGAACCTTCCAATCATTGTCAAAGGCGTTCACACTGGGGACGATGCCCGTCGCGCAGTAGATGCGGGGGCGAACGCATTGGTCGTGTCCAATCACGGCGGCCGGCAACTTGACGGGGTCGCGCCGACACTACGCATGCTGCCTGAAGTTTTGGCCAGCGTGGGCGATCGCATCGAGGTCCTGATCGACGGTGGGATCCGCCGGGGGAGCGACATCGCGAAGGCGTTATGCATAGGCGCCCGGGCCGTGCTGGTCGGGCGCGCTTATGCCTACGGACTTGGCGCCGCTGGCGGCGCGGGTGTCGCGCGAGCGATCGAGATTCTGCGTACTGATCTCATTCGCACTCTCAAATTGCTCGGCTGCGCCTCGACCGCCGCGCTGGACCGATCGTTTGTAAGTATCCCACCAGATTGGCTCGCGTCGACTCGTAAGGTGCGCGCCAAACGAGCATCACGCGCTGGTCGATCGTCGCCTCGATTGCTGGAAAGCAGCTTGAAGCCAAAAGGGGAGGTGATTTGAGTCCGTTCCGTTCGCGGCTCGCGCAAGCTGTGTTGTAAAAACGATCAGGGTCAAACCGCATGGGTTGGCGATGCCTGCAGAACGATAGCGAGACCGAACTTTCTTCTTTAGCTTTGGTGTCTGACAAAAAGCACCGATTTATTTCTCGTTTATGCCTTGGACGCGAGCCGCCACATCCAAATACTCAGTCCGGCGGTTATAATTAGTGCTATCACGCTTACCCACATGGGCGCGTGGTGGGTCCCGACCGT
>WNFO01001462.1_pt1 | contig 18624 bp, 16 predicted proteins | sample 5400251 | NCBI WGS metagenome assembly WNFO01 (sample SAMN13153354, study PRJNA577476) | soil metagenome | isolation source: 100 cm saprolite under Madrone tree | place: USA:California | collected 2016-06-14
TCCTACGGGCGAAAGCGGTTGGACAATCACGAATACCGGGTGGATTGGCACTTTCAATTACAGTGGAGGGAATATTAGTTTGAATGTCATAGCCGTGCCCGAGCCCGCCACTTACCTCACAGGACTTCTCACACTCGTAGCGCTTGGCTACCATCAGCGACGACGCTGGCGCTGTCTGCTCCGCAGACATGTGACTGGTGGTGTGTAGTGGCGGGCGTGTCGCCCGCAAAGTTGTCGCGGCCGACCCGTCAGGGCGGCAATCTTTCGACCATGGATGTCCTTCACATCGCCTCTGCACTTACGCTAGGGGCTACTGATTTCCTCACCTTCGATCAAAACCAGGCCGAGCTGACCACGGTTTTGGGGCTCACGGTGAAGCCGTGAGGAAGAAGTGATGAGTGATGAGTGAAAAGTGACAGTGGAGGCGGGGTCACTCGCCACTTGCCACTCCTTGAATCAAATCGCGCTCTTCCGGCAACAGTTTGTCGGGGGGAATTCGTGCTTCCGTCATTGCGTCATCGTGGTGACCGTTTGCTTCAAGAACGGCCGCGTGCACGACGAGCGCGGAAGGGGAAAGCGTGTTCGGCGCAACCTTGATGTTTGAATAAACATCGATCGCCGCGGCCGGGCGATGCTGTTCCAGCCGCGCGAGCGCGAGCAAGGTTCGGTGCGGCAGGCTGGTGGGATTTTGCTGCACCAGTTTTTCGGCGAGATGTTCGATGCCATTCAATTCTTCACTTGGAGGGACGACCTGAGCTTGCCCACCGTGGTGGGTGGCGTCCGGGCGATGAATGGATGGGACAGAGCCCGTCTCTCCAAGGGAATTATTTGGAGGGACACGTTCCGTCGTGTCCTCCTTCCCGGACGGGACAGAGCCCGTCCCTCCAGGGAACAAAAGCAGCAAGCGCATGTAGGCTTCGTCGTTCCGGATCGCGCTGTCGTTAGGCCAAATCGCCAGCATGCCGGCGAGCACGGCGTGAATTTTTTTTGTCCCACCGCTCGATTGGGCGAGGCGCAGACGACCTTGCCACGCGGCACGCAGTTTCGGCGATTCATTTGTCGCTGTTGCGTAAGCAACTTCGGCCATCTCATTCGCGCCGTTCCTTTCCGCGTACTCGGCCAGTGTCATCAGTTTGCCCGAATCCCCTCCCGCCGCTTCCAACGCGCGCTTCCAATTGTTTTCCGACGCGGTCTTTTCACCGAGCCGTGCGTTACAACGCGCGATATACATACGCTGCACAACCTCATCGAGCGGGAAATGCTCGCTCTCGAGCAACTGCTTAATCTCACTCCACCGATCCAGCGCGCCGAGAGCATCAAGATGTTGCAGAAAAACATCCCGCGACTGGAGCGCGCGCTCGAGCGGGATGGTATCGAGCTGACGCTGATATTCACCTTTGCCATCCAACCACGTCGCCAGCGCCACGAGCGAAGCCGCATCGGCGTCTTTCCAATCGGCGATCGCGCGCGAAATCAAAGCGTCGCGCTGGGTGGGATCGGCATGCATCTGCAAATCGAGCGCGAGAAGTTTATGTGGCGTTTTGGCGAGGGGATGATTTTCCAGCGCGCGCACGAGATCGTTTGGAGGGACGACCTGAGCTTGCCCGCCGTGGTGGGTGTCGTCCTTTTCCTTGGACGGGGAGGGGACTACAGAACTGGACGGGACAGAGCCCGTCCCTTCAGGACGCGAGAGCGCGCGTTGCGCGAGAACAACAAGGGCATCGAGCGCTGCTTTCGTTTTTCCCTCAGCCAATTTGCTCAAACGCGCCCAGGCGGCCTCAATTGAGGCCGCGTCCGTATTCTCGGGCGTGGCAATGGCGAGCGTAAGGAGCACAGCTTGAAATTGAGTGCGCTCATCCGCGCGCGAATCGTCCAGCACCTTTTGCGCAAGCTTTCTCGCTTCATTTGTTTCGTTTTTCTGCCGCGCAACTTGCGCGGCGAGGAGCCAGTCGGCCGCTGAAGCAGGCGAATCTTTGCGGGTGAGCAGATCCTTCAGCGCCACCTCAGCCACGGAGAGATCATTCCCAGCCAGCGCGATGTTTACTTCGTCGCGGCGATCTTCGCGGGTGAGTGATTGTCGATTTTGGAGCTGTTTCCAGAAATCGAGCGCTTCCGGCTGGTGAACGCGCGAAAGAAAACGCGCCACGGCCCGTAACGCTTGCGGCTCGCCCGGCTGCAATTGGTAACCAGCAATCGCTTCCTTTTGCGCTTCGTTCCACTGCGCATTATCAATATAAGTAAACGCGCGCTCCGCATGCCTCCGCGCTTGCCAGGCCTTGATCGCGTTGCTGGCGGGTCGCGCGCCGAAAAACGTCACGACGATAGCGAGCACGAACAGGAGAACGATCACGAGCCAGATGCGGCGCTTATGCCGCCGCAGACGCAGCTCCTCCGCGGTCAGTAGAATATCATCGGAGCGAGCCATTGGTCAGAGGGAAGAGGTGATTAGTGATCGGTGATTGGTAATTGGTGGGGTCACCGGCCCGAGCCATCTGCGAAATCCGCGTAATCCGTGGTTGATAGGGTCAGGGTTGAGGTCAGGAGTCAATGCGACTCCGCCGGTGTGACGACGATCAGCTTCGGAAGCAGCGCCGCGAAATCTGCTTGGGCTTCCTTTTTATCGATGACGCCGCGACTTCGAAGGACAACTTCCATGACTTGCTGGCCCAAGTGCCGGCGGCCTTCGAGGACGGCCCGAACACGTTCCCCACGTGTCCAGGTGGAAGGAGAAGTCGTCATTTGCGGCAGTTGTGAAGCGGCCACCGTGCCAGTCGGCGCACGATCTTCCCATAAACAATAGAAAGCGTGGGCAACCTGTTGCGCCGGTGGGTCTTCCTTCGTTCCATGGCGGAACTCGAAATGACGAAATGGAAGAGCAAACGCCGCGACTGCGGAATATTGTCGAACCCCATTGTCGGCCACCTGTTCCCAACCGATTGCTGGCAAACAAACATCCGGCCGGTGCAAATTGGCGAGCAGCGCGCTGTTTCGGCCCGGTTTCCAGCGGAAAAAATAAGCAAAACAGGTAGTCCGCGTGGACATTGCGCGACTAACTGTCTCTACCCAGTCGATAGGCTGACAACTCCACGACGCGGCCACCCCTTCATCGAAGCGTAATGTACGACGAACTTCTTCATCGAGTTTTAAAAGGTGAAAATCGGGCGCACTTTCAGGCCAGTGAACAGTCCACGGTGTGCTCGCAACAAGGTTCCTCTCGTGCGCGCGGTACCACCATGTCGATCCAACTTCGACTGCGACCAGCCAGACGAGCGCACAGATTAGAAAGGAGAACGGTGGAAATTCGAGATTCGCGATGCGAGATGCGAGATTCGAATCTGCCTCGTGTGTCCTCTGTCCCTTGATCTCTGTCCTCTGATTTCTGACGTTTGCCTGCCACGCCGCACGCTTGGGCGCGGAACCTATGCCCAGCAACGCCGCTACGCCAAGCGACCCGATAAAAACGGCAGCAACGATCGAGTACCCGGCGAAATCGTGCCAGCGGTCAATGGCCGAAACATTTTGCGTGGCGGCGATCCAGACGAGAAAAAATGCGCGCGCGTAATTGCCCACGAACGCAATTGCGGCGGCGGCGAAGAGAAGCGCGATGCGCCGCGAGATCGACAATCGCTTCAGTTCGCCAAAAAGGAGCCCGATCATGAGCGCGGTTTGCAGCGAGCGGACACCGCTGCACGCTTCGTTCACACCTACGAGCCCGGTGCTCACCCGAATCAGATTGCCTTCCAATTGGGCCGGAATACCGAACAGGTTCGCCGTTTCGCTTGCCAGCGCCGCGATGGCATGCATCAGGCCTTGAATGATCGGCGCTTCCATCGGCGTCACCCACGGAACTGCTACGAAGAAGAACCCGATCGGAAAAGCAAAGTGACGCAGCCAGGTCGCGCCGCCCCGGTACCATATATATAAGAGCGTGAGCGTGGTGACGACGGCGGCGTGCACCCACCCGAGCGGTCGCCAATCGGGATTTCCGATTTCAAAAAGGCGAACCGGGAAAAGCAGGAGAAGCGCGAGGACAGCGATTGCAACAACCTGGAGGGACGGCCTCTGTGCCGTCCCAAGATTTGGACGAGACGGAGCTCGTCCCTCCATTGGCCGTCCCTCCCAGCGCAGCCAAAAAAGGAGCAGGGCGAAAAATGGAACGAACCAGCCGTAGTTGTACTGCGCGTTGACCGACCATTCGCCGCTCAGATGCCGGCAGAGCACAAACCAGAGCACACCAAAGAAGACGAGCGTCGCCGCAGCACGATCGGAAAATCCCCTAACCAACAGCGGCGTGATTGTGGGTCTTGGCGCGATAGCTGCACCTGGCATGGATTGAGATTCATAGCAGCTTTCGGTCTCGCCCGCGCCCGCTGCGGCGGAATTGTCGCGCAAGCGACACGCCTGCCTCTACGATTGAAGTTGGAGTCCAACTTACATCTCGTGGACGACACGGAGGTCGTCCCTCCAGAATCGATTCGAATGTTCAGCGTTGGACGTTGAGCGTTGAACGTTGGACGTTAGTCTGCGCAGGCGACACGCCTGCCACTACAGCCGTCTGTGGCGTTTGGATTGGACACGACAGAGCGTGTCCCTCCATTCTTCCACATTCTCGTTGATGCCCGCTACGCAACAAATTCTCGGAATCAGGTTTTTCGACGGTGATGTCGATGAAGCCGTCGCGTTCATGTTTCGCAAGGGCGGTTTCCTGGTCGCGCCCTCGGGGACATGTTTTGCGCGGCTGCGACGCGACCCCCCTTATCGGGAAGCAACGACGCGCGCCGATCTCGCGATCCCCGATAGCGGCGCGATGGTGTTGCTTTGGAGAATTCTGCGCGGCCGAAAAATCACGCGCATTTCTGGCTTGAAATACTTCCAGCATCTCAGCGCGCGATTGTTTGCCGACAAAACGAGTAGCGTCTTTTGGGTCCTTCCGAACGAAACGGCGCGCGAAAAGACGGCACGCTGGTTGAGCACCAGTCAATTTCCCTTTGCCGCTCTCGATCTTTACCTCGCGCCACGTTACGGCGCGACAGTTGAAGACCGCGATTTGCTGGCGAAGATCGACCAGCGCAAACCGGCGCATGTTGTCATCGGGATTGGCAGCGGACCGCAGGAGAAGCTCGGTCATTTTTTGCGAGATCATCTAACGTATCGTCCGGCGATTCATTGCATCGGCGGCGCGCTCGCCTTTTTGACCGGCGATCAAATCAAAATTCCTGGTTGGGCTGATCGCTTTTATCTCGGCTGGCTGCTCCGCCTTCTGGCGCAGCCGCACATTTTCATTCCGCGCCTGACACGGGCGCTCGAGTTGCCGCGGCTCATTATTAAATACGGTGAAAAACTGCCACCGCTCGAGGCGGACTAGAAAATTGGCTGAGACACGGCTGTAGTTTCGCGATCGATTGCTGAAACGACTCGGGCCGGATTGCCTTGCACAAGGACGTTCGCGGGAACATTTTCGAGGACAACGCTGCCTGCGGAAACGACTGATCCTGCACCAATCTCGACACCGGGTCCGATGAAAGCGGCGGCCGCGACCCAGCTTCTCGTGCGCAAAGTAATGGGCGCAACTTTCAGTTTGAAATCTTCCCGTCGAAATTCGTGACTCCCTGTGCAAAGATACGCGCGTTGGCTGACACAGACATTGGATTCGATTGTGACTTGGGCGAGACTGAGAATTCCCACGTCTTCGCCGATCCAGACATGATCGTCAACTTGCAATCGCCACGGGAACGAAATGTTTACGTTTGCGCGAATGATTACGCGCCTGCCAATTTTCGCGCCGAACATTTCGAGCAGCGCGACGCGCAGGCTGGACGGCCAGCTCAAAGCATTTTGGAAAAAGATCCAGCGCGCAAATGCCCAGAGCGCTTCTTTCCAACGTGGCGCGCCGCGATCAAAATCGGAATTGTCGTAAATGCTCAGGTCCACGAGCTGCTCTTTCGATAGCGGAGATGAAAAATCAGGTAAAGCGCGTTTTAACGCGACTGGTTCGATCTTAATGCGATGAGCGTTACCCGTCGAATTGCGTTTGGCGCTGCGGCGACATGGTTTAGCCGAGGCGTAACGATTCTGCTTGGTCTGTTCCTCATGCCCGTGCTGTTCCGTTATTTGCCGAAGGAGGAACTCGGCGTCTGGCTCTTGCTTGGACAAAGCTGGGCGGCGATGGGGATTCTCGATCTTGGCTTCGGCATCACGCTCACCCGACGAATTGCGCTCGCCAAAGGCAAGAGCGGCGGCGATCCAAATGCGCCGCTCACGCCCGAAACACTTCGCGAAATTGCTGACCTCACGGAATGCGGCCGGCGCATCTATCACGCGATGTCCACGGGAGTTTTCGTCGTTTCATGGGTCGCCGGATTTTTTTACCTTCGCAATCTGCAACTGCACGATCTCAGCCACACCACGGTGTGGCTGGCGTGGACGATTCTGTGCGCGAGCCAGGCGTGTGCGGTGTGGGCGACGGTCTGGACATGCCTATTGCAAGGCGTCGGTTACGTCGGCTGGGATGCGTTAATCGCGAGTTTCATCACGACGCTTACGCTCACGGCGCAGATTATCGTCGTGCTTTGCGGCGGCGGACTCATCGCCCTCGCAACGGTTGCAACGATCGGTGCGCTCGCTCAACGCTGGCTCACGCGCTGGCTGGCAAAAACTCGGCGCCCGGAACTTTTCTCATTACGTGGTCGATGGAACCGTGAAGTCCTGCGCGGCATGCCGAGCCTTGCCTTCCGCGCCTGGCTCACAGCGGTGGGAACTGTGCTTGTCTTTAACACTGATCAATTTTTCATCGCCGCCTCGAAAGGCGCTGAGGGAATTCCGTCCTTTCGGGCCGCTTACGTATTCGTCCACAACATCACAGTACTGGCGGTCACTATTGGACTCGCTTCCACCGTATTCATCAGTCATTACTGGCAGGCGGGCGAGATGGCGCAGGTTCGAAGATTGGTCGAACGAAACTGCCGATTGGGGCTACTGGTCATGCTCTGCGCCTGCGCGCTCGTCATCACGGCGGGTAAAAGCTTGTTTAATCTTTGGCTTGGTCCGGGAAACTTTGTTGGTTATCGCATCCTCGCTATTTTTCTTATCTACGAAACTCTCGAAGCGCACAGTTACATCATTTCGACAAGCTCACGCGCAACAAATGATGAGGCCTTCGGATTCTCCTCCCTCGCTGCGGGAATCCTTAAAGTTGTGCTGGCCGCGTTCCTGATCGCGAAAAATGGCCTGTTTGGCCTCGCGCTCGCGACGTTGATCGCGTTGCTCTCGACGAACCATTGGTACATGGTGTGGCGTGGCATTAATAGGTTGCGCATTCCGATCGCGGAGTATTTGAAGGATGTTGTACTTCCCGCGCTGATCTGGTCGAGCGCAGCCTTGGTGTTGGCTGGAGTTATGGCGATGGTTCTTAGTGAAACGTCGGATCTGATGAAGTTGAGTGCCGCTGCGACGGCCGTTGGCATTATCTTTGTTCTCGCACTCTTTCGTCTCGTTATGACTCAAAACGAGCGCGCCAGCGTTCGAAACAAGGTTTCCGCAGCATTTGCACGATTTCTTCCGGCGCGATGAGACTTGCGTCTGTGCGTGGTCATCACATCTGGCCAGCGCCATTGACCAAGGATTCAGTGGTAGTCGACGCGGGTGCTCACCGCGGGGAATTCAGTGCAGAGATCATTCGACGCTTCGGTTGCCAGTGCCATCTCGTCGAAGCAAATCCAAGGCTAGTTGAGATGCTGATCGTTGCCCGCGCTAAATCGATCACGACGGCCGCATTAGGTGCGCGTGATGGCCGCGGAATGCTTCATGTCTCAGAAAATCCGGAAGCAACCGGATTGTTTGATGCCGGTTCGGCAACCACTAGCGTTGAAGTTGAAACCATCTCGCTCGCAACGTTAATGCAGCGCCGTGGTATCACTGAGATCGATATTCTGAAACTCGATATTGAGGGCGCGGAGTTCGATCTAATTGCTTCAACGCCCGATCAAATTCTCCAGCGCATAAACCAAATCACGGTAGAGTTTCACGATTTCAAGCCGGCGTTTCGCGGTCGCGGGTTATTCGAGAATGCCCGAGCGCGCTTGCAATCAATGGGTTTCGATTGCTGCAACATGGCTTTTCGCACGCATGGAGATGTTCTTTTCCTGAATCGTGCGCGGCTGCGGCTGGTAGCTACGCAAAGAATTTATTTTCAATTTTGTGCGCGGTGGATCGAGAAGATGAATCAACTTCGGAGCAAATGAGATTCATCGTCGCCCATACTGGAGCACGGCGAGGCTACGCGGTTCCCCTGATTCTCCAGCGCGCCGGCCTACTCGAACGTTTCTATACGGACGTGTGCGCTAACGTCGGTCTGGGCAAGTTGGTCTGCGCCACAGGCCGGCTGATTGGAAATCCACAAGCGATTCAGCGTCTTCGCTCGCGGCGCCTGCCTCCCGAACTCGTTAGCAAAACGCGTACTTTCTGGCGACCGAACATTTCGTATTTTCTGCGAATGCTAACGGCAGGCGGCGATGCGGCGGAGTTGTATCGCGCCAACCTCCAATGGCAGTGCCGCCTTGGAGAAAAAATGGCGGCCGAGGGCTTTGGCAATGCGACGTGGCTGCATTCTTTTCTCGACGAATTCCCGACGCTTATTTTCGCGGCCAAGCGAGCGGGTCTGCAGATAGTCTCCGAACTCTACATTCTTCTCAGCACGGATCGCATTCTCTCAGACGAGCGTAGCCAATTTCCGGGTTGGGAACCGGACCTGCCCGACTACGATAACATTACTCAGCAAGTGCTCGGCAAGCGTCCACTCTTCGACTGCACAGATTACGTCCTCTGTCCGTCGGAGGCCGTGCGCGAAGACGCGATTACGAACTTTGGATTTCGTCGCGAACAAACAGCCATGGTTCCGTACGGTGTAGATGAGCGATGGTTTACGGTTTGCAATCGGCCCGTGCGCGCGCGCATTCTTTTCGCTGGAACAGCGGAGTTGCGCAAAGGCATTCATTACCTTGGTTTCGCTGCGGACAAATTGTTCGCACGGAATTTTCGCGGTGAATTTCGAATCGCGGGCAATGCACCGGCGAGCGTGAGATCGCAAAAAGCGTGTCGTCATCTGAATTTCCTCGGTCGAACGTCGCGTGAGAAAATTGCCGAGGAATTTGCCTGTGCTGACATTGTTGTGCTTCCATCGCTGGCAGAAGGATCGGCAGGCGTGATCTACGAAGCGCTGGCGGCCGGTGTACCCATCGTGACGACGCCAGAGGCAGGCTCCGTTGTGCGCGACGGCATCGAAGGCCGGATCGTACCATCGCGCGATCCCGAAACATTGGCCAACGCGCTCGCTGAGATCGTCGAAGATCGACAAAAACGCGAACGGATGGCCCACGCAGCACGCGAACGGGCGCAAGAGTTTACATGGGAACGTTACGGTGAGCGCCTGATTGCTGCGTTGACGTCGTTCGCGACGAAAGAACATGAGCCCGCACGTGCATGAAAATCTCCGTGATGATTACGACATTCAACCGTTGCGTCGAATTACGGCGGACACTTACGAAATTATTCGAGCTCGATCCGCGAGCAGGCGAAATTTTGATCTGCGCCGACGGATGCACAGATGAGACAGTGGAAATGGTGCGGAATGAATTTCCGGGGTGCACGCTGATCGAAAACGGACCCGCACACGGTTCCGTATTCTCGCGCGACCGGTTGTTGCGGCTCGCTCAAAGCGATATCGTCGTCAGCCTCGATGACGACAGTTATCCCGTTGATCGAGATTTTCTGTCGCGTCTGGCAGAGGCCTTTGAGTCTCATGTTGAAGCTGCTGTGATTACGTTCATGGAGTTACGCGGCGAGAATGCTACGCCCGCTGGACCTGCTGTGGATTTATCGCGCGGGCAGTATGTTGCCGCCTATCCCAACTGCGCGGCGGCGATGAGGCGATCGCTCTACGGTAGGTCCGCCAAATTTCCTCTGTTTTTCGGGCATATGTATGAAGAACCGGACTATGCGTTGCAGTGTTACGCGCTGGGTTTCGGCGTCTGGTTCGAGCCCACACTCCGCGTTCGGCATTATCTTACGGCCTCGCGGCGTCAGCCCTTGTCACGACATCATCTGCACGCGCGCAATGAACTCTGGAGCGTTTGGCTCCGGTGCCCATGGCCATGGCTGCCGTTCATGGTTGCTTACCGCATTTGTCGACAACTGATCTTTGCGGTGTCGCAAGGTTTTTATTGGGCAATACGCGAGCCGATTTGGTGGGGGATGGCAATGGCCGGCTGGCGCAACCTCGTAAAGAATCGTCGTCCCGTTCCGTCGCGTGTCTATCGCGCCTGGTTACGTTTGAATCGCGAGCCGATTTGCAATAAAGCCGAACTGCGCCGCATCGTGAGCGAATCGAAGTGAAGACTAGCGAACACTACGCCGGCGCGCGCGGAGAACATTACGCGGCTCAAAAGCAAAGCGACCCATTGAATCCAGGGTATGCGATTGACTTTACGTATTTCCGTCCCTACCTCAAAGGGACAGACGTTGTCCTGGACTTTGGTTGCGGCAATGGCGGCATCTTGCGCTTGATCGCACAGATGGTACAACAGGCCGAAGGATTGGAGGTTAATGCTGCCTCTGCGTCGATAGCGCGTGCTCAGCAACTCACGGTGTTCTCCTCGTTTGACGCGCTGCTGCACGAACCGCGCTACGATGTCATCGTGAGCAATCATGTGCTCGAGCACGTGCGCGACGTTTGCTCGACGCTCGAAAAACTGCGTGCATACTTAAAACCAGGCGGGCGCCTTGTCGTGAAGTTGCCCATCGACGATGCGCACACCGCATATCAGCGTGACTGGTCACGCAACGATTCGGATCACCATCTTCAGACGTGGACACCGCGCTTGTTTGCGAACGTCCTATTCGAATCGGGCTTCGAAGTGAAGGAATGTCGCGTCATCACCTCGGCATGGCATCCAAGATTGTTTCCATTGATGAAGATTGGTCTAGGACCATTCGCCTTTTGGATGCTCGCGCTCATCAAACGCCGGCGGCAGCTTTTTGCGGTCGCGATTAACCCATTTTCGTGATGCCGCCTTTCTGTGGCTTACTCCCGGTGCGCGATGAGGCCGACACCAGGATGCTTCGATCGATTCAGTGTCATATCGACGATTTTTATAGCTCTGCGTTCAAGAGGGATTGTGAAGGAAATGTCGGCTATCGAGGTGGCTCTCCACGGAAACAGGAATGCGAGCTTTTAGCAAGACTCGTTTTACAATTGAAACCAGAGACATCACTGGACTGGGGTCTAGGAGATGCTGCTGTTTGCATGGTTATCGCACTCGCGAAGCGTGAGCTTGGAATTTCCAAACGACATATTTCTCTCGATCCACTTCAACACTCGATTTCCAAAGATGTCGGCCTAATTCAACTCCAGCAGATGGGATTGCTAGAAGATGTTGATTTCCGAGAAGACCGATCAGAAGAATTTCTCGTTCAAGCGATGAGGTCAAATCGCGCGTTTGATTTCATCTTCGTCGATGGTGACCACAGTTTCGGTGGTAAGGTCATAGACGCACACCTTGCAGAACGCGCGCTCAAGCCGGGTGGTGTGATTGCATTTCATGACGCGCTTTTTGAATCAACTGCGGCTGCAATTTCGCTGCTAATAAGAGATCATCGGTATCATCTTCTCGACTTGAGATTCGAGCCGATATGGCAGGTTGCGTTGCGTTGCGCTCGTCATGCTCCACGCTTGGGAATCCGATACGCCTATAAAATTGTGCCTCGGCTCGGCATTAGCATTGCGGCCCTCCGCAAACCATCAGGAGGCTGACCCAACGGTTGTAGTGAGCGCTCACTTTACAGCTCTTCTTCCTATTCGCGATGAAGCGGACATTATCGGCCAGTGTTTGCAGAAGGCGCTGCAATGGGCGGATGCGATTTACGTGTTTGATACCGGCAGCGTCGATAACACGTGGGAGATAGTTCAAGACTTCGCCGGCAACGACAAACGCGTAGTGCCGATGCGCAAAGAGCCGGTTTATTTTTCTGAGACGCGGCTGCGCAGCTACATGTTTCACATCGCGCGACAGCAAATGCGCGATGGCGATTGGTTCCTGCGCGTCGATGCGGACGAGTTTCACCACCTATCGCCGCCGGAGTTCGTGAAGAATTGGATGCGTAAACACGAGACGGTCGCTTATCATCAGTATTATGATTTCCGTTTACTCCAATCGGAGGTCGATGCCTGGAATCGCGAGGAAGAAACATTGCAAGATCGACAACGGCCGATCGAAGAACGTCGCCGCCATTACACGATCAGCGATTACAGCGAGCCGCGCCTCTGCCGCTACCGGAAAACGATGCAGTGGCCAATGACGGTTTCGTTTCCTTTCAACGCCGGATTCGTCGCGCGCGAACGATTGCCGATTCGGCATTATCCGCATCGCGATCCGGTCCAACTGGAACGTCGCTGCCGATTGCGCGCGATCATGATGAGTGACGAAGAGAACCGCGCGAATTGGACGCGGCCCGCGTTGCATCACTGGGCTGAGCGCAATTGGAAAAAATTTATCACGCCGGACAACTTGACCGGATTGAAGTTTTTGGAACCGGGAACGGAATTGCCGCTTGTGCGCCTAACGAATCATCTTCGGGCGCCGCACATTCGCGCGCTCCAACGATTTATTCATGCATTCTGCCTGCCGATGTTGGATCGCACACGGCGCAGTTTCGGCGCCGGCGCCGGGCCGCAGCCGATTCCAGCAAGCGTTGTTCGACAACTTCAGGAAGAACTCGGAGCGCTACCGTGATTACGAAGTGATCGCCAAATTTATTCGCTTGGCTATTCCCGCGCGCTGGCGCCCAATCGGCTATCTCGAGCATCTCGTTCGCTCGCGAACGGGCGGATGCATTCCCAAAGGTCCATTTGCCGGCATGCGATATATCCACACCGCTTTTGGCAGCGCCTATGTTCCGAAGCTCCTCGGCATTTACGAGCGCGAGCTGAATCCTTTTATTGAGCAAGCGTGTGCCCTGAACTTTCCGCTGATTGTCGATGTGGGAGCGGCTGAAGGTTATTATGCGATCGGCATGGCACTGCGAAACCCGGACGCGCGCGTGATCGCGTTCGAGATGGAGCAGAAAGGGCGGGCCGCACTAAAAGAAATGGCGGAGCTTAACAACGTTACGTCGCGCGTCGAGATACGAGCCAGGTGTAAGCGGCCAGATCTCGCGCAAATTCTCGCGACCTCAGATCGTGCGTTGATTCTCTGTGATGCGGAAGGCGATGAAGAAACTTTGTTGGACCCCGAAACCATCCCGATGCTCGCTCACACCCATTTACTGGTGGAGGTGCACGAATTCGTTTCAGCGGGGATCGCTGAACGCGTCATGAAACGTTTTGCCACGACTCACAAGATTCGGCGCATTTGGCAGGAAGATCGACATCGTTCCGATTTACCGTTTGCCACGCTTGGCACAACGCTGCTGCCGCGGTTTTATCTCGATTGGTCAGTGAGTGAATGGCGGCCGGAACGCATGTCCTGGCTTTGGATGGAACCGCGCACTGTCGATGCACCGGCCGCTTAGAATTTTCTTTTCCTGCAGTGGCGTCGGCATTATCGATCGCGGCATAGAAACTTTCTTCCGTGAGGCCTTTGATGGGTTACGCGATACGGAAGGTCTCGACATCACGCTTTATAAAGGCGCGGGCGAAGAGAAGCCAGATGAGCACGTTCTTTGGAATGTCCCACGTACCGGTCGTATCGCGCGCTTTCTTGGCGCGTGCATTCGCCGGAACAGTTACGTGGCTGAACAGCTCTCGACGTTTCCTTCAATCGCGCGGGCAATCCGGAAGCATCAACCCGATGTTATTTTTTACAGCGACTCGAATCTTGGTTTTCAATTATTCCGGTGGCGGAGACAGATCGGTGTCCCATTTCAATTGCTTTTCTCCAATGCCGGCCCCTGCGACCCTCCGTTTCCGCGAACCGATTACGTGCATCAAGTGACCCCATTTAATTTTGAGAAGGCGGTCGCGGCTGGCGTACCGCCGGAATCGCAACGAATGGTCCCGTATGGAATTTTCGTTCCCGGTGGAACTGCCGACCTGAATGAACCGATAAAGCTTCAGCTGCGGCGCGAAATGCAACTGCCGCTTGATCGGAAGATTGTTTTATCAGTTGGCTGGATTTCGGAGCAGCAGAAACGAATGGATTACGTCATAAATGAAATTGCGCGTTTGCCAACACCTCGACCTTATCTGGTTCTTCTTGGCTCGATTGACGAAGGCAGCGGCATAGTTCTCGATCTGGCACGCGCGAAGCTAGGTACAGAGAATTTCACCGCGCGATCAATGCCACACGCACAAGTTACGGATTATTACCGGGCTGCCGACATTTTCGTGCTTGGCTCGTTGCAGGAAGGCTTTGGCCGGGTATTTCTTGAGGCTCTCATTCACGGATTGCCGGTTATCGCTCACGATCATCCGGTGATGCGCTTCGTTCTCGGGGGTCACGGCAGGCTGGCTGATTTATCGAAGGCAGGCGCTCTGAGCGAACAGCTCAGGTTTGCGCTGCCGACCCAGAACACACCGGAAGCTGCGGCCGAGAGACGAGAAAGCGTCCGGCAGCGGTTCAACTGGGCAATGCTGGCGCCCCAGTATCGCGATATGTTCATCGATTGCGCACGCCGGGTGCAACCGAGTTTGAGGTGACCGGATAATCGGCTATGCCCAGGTCTTGAACTAAGCCTTTTCGAGATAGGATGTTTCTCTACTTCATCCCTTTCGTTGTTGCCTGTGTGCTGTTGTTTACCGCCACAGTGGTCCGGCCACGATTAATCTATGAGTTTCCGTATTTCATGGCGGGGACATTCATCGCCTTCATTCTTCCACAGGCATACGCATTGTATAAAAATGCATGGGGCGGGGTTTACCTGGAGAGCACGCTCCTCATGTGCTGCCTGTGCCTGGCCGCTTGCTGGTTTGGCTATCTGCCGCGCGCACATACGGGCTTTTTGCAAAAACTGAATGTCCCTGTGAGCACGTCACGATTTCTGCACGGCGGAATCGTGCTTGTGCTCGTTGGCTACTATTTTACCTACAAGTTCGGAACACTTCCCGAAGATGATATCACCAGCTCGCTAACCGGCATTGGAACGATTTATCTCTTCTTCGGTGGTTTGGCGTATCCCGGTTTTGCGATCTGCTTTTACTGCGCGCTAAAGACTCGAAGCGTTTTTGCCTGGGCAATGTCGGCCGTCGCGGCATGGATTCCTTTCCAAGCTGCGATCTTTTACGGCCGACGTGAACCGACCGCGCTTTTTCTCATTTCACTCGCAATGAGCCTCTTCTTTTTGAGAGAAAAACAAGCGCCGCGCTTCGTAGTAATTGGTGCGGTGCTCGGAGCAATGTTCATCATTCCGGCGGTGGGTGAATACCGGAAAACAGCGGCCCAAGATCCGATCGAGGCGTGGAAGCAATTGGATGTGGTGCAACAGTTCAATGAGTACTTCGACGTCAATGCAGTGAGCGAAGTGAAAAATGCTGCCGTCTTGATCGCAGCTACCCGTGAGTCAGGCGCTTACCAATGGGGAGCCGGTTATTGGAATCGCCTCGTGTTTCGCTTCGTTCCTGCGCAATTTCTCGGAGAGAGCTTTAAGAATTCGCTCATGATCGGGGGTGAGCAGCGGGACCTCGGTGATTTCATCGAAGATGAGCTGGGCTATCGGATACCGCCAGGTTCGACTGTGACCGGCCTCGGTGATTCGTTCAATCAATTCGATTATTTCGGCTGCCTCCTCTTTGCTGCGATGGCGTACCTGTTCAAGAACTTATGGGCGGCAGCTAAACAACCCAACGGTACAGTTGCGCAGATACTCTATATCCAGACCACAACCTCTGCGATGCGTGCGTTAACGCACGAGACAATAGATTTTCTACCGGGATTTATTTACAGCGCTCTGTTCATCGCGCTGGTGGCACTCTATGCCCGCGAACGACCGGTTACGATTGGCAAGCCCGTCATTCTAAAAGTGCCGGTCGGAACACCCGGGTGATCACGCCGCTGTGAATCCGGACAAGCCGCGGGTTGCCGTGATTTTTCACCGGCTAGGGCCGTACCATGTCGCCCGCCTGCGCGCTGCGGCGCGTTTATTCGAAGTTATCGTGATCGAGCAATCGGCCGAGACCGCTGAGTACGGGTGGCGGAAAGTCGCGACACCAGAAAGCGTCACACGGATTACGCTTTCCACAGAGGAATGCGGGCATCGGCGCGATGCGGAATCGATTGACCAGATGACCAAGGCACTCGATTCAATCACGCCCCTTCGCGCCGTTGCGATTCCTGGCTGGAGCAATCTCGCGGCGCTGGCCGCGCTGCGTTGGTGCACCAAGCATAACGTGGCGTGCCTCGTTATGTCTGAATCAGGCGCGAGCGATAAAAGCCGTTCTCGCTGGAGCGAGTGGCTAAAAAGCACGATTCTGACACTTTGTTCGACTGCGCTGGCTGGAGGTTCACGTCACCGTGATTACCTGATTGCACTGGGTTTTGAACCAGAGCGCATTTTTTTGGGATATGATGCAGTCGATAACAATCATTTCGCGCGCGGCGCCCAAGCTGCCAGGGCGAACGCGAATGGAGTTCGCGCATGTTTGTCGCTTCCGGAAACGTATTTCCTGGCCTCTGCTCGTTTTTTGCCAAGGAAGAATCTGGTCACTCTTTTGCGCGCTTACGCAGATTATGGTCGGCGGGCGGCAGCGGCCGCTTGGGATTTGGTCCTGCTCGGCGGCGGCCCGTTGCGATCGCAGCTCATAGCCGAGTGTGAGAGGCTTGGCATTACCAGCAGGGTGCACTTGCCCGGATTCAGACAGTATGACGAATTGCCGATGTACTACGCGCTTGCCGGCGCGTTTGTGCACGTAAGCATGAGCGAGCCCTGGGGTCTGGTTGTGAACGAAGCAATGGCATCGGGTTTGCCGCTCATCGTCTCAAAAAAATGCGGCTGTGTTCCGGAACTTCTCGAAGAAGGCAGAAATGGATTCTCGTTTTCACCACAAGACGTCGATGAATTAGCGGCCTTGCTTTTGCGAACGGCGGCTCTCTCGGCTTCAGAACGCGAACTGATGGCGCGAGCATCGCTGGAAATTATTGCCTCCTGGTCACTCGAGCGTTTTGCCGATGGGTTGCGCGATGCGGTGAGTGCCGCGGAATGCACTCCCGGCAGAAAGATCGGACTAGCAGCAAAGTTGCTGCTCTCCTCGGTGATTTTTGCTCGCAGAGTTAAGCCAACGAAAGTTGGGCGAGCCTCTTCGCGTTCAGTATGACAGCACGCGATCAACTCCGGGTACTCGTCGTGGTTCCGGCGATAAGTCCAGTTTACGGAGGTCCATCAACTTGCTCAATTGGCCTGGCGGAAGCGCTTGGTCGGAGAGGTCTGCAAGTTGATATCGTTACGACAAATGCGGCGGGCCCGCGCAATCTCCCCGTCAAACTTCATCAGTGGATCGCCGAATCAACCTATCGTTTACGATACTTTCGCCGCTGGGGCCGTTTCGAAGCGAAGCTTAGTCCTGGGCTGATGACATGGTTGTTTCGGCATGTCACTGACTACGACATCGTCCACGGAATGTCGGTGTTTAACTTCCCGGCCGACATCTATTGCGAAGCCTGCCGCCGGCGCCATGTCCCGCACATTATTCATCCGCAAGGAATGTTCGAGCCCTGGGCCATGGCAAATAAAGGCTGGAAGAAGAGAATTTACTTTCGCTGGTTGAAAAAGCCACAACTGCAACGCGCAAACGTGATCCACTGCCTAGCAAGACATGAGGCGGAATCGATCGCTGCGTTGGGCGTGACAACACCCAAAGTAATTGTGCCGAACGGTATCAGTCCGGAATCCATGATCAATGGCGATGCCAATGCATTCTTACTGCGCTATCCGGAGCTGGCGAACAAGACTCGTCTGCTTTTCCTCCATCGCGTCGATCCAAAGAAAGGCCTGGATATGCTGGCCGCGAGTTTCGCGTGGCTTCGCAATCGATTCGCCAACACTCATCTGATAATTGCCGGACCGGATCCCATTGGGTATTGGTCAACCGCCTCGCGCTTTTTTGAATCGAAAGGATGCGCTGGGGCCGTGACTTACACGGGAATTTTAACCGGGCAGGACAAAGCTGATGCTCTCGCTGCTGCCGACATCTTTGTCGCGCCCTCTTATTCCGAGGGATTTAGCATGTCGGTGCTTGAAGCGATGGCAGCGGGCTTGCCTTCGGTTATCACGACTGGTTGCAATTTTCCAGAGGCGGCTGAGGCGAAAGTGGCGCTGGAAGTTCCAATCGACCCGACAGCTTTTGCCGAAGCGTTGGCCAGCCTGATTGAGGATTTGCCGGCTGCCCGCGCGATGGGACAACGTGCACGCACATTTATCTTTCAAAATTACACTTGGGACCAGGCAGCGAGAAAAACTCACGAAGTGTATACGGCAATATTGAATCACCAACCGATGCCATATCAGTCCGACATGCCGGTGACGGAGACACGTGAATTGGAACGGCGCGCTGTATGATCGATGTCACAGCGCTGATTCTCACGTTCAACGAGCGCGAGAACATCGGGCGAACGCTCGCTGCGTTATCATGGGCTAAGCAGA
>WNFO01001464.1_pt1 | contig 18614 bp, 11 predicted proteins | sample 5400251 | NCBI WGS metagenome assembly WNFO01 (sample SAMN13153354, study PRJNA577476) | soil metagenome | isolation source: 100 cm saprolite under Madrone tree | place: USA:California | collected 2016-06-14
CCATAACAACGCGGTTCGGCAATGCGATCGCCTCTGGTGATGATCTGACGCCGTTCTTTGCCGACATGGAGGGAGCCGTCACGTATCCAGCGGGCAGCCGGATACCGAACCTGACGTTGGGTCCTCCTGATGGACTAACTCCAATACCAGGGGCGACCAATGTTCCGCAACTCACAACCCTGGGCAATCTGTTGCAGCCCAACCAGGGGAATGTGATGTGGAATGCCTGCTGTAACATTATGTACTGAGGTTCCTGGCGGATGGCTTACTTCGCGGACTTGAGCCCTTACACTTATATTGGGAGCGCCGCAGGTGAAGGGGTTCTCAATGTTGGGTGGCTAAGTCGCTGGCACGGATTCCCGCGGGCCTCGGTCTCAGAGGAAGTTCTGGCCAGGATATTCGAGCTTTGCAAAAGCAGAGTAAACCAGACCAAGGGCTTTCATTCGTGTGAATTCTGCCGGACCAGCGGCTGGGGGCAACTTGTGGAGCGGGACGGCGTGCAATTAAGACTCGGATCGGCTGAGATTCGAGTAGCCGGCCGCTCCGGAGTTACCTATGCATGCCCTGACATGATTTATCACTATGTGAAGGACCACGGCTATGGGCCGCCCCAGGAATTCATCGACGCACTGCTGGAGATGACCGCTACTTCCTAAGGTACGGTGCCGCCCTTAATAACATTGGGCGACCTTCTTTGTGTCATTGCGCTAATCTACATGTCCTATGACGGGGACCTTGCCAGGCGAAATCGTGCGCGCCATATCCCGGGAGGAAATGGCGGACCTTCCTATCGGCCGATACAATGGCGATGTGTGCCTCGTCCGAACAATAGAGGATCTGGAACACGCGGTGGACGACTTTCGCCAGGAACAGTTCGTCGGTTTCGACACCGAGACGCGGCCCAGCTTCAAAACGGGAGACCGCCACTTGCCCTGCCTGATTCAGGCAGCTACGGCCCGCGTTGTGTATCTCTTCCGCTTGCGGCAGGAATCTGATTTTCAAGTTCCTTCGGAGTTGTTGGCTGAGCCCGGTATCCTCAAGGTCGGGATCGGGCTGGCAGATGATATCCGCGCACTCAAGGCTCTCTATCCATTTGAGGCAAGGAGCATGCTCGATCTGGGGGCCGTTGCGAAAGATTATGGTCTCCGCCAGACTGGCGTGCGAAATCTTGCCGGGATCTTCATGAAGATCCGGATTCCCAAAGGCACCAAGACCTCCAACTGGGCTGCGCCGAAGTTGTCTGCAGCTCAAATCCACTATGCAGCTACGGATGCCTGGATCTGCCGCGAACTGTTTCTGCGGTTCCGCAGCCTCGGAATGATTCCGGATGCCGACTAGGACTCTGTGGAGTCCCGTTTGGCATAGCGGTAGGCTGTATAAGAAGAGATCACATGGCAGATCCAGCCCAAAGTTCCGCCACTGCCTATCCAAAGCCCGGGCGTGACGATTAACCAAAAGATGCCGCGCAAAAACTTGCCGTTGTAGATTTGTCCCACGCCGGGTATCAAAAGACTCAGGACGGCGGCGTTTCCCGGTTTCTTCATTTATTACTCCTGCCGAGATGACGAAAATACTGATCCGCCAGCCGGGCAGCAAATTGGCGCGCCTCGACTTCTGCGGGATTGTTCGCGTAGCCGTAGCGGACGTGGTGAAGCAGGTACCGGAATGGAAAAAGAACAGGATTCCTCCGGAATTGCAACACGTGAGCGAGTTCGTGAAAAACGAGTTCGACCGTACATCTGTTCGCTGGATCGATTGGACAATACTCTGCGCGCAAATACACTCGATTGGCCAGCGTCAGCCCGGACATGTTTCGGTTTCCCGGAATCCACCAGAACGGAATACGTCTGCACGAGCGAAATCGAATCTTCGTCGGATCACCCGCACCTGGGATGTGGATCCGAATCCATTCCGCCAGCGCGTCCGGTAAATCGATTCGAGTCAACATCCCCGGCGCAATCCTATTACTTGAATGAATCAACTTCAGGAATATGCATCCATCCGGAGTTCATTTCGGTTTGTCACACGGCTTACTTCAATCGAGGGGGCGAGCCGTTAAGAATGAATGACCGGAGTTTCGCCGTATCTTACCTCCACAGCGTGCTCCTTCCGGTCGTCAACGAGAGGAACGAACGTTCCGGCCTGTTCCACGCCATCAAGCGTCACACCGGAGTTTCCAGCGTGCGCGCGCACAACGACTATGTGGAAGACGGTTTCTCGATAGCGGTAGTGGACCTTGAATGTGTTCCAGGCGTCGGGAAAGTGTGGCGCGAAATAAAGCTTGTCCATGTCGAGTCGAAGGCCGAGCAGGGATTCCAAGATCAGCCTGTACATCCAGCCCGCAGATCCTGTGTACCAGGTCCATCCGCCGCGTCCCGTATGTGGCGGAAGGGCATAGACGTCGGCCGCAACGACGTAGGGTTCTACCTGGTAGGCGGCAATCGCGTCCGGAGAGCTACCGTGGTTGACGGGGTTGATCAGTGCCAACAGTTCCCACGCGCGTTGACCGTCGCCCAGGACAGCGAACGCCATTGCCGCCCAGATTGCGGCGTGAGTGTATTGCCCGCCATTCTCTCGAACTCCCGGGACGTATCCTTTTATATATCCCGGATCCAGAGCGGACTGGTCGAATGGGGGGTCCAGGAGTTGGATCAACATCTTATTCCGGCGGACGAGACGCTCATCCACGGCATTCATAGCCGTGCGCGGCCGCTGGCCTTCGCCCGCTCCGGACAGAACAGACCAGCTTTGCGCAATCGAATCGATCCGGCATTCGGCATTGATCGATGATCCGAGCGGGGTGCCGTCGTCGAAGTACGCACGACGATACCACTCGCCGTCCCAGGCGTTCCGTTCGATATTTTGTCGTAGCGTGGCCGCCTCATTCTGACAGCGTTCGGAGAATGCTGTGTCACCGCGCATTCGTGCAACATCGCTGAAGCGCATCAGGACTTCATAAAGAAAGAATCCGAGCCAGACGCTTTCACCCTTGCCGTTCTTACCCACGAGATTCATGCCGTCATTCCAGTCACCCGAACCCATGAGCGGCAGTCCGTGCTCGCCGAATCGAAGGCCCCTGAGGATGGCGCGGACACAATGTTCATACAGACTGGCTATGTCGTCAGAACGAGCGGGCAGGTCGTAGTAGGAATCTTCCTCTGTTCTAACCGGACGGCCGTCGAGAAAATGGATGGGCTCGTCCAGGACGCCCGTGTCTCCTGTGGCCACGACATAGCGGCTGGCAACCAGCGGCAGCCAGAGGTAGTCATCGGAGCATCGCGTTCGGACGCCCCGGCCTGAGGGCGGATGCCACCAATGCTGAACGTCGCCATCACGAAACTGATGTCCGGCCGAGAGCAGCAGGTGCTCGCGTGCGAGACGCGGTTCGGCATGTATCAGCGCCATCACATCCTGCAGTTGATCCCGGAAACCGAACGCGCCCCCCGGCTGATAATAGCCACTGCGCGCCCAGAAGCGGCACGCAAGAGTCTGGTACAGCAGCCAACCGTTTATCAGAAAGTTGATCGAGGAATCCGGGGTCTCTACATGAACTGCGCCGAGGGTCTGATTCCAATATTGCCAGACCTCTTCGAGCGCGCGCCGCGCAGCCGCGGGTCCTCGAAAACGTTGCATTACGTCACGACCGTCATTCGCATTCCGCCCCGTACCCAGCGTGAAGATGATTTCTCGCTCCTGACCTTCGGCGAGGTCGAAGGCAACTTGTATGGCTGCACAGGGATCCATTCCGGCTCCCACACGACCGGAGAGCTGCGAACGCAGCATTGCTTCCGGGCTCGCCAGGGTGCCGTTTCGTCCCAAGAACTCAGTCCGATCACACGTGAAAGTACTGGATCGATCGTTCACGTCGAAGAACGCAATTCGGTTGGAGAATTCCGTACTGTATGGGTTGCGGGCGAAGAGCGCACCTGTCAGTGGGTCAATCTCTGTCGTCACGTGCATCATCGACCTGGGCCGCAGGTCGGCCAGCACAAATTCGACGTATCCCGTGAGGGAAAGCCGGCGTGATCGCCCGGAATCGTTTCGGACCCTGAACGCAGCGAACTTGATTGATGCGTCGACAGCGATGTAAACCCACAGCTCCGACCGGATGCCGTCTTCCGTGTGTTCGAAAACGCTGTAGCCAAAGCCGTGGCGGGCGACGTAAGGCATCCTTCCGGGGCACGGCAGCAAGGTAGGCGACCAGAAACGCCCGTTCTGTTCGTCGCGAAGATAGAAAGCTTCGCCGGACGCATCACTCACCGGATCGTTGCCCCACGGAGTGAGGCGGAACTCGTGCGCATTTTCGCTCCATGTGTTGGCAGAGCCGCTTTCCGAAATGATGGTTCCGAACGAGTGGTTCGCAAGCACATTGACCCACGGCGCGGGCGTCATTTGATTCCGTGTCGTCGTTATGACGTACTCACGGCCGTCCCGCGTGAATCCGCCGAGGCCATTGAAGAAGACCAGTCCCAGTCCCTCTCCCTCTAGGAGAGGGACGCGTGCCTCTGGCGCTCCGGGTGAGCGACGCAAGATTGGCCACATCCTGCGACCCTCACCCGCCCTTCGGGCACCATCTCTCAGAGGGATTCGGGGGTTGCTGAGCTGCTTCGCCAGTGAGCCTTCACTATCGCTGATGATGGCGCGGGCAACCGTCTCGAGCAGGATCCGATCCTCGTCCGATATTTGATCGGCCATGCGGATGAGGATGCTGCCGGGCCAATCCGCCGTTTGGGCTTCCGTACCGGCGGCAATTAGTCCCATGATCTGATCCTGGAGTGGCTGCCGATAGCCCGCCTGATCTTCGTTCCAGATCACCAGATCGACCGCAAGCCCTTTCAACCGCCAGTAGGCGTGCGCTTGCACGAGCTGCCGGACGAGATCGATGTGGGTTGGATCGCCGATTCGCAGCAACACAATCGGCAAATCGCCGGAAATGGCATAGCCCCACAGCCCGGATTGATTGCGGCGGTTCTTGACCAGCAGGCTGGGAGCGGCGCGGAGTGTCGAATTCGCATAGATCACAGAGCTGGCAAGGCGCCCATAGAGTTGCGCATCGCCCTCTGTGGCATTGATCTGTCGAAGCAACACCTGGCTGTGCGTCCACGCAAGGTCAAAGGTGCGGCTCGCGAAACGCGGGTCCCGGTATTTATCGACCAGCCCCATGCACAACTCCCTTGTCTGGCCTACGCCCGAGACGACATTCAGAGTGGCCGTCTCGTCCGGGTCGAGAGTAATACGGCAGCGGATAGCAACAATCGGATCGAGCACCGAGCCATCGGTGCCGGAGAGTACATCCGATGCATGGGCCTGTGGATCTGCAACGGTCTTTCCACGGCCGATGAACCTCATGCGATCCGTTTCATAGGACACTTCGTCGACCGTTGCGCTTTCAGCGGCTATGAGGTGAAACATCCATGGCGTGGCTTCGCCGGCCGATCGAGGACGGCGCGTGCAGAGAATGGCGTGGCGCTCCGGGACGATCTCGGTCTGGACAAACAGATTGCTGAACGCCGGATGCAGTGCGTCGGCGGCAGGCGGCGCCAGAACGATTTCCGCGTAGCTCGTGACGTCGATCACCCTGCGAGTTCGAGAGGAGTTGGTGATACGGATGCGGCGTAACTCGATGTCATCTTCCGGCGAAACGGCTATTTCCGTGTGCGTGTCGATGTCATTGTCGCTCCGGCGAAACTCGACTCGCGCCTCCGAGAAAATGGCCTCGTAACTTTTCGGTTCACTCCGTGTCGGCTGATAAGCAACGGACCAGACTGCTCCGCTCGTCACATCGCGGAGGTAGCAGAACGTGCCCCAGTTGTCGCGAGTGCTGTCCTCGCGCCAACGTGTAAGCGCTATGTCTTTCCAGTGGCTGTAACCCCCGCCGGCATTGGTAACCATCACGTGATACCTGCCGTTGGACAGCAACTGAATCTCCGGTGCCGGCGTGTTGGGACTGTTGAAAACCCGTACCGGTGCTTCTTGATCGTTCGAACCTATACGTGAGCTGGAAAATCTGGCCGTAGTTGGATAATGCCGGACCGCCTTCGGAATGCGCTCCTGCAGCAACAAGAGGGTCGCTTGAAACAATGGATCCGCCTGGAATCGCCTCTGCATTGGCTGCTCCAGGAGGAGATGAGCAAGCGACAGGAAAGTCATACCCTGATGATGCGCCATGACCGATCGGACGACGGCGCTGGATTGGCCTCGGGGCAGCCGCGATGGAGTGTAGTCGATGGCTTCATATAATCCGTATTTGCATTCGAGGCCCGCAGAAGCGAGGCGCTGCAGATTCGAGCACGCCTCCTCCGGTACCACCATCAGCGCGAGGGCCGACGCATACGGCGCGATCACCACATCTTCGGCCAGTCCGCGCTTGAACCCGAGGCCGGGCACACCAAATGCGCGGTACTGGTAATTGAGGTGAACATCGACGATGTTGTAACCGGACTCCGAAATACCCCATGGCACCCCAACCTCTTTGCCATAGTCGATCTGTCTCTTTACGGCCGCCTTGCTGGTCTGATCGAGGAGCGTGTTTTCATAAGTCGGCATCACCAGAAGAGGCATCAGGTATTCAAACATCGAGCCGCTCCACGAAACGAGAGCCGGATCTCCGCCGAAAGTTGTGAGCAAACGTCCGAGAGCAAACCAGTTTTCCTGCGGTACCTGTCCCTGAGCGATCGCCACGAAACTCGCGAATCTCGCCTCCGATGCCAGCAGGTCGTAGTAACTGGAATCGAGCCGGCGTTCACTTGCGTTGTAGCCGATGGAGAGCAGCCGGCTTTCTTCGTCGAACAGAAAGTCATATTCCATGCTTGCGAGCCGCTCCGCTCGAACCGCAAGGCACCGAATAGCCTTCACTCTTTCGGCTGCGGGCTCGCGCAAATCATCGACTCCGTCTCGACATTGCCGCAAGAGCGCATCCGCCCACCATTCCGCTTCGCTACCTGGAGTCAAATTGAGGCCGGCAACGGCCCCTTCCAGACGCTCCAGACAAATTTCCAAGGTTGTGCCGGCATCATCGAGAATGTTCCGGAGATCGACTCCGGCAACATCCATCAAAACGCTTAGAGTGTGCTGGATCCCCTCAAAGAATCGCGGCGCCATTACGGGTTGGGCAGGAAGTTCGAGCAGACCCTTCTGCAACGTCAGGAGATGACCCGCAAGGTTGCCGCTATCCACGGTTGAAACATAGAGGGGCTGTAGCGGCTGCAGGGTCTGGGTATCGTACCAGTTATAGAAATGGCCACGATGACGTTGCAGAGTTTCCATCGTCCCGAACGCATTCTCCGTGCGTTCGATGAGCTTTCCTGCAGAGATGTACCCAAAGTCATATGCCGCAAGATTCGCGAGGAGGGCCAGGCCCATATTCGTCGGCGATGTCCGATGACTGACGACGGACATCGGATTTTCCTGAAAGTTGTCTGGCGGCAGCCAGTGATCTTCGGGACCGACGAACGTCTCGAAGAATGCCCAGGTTTTTCGGGAAAGCTTTTGAAGGAAAGTGATCTGCTCGGCCGTAAGCGCCGGGGCACGCGGGGTGAGTGGCCGGCCGATCCAACTTGCCCACAACGGCGAGAAGAACCAGAGGGCCAGCAGGGGTGCGGCCTCAACCAACGGGCCCGGCCTTGCGAGCGACAGGTAGATTGCCACCGCGGCCGCAATGGCAGGGCCGATCCACATGGATCGGCATATCGAGACGATGTTCGTCCCGCCATCGCCCTCACCGTTGTTGAACGGATTCCATTGCAGAAGCCGTTTGTGGGTAAACCACATTCGAACGGTGGTTCGAGCAATCGCATCGAGACTGAAAAACGCTTCGTAGGGAATACACGCGAACGAAAATGCTGCCTGCCCAAAGCGGCGGCCGGCCGAACGCGCCGATGCGAAGAGATGCTGGCGCAGGGAAACTTCGTCCGGCCTCCGAAACACGTCCAGGATGGCTGCTAACAACGTGGGTAGCAGGATGATTCCGACCACTGCCAGGGTCCAGAACCGCGGCTGGGGCAGCATGGTCCACCCCAGCAACAAAAGAAGTGTCAGTGCCGCAGGTACCAGGCTCCGCCGAACGTTGTCAAACATCTTCCAACGCGACAACATTGAAATCGGATTCCTCTGGGATTTGTGGACGGGGCCGGGCACGCGCGGCAGCATCCACTGTGCGATCTGCCAATCTCCACGAATCCAACGTCGCCGCCGGCTGACATCCGCGCTGTAGTGCGATGGATATTCCTCGTATAACGGTACATCGCTTAGCAGTCCCGCGCGCGCGTAGCAGCCCTCCAGAAGATCGTGGCTGAGAATCAGATTGCCCGGCAGCCGGCCATGGAGTGAGCGTTCAAACGCATCCACATCGTAGATGCCCTTGCCAATGAATGAGCCCTCGCCAAACACATCCTGATAAACATCGGAGACAGCCCGTGTGTAAGGGTCGATGCCGGGCTCATTTCCGAACATCCGGGCGTACCGCGACCGGTTGGTACCCGGAAGACTCACCGCCACGCGAGGCTGAAGGATGCCGTAACCCTCGGTGACTCGCTGCAGCGTCTCGTCGAACCCGGCACGATTCAGCGGATGCGCCATGGCCCCCACTAACTGCCGTGCAGCGTCGCGCGGCAGCTGCGTATCCGTGTCGAGCGTGATGACGTACTTCACGCGTGAGAGAATCCCGGTTTGACCGACGATAAGTGAGAAACAGTCCGTTGACCCGGTCCGCAACAGTGAATTCAAATCGGCAAGCTTGCCGCGCTTGCGTTCATAACCCATCCAGATCCGTTCGTGCGGGTTCCACAGGCGCGGGCGATGAAACAGAAAAAACGTGTCACCGTTCGCTCCCGGGTATTTTTCATTCAGCTCTTCGATTCGCGCCTTTGCCAGCAGCAACAGCGGCTCATCTTCCAGAAGGGTTTCCTGGGTCGCATCTCGAAGATCGGTCAGCAAAGCGAAATGGAGATTGTCATCCCGATTAGCAAGGAACCGGACTTCAAGCGCTTCGATCAAATGCTCTATGGAGTGGGGGCTCGTCAGCATTGTCGGAATGACCGTCAGCGTAGTTGATTCCGGCGGAATCCCTTTGGAGAAATCCATTCTTGGCAGCGAATCCGCAGGAACAAATACTGTGGCCAGCCAATTCACCATCGCGACCGCAAGGTGGCTGGCCGAGAGAAGGCAAATCGCTCCAAGCAGTCCAAGCGTGACGCCATGGATTCCAGAGGTGAATGCATTCCATAACAAACTTCCCGCCAGGACTGTGGTGATCAACCCGATCGCACCTGCATAAAGGGCCAACGGAAATCGTCCGAGAGCTCTTCGCATAAGCTCGTAAGGCGTCCGTCGTACGCCCGTCCTTATTTCAAGGTCCGCCAGCCCTCTATGAGTCAGGTAAAACCCGACGTGTGCGGCTCGGTCACTGTTGCCTTTTTGCGCGGCAGTCTCGCCTGCCAGCTCGATGGCTTTGCGTGCGACAGTGATTTCAGGAAGACGGACGCGCCTGGCGACTCTTTCAATAACGTGCCGGTAGCGATCGCGCGTGGCAAAATCCATACGCCCGTACGCCTGGGCGGGATCCCCCCGTAATATCTTTTCGACAGCGCTCGCCGATTCGACGAAGTTGCGCCAGTCCGTCGATCCTAAAAGCCGCAGGCTGCCAATACTGTTGCTGATGGAAACCTGATCGGCGGCCTGTTGTTGGTTTTCCGACTGAACCAGGTGTTTGATCGTCAGGCCGGCTTCCGAGAGCCGCTCTTCGATCCACGTCAGCGGTAATGCCAGCGCCGAGCTCTGCCCCTGCAACCGGCGAACAAACTCCGCAACAAAAGGACTCGACAACCGGGGGTCCGCGCGTGTCATGTCGGCGATAACCATGATCAGGCTCTTCGGATCTGTTCGGGCAATTTCGGTGATCCGATCTGCCCAATGGTCGGCGCGGTTTCGGTCGATTCTGCCGGCGGCCATCGTCACTGCGACGCGCCGAAGATTTTCGATTAGTGCGAGGCGCAGCATGGTGGGAATTGCCCACAATTCGCCCAGGTTCAGGATCGTAACGGTTTGGTAGGACGCAACGAAGCTGCCCAGACTCGCCACGTCCAGACGCCCGTCTCCGTGGGAGATCGTCTCGAGCGCGATGTCGTAAACCCGGGGAAGGCCGGCCGATGGGCCATTCACGAGGCGAGGAAGCTCGCGGCTGTAGCCTTTCGGTAAATGCCGCTTCGCCGTCCGGATCTGTTCTTCGATTAGATAAAAGTTGTCGAGAAGCCACTCTCCGGCCGGGGCGATCCGACGGTCTCCTGTCACGGCCTCGGTTAAGAGGCCGTGGACTTCAAAGAGGACCTCTTCGTTCTCGGCTAGCCGCCGGAGGAGCCGGCTCGCCGCTCGTTCGGTACTTAACTTGTGCGAGCCTGCAAGAGTTTTTCCGTGCTCCTCCATCTGATCGGTACTGAAGAGTTCCGACCGTAACGGCAGCTCATTGCTGGGGATTAGACTCGTGTAATTGGCGTAGTCCGCGGCTTGCTTCTCCTTCGGCTCACATCAGTAGCGAACGCAGGTCCGTTCTCTGAAAGAACTTAATACCGCTTGAAGTCGCCGCCTCGGGAAGCCATCGGCCGTGCTTCATTGACAGTCAGGGCTCGTCCGTTGAAGTCCTTACCGTTCATTTGGGCGATAGCCTTGTCGCCACCATCCTGCATCTCGATAAAGCCGAAGCCCTTGGATCGACCGGTGTCACGATCCGTGATGATACGAACGGTTTCAACCTGACCTGCTTGCGCGAACAAATCCTTGAGTTCTGTTTCCGTCGTTTCGAACGACAGATTTCCAACGTAGAGTTTCTTTTTCATTTGGTTACCTTTTATCTGAAAGGAGCTTCGGGAACTTGCAGGAAAGGCCTGAGGGCTTATCGGGCAAGAGCAGGAGATCCCTAGAGATCGGAAATGTTAACTTCGTTTCTTAACCATTTAATGGTTGTGCTTAACTAGTATTGGTCTACTATACACCACAGTTGAGTCTGATTATCTAATACAATTCACCTATTGCGGTTAAGTTGCAATTCCGTAGCCTTATTTTCATATTTCCCGTAGTCAGACTCGAGCTTGTCCTTGATCATCTCCATGTTCTTTTTCACACCATCGCGCAGGCTGCCCAGCACCAACGACCGCTTGAGACCGCCGAACAATCCGCGCAGCGCGTCCGCACGCGACCGATTGACGTATATCAAATAGGTACGGTCCGGATCCGATGACTGGCTGTGGATGAATCCAGTCAGTCCCAGTGAAACCTCGAGATAGTGATTGGCATAAATACCTTTGGACGCGATCAGAAGGTCCGTTCCATTCGGGCGATGTTGCTTGTAAACCGTGACGTGCGTCAGGCTGATAACGGGTTTCAGTCCCAACTTCTCCTTTGACCAGTAAATGAAGTCTTCGACATCTGCGGGGCGGGCATCAGGAAAGCCGAGTAGATACTTCTGGAACTCCGGCGCATATTCGTACATATAAGGCACGGGCTGCAGAAGAGAGCGGAATTCATCGGCAAGCCGGAGCGGATATGGTTTATCTCTGTATTCACCAAGAGCGGTATTGCCTCCAAGCAGATAAGTCTCGACACATTCCAGCAGCATCTCGCGTGTGAGCGCCGTCACGCGGTCGCGATAGTTCGGGGCGGACCAGTTCACGTCTTTACGGAACCGTTCGATGAACCGTTCGGAGAGTTTTACATCGCAACTGTTGACCCTGCATCGCCTGATGGCTTCGATGTCGCCGGAATCCAGTGACAGGCCCGCCAGATCTTCCAATCGAGGAGGATTGCTGAATTTCCCAATTTGCAGCACGCTCTCGCTTTTCTTGAAGTTCACGATATCCCGCATCTGGTCGATGAAGAAACCGTCGGCAACATCGAGTCTCATGATGGCGAATGCCGCAACTTCTCTTGTCTCGGGCGTCTTTGGGAGCCTGACGATGATCTGTCCCTTTTCCAATGAGGCGAGTTCACCTGTGGTGATTGCAAGTTCTTTGCGGAGGAAGTTCTCCGGCTCGGCAGACGGTGCCTGCGCCACCAGCGCGGCCGCGCCACACATCATCAGGAGCGCGGTTTGGATCCCACTTGCCGTCAATCGCGATTACTCGCTTTCGTTTGTCGGTGCTGCCTGCTCTTTTTGAAACCGTGAAACCGTCGCCGCGCTATAGTCCGCCTGGTGCCGGCATGCGATCTGGGAGCAAGTCAGAACGAGCTTTTCAGCCCGAAAGGGCTCACCTTCTCCCTCGCTTCGGTCCAGAGCAAAGAGAATCGGCGCCTCACACTTTTGACAGCGCACGCCGAGATACCACCTTGCATCGGACTTGGGCCATCGCGAAATATTCATAAGAAAGGCACCCTGCTGAAATGAGTTGAGTACTTAATGAGCCTAACCGTAATGGAGCAAAAGGTAAGCAATAATCGCCTGCACGATAAATGCTCCGATCAAGAAGCGTTTCATAGATCTGTCCACTACACTATTTCCGACGGAAATGGATAGGGTCCCGCAGGTTTTGCAGTTCGCGGTAGTAATATAGCGCAATTGGCCGCGGGCCATTTGTGAAGCGAATTCGTTTCAGGAAGTCGACTTCTTCCGTGGTCGCGGTCCCGCTAAGGAGACGATCTTTAAGGAACTCGTGTAATCCCGGCTCTACGCCAACCGGCTCCTGCTCTTTCCTTTCAACAAATTCGAATTTCTTCAAATGCGCCGAGGCGATCCTGCGGTTCAAGATGATCTCCAGACCAAACGAAACAAGATCGATGTCCCACGATGCGATCAACGGCTCCAGGAACGCTCCACAACTTTCCGGGGATATGCTGAACACATCGGAGTCGAGGAACTCGAGCACAACGACGCGCACCTGCTTATAGTTCCGATCGCTCACCCGGGCCACCAGGCGCAGAAACTTTTCGCGTCCCAGTTCTTCCGTGGCCAATGTCTTGACCACGTCCAGGAGCTTCTGGGTGACCAGTCGTTCAAGTTCGCCAAACGGCTCCTTTTCAAAAATCGCTCGGACCTGGGTTCGCTTGCTCCTTTTGCATTTATCGAGGATCAACTTTCGAACTTCCTTGAACAACGGCAGGGGCGGCGTCTCTATTTTTCTCTTGAGTTCCTGCCTTCGCTGGACGTCCGCCAGGCCGGCGAGTTTGCCGGCCGGCAGCTTCAGAACTTTTCCCAGCTTTTCGTAAATGTCAGTCCGATCCGGAGCCGGAGGCATTTTTTTTCCGGTCAATAACTGCGAAATATAGGACTCCGTGACCTCTGCCGCGTCGGCCAGGTCCCGCTGCTCCAACCCCAACTCATTCACCTTCTGCTGAATTAATTGAGAGACATCCATGACTGTCGCTCTCTTTCCTTCTCGTGCTTAACTGAAAGTAGTCTATCAGTATACGCGATTAGTCGTACTTCTTGGTAAGAATTCACCCAATATGGTTAAGTACGCCGCATATTTTCCTTCGCAGACCACAGCCTATCTGCGCAATCCCGTCGATTTGGCGGGTTTGGCTGATGCGGTGAATAAGTGCGTGCGTACGGGCTAGCCTTGGAACCGTCATTTTGCAGTTCGCTTCAAGTCCAGTTTGCGAAGACTCTGAGCTTCCAATAGGGTTGCCAGCGCATCGTTCAGAGTTTCCAATCGTTCGTTTTCAGATTATGACGACAAATCCCAGGACCGCCATCAGGACAAGCACTACTGCGCCAGCCGCCTCTGGTTTGCCGGCGGCTGAAAGCTCCCAGACTCCGTTGTATTCGTCCGTTCAGTCTAACAGAAGGAAGCGCGCTTCGAAGTGGCCGTTTTCATTGCATTAGTTGGCGACGAGTTCTTGATGATCGCTGTCGCTCCGGTGGGCTTTCTCGAAATGCGGTGACCGGCCAATTCCCTTCGGGTCCACGGAGGATTCCGGACGGACGGTTTGTCGGCTAACAGGAAGTACCATCGTTAACCCCTGGTTCTAGTATGCGGAGTCCTATCGGGACTTAGTCTTGAAAGGGTTCAGGCTCTCGGGGATAATCACAACCACGTCAACCTGCGGAGGCATATTGATGCCGATACCGAGTCAAAGAAGAACAGTGAGTCCTACGAAATCGCGCCGAACAATGCCTAAAAGCACAATCGACTTCGACACTGTACGGAATATCGGACTGGCGTTGCCCGGCGTCGAGGAGAGCACAGCGTACGGGTCCCCGGCGCTCAAGGTCCATGGAAAACTCCTGGCGTGTATCGCGGTTAATCGCTCGGCCGAACCTGGCTCGCTTGCCGTTCGCGTGGATTTCGATGATCGCGCTGAGTTGATCGCTGCGGACCCCGATGTTTACTACGTGACTGACCACTACGTCGGCTATAACGCCGTGCTGGTTCGCCTCTCTCGCGTCACTCCCGATGTGTTGCGGGACTTGCTCGGCATGGCCCACAAGTTTGTGACCCGAAACGCCGCGGCCCGGCCGCCAGCGCGGAAGCGCCGAAAGCTCGGTCCAGAAAAACGAACAAAAGTCTGATACCGAGTGGTTGACGACGTATCCGCAAATAGTCCATGAAGTCATTAGATCGTCCACTGGCAGGATCGTTGCAGGGCAAAGTCGCCGTCGTTACGGGAGCCAGTCGCGGCGCGGGACGCGGCATCGCGCTCGCACTCGCCGAGGCGGGCGCCACCGTTTACGTGACTGGGCGCAGCGTCAGGGGCGAAGCGACTACCGAAAATCTGCCTGGCACGATTGACGAAACTGCCGAAACCGTCACGGCACGCGGCGGCACAGGGATTGCCGTGCGTTTTCACGGAATCGCCGCAATACGTGGGGCGGGCAGTCGTCGCACTGGCGTCTGATCAGAAAGTGCTGGAAAAATCCGGGAAGGTTCTGGCAGTAGGTGATCTGGCCGAGGAATACGGATTCACCGACGTTGACGGCAGGCGGATTCCGGCGTTCAGAATCTCCGATCAGGAGTGAGTTCGGAACGCATCGTTGCAGTGGTTTAGAATTGATCATCAAGAAATCAAAGGGGGCGAAGTATGCGTTCTCTACGAAATGGATTCATCGCGACCTTGGTATTCGTGTCGCTGGTCACAGCGCAAGGAGTTCGCGCCACAGTGGTGGGGCGGGTCACCGATGATACCGGAGCGGTCGTGCCGGGCGCGAAGATTACCATCACCAACGTCGGCACGAACGACAGCCGGAGCGTGATTGTCAACGACAGCGGAGAATACGCAGTGCCGCAACTCGCTCCGGGACAGTACACCGTGACGGCCGAGTACGCTGGCTTCAATAAGGTTGTTCGCTCCGGCATCGTCCTGGAGACGGGCCAGCAGGCGCGCATCGATATTGCTCTCAAGGTAGGCACCGTCTCGGAGGAAGTCGAGGTAAGCGCCGCCGCGCCCCTCGTGACCACGGAAAATGCGGCATTGGGCAACGTCGTCGACCAGAAGAAGATTGTTGAGTTACCGCTGAATGGCCGCGACTATCTTCAGCTCGCATTCCTGCAGCCGAACGTCTTCGCGCCGGCGCAAAACTCGACGATTGGTTTCCGCGGCGGGTTGAATGTCGCGGGAAACAGCGAAATTGCAAACCAATACATCCTTGACGGCGTCGACAACAACGACGAGACGACAAATCAGCCATTGCACCGGCCGATTCTGGATGCTGTACGCGAATTCAAAGTTCTCACGGGAACATATTCCGCGGAATACGGCAGGCAGGCCGGTGGCCAGGTCATCGTAACGACTCAAGCGGGAACGAACGTTTTTCACGGCTCCCTGTGGGAATTTCACCGGAATTCGGCGTTGGATGCCCGCAACTTTTTCGCAACGCAAAAGCCATCGTTCCGACGAAATCAATTTGGCGGCGTGCTGGGCGGGCCGATCAAGAAAGATCGCACATTTTTCTTCGCCGGTTACGAGGGGCAACGCCGCGGCCAGCAGGAAGCGAGCCTGGCGACCGTTCCTGCGGCTGAGTTCAGAAATGGCGATTTCAGCTCCCTTTCAACGCCGGTCCGCAATCCCTTTAATGGAAATAGTCCGTTTCCAGGAAACCGGATTCCTCAATCAATGTGGAGCAAACAGGGCGCTGGGATTCTTGCGCTTTATCCCTTACCAAATCGTAGTGGTTCGCCGAACTTCGATTCTGCCGCCGCAGGTCATTTCAACATCGATCAATGGTCTGCCAGAGTCGATCACCGTTTCGGCATCAACGATAACGTCTATGGAGCATATGAATTCGCGGACTCCTCGGAATTCTATGCTCTGTCCAATCCGCTCTGCTCAGCGCGCGATGTGCCTGGATGGGGTTGCGACGAGTTGCAACGAACGCAACATGCTGTCGTCGCGTGGACGCACATTTTTTCTCCGCGCCTTATCAACGAAGCGCGCATCGGCTACACACGATTCGGCTTCTACCGCCTGCAACAGGACCGCGACATCAACGTCGTTCAGCCGCTCGGAATCGGCGGCCTGACCGATGCCGGCGTGACGCCGTTCAACAATGGAGCGCCGCAAATTCAGGTGACCGGGTATGCGACGATCGGCGGTCCGACCAACCTGCCCCAGGGGCGGCACGACAACACGTATAACTACATCGAGAACATGACTTTCATAACAGGTCAGCACTCGATGAAATTTGGTTTCGACATCCGGCGATTCCTGTTCAACTCATTCTTCACTTCGTTCGGCCGCGGCGCATTCCAATTTGATGGCACCTTCACCGGCAATGCCGTCGCCGACCTCTTGTTGGGAATGCCCCGGCAAGCCGATCGTAATCTAGGCACGCCATTTCACAACTCGATGACGTTCTCGTCGGGATACTACTTCCAGGACGACTGGAAGATTACGCCGAAGCTGACGCTCAATCTCGGCCTAAGATACGATCTGGATCTCCCGGAAACCGAACGCGTCAATAAGATTGCATCGTTCGATCCCGCCCGAAACACGATCAAAGTCGCCGGCGGCCTCGAGTACTACATCGATAACAACAGTCCCACAGGCCTCAGCTCGCGCCCGCGGCCCGAGATCGGACGGCGGCTCTGGTCGACAGACAAAAACAATTTCGCTCCTCGAATTGGTCTGGCCTGGCGTCCGTTCGGAGGCACGAGCACCGTTGTACGAGCTGGATTCGGGACTTTCTATAACCACCAGATCGTAGGGAATGGCCTGACACCACTCTCGCGTAACTCGCCGTTCCGGTTGCGGCAAACGTCGGGACCATTTCAAGCGACGGATCGTCCGGACCTCGTGAATGCCTTCTCCGGAATTCCTTCAGTCGTCGCGCCCGGAATCGATCCGAACTTTAAGACGGCTTATGTGAATCAGTGGAGCTTCGGGGTCCAGCGCGAGCTGGCATCGAATTTGATTCTCGACGTTTCTTACCTTGGGTCACAAGGCCATAAACTTCCGATACCCTGGAATATCAACCAGGCGCTTCCTGGACCGGGTTCCGTCGCCAGCCGGCGGCCGTTTCCGGGTTATGGGAACATCACCGGCGGTTACATTGCTTCGATCGGAAATTCGAATTTCAATGGCCTGAGCGTGCGTGCCGAGCGGCGCATGACGAAAGGACTGAGCTTCATCAGTTCATATGCGTGGTCAAAATCCATCGATGATAACGCCGGCATTTCCACCGGTAGCGACGCGAGTGGCGTCTTTGCACAGGATGCCAGGAATCTTCGTGTCGAACGCTCGGTTTCCGATTACGACATCACGCACCGGTTCGTATTCAGCACGGTTTATGATGTGCCATTCGGAAAGACTCAGAACAGAACGCTGCACGCGATCGCCGCTGGTTGGCAATTGACCGGAATATTGACTCTGCAGACCGGGCCGCCGTTTACGGTTTTTTCGGGCCGCGATGAGAGCAATACCGGAGGAGGTGCAACACAGGATCGCCCGAACCTTATCGGCAACCCCAACATTCCAGGGCCAGGCCCCGACCGGTGGTTCAACACGTGCACTCTGCTCGCGAATGGTGCCCAGCGAAATTGTCTGCCAGGCGATACTCCGGCCTGGCAGATCAATGCGCTCAGCACATTCGGCAATGCAGGGCGGAATATCCTGCGGAGTGATGGCTTGAAGAATATCGATCTGGGACTGTCGCGATCTTTCCGTTTTACGGACCGAGTATCGCTGCAGTTCCGGTCCGAATTCTTCAACCTCGCGAATCACCCAAATTTCGCGCAGCCAAACCAAAGTGCGGCGAGCGGCTCTTTTGCAACCATTTCGCGCGCAGCGTTCCAGTCACAAACCGGGGCGCAGCGTCAGATCCAGTTTGCTGCAAAGGTGGTGTTCTAGACGAATTTCTCACTGCTTATTGAGGTCGAAAGCGCCAGATCGAACCTTCAGTGTTCAGGCCCATTGCCAGAATTTGGCCATCGGATGTCCAGCCGGCGTATAGGATGTCTCCGGCGAAATCTGTTGGTATATGCTTTGCCTGTCCTGTGTTTGGATCCAGGACACTGACTTGCCAATACCAGGTGTAGTCATCCAGAGCCGTCGTAATGAGGATCTTTCCATCTTTACGTATGGAGTTGGTAGCTAATGGAAGATCTCCCATTCTCACGCCGTCACCGATCTTGATCTCCCGTTCGCTACCTCCGGAGAGAGGCATTCGAAAGAGGTGGAACCGATAAATCGGA
>WNFO01002710.1_pt1 | contig 18611 bp, 15 predicted proteins | sample 5400251 | NCBI WGS metagenome assembly WNFO01 (sample SAMN13153354, study PRJNA577476) | soil metagenome | isolation source: 100 cm saprolite under Madrone tree | place: USA:California | collected 2016-06-14
ATGATGATGGGGCGAGCGCTTTTCTCCACAGCGTGTCTGTTCCTCGCTTTATGCTGACGCCGCCGCCGCGGCCTCGGGTTCACCACCTCCGCGGCAAGCCTTTTCGACTTCCGGAAAAGGAGAGGAACTCTTGCGCGCCGCCGATCTTGCTCTTTATAGCGCCAAGGCGAAGGGCCGAAACCGGGTCGAACGCGCCCCCGAGAGCTCTGCAGCCAGTCCGGCCCGCACGGGAGCCCTTCAATAGATGTGGCTCGTTGGTGGCATGATTTTGGCACGCAAGTGCTATTCCCAGGCATCGGCCCTGACCTCTACTGCTTTCATTGCCGAGCAGTCTGGGGGAGGGTTGTCGGGCCTCCGGCGACTGGCAAGAGTCGGGACGCCTGTTAACTTTTTTGCGTGAGTTACGGTAGTGCGTTCCTGGCGCCCATGCCGGTTCAAAACTTTGACCACTAAGCTAACCGAAGAATGGAAAACCAGGAATGAAAGTTCTGCGCCCCAACTAGCGCTGGTATTTCCCCATCCACTCCGCCTTGCCCAGGATTCGACCTTCCATCGCTTGTTCCAATTCCTGCTTGCTCGCACCCGGTTTGAGGTCGAGCTTGCCGTTGAGCGCATAGAGTTTGTAGAAGTAACGATGAGGTTTGCCTGGAGGCGGACAGGGGCCGTTGTAGCCGATCTTGCGGAAGTCGTTGCGCCCTTGCCGTTCGCCGCCCGGTAATTCGTCAATCTTATTCACACTTTCCGCCAGAATGTTTGTGGCGGGCGCCAGGTCGAATAGCACCCAGTGGGTCCAGGTCCCGGAGGGAGCGTCGGGATCATCGGCAATCAGGGCAAAGCTCTGTGTGCCCGGAGGCGGCTCGGTCCAGGAGAGTTCAGGCGACACATCGGCGCCGTCGCAGGTGAATTTCTTCGGAATATCACCACCATTGGAAAAACTCGTACTGGAGATTGCAAATGCCATCTTGGCGGTTACCACCTAGTGTTAGCCGGGCGCCCGCGGTTCGTCATTCGCGAAAAGTGGGGCACGTCCGCAATGATCACTGGGTAGAGATAGTGAAGTTTACCGTAATGCGAGCCTCAGTTTCGACCGCTTGACCGGATTGCAAATAGGGCTTGAAGCGCCACTGCTTCACGGCTTCGCGGGCTGCGGCCGAAAGAATCGCAGGTCCGCTGAGTATATGGAGATCCTGGATGTTCCCATCCCGGCCAATCAGGGCTTCCAGCACGACTGCGCCTTGAACCTTCATCTGCTTAGCCAGGAGGGGATAGTTAGGTTCAACCGGGCGTGAAACGATCTCGGCAGTGCCCGGGGAAAGATGGACTCGGGCGGTGGCATCGGCCACCCCCCCCGAATCAGAAGGCGACGGGGCGGAAGTCACGGGTGTTCGGGGCTGCAAGTCCACCTTGACCGAATTTGTGCCGGCCCGGATTGTCCGGTGCTCGTCGCCAGCCACCACTTCGACCTCCAGTGGAGGAAGCACGGTTCGGTTGGTAACTACCGGCGCCAGAGCGGGCGCTGGACTTGGAGCGGCAACTGCCGCGGGTGGCGTGCGAGGCCTGGCTTTTGAGCGCGCTGGAACTGAGGGTTTCGAGGTGGTGGTCGCGGCTTTGTTTTGCGTCTGTGCCTCGGGCGCAATCTGTTCTGCCGGCTCCGATTCTGACTCCGTAGCGGCCGCCGGGGGGAACCAGAATTCGCGATCTTTGACCAGAACCAGGATCAACGCAATGAGCAGAAGAGCCAGGGCGATAAGCATCTGCCGCCGTTGCTTCTGTTCAGAATCATCCCCGAACGAGGGGTTCAACTCCGGTAATTCATTCTCCTCCGGCAAGGGCATGACGACGAGGCCTCCCGCCCGTGGGGAGACGGGCCTACGATCTAGTATGCCTTGAAATTTCCTTAGAGGCCAGCGAAACCAGCGCTGGTTGTGGTCCAGATTGATTTTACGGGCAGCTCTAGGGGGACAGGAAAACAACAAAACGCCCGGCTCGCGTTTGAAACGGCCGGGCGTTGAACTCAACTCTTCTTACTTTCCTAGGCGGACTTTTTCAGGTCAGTTGGGAATGTGATAACTTTCCCGCGCTGCTCTGGTGGAATCCACTTCACTTTCGATTTGAAGCTTGCGGGAATGTAAAACTCAATCACCTGTGCCATAACCTACCTCCGATCCACTGCAGGCTGCCCGTCTTGCTGCAAACTCACCGCGACGGGGGTTCTGCTCACTTACACGATTAGATGCGGGTGGGACTGACAAAGTGTCAGGAACTATGTCAACGCTGAAGCGCAACTTTCTGCAGGGAACGGGGTTGCTATCGGAAGTAAATTCAGCAGGCGAGTTGATCGCGCGTCAGCTTCAAACCATTAAGATTTCCGAGCACGGTTACGGCAATTGATTGGGTCTGAAAAAACTCGTTGGCCAGCACAGTTAACTCCTCTACCGTGACCTTCTCGATGCGCTCGATCAGTTCATCCAAGCCGTAAAAGTGATCGAAGTACATTTCCTGGCGGGCCAGGTTGGACATGCGCGCGCTCGATGATTCCAGCGACAGCATCAAGCTACCCTTCAACTGGTCTTTCGAGCGCCGGAGTTCCTCTTCAGGAACCGGCTCTGCCTTAAGCTTGTGGAACTCTGAGACAACGGAGCGCACAACCTTGCCGGCCGATTCGCGCGAGGTTCCCGCATAAACCGATAGACATCCGGTATCGCGATAGGGCGAAAGATCGCTGTAGATCGCGTAAGCCAGGCCCTGGCGTTCGCGGATGTTCTGGAAAAGCCGTGAGCTCATGCCGCCACCGAGCAAGGTGTTCAATATGTAGGAAGCATGCCGGTTTTCGTGGGCAATCGGGTGCGAGGGCACGCCCACGCAGATCTGCACCTGCTCCAGAGATTTCTTGTTGCGCATGATGATGCGGGGCACGATCTTCGGTTCGGGGCTGTGGAAGCCGTTCTTTACTGGCTTCATCTGGTCGAAATGCCTGGACACCAACTCCACGAATTGTTCGTGCTTAAAGTGGCCTGCAGCGCAAATGATTACGTTGCCGGGCGCAAATCTTTGCCGATAGAAATCGAGCACTGCATCGCGCTCGAATTTTTTTACCGTGTCCTTGGTCCCCAGGATCGGTTTGCCGAGCGGGTGATCTTTCCAGAAGTTCTGGGTAAAGATCTCGTGGACAAGATAGTCGGGATTGTCCTCGTCCATCTTGATCTCCTCGAGTATCACACCCCGTTCACGTCCGATGTCCTGGACATCAAAGACCGGGTTCAGCACCAGATCGCTGAGAACGTCCATGGCGATGGGCATGTGCTCGTCCAGCACTTTGGCGCTGAAGCAGACACACTCCTTGGCAGTGAACGCGTCCATGTTGCCCCCGATGGAGTCCACCTGGCGGGCAATTTCCTCTGCGGTGCGGTGCTGGGTGCCTTTGAACACCATGTGCTCAATAAAATGTGAGATGCCGTTCAGTTGCAAGTCTTCATCACGGGATCCGGTCTTGATCCAAATCCCGATGGAGGCCGAGCGAATGTGTTCCATCTCCTCGGTGATGAGTGTCAGCCCGTTGGGCAAGACCTCGCGACGTATGTTTCGCACTTCCTGAACCATGGCGTATTTCGATGGGTCCCGCGAGCAAAGACCTCGCCAACGGCCCTCGGTTATTGTTGCACACCCTGCACAACTCCGGCGAATGCATAGTTACTTATTTAGAATCAACTAGTTAGGATGGCCTTGGCGGGCTATTCGAACGGGTCTGGGCAGGCTTTTCCCTATCCTCTACAATCGCCTCTACCATCGGAGGGATAGAGCGGGCGGGTTCGACGAATGGATCAGATGACGCATAACTCGCTGTTGGGGCTTCAGCTGCCTGAGCTGACAGCTCTGGTGGAGGAGTTCGGGCAGCCCTCGTACCGGGCGCGGCAGCTCTTTGAGGCGCTTTACCGTCAGCGGGTTAAAACCTCCGAGCAGATTTCGACCCTGCCGCAGGATTTTCGACGGAGCCTGGCGGAGAAGGGGTTCTCCGTAGGCTGGCCTGGAATTGAAAAGAAGTTCGTCTCTAGCGACGGAACCGTACGCTATCTGGTGGCATGCGCCGACGGGCAGACCGTGGAAACCGTCTGGATGCCGGAAGGCGACGGAGGAGAAACCGGGGACGGCAGTGATGCCGGAGACCAGGCGGAAACGGCCCGCGACCGGCAGCGTGCCACCATCTGTGTTTCCAGCCAGGCCGGTTGCGCGGTGGATTGCCAGTTCTGCCTGACTGCCCTGCTCGGCATAAAGCGGAATCTCACCGCGGGGGAAATCGTGGGGCAGGTGTGTGCCGTACTTAACGATCAGACGGTTTCTCCTCCTCGTGAGCGAGTGAATCTGGTCTTTATGGGAATGGGCGAGCCATTCCTGAATTACGACAATTTCATGAAAGCGGTGCGCCTTCTGGCGGAAGGAGTGGGCATTCCGGAATCCCGCATGACCGTTTCCACCGCGGGCATCGTGCCTCGCATCTATGACCTCGGGGCTGAAGCTGTGCGTCCCAAACTCGCTATTTCGCTCAATGCTTCGAACGACAATTTGCGCAGCCGCCTTATGCCCATTAATCGTAAGTGGAATTTGGAAAGGCTGATTTCCGCGGCTCGCGATTTTCCTCTGCGGACCCGGGAAAAGCTGACCTTTGAGTACGTTCTGCTGCACCAGGTGAATGACTCGGTGGAGAACGCCCGTGAGCTGCTGGAACTGATTCGAGGCGTACGGGCCAAAGTAAATCTTATCGCTCTGAATCCTGGACCCGGGATTGAATTCCAAACCCCGGCCCAGGAGCGCGTCCTGCAGTTCCGCCATATCTTGATGGCTGCGGGGGTGCCTGCGTTTGTGCGCCGACCTCGAGGGCGGGATATCTACGCCGCCTGCGGACAGCTGAAACGAACCGTGGAAATGGCGCCCGCGTCCTAACTGGACACGGCTCGCTTGACCTTTGTGTTCGCGAGGGGGATTTGTGAGGCAGCCCGCATGACCCGCTCGATGGCCGCGAATAGATCGTTTGTGAACTCGGGGCAAGACGTGGATGAGAAGGAATGGCGCGAAGCCGAGGAGCCCAATACTGTCCCCGGCAAACCAGCCGAGTGCGGAGGCCCAATATTCGCTCCAGAGAATTGCGTGGCTCAGAGCCAGGGACGCAACGCCTACCGCGGTCGCTAGCACCGCCGCAGTCATGGTCACAAGTAAATATCGGAGCACGTCCCGCTGCTGACGCAGATTCAGATCAATACGCAGCGGGCCGCGCAGCACGTATGCGGCCGCTGCGTAGCAGCTAGAGGTGCCAGCGGCGCCGATTGATTCTGTGAAGGATTTGAGATGCTGGTGGTAAAAGAGTGCGCCTGCGAGGGTGTCGCAAACGCAGGCTAGAAATACATACCAGGGGCTGATGCCGAGCATCAATGCCAAAACCAGGCCGGTAGCTGGATACCAAGCCACAAATCCAAGTCGAGTGAGAAGGATGACTTCGGGCCGGCTCAACAGGAGGTAACTCGCGACGAAGACGAGGGAGAGTAAAGCATGCCGCAGGATGAGATGTTTTGGCGGCATGAGAGAAGTCCCGATTAGCCCGTTTGATCTCCCCATGCTCTCCCGGGAAAGCGGCCGAAAGCGAAAGGCAACGGCCGTTCAAGAAAGATGTTCCTCCAGAGTTATCGGCGGGATTTGGGGGTGGCTTGAGGGCAGGAGCCTGCATGATGCAAAGGAGCGTGCTTTTTACCTTAAGAATCAGCGGGCGTTGCTCGGATGGCCTTTCGGCTGGTTGGCCCAAAACGTGAAGCGTCCGAAGGCGGGACGCCCTGGGGGACAGTCGGCAAGATGCCGGCGCTCCAAAAACGGAACCTAGAAACTAGGAACCGGAAACCTCGGCCTACTGTCCTTTCTCCAGTTCCTGTGCTACTGAATCTACCAGTGTCGCTTCATCCTTCAGGGCGTTCGCTGCCCGCACGATTTGCTCCTCGGCCTCTTTCCATTTTTTCTGTTCGATGGCCTCGCGAACACCCGGAATCGTCTTGACACCGTATCCGGTATAAGCACCGGGAGCGTAGATCAGGTGCTGAAACCACGGACGGCGGGGCAGTCCTTCGGCAGAAGTAAGCTTGCGCTCGTTCTGCAGCAGTTGCGAGTTGATCGCCTGCCGCGAGGCCGGGCTCACCTTCAGTTCGCCGTTTTTCGTGACCTTCTCCAACGCCTTCTGATAGCGCTCCGCACTACGGGTGAGCGCATCCCACGCATTTTGCAGAGGCGCGAAGTTCAGGTGCGGCGGAACTTCCTCAACTGGCGGCGGGACTGAGGTCTTTTTGGGATCGGCCGTCGCCGTAAACACTCCCTCTTCGATTTCTTTATTGCGCTCGATGACTTCGTCTTGCTTGGTCTTCAGAAGCTTCTGCAATTCATCGATGTAGCGGTGGATGGTATCGGCCAGGCCGGTGAAGTCATACGGCAGCAGATCAGAGTCGGCCAGTCTCATCACCGCGGTCCCCGCGGTCTGGGAGAGGGCGCGGCCATAACTGAAGTCAGTATCGGAAAAATGCGTGTACCAGTAGAAATCGTCGTAGATGGAGTGATAGACTCCGCCACCATCTTCGGCGCCATAGCCCAGATCCAGCGAAGCGATGCCGAGATGATCGAGAAAGACGCTCCAGTCCGATCCTGAACCTAGAGCGTCGATGCGCAGGTCAGCGCGCTGGCGTGCCTCTTGCCGCTCCTCTGATGTTTTGGCGTCGGCGATGGCTTTCAGTTGGTCGCGCTTCCAGACGGTGATCTTCTTTTCGGGATCTTCAACGTCCTTGGCCACGCCGTTGATGAATCTCTCCAGCGTGTGGGATCCGCCCGTTAACAGGTAGCCGCGTCCGTTAGCGTCGCTATTGATGTAGGCCACGGCGTGCTGGCGAAGTTCATCGGCATGAGTTTCTCCCCACTCCGTCGAGCCGAGCAGAGCCGGTTCTTCGCCATCCCATACGCAATAGATAACGGTGCGCTTGGGTTTCCATCCTTGTTTGAGCAGAGTGGCAAGACCGCGCGCTTCTTCCATCAGTGCGACCGTGCCCGAGATCGGGTCCTCAGCGCCGTTTACCCAGGCATCATGATGATTTCCGCGAACGATCCACTCGTCCGGGTCGGTCGAGCCGGGAATCTTCACGATAACGTCATAGAGAGGCTTGATGTCCCAGTTGGACTGCACCTTGAGATGAACCTTGGCTGGACCCGGTCCGAGGTGATAGGTCTGAGGCAGGGAACCGCGCCAGCTGTCCGGAACCACGTCTCCCTTTAGTTCTGCCAGCAGGGGTTGTGCGTCCGCGTAGGAAATTGGCAGCACTGGAATCCGGGTGATGGTGCTCACGTCTTTCAACGCCAGACGTTTAGCGTCCTTCGTGGCCCCGATTCCGGGAGTGAGCGGGTCGCCGGGGTAGGCGGCCATATCCATTACGCTGCCGCGTTGCACGCCGTCCCGGGGGCGCCACGCCCCGTTGGGAAAGACCTCGCCCTGAACGTAGCCATCGTCGGCTGGATCAGAATAGATCAGGCAGCCGACAGCACCATGCTCGGCGGCAACCTTGGGTTTGATTCCGCGCCATGAATTTCCGTAGCGCGCCATCACAATCGCGCCCTTCACCGAAACGCCTAATCGCTCCAGCTTCTCGTAGTCCTCGGTAATGCCGTAGTTGACGTACACCAGCGGGGCGGTAACGTCGCCGTCACCAGAATAGGCGTTGTAGGTGGGGAGTTGCTCGGCTAGCTGGTTTGAGGTGGGATCGATGGCCAGGGCCGGCTCCTGGAGCTTGGCAGTGAATTTGGTCGGCGCAACCAGTTCCACGACGCGCACTCTTGGAGTAGGAAACAGGACATCGAAACTCTCGATGTTCGCGTTTAACCCCCATTCTTTGAACTTGGCGAGCATCCACTCGGCATTGTCCTTGTCGTAGGGCGAGCCGACGTGGTGCGGGCGGGCGGAAAGCCGCTGCATGTAGTCACGCTGGTTCTGCGGCTCCGGGATGGCGCGGAATTTCACTTCCCAATTGCGCTCGCTACGGGACGAGGTGTCGGAATATCCGCTCAACGGCTGTTCATTGTCGGGAGTGGTGGCCAGAAGCAGGAGACAGGATAGAACCAGCAGGGACAGCCGGGCGCCAGCACGCATGCGTTTGCTCCAGTAGGAAGGCAGTCATGGCAATGATCACTTCGGTGGAGCGAGCATTATAGAGCGTGGCGCGATTCCGCGCGATACACGCGGCCCTGACAGGCCATGGCACCCGCTGCGGGACTTCACGAGCGAAGAGACTCGCGCCGGTGTCGGGAGGAAGAAGAGCTAAAGGTGGTATGACATGAAGGCGGCAAGGCCTGGAACACGTGGCCCGGTTCGGGTTATGCTCCTTTGATCTTCGTCCGATGAACCGCTTCGCATCACATCTTCTGACGTTTCTGCTGGTCCTCGGACTTGCCCGGGCACAGCAGGAACCAACCTTCAGTTCGCAATCCAATCTGGTGCTTGTACCCACGATGGTGAAGGGCGAAAAGGGTAATGTCGTCTACGGCCTACGCGCACAGGATTTCATAGTTGAGGACGATGGTGTCGAGCAGGCGGTTCAGCTGGACGAGGCTGCAGAAGCCGCACCAGTCTCGCTGGTAATCGCAGTCCAATGCGGTCGCAGGGCATGGCGTGAGTTTGCCAGAATGCACGGTTTGGCCTCCATGCTTGATCCCGTCCTGAGCGATAAGAACAATCAGGCGGCTTTGCTCTTCTTCGATAGCAAATTGAATCTTGCTCGAGACTTTACCAGCAATGGCGACCTGATCGAAGAGGACTTGAAAACTTTGCAGCCTGGTGACAGCGGAGCGGCGATGCTCGATGCGGTGGCCTACTCATTAAGGCTCCTGGCCAAACTGCCGGAAGGACGCCAGCGCGTCCTGCTGTTGATTAGCGAAACTCGCGACCACGGCAGCCGCTTTGCAAAGCTCGATGACGTCATTGCTCTGGTCGGGGTTACGAATACTGCGGTGTACACACTCCCCTTTTCACCATCGCTGTCCCAGGTGCTGGATACCGAGCGCGGTAGCAACCGGGACGAGGCCTACTGGAATGCTCCCCCCGATGTTCAGGCCCCTCTTTTGATGGCGAGACAGGCCATGAAAACAAATATACCCAAGGCGATTGCGACAATGACTGGTGGCGAGTACGAACTATTCTCTTCCCGCAAAGGATTTGAGACGCGAATGAATAGCTTTGCCAACCACCTGCACAACCGCTATCTGCTCAGCTTCGAGCCCAAGAGTCCTCACTCCGGCCTGCACCAGATTCGCGTGCGCCTGAAGGAGCCGGTGCCGGGGACGGTGTTTTTCAGAAGTAATTATTGGGCTGGCGGCTTAAACCAGTGAGCAACAAGCTCCGTACACCTGGCAAAGAGCTAAGTACAAAGGATACAAATGAAGCTTTTCATTCTCCTCGCCGCGTTTCTGACCGCTACCTACTGGCCCGCTCCCGCAATGTCTCAGGCGTCAGTCAACATCGTCCCAGTCAACGTCATCTTCGACACCGACATGGGAAACGATGTCGACGATGCGCTGGCGCTTGCCATGTTGCACGCTTTTCAGAACCGTCATGAGGTCAACCTGCTTGCTGTAACCGTCAGCAAAGACAATAAATGGGCGGCTCCCTATGTGGACCTGGTCGATACTTTCTACGGTCATCCCGAGATTCCCATTGGCACGGTTAGGAATGGAAAGACTCCGGAATCGAATCCCATGATCCAAGTCCCATCGGAGCGACGGCGTCCAGACGGCAAGCTCGTGTACCCGCACCATATCCTGGATGGCGCCGAGGCGCCGGATGCGGTATCGTTGCTTCGCCGAACCCTGGCGGGTCAATCGGACGGTAGCGTCGTAATTGTTCAGGTCGGCTTCAGTACAAATCTGGCCCGGCTACTCGATACAAAGCCCGATACTGCAAGTGCGCAGGATGGGCGCGCCCTCGTCAGCCGCAAAGTCAGGCTGCTGTCTGTGATGGCGGGTAATTTTTCCAATGCACAACCCGAATTTAATTTGGCACAAGACGTGCCTTCGGCAGTAAAGCTTTTCCATGAATGGCCCACTCCGATCGTCGTAAGCGGTTTTGAAATCGGGGCTGCGATGCTCTTTCCTGCATCCCGCATCGAACACGATTTCGCTTATGTCCAGGACCATCCCGTAGCCGATGCCTACCGCTCCTATATGAAAATGCCATACGATCGCCCCACCTGGGATTTGACGGCAGTGCTCTATGCTGTCCGCCCCGATTACGGATACTTCTCCCTTTCGCCCCCCGGCACAATTACAGTGTTGCCCGATGGCGGATCCCGCTTTGACCTATCCGCCGTTGGCCATCACCGCTATCTTGTTTTGACCGATGAACAGCGAGTGAGGACGTTGGAAGCGATGATCTTGCTCGCCAGCCAACCTGCTGGCTGCGTCGCTCCCCATTGATGCGCCGTTCCCAAAGTGTGTCAAGAAAAGTGTGCTAAGAAATTTCAGGTCGATGCTCCTGCATCCATCCTGGCGGCCAAACGGAGCGCCGCACGGAGCACCGCCCCGCGGCACCAGTCTCGACCTGAGAGCGCGAGACCCGAGAGGTCAGGAAATCGGGTCCCTTGTCATTTCTCTGCCCACCATTCGCCAGATCCGCAGCGGATTGCCGTCTCTCAGTTCATCTGGCAGCGCCGCTTGCGGAAATCCCTGGTAACAGACGGGCCGGCAGAATCGGAAAATGGCCTGGCTACCCACCGAGGTTGAGCGTCCATCCGAGGTCGCAGGATAAGGGCCGCCATGCACCATCGCGTGGGAAACCTCAACGCCGGTCGGGAAGCCGTTAAAAACAATTCTGCCGACCTTGGTTTTCAGAATTGCGATTAAATCGCCGAACTCCCGAAGATCGTCTTCCGTCCCATGAATGGTCGCGGTCAAGTGGCCCTCGAGATGGGAAGCCACCTCCAATAGTTCAGCGCGACTGGAGCGACGAACCAGCAGGCTCGCGGGACCGAAGACCTCCGCCGCCAATTCCGGATTTTGCAAAAAGGACTGGACATCGGTTTCGAAAAGCGCCGGATTGACGCCAATCTCGGAGCCGTTGCCGGACCAAGGCCTTTCAGCCGAAAGCTTCACGCCTTTCTCCGTCTTGCGCCGCGCAATGCCCGACTGATACGCCGACCGTATACCAGCCGTCAGCAAGTTGAACGGTTTCGACTCGTGGACCAGCTTCTGCAGGTTGGCGATAAAGGGTTCGTCGCTTACTCCCTCCGGCAGGAACACCATGCCAGGCTTGGTGCAAAACTGCCCTGCGCCAATCGTGAAAGATGCGTGTAGCCCGCTTGCGATGGCATCGGAATTTTCACGCAGCGCGCCGGGCAAAATAAAAACCGGGTTGGTGCTGCTCATCTCAGCAAACACCGGGATGGGATCGGGGCGCGTAGCCGCCACATCCATAAGGGCCCTTCCACCGTTACGAGACCCAGTAAACCCCACCGCCTTCACCAGCGGATGCTTGACCAGCGCAATACCGACCTTGTTGCCGGAATCGAACAGAAGCGAGAAGACGCCTTCGGGCAAACCGCATTCCCGAACGCTTTCCCGCAACAGTTGGCCCACCAGCTCACAGGTCCCGGGGTGCGCCGGATGCGCTTTCACAATCACAGGATTGCCCGCCGCGAGCGCGGATGCCGTGTCCCCGCCCGCTACCGAAAATGCCAGTGGAAAGTTGCTCGCTCCAAAAATAGCGACCGGCCCCAAGGGATGAAGCATGGACCGCAGATCGGGTTTGGGAACCGGTTTGCGATCTGGATCCGCACGATCGATTCGGGCCATGACCCACGAACCCTCTTCCACCACTTCCGCGAACAGGCGAAGCTGACCGGAGGTGCGCGCAGTTTCACCGATCAAGCGAGGTTTCGGTAGAGCGCTCTCGAGCTCGGCCCGCTCAACCAACGCATCTACGGCGGTATCGATCTTGTCCGCGATGGTACGTAGGAACTTTCCTCTTTCGCGCCCTGAGGCGCGGCCATAGATGGCGAAAGCCTTATCTGCCAGACTTACCGCCAAATCTATGTCGTTGGGTCCACTGGAACAGAAGCTTGGTTCCAGCGGTTCTCCAGTGCGTGGATTGGTTGCTCCGAAAGATTCTCCAGCGTTGGTTGCCGGTCTGAATCCTCCCTGCCGGAATCCAATGATCGACTGTCCCGTTATTTTCAAAACTGGGGCTCCTAAACTATTTCGTGCTTGAAACCGGGCTGCTCGCCATTTGCGGGCGGTGCCGCAAAGCCTGCTTGATTAGGTTGCGCGCCTTTCTCAATTCCTCGCCGGCCAGCTGCAAACGGGGCGGACGCACCTGCGAATTTCCCATTCCCACTTCAGTCTGCGCCAGCTTAATCAGCTGGACGAATCTGGGAACAGTATCCATGCGGAGCAACGGCAGGAACCAGCGGTACAACTCGAAAGCTTTCTCGCGTTCGCCCTGGATTGCCAAGTCGAAGAGTTCAACCGATTCCCGTGGAAAAGCGTTGGCTAAACCCGCAATCCAGCCCGTCGCTCCAACCGAAGTCGCTTCCACGATGGCGTCGTCCACACCGACGAATACCTCCAGGCGATCTCCCAGCAAAGCCCGGATAGCGGCGACGCGCCTCACATCTCCGGTCGATTCTTTGACGCAACCCAAGTTTTCGTGCTGGGCGGCCAACTCCCGAATTTGCTCCGGAACGAAGTCGGTGCCATAAGCGATCGGATTGTTGTAAAGCATGCAGGAAAGCGGCGTGGCTTCAAACACGGCGGAAACGTGCGCCTTCATTTCCCGGTCATCGCCTTGATAGACGTACGGTGGCAGGACCATCAGCGCGTCACAGCCCGAATCGGCAAAGGCTTTTGCCTGGGACGCGCCATCGGCGGTGGAAAGCGTGGAAATCGACGCCACAATCGGCGCCCGTCCTCGCACAGTTTTTACGCAGGTCCGCACAATCTGCAGTTTTTCTTCAAACGAGAGCGTCGCTCCTTCACCCAACGACCCAAGGAGAACGATTCCGGTGCAGCCGTTTTCGAGCAGCCAGAGACAATGCCTTGCCATGAAGTCATGATCGACCTTCAGGTTCTCATCGAAACAAGTCGTAATCGCTGGCATCACGCCCTTCCACTTCATGCCCGTCCTCCTGTCACTTGGCTGGGTTCTGTTTCCGCTTTGAAGGCCAGCGCGCTGAGATTTTCAAAACGTGTGGGGAAAATGGGTGGGCGCACCGAGTCCGGAGACCAGTCGAATAAGAAATGGGTTGCGGGTCCGCACACACGCGTCCCTGCCACGGCCCCATTCCACATCGCGTCTGCAGCTTGGCGGCACGCCAGGAGCGGTGTTGCACAAGGCGCGAGTACGCAACATCCTCGCACCGGCAAACAATTGTCTCAGGACGCGGCATGCGCCGCAGTTCGCGGCGTAGAGCAAACGTCCGGTCGAGCGCGCGTGCGAAGCTGCGCATTTTTTTGCGCGCTGCAAAAAGCAGTTGGGCAGAGTCAGAGCGCCCGCCGGCCGCGAGGCCAGCGATCTGGCCTTGGACCAGCGCCAGTTCCAGGCCTCCGACGCCGGTTGGTTCGCCGGCACAAAATATTTCCGGCACCGACGTCCGCTGAAGATCATCGGTCTGCACGAGACCATTTCGCAGCGTGCATCGCAACAGCTGCGCAAGCTCCGTATTCGGCACTAAATGGAAGCCACACGCCAGGTAATCACAAGATATGGTAATGGTCTTCGTCCCGATGTTGAAGCCTTGTGAGATCACCACTTCCTCGAGCGCCTTATGACCTCTGGCCGCTACCGGCCAACAGTCCGCTAGGTATGGAATTCCCGAGAGTTGCTTGCGTAAGAAAAATCCCTGGCGCATTTTCCCAGGTTGAAGCAAGAGCGCCAGCCCGAAGCGTGCCAGAGAACTCCGCGATGCCTGCTCGCAAATCATCGAAATCTCAGCCCCACACTGGCGCAGATATGCCGCCACAGGCAAAAGCAAAGGACCACTGCCGGCCACCAGCACGCGCTTGCGAGCGATCGGAAGCCCCGACTTCACCAGAGCTTGCAAGCCCCCTGCGCCCATGACGTTGGGCAGAGTCAACCCGGAAAGGGCAGGAACAATTCGCGCGCCCCGGTTGCCACAATCAATTTTCGATAACTCAACTCAACAAGATGGTCTACCTGTTCCACGAGTAACTTCCCTGGCTCGGGTTGATGAAAGACTCGCGTTCCGCAAAATATTTGAACTCCAGCAGCGTGAAGCCGGTCAACCCACCGAACCGCCTCCGACGAAGCGGCTCCAGAGTCGCCTCGCCAGATCTGCCCTCCGAGAGCGGGATTGTCGTCAACAATGCCAACCTTCACACCGCACTCTGCGGCACAAGCAGCCGCGGCCAGGCTCGCGGGGGCCGGCGCCGATTACCAGCACCTCAAATTGGCTCTTTATTCTCTGTTCGCTGCGCATCAGTGTTTATTTCCATGCCGGGCCGGCACAACACCTGGCAGGTGCGGCAATACAGCCTTCCATCAACCGCAGCGCGGCACTCGAAGCAGATTCCCATGCCGCATAACGGACCCCGCAATTCTCCGCTAACCGACTTTCGGCAGGCCGCGCCAGCCAGCGCAATGGCGACGGCAACCGTGGCCCCCGAAGGAACCACGACTGGATGTACTTCCGCCATCTCTTGCTCGTCGGCCGCCACCCAAATGGTTCCACATTGTTCGTACTCGACATCCGCGGGCAGTGCGGGGCGCAATTCCTGCCAGAGTTGTTGCGAGTAACGGGTGAGAGCGAACTGCGCCTCAGAATCATCCATCACCACGATGTGTCCCATGCCGGCGGCAGTCGCTCCCCCGCCAATCACGTCGCCATCCACAACCGCGACCCGCATGCCTTCCCGGACACATTCATCCGCGCAAGCGCGCCCACGATGCCCGCTCCAACCACCACAGCGTCATAAGTTGCCGCCTTGACGCCTGCCGGACTCACGCTGGCCCGGCTCACGACCGAATCCCCATACAGAAGGGGTCGCGCGCGTCCAGCACCAGGTCGGCTTCTGCGTTGACGAACGCTGAGCCCTTGATGCTGGGATAAATTTGCCCGTCATGTACCCTTACGCTGCCTTCGAACACGCTGCCCACAATACTTTCCTGCTTCCAAACTTGACCTTCGCGGAGTTTGCCATCAGCGTAAAGGCAGGCCAGCTTCGCGCTGGTCCCGGTGCCGCAAGGAGAGCGGTCGTACGCCTTGCCCGGACACAATACGAAATTCTTGCTATCGACTTGCGGCAGTTTCGAGGGGCCAAACACTTCGATATGGTCGATCTCCTGCCCGTTTTTGCCGGTGATGCGATTGGCGCTGAGCGCCTGCCGCACGGCCCAGGTGAACGCCGTCAAGGATTCAACATTGCCGAGCGTTATCTCCAGATCAGAACCTTCAATAAGAAAAAACCAGTTTCCTCCCCAGGCAACATCGCCGCACACCTCGCCGAAGCCCGGCACTTTGATGGTCACCTGGGCGGCGCTGCGATAGCTGGGCACATTGTTGACCGTCACTTCACCATTCCGGTGCAGGATCGCGCTAACGGTTCCTACGGGCGTCTCCACCCGGTGTTCGCCGGGATCAAGCCGCCGCAGGTATGAAAGAGTGGCGATCAGTCCAATGGTTCCGTGGCCGCACATCCCCAAATATCCTACATTGTTAAAAAAAATTACTCCGGCCGCGCACGCCGGATCAACGGGCTCGCAAAGTAGCGCGCCCACCATTACATCGGAACCTCGCGGTTCGTTCACCACCGCGGACCGGAAGCCATCATATTCCTTGCGAAAACGTTCAAGCCTGGCCGGTAAAGACATTTTCCCCAGCTCAGGCCCGCCGCTGATAACCAATCGCGTGGGTTCCCCGCCGGTATGAGAATCAATCACTCGAATTCTTCGGGAATCGCCGTTCTTCATGAGCATTTTGGAGTGTAGTCTTTCGTCCATTATCCTGTATTCATATGGAATATGAATGACGGGTATCTTACGCGGGTTCAGGGAGTTCGGCGGCATGCGCAAAAGCCCAATTGCTGTAAGCTCACATTCAGGAGACTTTGATGAACTTACGCGCTCTGCCTGTCTGTTCCTTCGTAGTTCTGCTGAGCATGACGGTAGCCCCTGGCATCACATCTCCGGCCCCGGAAGGGCAAGCAGCGGGAAACGCCCAGGCCAACAATATGGAGAGCCGGCAAACCCAGTTTCTGTCTTTGCTCGATGAAGAGTGGCAATACGAGTTGCGTTCAGACCCCGAAATGGCGACAACCCTGGGGGACACCCGCTACAACGATCGTTTGACCGACCATTCTCTTCAGTTCCACCGGTCCGATGTGGAAGCGAAGCGCAAGTTTCTCGCGCGTTTCGAGGCCTTGGATCCCGCTGGCTTTCCTCAACAAAGTGCTCTCAGCCGTGATCTGATGATCCGAAACTTGCGCCAGGAAATAGAAGGCGCACAATTCAAATCCTGGGAAATGCCGGTAAACCAGATGGCAGGCCCGCACCTGGAGTTCCTGGACCTGGTGACCCTGACGCGGTTTAACGATCTGCGCGACTACGAAAATTACCTGTCCCGTCTGCATCAGGTTTGCAAAGCGCTCGACCAGACGATCGCCAACATGCGCCAGGGAATGCAGGACCACTTGATGCCTCCGAGCTACCTGCTGGAGAAAGTGACCGTACAGGCTCAGGAGATTGCCAACCAAAGCGGCGAAGCCAGTCCGTTTGCCAAGCCGCTGGCCAAATTCCCTTCAGGTATTTCCGCCGATGATCAACTGCGCCTGCGATCGGCGATTCTGGCGGCAATCAACACCGAGATACTGCCCGCGTACAAACGCTTCTCTGGATTTGTTCGCGACGACTATGCCCCCCATGGGCGTTCAGACCCGGGAGTCTGGGCTCTTCCCGATGGCGCCGCGCGCTACCGCTTTGAAATCCGGCGCCTCACCACGACTGACCTGGCTCCGGAGCAGATTCACCAGCTCGGCCTCAAGCAAGTCGCCGAGACCGAGGCTCAAATGCTGGCCCTGGCTTACAAGCTTGGCTTCAACGATCTGGCCAGCTTAAACGAACACATCAAGAAAGATCAGAGTCTTTACGCCACGTCTGGCGAACAAGTCCTCGATCTCTACACAAAGTACACCCGCCAGATGGAGGCCCAACTTCCTAAGCTCTTCGAACGCCTGCCGAGAAACAAGCTGGTGGTAATTCCGATGGATCCGTTTCGCGCCAGGAATGCCGTTCCCGCGGATTACACGGCGGGAGCGCAGGACGGTTCGCGTCCCGGCCGCATCAACGTCAACCAGTGGGATCCAGAGCATCGGCTGGCCCTGAATATCGAAGCCATCGCCTACCATGAGGGGGTACCCGGCCACCACCTGCAAATTTCCATCGGTCAGGAATTGCAAGGTCTGCCTGACTTCCGCAAGAGCGCCTCGGCAAGGAGATCGGTTTCTACCAAGACGTCTACAGTGACTACGGACGGCTGGAGAACGAAATGTGGCGCGCCATCCGCCTGGTCGTCGACACCGGAGTGCATGAGAAACACTGGTCGCGTGAGCAGATGGTGGACTTTTTTCACCGCTACACGGCGATGGATGAGCCCAATGTCCAAACCGAAGTGGACCGCTACATCGCATGGCCCGGACAGGCTCTAGCTTACAAATTAGGACAGTTGGAAATTCTTCGCTTACGCGAAAAAGCTCGCCAGAAGCTGGGCGATAAATTTGACCTGCGCGCGTTTCACGATGAGGTTGTCGGCAGCGGTCCCCTGCCCTTGGATGTCCTGCATTCCCAGGTCGAGACTTGGATCGCTGCGCCGGAAAAACCTTAGCAGACTGAGGAAATACTATGGTCACGTGCGTCTTAGTTCTTTTTCTTTCGGTTTCGACGGTGCGGAGCGACGAGTTCGATCCCGTAGAACTTTAGCTGGGTGTCGAGTTGGTCCGAGTCATAGGCGTTGTCACCGATCAAGTTCTGCGGTGCGTCGGGAATAACCATCTGGACTAAGATGGAAGTCGTTTAGCGTCACTTCGTGAGGCGAGGCACTGTCGACGCAGACAGAAACCGGCAATCGTGACGATCTGCGACTGCCATGATCTTTGTTTCCTATTCCCTTGCCGCGTTTGTCTTCCCGACCTTAAGCCCCCTTTTTTAGCGGGTGCGAACCTCGCGTCAATGAAATGCCTCTCGCCCGTCGATAGCACCTCTGGCGGTGAGTTTGTAAACAAGAGCAACCATGATTCTCGTCATCACTGCTGTTTGCGCCAGCGGGCCACGAAAGTCCCTTGTCCTCAATCGGATGGCGGCGGGCAAGGAAAATGAGAAACAGCTTGACATTTAGAATAGTGATATAGTTAACTATATCAGCATATAACGCGCGAGGGGTTAATTAGAGCTGATCGACCCCAGCGAATGACGCTGGCCCGAGAGCAAAGAAGAAAATGAACTTCTCAGGAGAATGAAAGATGAAATCCCTTGGTTCTATGCTGTCCGTTGTTCTGATGTCGCTCTCCACCGTGGCTTTCGCGCAGTCAGACGCGCAAAAGTC
>WNFO01001477.1_pt1 | contig 18574 bp, 21 predicted proteins | sample 5400251 | NCBI WGS metagenome assembly WNFO01 (sample SAMN13153354, study PRJNA577476) | soil metagenome | isolation source: 100 cm saprolite under Madrone tree | place: USA:California | collected 2016-06-14
CGCGCTGGTCCGCCCGGAGCGGCGCCTGAGAGAACGAGCACATCCCGACGACCTCGGTGGTGACGCCCTGCCGCACCTTCGACTCGGCCGACGGGCAGGCGAAGTAGAAGAGGTCGGAGTGCGAGTGCATGTCGATGAAGCCCGGCGCCACGACGTGGCCGGCCGCGTCGATCACGCGCGCGGCTTCGCCGGCGAGCCGGGGCCCGACGGCGACGATCCGGTCGCCGTCGATCGCGACGTCGGCGGGACGCGCCGGCACGCCGCTGCCGTCGATCAGGGAGCCGTTCCGGACGAGAAGCGACCAGGCCAACCGCTACTCTTCGGCGATCGTGACCGAGGTCATCTTGTCGCCCTGCTTGATGCGGTCGACGAGCTCCATGCCCGACGTCACACGGCCGAAGACCGTGTACTGGCCGTCGAGGTGCGGCGTGTTGCCGTAGCAGATGTAGAACTGGCTCCCGGCCGAGTCGGGGTCCTGGCTGCGCGCCATCGCGAGTGTCCCGCGCACGTGCTTCTGCTTGTTGAACTCCGCCTTGATCTGGTAGCCGGGGCCGCCGGTGCCGTTGCCCTTCGGGCAACCGCCCTGCACCACGAAATCGGGAACGACGCGATGGAAGTTGAGCCCGTTGTAGAAGCCCTTCTTGGCCAGGGTCACGAAGTTTTCGACGGTCTTGGGCGCGTCTTCGGGATAGAGCTCGAGCCGAATCTCGCCGCCCTTCTCGAGGGTGATGACGCCGGTCTGCTTCACGTCGCTTCCTTTCAGTTGACCTTCACCGACTTCACGCGGTCGCCGACCTTGATCGAATCGACGACGTCCATGCCGCTCGTCACTCGCCCGAACGCGGTGTACTGGCCGTTCAGATGCCCGGCGGGACCGAGCATGAGGTAGAACTGGCTCCCCGCCGAGTCGGGATCGTTCTTGCGCGCCATCCCGAGGATGCCACGCTCGAACTTCCGATTGTTGAACTCCGCCTTGATCGAGTAGCCGGGACCGCCGGTCCCCATCGCCGGATGGTCCATCGGCAGGGTCTTCGACTGCGGGTCACCGAGCTGCACGACGAACCCGGCCTCGACGCGATGGAACCGCTGGCCGTCGTAGAACCCCGCCCGCGCGAGCTTGAGGAAGTTCTCGACGTGCTTGGGCGCGTCGGCGGGGAAGAGCTCGAGCACGATCTGGCCGCCCTTCTCCAGGGTGATCACCACCGTCGGCGCCGTCGCGGGCGGCTTGTCCTGGGCCAGCGCCGGCGCCACGAGCAGGACGATCACCGCGAGCGCCAACAGACGATTCATCACGGGACGACCTCCGACGGCGGCGTGCGCTGCACACCGTCGCGGCGCTGGGGACCCGCCGGTCGACGCGCGCACTGCACACTCATGATGAGATCGTCATTATACATGCTCGAACGACGGGGCCGGTCTTCCGCCGTGATACGATGGACCGATGCGGCAGCGTGAGAACGTTCGAAACATCGCGATCATCGCTCACGTCGACCACGGCAAGACCACCCTGGTCGACGCGATGCTCTGGCAGTCGGGCCTGTTCCGCCAGAACGAGTAGGTGCCCGAGCGCATCATGGACTCGATCGACCTCGAGCGCGAAAAGGGCATCACGATCATGGCCAAGAACACGGCCATCACGTACCGGGGCGTCCACATCAACATCGTCGACACGCCCGGCCACGCCGATTTCGGCTCCGAGGTCGAGCGCACCCTGACGCTCGTCGACGGCGTCTTGCTCCTGGTCGACGCCGCCGAGGGTCCGCTGCCGCAGACGCGCTTCGTTCTGAAGAAGGCGCTCGAGGCGAGCCTGCCGCCGATCGTCGTGATCAACAAGATCGATCGGAGCGACGCCCGTCCCGCCGAGGTGCTCGACGAGATCTACGACCTCTTCATCGATCTCGAGGCGACGGAAGACCAGCTCGAGTTCCCCGTCCTCTATACCAACGCCCGGACGGGCACGGCGACCCTCAAGCTCGCCGAGCCCGGGCATTCGCTCGAGCCGCTGTTCGAGACGATCCTGACCACCGTCCCGGCGCCGCGCTTCGAGCCGGAGGCGGGGCTACAGTTCCGCGGGGCGATGCTCGACTGGGACGACTACGTCGGCCGGCTCGTGATCGGCCGCATCTTCAACGGCCGGGTTCGCCAGGCCGAGCGCGTGGCCGTCGTACACCGCGACGGCGCGGTCGAGCTCGCGAAGGTCACCGTCCTTTATGGGTACGAGGGGCTCAAGCGGGTCGAGATCGCGGAGGCGAGCGCGGGCGACCTCGTCGCGATCGCCGGCATCGACGCGATCGAGATCGGCGAGACGGTGGCCGACGCCGAGGCGCCCCGGGCGCTGCCGCTCATCCGCATCGACGAGCCGACGGTCTCGATGCTCTTCTCGGCGAACGTATCGCCGATGGCCGGCAAGGACGGTCGCTTCGTCACCTCGCCCCAGCTCCGCGACCGCCTCATGAAGGAGCGGCGCATCAACGTCGGTATTCGCGTCGAGGAGACCGACTCGCCCGATACCTTCCGCGTGTCCGGCCGGGGCGAGCTCCAGCTTGCGATCCTGATCGAGATGATGCGGCGCGAGGGCTACGAGCTCGAGGTCGGCAAGCCGACCATCATCACGCGGACCGAGGGCGGCCAGACGCTCGAGCCGATGGAGTACCTCGTCATCGACATTCCCGAAGAGCATATCGGCGCGGTCACCCAGAAGATCGGACCTCGGCGCGGCGCGATGGCCAAGATGGTGAATCACGGCACGGGCCGCGTCCGGCTCGAGTACCGGATCCCGGCGCGCGGCCTCATCGGCTACCGCACCGAGTTCCTGACCGACACGCGCGGCACCGGGCTTCTCAATCACCTGTTCGACGGCTGGGACGTCTGGCAGGGCGAGATCGCCCATCGCCAGAGCGGCGCCCTGGTCGCCGACCGCGGCGGGCGCGCGACCGCCTACGCGATCGACAATCTCCAGGCGCGCGGCGTCATGTTCATCGCGCCGGGTCTTGAGGTCTACGAGGGCATGATCGTCGGCGAGAACGCGCGCGACAGCGATATGGACGTGAACATCACCAAGGAAAAGAAGCTCACGAACATGCGCGCGTCGACCGCCGACGAGGCGGCGAAGATCACGCCGCCGCGGGTCATGAATCTCGAGCAGTGTCTGGAGTGGATTCGCGAGGATGAATTGCTCGAGGTCACTCCCAAGTCTCTTCGTCTCCGCAAGCGCGGCATGCGCGGGCGGAGGCGCTTCTAGCCTTTTCTCCCCTGACGCGGTTCTCCGAGCTCGATGCTGCTGACTAACGGTCGCATCTACCTCATGGATGCTTGGGACACCGTGGTCGACACGCTGGTCGTGCGGGATGGTCGTGTTGCGTTCGCCGGGCGTCGCGGCGACGTGAATGCTTCTGGAGCGGAAGATCTCGTCGATCTCGGAGGACGGGCCGTGGTGCCGGGGCTGGTCGACGCGCATGGGCATCTGATGCACCTGGCACGCGGGCGGCTGACGCTCGATGCCGGCGGGGCGCGGTCGGAGGCGGAAGTCGCCGAGCGCGTGGCGGCGCGGGCCGCGAGGACGCCCCGCGGCGAATGGCTCGGGGGCCGCGGCTGGGATCAGAACCGCTGGCCGGATCGGCAGTGGCCGACCAGGGCCTCGCTCGACCGCGCGGCGCCGCATCATCCGGTGGCGCTCACTCGCATCGACGGCCACGCGACGTGGGCGAACTCGGCCGCGCTGGCCGCCGCCGGAATCGACCGCGCGACACAAGAGCCGACCGGCGGGCGCATTCTCAAAGACGAGCGCGGTGAGCCGACGGGCGTGCTCGTCGACACGGCGCAGCGCCTGATCCAGCGGGCCGAGCCGCGGCCGTCCGCCGAGCGCTTCGACCAGGCCGTCACCGAGGCGATCGACGAATGCCTGGCGGCGGGGCTCACGGGTATCCATGAGATGGGCGCCGAGCTCTACGCCATCGCCTCGTATCGAAGGCTCGTCGAGCGCGGCCGATTCCCCTTCCGCAACTACGTGGCGGTCGCCGCGCGCTCCGAGTCGACGTGGAGCCACTACCGGGAGCACGGCCCCGAGACGTTCGGCGACGGGCGCGTCGTGGTGGGCGCGCTGAAGCTGATGGCCGACGGCGCGCTGGGCTCGCGCGGCGCCGCGCTGCACGATGCGTACTGCGACGATCCGGGCAACACCGGGCTCGTGCTGATCCCGCCCGACGAGATCACGCGCCTGACGCTCGAGGCGGCCGATCTCGGCTTCCAGGTCTGCGTGCACGCGATCGGCGACCGCGCGAACACGCTGACGCTCGACGCGCTCGAGGCGACCCTGGCCCGCGGCCCGTGGCCGGATCATCGCTTTCGCGTCGAGCACGCCCAGATCCTGACCGAGCCCGATATCCCTCGCTTCCGTCGCCTCGGCGCCCTGCCGAGCATGCAGGCGACCCACTGCACGTCCGACATGGAATGGGCCGCCGAGCGCCTGGGCCCGGATCGGCTCCGGGGCGCCTACGCGTGGCGGTCGCTGCTCGAGACCGGCGTCATCATCGCGGGAGGCTCCGACTTCCCGGTCGAAAGCCCGAGCCCGTTCCACGGTCTCTATGCCGCGGTCGCGCGGCGCCCGCGCAGCGGTGAAGATCGCGGCTGGCAGCCGGAGCAGCGCATGACGCGCGAGGAGGCGGTGCGCTCGTTCACGAGCTGGAACGCGTACGCCTCGCGCCAGGAAGGCGATCTCGGAACGCTCGAGCCCGGCAAGCGCGCCGATCTCGTCGTGCTCTCCGATGACGTGTTCGTCTGTCCCGAGGCGAGCATCAAGGACATCACGCCCTTCCTGACTCTCGTCGGCGGCGCCGTCGTCTTCCGCGCGCCCTCGGCGGCTTAACTTCGACCGCGTGTTGGTGGCGCGCTCTTAGGTCAGCCTAGGACTCGGTGTCGTCACGACGACATCGCGTGACTGGTCGTCGTGGCGGCTTATCGAAACCTAGAGCTGGAGGAAGATGATGCCGGCCAGGGTGAGGACGATGCCTGCGAACGCGCGGAGGGTGAGGCGCTCGTCGAAGAAAATCACGGCGAGCGGGATGGCGAACATCGGGGCCGTCGAAGAGAGGACGGAGGCGACGGCGACACCGGCGTGCTTGACGCCCGCGACGAACATGACCGAGCTCACCGACGTGATCGCGCCGAGGATCGCGATGCGAATGTGTACGGCCCGGCTGCTCCGGGCGAACGTCCGCGGCACCGAGCGTGCCCACGGCGTCAGCCAGAGGACCATCGACGCGACCGGTAGCCGGATCGCCTGCGCGGTGACCGGGCCCATCTCGGAAAGCGGGGGCTTGACGAGGACCGTCGAGACCGCCCAGGCGAGCGACGCGATCGCGGCCGCGCCGACGCCGAACCAGAAGCGCTCCTCCGGCGCGCGCTCGGCCCACGGCGCGACGATGAGGACGAGGCCGGCCATCGTGACGAGTGACCCGACCGCGATGGGGACGGTGACCGGCTCGTTCAGGAAGGCGGCGGCGATCACGGCGGCCCCGAGCGGATAGGTCGTCGAGATCGTCATGGCCCGGCCGACGCCGATGGCGCGAGTGCTCTCGAAGAACACGGTGTCGCCGAGCGCAATGGCCGTGACGATCGACAGTCCGAGCAACAGCCACGCGCTCGCCGAGATCGTCGTGAAGGCGCCGGCGCCGACCGTCGCCAGCACCCAGGCGACGAGGAGTACGCCGCCGATCGTCGAACGGATAGCGTTGACGCCGACCGAGCCGAGCTCGGACATCAGGGACCGCGCCAGAAGGCTCGTCACGGCCCACGCCACCGCCGAGCCCAGGGCGGCGAGGGCCCCGAACGTCGTGTCCTCGATCACCTCATGAACGACTGCACGATGCGCGGTCCCTCCCGCGGGTGCGCTGCGCGCGACTGGACGAACGTCCCGCGAACGCGGACTATCATACGGTGAAGTTCCTGGTCTGTGTGGCGGTCTTCGCCGGCGCATTCGTGGCATTCAGCCTCGTCTGCTTCTGGCTCGCCGTCCGCCCGCCGCGCATCGCCATTCCGCTCGGGCCCGGCGAGTATGGGCTGCAGGTCGAGCACGTGACGATCACGGCCGACGACGGCGTGAAGCTCGCCGCGTGGCTCCTGCCCCGTGCCGGCGCGCCGGCGCTCGTGCTGCTCCACGGCTATCCCGCCGAGAAGGCCGACCTCCTGCCGATCGCCGCCGCGCTGGTCCCGCGCTTCACCGTGCTCCTCCTCGACCAGCGGTATTTCGGGCAGAGCGGAGGGCGCGCCACCACGATCGGCTTTCGCGAGCGTGGCGATTTGCGACGGGCGATCGACTTTCTCGCCGCCCGGGGCTTTAAAGAGGTCGGCGTCTTCGGCTTCTCGCTGGGCGGCGCTGTCGCCCTCCTGGCCGCGGCCGACGATCCGCGCATCCGCGCCGTCGCGGCCTATGCGCCGTTCGCGGATCTGCGGATGCTCGGGTACGAGCTGTACGGCTGGCTCTGGTACTTGAAGTACCCGTTCGTGGGGCTCCTGCGCGGCTGGTCTCTTCTGTTCTTCGGCCACGACATCACCGCGGTCTCACCCGAGCGCGCGGCGGCCACGCTCTCGATCCCCGTGCGGCTGGTGGCCAGCCGCCAGGACGAGCAGATCCCGTTCGCCCACGCCGAGCGGCTGCAGAAGGCGCTCGCCCGAGATACTCGCAGTGAGTTCATGTTCATGGATCGGGGCCGTCACGGCGAGCTGCCCGGCGGGTTCGAGGCAAGCCTCGCGCGATTTTTCCTGTTATATGTGAGGTGAGCGCAGCTCGAATCTATGGACCACGCGTACGCCGAGGTCAACGGGATCCGCCTGCACTATGTGACGGTGGGCCGGGGTCCGCTCATGCTGTTCGTGCACGGCTTCCCGGAGTTCTGGTACGAGTGGCGCAGGCAGCTCCATGAGTTCGGCCGCGATCATCAGGCCGTCGCGCCGGACATGCGCGGGTACAACCTCTCGGCCAAGCCGGCCGAGCTGTCCCAGTACCGGGTCCCGCGCATGGTCGAGGATCTGCGCGCCCTCGCCGCGCATCTCGGCCACGAGAAATTCGTGCTCGTCGGTCACGACTGGGGTGGCGTCGTCGCCTGGGCGTTCGCGATCGCGCATCCCGAGCGGCTCGAGCGGCTCGTCATCGTCAACGCGCCCCACCCCGCGATCTTCGACCGCGAGATTCGCGAGAATCCGGCCCAGCAGACCGCCAGTCGCTACATGCTCACGTTCCGGAGCGCCGAGGCCGAGTCGATCCTGGCCGCCGACAACTACGCGCGGCTGGTCGAGGTTCTGAGCCGCGATCTGGGCGACCGCTTCACCGCCGCCGATCGCGCGGCATATCTCGAAGCTTGGTCGCAGCCCGGCGCGTTGACGGGGGGGCTCAACTGGTACCGCGCGGCCGGCGTGGGCCCGCCGGCCGGTGACGGCGCGCCGGCGCCAAACCTCGGCGGCGACGTCGCGCGGCTGACCGTCCGCGTACCGACGCTCGTGATCTGGGGCGAGCGCGACCACGCGCTCCTCACGGGCAACCTCGACGGGCTCGAGGGCTTCGTTCCCGACCTCACGATCGAGCGGATCCCCGATGGCTCGCACTGGGTGGTGCACGAGCACCCCGAGCGCGTCAACCGACTGATTCGCGAGTTCCTCGCCCCACGCCGGGCGGCCACGAAGGAGAGGCGATGATCATCGGGGTTCCTCGCGAGATCAAGCCGGGCGAGCAGCGCGTGGCGCTCACGCCTGCGGGCGCCCGGGCGCTGGGCGAGGCCGCTCATGGCGTGCTCGTCGAGCGCGGCGCCGGAGCCGGGAGCGGGATCCGCGACGACGAATACTCCGCGGTCGGCGCCGAGCTCACGTCGGTGGACGACGTCTGGCGTCGCGCCGAGCTCGTGCTGAAGGTGAAGGAGCCGCTCGCCCCGGAGGTCGCGCGCCTGCGCTCGGGGCAAGTCCTCTTCACGTACTTGCATCTGGCGCCGGCGCCGGAGCTCACCCGCGGGCTCCGCGACTCGGGTGCGATCGCGATCGCCTACGAGACCGTCCAGCGCGCCGATGGCAGCCTGCCGCTCCTCACGCCGATGAGCGAGGTGGCCGGGCGGCTCTCGGTTCAGGAAGGCGCCTACTATCTCGGGCGGGCTCACGGCGGGCGCGGCATCCTCCTCTCGGGAGTTCCGGGCGTGCCGCCGGGCAACGTCGTGATTCTCGGGGCGGGCGCCGCCGGCCTCAACGCCGTCAAGACCGCCGTCGGGCTCGGCGCCGACGTGTCGATCCTCGACGTCAACGTCGATCGCCTGCGCCACGTCGACGATCTCTTCCGCGGCCAGGTGGTCACGTTGATGTCGAACAGCTTCAACATCGAGCAGGTCGTTCGCCGCGCCGACCTGCTGGTCGGCGCCGTGCTGCTCGCCGGCGCCCGGGCACCGGTCCTCGTCACCAAGGAGATGGTGTCCCAGATGAAGGAAGGCTCGGTGATCGTGGACATCGCGGTCGATCAGGGCGGGTGTGTCGCGACCATCCACCCGACGACCCTGCTCGATCCCGTCTACCTCGTCGGCGGCGTCGTCCACTACGGCGTCGCCAACATGCCGGCGCTCGTCCCGCGCACATCGACCTTCGCGCTCACGAACGCGACGCTCCCGTACGTCATCGAGCTGGCGGGGCGCGGCGCGGTGGCGGCGGTGCGGGCCAATCCCGCGCTCGCCAAGGGGGTCAACGTCTGGGGCGGGAAGGTCGTGCATCCCGGCGTCGCGGAGTCGCTGGGTGAGCCTCCGACCCCGCTCGTGGCGGTGCTCGGCTGAAGACCCACGTCGGGACGTCGGGCTACAACTACCCGGAGTGGCGGGGGACCTTCTACCCCGAGAAGTTTCCGGCCTCGAAGATGCTCGCCTACTACGTCGAGCGTTTCTCGACCGTCGAGATCAACGCGACGTTCTATCGGATGCCGAACGAGAAGACGGTCGCGGGCTGGGCCTCGACGGCCCCCGCCGGCTTCACGTACGTCCTCAAGGCGCCGCAGCGGATCACGCATTTCGCCCGGCTCCGCTCCGTCGACGAGCCGCTGCGCTACTTCTGCGCCACCGCGCGCACGCTCGGCGACAAGCTCGGCCCTCTGCTCTTTCAGCTCCCCCCGAACTTCAAGAAGGCGACCGATCGGCTGGGCGAGCTCTTGTCGATCCTGCCGGACGGGTTCCGCGCGGCCTTCGAGTTCCGCCACGAGAGCTGGTTCGACGACGAGGTGTACGCGCTGCTCCGCTCGCGCAACGCGTCGCTCTGCATCGCCGATACCGAGGAGGGCACGACGCCGGAGGTCGCCACCGCGGACTTCGGCTACCTGCGCCTCCGCGCCGTCGAGTACAGCGATGACGATCTGACGCGCTGGATCGCGACGCTCGACCGCGTCGGCGCCGGCTGGCGCGACGCGTACGTGTTCTTCAAGCACGAGGCTGAGTCGACCCGGCGTGCAGCGGCCTTTCAAAATCTGCTGCTTACGCACCGGTAACCCGCCTCGCTGTCCGCGTTTTGTCCGTGTTCGAAAGGAAATGGTTCGTGACAGCCGTCACGGTGCTTTTGGTGGCGAGCCGAAGGCGAGGCGCTGGTTCAGCTCGTCGTAGACGCCTACAGCGAGTTCGTGACGGCCGGCGGCCTCCATGTCCTACGGGCCTGCCCTGGTGGAAATGCGTCGCCGTGTCGCCGTGTACATCGCGCTCGGCCTCACGATTCCGCAGTCACTACTGCTGCGCGCTGACGAGATCATCCAGTGACTGAGCGCGGTATTGAAGCCTGAAGCTACGCCTCTACAGTTTCCACAGTAATCGGGACGCTACCCGGGCGGATCAGGTGATCGAGTGAGAACCGACGCTCCTTTTTCCCTCAATCGTCCGCGCCTTCCTCGCTGCACGCTCGGTGCGACGCCACGTTCCCTCTCACGGTTCCCTGCTGTCTAGCAGGCACCGCGGGTGCGTATACAATTGTAGAGCTCGCGACCCTGCTCGCGCCCCTGCTCACGAGCGCGCTGATCCGCGCGCCGGTCTATCTCTTACTGCTCAAGCCGCCTCTGCGTCGCTTCTTTTGCGCGAACTCTGTCGGATTCTTCCCGCGCACGCTGCTGCTGCTGCTGCGCCTCTTGAAACCGAGCACCGAACGGTTCCTCCCCTGACGGCGGAGACCCCTGACCGCGCGGGTTCGGGACCGCGTTCGTCGTGTGCGGGGCACACCCAGCGCCGAGCGCCTCATTATTTCGCACGATAGCAACGTGATTGGTGTCCGTCTCCAGCACGTCAAGGCCGATGAGCCGTGACATCGCAGATGACACTGGAGACGAACACGCCCTGGTCGGTCTCAAGGGGAGCCAGTCTGATTTCAACCGGGAACTCGGTCCCATCCTTCCGTAACCCGTACAGCTTCATCCCGACGCCGATCCGCTGGACGCGCGGATTCGCGACATACCCCCGCCTTTGCTCGACGTGCGTCGATCGGCATCGTTCAGGAAGGAGCGCCTCCACCGGCCGCCCGAGCAACTCTTCGCGGGAGTGCCCGAAGAGCGCCACCGCCTGCGTGTTGACGAGGACGATGTCCCCGGCCTGATCCGCGATGACCATGGCGTCCGGGGCATATTCCACCAGCCCCCGGAACTTTGCCTCAGAGCTGCGCAGCGCCTCGCTCGCCCGTTGGCGCTCGGTGGTCTCCGCCTGCAGACGTTCGTTGACCTGCCAGAGCACCCTGGTGCGCTTGTCCACCGCTGTTTCCAGCGTGTCGTGCGCCTGGCGAAGGCTCGATTGGGCGTCCTGGCGTTCGGCGACGAGCGCCGCCATGGTCAGGATCGTCACGGTCACGACGCCGACGAACGCCTGCACGAGAAGCAGGGATTCGTTCACCGTGTCCCTCGCAAACGGGCCGAGCCCGTTCACCGTGTCCCAGACCGCGATCCCCGACGTGAGGGCGGCCGCGGTCGCCGCCTCGCGTGGACCGAATCGAAACGCCGCCCACACGAGCCACGGCAGCGGGACGAACGGCAGCGGATAGTGGGCGGCCCGGTCGAGCAGCCACCCCCCGAACCCGACGTGCACGCCGATGAGGAGCGAAAGAAACAACAGCGCGGCCTCGATCCGCTGGCCGAGAGTCCACCCGGGCCGCGGCTGTGCGCTCCATGTGATCAGTAACGGGGTCACGAGTAAGATGCCGGCGGCGTCGCCCAACCACCACGTGAACCAGATGGTCCCGTAGCCGGTTGACGGCGCCATGCCCGCCAACGCGATCGCCGTCGGGCCGATGCTGGCGCTCACGGAGCAGGCGACGAGCGCAACGGTCGTCAACGTGAAGACGTCTTCCGCCCTCGTAAACGGGCCGATCAACCGGCCAAGCAGAGCCCTCCCCACGGTCGCTTCCAGAGTGTTCCCGAGCGCGATCACTGAGGAGACCGCGACAATCGTGAAGACGTCGGCCGCCTGGTTGGCGATGAAGACCATGACGTTCGCTACGAATGTCCCAAGCATAATCCCCGGCCAGACGCGATACCCGCGCAGCAGCACGGCGGCGAAGGCGATCCCTGACGCCGGCCACACCGGCGTCGCGTTGGTCTTCTCAAACGCCAACAGCAAACCCAGCCGCGCCGCCGCGTAGTAGAGGATCGCGACGACCAGAACCTCGATCGCCCAACTCACTGGCGACGACCGCGGGCGGAGCCTCACTGCTCCACCGAAGCTGGTTGGGGAGGTGGAGACCCATCGGTCCATCTCCGGTCCGGATCTCATCGGCCGTTAGGCCCCTCGCCCTATCGTGTGCTTCTCGGTGTCCCACATTCGAAAGCAGTTGTCATGGAGCCGAAGCGTTCGCCAGTCCTCCGCGCTCATTCGCACGGTCATCCTGTGGTTCATCGCGATGATCGATCCGCAGGCGGCGCAGGCTTGTCCGATACCCTGCCCATGCCCGAGTTCGATGAGCGGCGTTCGTGGCAGGCGGCCATCATTGAGCCGTTGTCGAATAACGTCCCGGAGGAGGGTTGGATCCATACTCTGGAAAGCTTTACATAATCGGATTCTCGGATGAAAGATTTCATTCCCCTATAGGTCCCATAGTCACCTGATGCAGACGCGATCCTGCCAGGGGGCGAACTACAACGCCCAGAGAATCGACCAGCCCGCCAGTTGAGGGATACGCCTTCAAGCGCATCGGCGTGAAGCGAGAATTGGGAGGGCGGCGTGTTCCTGATCACGGATGCTGATCAGAAACGGGGCTGGGCCGCATAGCTCCCTGCGGAACCGACACTGGAAACAACTACTTCCAAGCCACGTGAATCTGGTATCAGGATTGCGGGGAACGTGGGCGTGTGGCTCGTCTCCATCGCCCACGAACGGTGCACCCGGCGCGAGGGCCAGCGAGTCGCGCCGGCGATCGGATGCTCAAGCCTTGGGCCGCAGGTAACGAAGGTAGGGGGCCGTGTCTAGGAAGCGCGTCCTGCTCATCGACGACCAAGGGGCTCAGGTCGAGAAACTCAAGGGCTACTTCAGCCACTTCCGGCACGCCCGTGAGTATGAGATCGTGACGGCCTCGAGCGGCCCCGAGATCGCCGCCGCGCTCTGGCAGGGACCGCCAGATCTACTCTTGCTCGATCCCCAGCTCACGAGCGTAAACGGGATCTCGCTCCTCCAGCAGATGCGCAAGCTCGACGCCTCGCTGCCCGTGATTGTTGTCACTGGAAAGCAGCCGGGCCGGGCCGCGGACGAGGTTCTCAAGGCCGGGGTTTTCGCCTACGTCCCCAAGCCCTGCGGCTACGAGCAACTCGAGCACTTGGTCGGGCTCGTGTTCTCGCCTCTCTTCAAGGGCGCTGCCGCAATTTGATGTCAGCGCCCTCGTAGACCAAGGACGCGAACGCGGCCGTCCTTAAAGTGGGCGAGTGGAACTCAGGTAGTCCGCGCCAGTCAGCTCTTCTCCCGCGTCTAGGCGCATCGCTTCGGGGTCCGGGGGGCCAGCGCGGCCTCGGAAATCAATCTCCTTCGTCCTGGCACAAATCGGTCGGGGATGCCGCACGGGAAGTCCGCGCCAATCGGGGGGTCCAGGGCACCGGTTTTCGGTGGGCCAAAGGAGTCCCCGTGGTGGCGCCAGTGATCACGGGGTGAATCAGGGCGAATCACGGGAAGCGTCCACCGGGGGCCTGGAGCCAGGTGTAGTCCCACACGCTGACTCGGTAGGCCGCGGTCGCCGGCAAGTTCGGAACCTCAAAGTACGCGCGCCCGAATCCGCCCACGCCACCGGGCACGTAAGCGATCCGCTGACCGACCACCGCGCCCGCTGGGTCGATCGCTTGCGCGAGCACTCGAAGGTGCGTGGCGAACTCGCCGTGCTGGTTGTAGACGTAGCCGCTGACCTTTCGTGCGTTCGGGCCTTGCTCAGCCGCCGCCCACTCGATCGAGAAGTGGTGCTCCCACCCGTACATCAAGGTCGTAGGCGAGCCAGGCGGGGGCGTGGCGCCGGTGCCGGCACACGCCGCAGTCATTGTGACGATCGCAGCGATGAGCAGCCCGAATCGAATCGCTTGCATGACCGCTTTACCTCTTCGTCACCAGCGTACACCTAGCCATCTCGCGCAAGGAGGTGCACCACGAAGTGCAACACGAATAGCTGACAAGTAACTCCGACCGCATCTCCCCGATGTAAGCCTCGCCCTCGCGGACCTCTCAGGCGCCTCTCCGCCGCGTGGGCTCGTAACCAAGAAGCGCCACCCAACACCACGCCGCACGTCACCGCGGGAGCACCGCCGATGCGGAGAGATGGACGGTGGCGCGGACGAGGAATGGATCTGGGGGGGCGGTCATCAGCCGGCCGCTGGAGCCCGCACACCGCCAATAGTTCAGGTCTGGTAGAGGGTTTTGTTAGGGGTGAGTCATGGAACATGAAGAGGGAGAGGGAGCGTTTGACCTCGCAGGGTTCCTCAAGCTTCTGGGTGAGGTGATGTCTCGATCCGGTACAGGCGTGCTGAGCGAGGATTGTCAAACCGTTGGAGCCGGCTGCGCAGTGACTACACGGCCCGGCCGGCTACTCCTCGTCGAGCAATCTCCGCGCGATTTCCCACGCCGTATAGCACCGAATGTGCAATTGGTAGCGGTCCAACCCGGGCGTCACGCCGTGACGGTTGAACTCGATCTCCAACGCCATCTCATTCCGCCCCATCTGTTCGCCGCACACCGCGCAGGTCTCACCGATGCCCGGTCGGCCGAACCTTCGATCAGGCCTCGTTCGCGGCAGCGTGCCGCGACGGATCGCTTCTCGGGCTTTCTCTTGAAGGAGAGCCTCGTCGTTCAGGCGCGTCATGTCTTCCTCGTTCATCGGGCTCCTGATGAGACAACGCGAGCCGCTGGCGGGCTAGGAAGAAGCATCGGCGCGGAAGGTCTCCCGGCGCTCGTCGCAATTGGCGCAAGTGCCGTGGCGGCTGGAGATCCCGATCTCGTTCAGGTATCTAGAGACCGTCCGAGCCGACTCGGAATACATTTCGCTGAGACAGCTGAGACAGTAGGCGCCGCGAGCCGACACGCCACTCAGAAACACGCGGAACTCGTCCCTCATCACTCGCTACTGGCGGAGCCGCTCCAGGACCGCGGCCCGGAGCTCGTCGCCATCGATCGGCTTCGTCAAGTACACCGGAAAGCCCGCCGCCCGTACACGCGCACTTCTCGTGTCCGCCGGGACCACGGCGATGGTCGGCACCGTGCGTCCGAGGCGGACGTGGAGCTGCTGAAGCTGGGTGAGGAACTCGCTCCCAGCCCTTTCGGCCGACACGAGGTCGCAGACGATGACGTCGGCGATGAGCGCGGCGCGCATGGCATCGGCGGTGTTCGCGGCGGTGACGATCGCGCCCGAGAACTCAAGGACCGACCGAAGGAAATGGCGCGCGAGTTGGTCATCATCGATCACCAGGACGTGAATCCCCTGGAGGTCCATCATTCGCCACTGGCTGCTCATAATTCCCCAACCCCTGTTCGGACAACGTCAGGCGGAGCCGTTCGTGCACTTGGGAACGTCTGCGGAGCCGAACGGCCCGCCGCTGGCCGTTCTGGGCCCGAGCTACGAGTGAGGCGTGGGCGAGGAGTCCGGGGGTGAGGAAGATGCGAACGAGGCTGAGTCGTCGTGCTTCAGACGCTTCCAGCGTATGTGCTGCGGACGGAGCGACCGCGCAACCGTGCGCACCTGAGCGGCGGCGTTGCAATTGTCACAGTCGGCCGGGCGCCCCGAGGGCATCATCGGCGCCGTCGGCGGAGGATCCGTTGACGCATGTGAGTCGAGCTGGACCACGGCGGCGACAAAGAGGTCGTCATTCGCGAAGGAGAACACCCCAGGTGTGAACGGGTCCATGAAGTCGGCGGCGACATAGAGGAGCAGGAGAAGAGCCAAGAGATGACCTGGAAGCCGAAGCGACGTCATGCCGATCGCGATTTTAGGTCATAGGCTTCTCTCGCGCAATGACTTCATACCGATAGTCAAAGCCGATGGCTAAGCCGAAGCCCGAGAAGAAGCCCGAGGCCGCCGCGCCGCCGCCGATCCGGGTGCTGCCGATGGAGCTCAAGATCGGAGATCGCCTGGTCGACGAGACGGGAGAGTGGGAAGTCGTCGGCCGGCCGTATACGACGGCAGGTGGCAAGAACGCGCGCGTTCGCGTCCAGCGAGTCGGCGAGCCCCGCTCTCACCGTCTACGGACCTGGGGCGGCCCGGCTGATCTCCAACAAGGAGCCCCAGGCCACGCTCGACATTACCGAAGGCGGGCAGGTCGTGAGCCCGAACGAGAACAGCCGACGGATGCAGGCGCTTCGAGCGCTCGTCGCGACGGCGCCGGATCCCGGCACGAACACGCTCATCGTCACCCACAAGCCAAACATCCTCGACGCGTTCGGCAAGGACTGGTTCGAGATCAGAGAGGGCGAGGCCTCGATCTTCAAGCCCGAGGCCGGCGGGACGTACACCCTGGTCGCCCGCGTGCAGATCGGCCAGTGGGCGACCGCGATGAAGTAGGTGGGCGGCCGGCCACGCGCTAGCCCAGGGATCGACGCAGGTCGTCCAGGGTTGCCAGGAAAGCGTCGAGCACCGGCGTCTTCGGCTTGTCGCGCCGGAGCACGATCCCGATCTGCCGAAACAGCGGCGGCGCGAGCTTCACCGCGCTGAGTCGCCGCGCCCGCACGTCGGGCTTGGCCGCGAACCACGACGTCACCGACAGCCCCAGCCCCGACTCGACCAGCTTCTTGATCGCTTCCGTGTTGCCGAGCTCCATGGGCAGGGCCGGCGTCGCGCCGCCTCGCTGAAACCAGTCGTCGATCACGCGGCGCAGGGTCGCCCCCTGCTCGAACAGGATCAGGGGCTCCTTCGCGAGCTCGGCCGCGGTCGCGCGGCGGCGCGGCCAGCGCCGGTCGGGCGGCCCGATCGCCACGAGCTCGTCGCGGTGGAGCGCGGTCACCGCCAGCTCGCGCTCCCGCACCGGCAGGCTCACGATCCCGACGTCGAGCTCGTTGGCGACGACCGCGCGCGTGATCTCCGGCGCGTTGCCGGTGACGACGACCAGCTCCGTTTGCGGGTAGCGCGCGCGGAATCTCCGCAGCGCGGATGGCAGCAAGTAGATGCTGAACGACGCGCTCGTGCCGAGCCGGATGCGTCCGGCCACGATGCCTCGGAGCTGCTGAACGAGCTCGAGACCGCGCTCGAGCTCCCGCATCGCGCGTCCGGCATGCGCCAGGAGGAGCTCGCCCGCCTTGGTCGTGTAGGTCCGCTTGCCGACGCGCTCGAGCAGCGCCAGCCCCAGCTCCTGCTCGAGCTGGCGTACCTGCATGCTGACGGCCGGCTGCGTGAGCCGGAGCTCGCGCGCCGCCCGGGAGAAATTCCCGTGGCGCGCGACCGTGGCGAGCGTCTGCAGGTGCGCGAGCTGGATGTTCACGACGGGGAGATCAAAAAATACCTGATCGTAACGATCAAGACAATTGATTTCCCTGATACTGACCTCTGGGGGATCATGCGCGCATGGACCAGAGCTACTACGCCCTCGAGATCCTCGCGAAGGACCGCCTGGACCGCGCCCGCGTCGATGCCGGACGCCGGAGGCTTCTTCGCCGCGCTGAGGTCCTGCCCGCCCATTTACGGGCGCGCCTCGGCCGGCGGGGCCCCAGCCTCGCGACGGCCTGCAGCGCGCACCACCCCGTGCACGCGTAGCGCCGTGCCGGCCGATCGCGTCAGGGTCCGCGCCGCCCGGGAATCGGATCTGGCGCAGATCACCGCGATCTGGAACCACGAAATCCTCGGCACCGACGCGACCACCGACACCGAGCCCCGGAGCCTGGTCGCTCAGCGGGAGTGGCTCGAGCAACATACCGAGCGCTACCCGGTGGTCGTGGCCGCGGTCGCCTCGGACGACCCCGAGCGTGACGGGGACGTGTTGGCCTACGGCTCGCTCTCGCCCTATCAGGGAAAGCCGGCCTTCGCTCGAACCGTCGAGGATTCCGTCTACGTCGAGCGGAATCATCGGGGCGCGGGGCTCGGCGGTCTGATCCTCACCGAGCTGATCCGGCGCGCACGGGCGCTCGAGCACCACTCGATCCTGGCGCGGATCACCGCGAAGAACACCGCGTCCCTGCGCCTGCACGCGCACCACGGCTTCCAGCCGGTCGGCCGCGAGCGCGAGTCGGCGTTCAAGCTCGGCCGCTGGCACGACGTCACGATCATGCAGCGTCGTCTCGACTGAGCCAATTCGACTTCACGGGAGGATGACGTCATGAGCACAGAGCTCGACCACATCATGAACATCACCGAGCGGCCCTCGCCCGTCATGGTCAAGGGCGCCGGCTCGTGGCTCTGGGATCGCGATGGGAAGCGCTACCTCGATTTCGTCCAGGGCTGGGCGGTGAACTGTCTGGGCCACTCGCCGCGCGTGGTGCTCGACGCGCTGAGCGCACAGGGCGCCCGTCTGATCAACTGCAGCCCCGCGTACTACAACGAGCCCATGGCCAAGCTGGCCGGCCTCCTGGCCGAGGCATCGGGGCTCGACCAGGTGTTTCTCTGCAACAGCGGCGCCGAGGCGAACGAAGGTGCGATCAAGCTGGCGCGCAAGTGGGGCGCCCGCCATCGTGGCGGCGCCTACGAGATCGTCACGATGCACGCGAGCTTTCACGGACGCACGCTCGCCACGATGGCCGCCTCCGGCAAGCCGGGCTGGGACGATATCTTCCCGCCCAAGGTCCCCGGGTTTCGGAAGGTCCCGCTGGGCGACCTCGGCGCGGTCGCTAACGCCATCACGCCGGCCACGGTCGCGGTGATGCTCGAGCCGATCCAGGGCGAGGCCGGCGTGTTCGCGGCCGGCGACGAGTATCTGCGCGCACTCTCGGCGCTCACGAAGGAGCAAGGCCTCCTGCTCATCCTGGACGAGATCCAGACCGGCGTCGGGCGCACCGGCCGCTTCTTCGGCTACCAGCACGCGGGCCTCGCTCCCGACATCGTCACGGTCGGGAAGGGTCTTGGCGGGGGCGTCCCGCTCGCGGCCCTCGTCGCCGCCGGTCGGGTCAGCTGCTTCGAATACGGCGACCAGGGCGGCACGTTCAATGGCAAT
>WNFO01001478.1_pt1 | contig 18573 bp, 15 predicted proteins | sample 5400251 | NCBI WGS metagenome assembly WNFO01 (sample SAMN13153354, study PRJNA577476) | soil metagenome | isolation source: 100 cm saprolite under Madrone tree | place: USA:California | collected 2016-06-14
CGGCATGGGGCCCCTCGGCGTGGAACACCCGGCCGAGCTTGGCTTCGTCTGCCGCCTCGTGGTGCTGGACGCCGTAGCGTACAAGAAGTCCAAGGGCCTGATCCCGGCCGGTGCCGAGATGTTGCCGATTCCCACCAAGCCCGGCGATCCCGGCATTGTTACCGCGGACGACGTCAGGGGCATCGTGCAGATGCAAGGCCTCAGGGAGATCGGGTCGGGCGATTGCGTTGCTCTCCACACCGGCCAGGGGAACAGCTGGAGCAACGACCGCTACAAAGCCATGAAGCCCGAACAGCGCAAGGCGGCACGCGACCTGTTCGACCAGGGCGAGCCTGGCTTTGGCATCAGCGCCTGCGAGTACATGGCCGCGCGTGACATCGCCCTGACCATGTGCGACACGTCAGCATGCGACGCTCAGCCATCGGGTGAGCAGGGCCCCGACTTCTCCGTACCCTGCCACACGGAGATGCAGCCCCGCCGTGGCATCTGGAACCTGGAAAACATCGACACCAAGTCCCTCATCGACAAGAAGATCATGGAAGGCGCGTTCATCTGGGCTCCGCTGCGGATCATCGGCGCCACCGGCTCGCCCGGCAATCCGATCGTCCTGTACTAGCCCGGGGCGATTTCACCGTCATCGGGGGCGGCGAGACAGCTCGCCGCCCCCTTCCTGACGGCCGACCGCAGCAGAGTCGCGGCGCGCGGCCTGCGGGGAAGATTTGCGGATCGCCATCGCCTGCGCTAGTATTCGCCGAACATGCCGACTCGCCCTCCCATACCTCCCTTCACTCGTGAGACCGCCATGCAGAAGATCCGTCTGGCGGAGGATGGATGGAATTCGCGCGATCCCGAAAAGGTGGCGCAAGCTTACACGCTCGACTCGCGCTGGAGAAACCGCGCCGAGTTCGTGAGGGGACGGCAGGAAATCGTCGCGTTCCTCACGCGCAAATGGGCGAAGGAGCTCGACTATCGCCTGATCAAGGAGCTGTGGGCCTTCGAAGGGAATCGCATCGCGGTGCGCTTCGCCTACGAATGGCACGACGATTCGGGGAACTGGTATCGCTCGTACGGCAATGAGAATTGGGAATTCGACGACGACGGCTTGATGCGACAGCGGCTGGCCAGTATCAACGACCTTCCCATCGAGGAATCAGATCGCAAGTACCATTGGCCGCTGGGTCGCCGCCCCGATCCACATCCGGGCTTGACCGATCTTGGTCTCTAGAAAATCAAGGAGGCTTACGGGACGGTTCCCCGTAAGCCCCCGATTTTTTGGAGCGGCCGACCGGATTCGAACCGGCGACGTCCAGCTTGGGAAGCTGGCATTCTGCCACTGAATTACGGCCGCGCTCGCAGCTATTCTAGCCCTGCCATTCCCCAAGTCAATGATCTACGATGTCGTCTACTTCGCGTCCTTGTTCGTGTCCTTGAGGCCCATGTCGTAGCCCTTGATGGATTCGTCGCCGCGAGCCTTCCACACCATGCGCTTGGTCGCGCCGTAGAGGTCGAGCTGCTGGTACAGCGGCATGGCCGCGGCGTCCTCGACCCAGAGCCGGTTGATCTTGAAGTAAAGATCGAAGCGCTTCCTGGAGTCCATGGTCGCCTGCGCCTGCTCGATCATGCCCTCGAAGTCGGCGTTGTAGTAGTTGCTGAGGAAGCGCCCCGAGCGGAACAGCGGCACGTACACGGTCTCCGCGTCGTACGTCGACGTGCCCCAGCCGATGAGCCACACCGGCGGCGTCCGGTGGTTGTAGGCGAGCGTGCCGAAGTAGTGGACCCACTCGTGCGTGCGCACCGTGGTGCGGATGCCGGCCTTGGTCAGCTGCCCTGCGATGGCCTCCGCCACCTCCTTGTCGCGCACGTAGCGCCCCTGGGGCGAATTCAGCGTGATCTCGAGTCCGTTCGAATAGCCCGCCTCGGCCAGGAGCTGCTTGCTCTTGGCGAGGTCCTGCCTGATCGGTTTCAGGGCCGGATCGAAGCCAAAGTGCCGGTCGGTCAGCATCAGCGCCGTGCGCTGGGCCTTGCCGTCGAGGACGTTCTTGATGATGTCGTCCACGTCCACCGCGTAGTTCATGGCCCATCGCACCCGCTTGTCGGCGGTGGGGCCCTGGTAGGGCCCGACGAGCTTGTGCTGGGCGTCGTAGTGGTGCGTGTAGTAGAGGAGCTGGATGGTGCGCACGCTCGGCGCCGTGGTGAGAAAGAGCTTCGGATGGTTGGCGATGATGTTGGCCAGATGCGGCGGGATGTTCACCGCCACGTCGATCTCGCCGTTCTGGAGCGCCGCCACCCGCACGGAGTCATCCGGGATCGGCCGGAAGACGAGTGACTTGATCCGGGGCGCCCCGCGCCAGTACTGCTCGTTGGCCTCGAGCTCGATGCGGTCGTCCTTCACCCAGCGAACGAAGCGGAAAGGGCCCGAGCCTACCGGGGCGCGCGACACGGCGGCCGTCTCCTTGTCGCGGTAGTACTTGGGCGGGAGGATCGACGCCTGGTAGGTGCTCATCAGCGTGTCGAGGATGGGCCACGGCGCCTTGGTGTGGATGCGCACGGTGAGCGGGTCCACGATCTCCACGTGGGAAAGCGGCGCGAACGGGGGCGAGCCCCGCATCTTGTTCTTCGGGTCGACGAGCCGCTCGAGGCTGAACTTCACCGCCTCGGCATCCACCGGCTCGCCGTTGTGGAACTTGACGCCCGGACGAAGCTTGAATTCCCACACGGTGGGGGCGACGAGCTTCGGCAGCTCCCGCGCGAGCGCCGGCTGGATCTTGAGATCCTGATCCCGCTCGAGAAGGGTATCGAAGATGTTCCGGCAGACGTTACCCGCCGGCGTCTCCTGGTGGTTCATCGGGTCGAGCGTGGTGGGGTCGACCCCCTGGGCGACCACCACCTTCCCCTGCGGAGCGGCCCACCCCGCGGCCGGAAGCGCCGTCAGGAGCAGTGCTGCGAGCAGGACCGAGATCCAGGTCACGAAGGTCCCGGACCCTACTTGAGCGACATGTCGTAGGCCTTGATCAGCTCGTCGCTCCGTGCCTTCCAGTTGAGCCGCTTGCTGGCACCGTAGAGATCGATCTGCTGGTAGAGCGGCACTGCCGCCTGATCGTCGATCCAGAGCTTGTTGATGCGGTGGTACTGGGCCAGCCGCTGCTTCTCGTCCATCATGGTCTGCGCCTGGTCGATCATCCCGTCCATGTCCGCGTTGTAGTAGTTGCAGAGGAGGCTGCCGGAGCGGAAGAGCGGCACGTAGATGCCCTCGGCGTCCATCATCCCCTGCCCCCAGCCGATCAGCCAGACGGGGCCCGCCTTGTGCACGTAGACCATGTTGTTCAGATAGTTGACGAACTCGTAGGTGCGCATCGTCGTCTTGATGCCCGCCTTGGTCAGCTGGCCGGCGACCGCCTCGAGCACTTCCTTGTCGCGCACGTAGCGGCCCTGAGGGCCGTTGAGCGCGATCTCGAGTCCATTGGGGAAGCCCGCCTCCGCCAGCAGCTTCTTGCTCTTGGCCAGATCCTGGTTGATGGGCTTGAGCGACGGGTCATAGCCGAAGTGCATGCTGGGCAGCATGGTCGCCACGCGCTGCCCCTTGCCGTCGAGCACGCCCTTGATGATCTCGTCCACGTCGAGGGCGTAGGCGATGGCCTGGCGGACGCGCTTGTCCGCCGACGGCCCCTGGTATGGCCCGACCAGCTTGTTCTGGGTGTCGAACTGGTGCGTGTAGAACATGAGCTGGATGGTGCGGACGCTGGGCGCCGTGCTGAGATAGAGCTTCGGGTGGTTGGCGATGATGGTCGCGAGGTGCGGCGGAATGTTGACGGCGACGTCGACCTCGCCGTTCTGGAGCGCCGCCACCCGCACGGCGTCGTCCGGGATGGGCCTGAACACCACGGTCTTGATCTTGGGAGCGCCGCGGTAGTAGGCGTCGTTGGCCTCGAGGACGATCTCCTCGTCTTTGGACCAGCGGACGAACTTGTACGGCCCGGTGCCGATCGGATTCTTGGAGATGTACGGGCTGTCCTTGTCCGCGTAGGCCTTGGGCGGGTACATGGCCGCCTGCGGGTGATTCATCGAGGCGACGAACGTCGGCCAGGGCTTCACCGTGTGGACGCGTACCGTGTAGGGATCCACGATCTCCACCCGCTGGATCAGCTTGAAATTCGAGCTGGCACGCATCTTGGGATCCTTGGCACGCTCCAGGCTGAATTTCGCCGAGTCAGCGTTGAAGTCCTCCCCGTTGTGGAACTTGACTCCCTTGCGAAGCTTGACTTCCCAGACCTGGGGCGAGATCAGCTTGGGCAGCTCGACGGCCAGCGCGGGCACGATCTTCAGGCTCTGGTCCCGCTCGACGAGCTTGTTGTATATGTGCTCGGCCACGACCGAGGCCGGCGTCTCCTGCTGATTCATGGTGTCCAGTGAGGAGGGGTCCACGCCCTGGGCGATGACGACTTTACCTTCGGGCGCTGCCCAACCGGCGGCCGGCGCCCCGAAGGCGACCAGCGCTCCGGCAAGCACCGCGAATAGACGGATGCCAATCATGTCTGCCTCCTTGGGATAGCGGACCAGTAACCGCGACGAGCGGCCCTACTCTAGGGGGCCAGCTCCGAGGTGTCAAGCGGACGGTCGCGCATCCGCCTGATGTAATCCAGGGCCGCCTCCCGTGTCGTCACGGCGCCCACCGCCTGCGCCTCGCGAAGGAGGCGAAGCAGCCTGCCGAGCTCCGGCCCGGGGGGAAGCTCCAGAGCCGCCATCGCCTCGCGGCCGTCCAGCAGGGGCGGCGCCGACATCGCCGCGCTCTCCTCAGCATGGCCCGCCATCAGCTCGCGCACGATACGCCCGTCGGAGCTCTCCCACACGGCGAGCGGCGAATCGCCCCTCAGCGCCGCCGCATCCGCCATCGCGAGCAGCAGCAGATCGCGCGCCTCGTCCCCCAGATCCCGGAAGAAGCGAAATCGCGCGCGGCGACTTATGCCGCCGGACTGGGCGAGATGCATCGGGCGCAGGTGGTGGCGGACGAGGCGCTCGAGCACCGCCGTCATCCGCCCCGACAGCCGGAGCCGCTCGGCGATGCCAAGAACCCGATGAGCGCCAAGCGCATCGTGGCCGATGAAGCGCGTGCGCCCGGCCTCGACGCTCCGGGTCTCGGGCTTGGCGACGTCGTGGAGCAGCGCCGCCAGCTTGAGCGCCTCGCGCCGCGTGGCCCCATCACCGAGCGGCTCACCGAGATGCTCGAGGAGCGCCTCCCCCCAGGGAGCAAGCTCCAGAACGCGGGCGACCAGGAGGTCGGCCCCTTCGACGGCGCGCAGGCTGTGCTCCCAGACATCGAAGCGGTGCGGCTCGGACTGCGCCGTCGCCTTCATCGCGGCGCGCTCAGGCAGGAGAACTTCGAGCGCGCCCCAGCGGTCGAGCAGGCGCAGGCCGGCCGCCGACGCGGGGCCGGCGAGGATTCCGAGGATCTCGTCCCTGGCGCGCTCGGCGGAGGTCGCAGAGAGGCCGGGCGCGGCGCGGGGCGCGGCGTCCTCGAGCGCCGGATCGAGCCTCCAGCCGGGCTGGGCGCCGAGCCGCGCGGCGCGGAGCACGCGGACGGGATCGTCCTCGAGCGAGCGTGGAGCGCAAGACCGGACGATGCGCGCCTGCAGATCGCGGAGGCCGCCGGTCGGGTCCTCGACGTCGGCCTCTCCGTCAGCGACGAGCTGCTCGACGGCGACCGCGAGCGCGTTGACGGTGAAGTCGCGCCCGCCGAGGTCACCGGCGAGGTCGCCCGAGCGGAAATCCGCGATGTCGACCTGTGGGCCCTGCCACGCGTGCCCGGCGCCCCCCGCGAGACGGGCCGCGCCGTGCGGCTCACTCAGGAGGTGAAAGGCCGCGCCCAGCGAGTTGGCCAGATCGCGCGCGAGAGCCACCGCACCGGTCGGCACGGCGATGTCGAGATCGCCCGCCCCGCCGCCTGACAGGGCGTCGCGCACTGCGCCGCCGACCAGCCAGGCCGGATGCTCGGGGCCCAGCCGCCGCGCCAGGGCCTCGAGCGCGGCCCGCGCGCCCGCGCTCAAGCCGTCGAGCCTCACTCGCGCGGGAGCGGTCACGTCAAGCCCAGGAGCGTCGCGGCGTTGTCGTGGAAGATCTTCCGGTAGGTGGCCAGCGGCAGATCGCGCAGCCACAAGGCTTCCATCTCCTCCTCGTACGGGTACGGCAGGATCGGAAAGTCGCTGCCGAAGACGATCCTCTCCTGCCACCGGAGGAGGTCGTCGTTGGTGACGGAGATGCGATTGAGGCGGGTGTCGATCCTCCTGTGCTCGAGGCGCACCGGCGCGAAGGCCATGGTCGTGTCCAGGTAGAGATTGGGGCAATGCTCCATGAGCCCCATGAACTGGCGAGTCTCGAAGGAGCCCATGTGCGCTACCACGACCTTGAGGTCCGGAAACATCTCCATGACGCGCTCGAAGCGCGGGAAGCCGTCGAAGCCGTTGGGCCAGGGCGCGGTGCCGACGTGGATCAGGAGGAGCCGGTCGAGGGCCAGCAGCCGCTCGTAGACGGGCAGCACGCGCGGATCATCGGGGAAGAAGCGCTGGACGTTGATGTGGAACTTGAAGCCCTGGAAGCAGTAGCCGACGAGCGCCTCGTCCACCGTCTCCATCATGTCCGGATCGTCAGGATGGATGGTCCCGAGCGGTATGCCGTGTGGCACCGTTCGCTCGGTGGCGTGAAGCCAGGCGTTGATCTCCCGGGCCATGCCGGCCTTGTGCGCATACGAGAAGTAGACGAAGCGCTCGACGCCGTGGTCGCGGAGGAAGCCCGCGACCAGCTCGGGCTCCGTCGGGTACTCGAGCTTCCAATTCGAGCGCTCGGCGAACCATCTCCTGATCGCGAGGGAAAGCCTCGGCGGATGGAGGTGGGTGTGGATGTCGATATACCGGAAGTCGTCGGGCGGCCGCATCAGGCCCTCACTACCCAGGTTCCCGGCCAGCCATTGACCGAGACGCCGGCGCGGACGCGGCCGGCTCTGGCCAGGCGGTCTACGGTCCGCGCCGTCTCGACGGTCTCGAGCCCAAAGAGCCTTGCCATGCGAATGGGCGTCGAGTACACGGCGCCGTCCAGGTAGCGCGCGATGACGCGGTCGAGCGCGGAGGTTCGGCCGAGCCCCCGCCCCTCGGCGACGGCATCGGGCAGCCAGCGCTCGAGGAGGTCCCAGCGGTAGGAAAAGCTGGGCTCGTAGCGCTCCTCGGTCTTGACGATCCAGAGGCCCTGCTGGAGCTCTGCCATCGCCCGCTCGAACTCTCGGGTCCTGCCGCTCTCGAGCATGAAGGTGTCGGCCCGGAGGCCCCGCGTGTACTGCGGGCTCTCGCGGAACAAGCTGTCCATGATCCGCTTGGCCGTCGCCGACATGCGTCCCGCCCGGTATTCGGTGGCATAGTCGCGGGCGCGCTGGCCGCCGCGCGCGAGAGCGTAGAAGGCCGGGAAGAGGTCGAGCGCGACGAGGACGGGGCGCCGCTTGACGAGCTTGCCGTAGTAGCAGCGCCGCGCGGCCGGCAGCTCGTCCTTGAGCTCCCAGGTCCGTCCGATGCCCGCGTCGTGGTGCGAGTGCCGTGGCCAGCGCGGCCGTTCGCGGCCTACCACGGCCTCCCAGAGACAGGCGAGCCCGTCGGGGAAGCGGTAGAACGTGGAGCAGACGCCGACCTGGTTCACGAAGGCCGCCGCCGCCCGCGCCGATTTCACGCGCAGTCCCGGCGCGTGACGGAAGGCCCGCGCGCGACCCGCCTCGAGCACCCGCGCGTCCATGGCGCGGCTACACGAACTCGATGCCGCGCCCCGTGACCCGATACTCCGCGATCTCGTCGCTCTTCGCGCTGCCCCGGTGCTTGACGACACAGAGGAAGCGCCCGAGCCGGTTGCCCACGCGCTCGCTGCCCATCACGAGGATGGTGTTGGCGACGGCGCCGATGTCCCCCGAGGCGACTTTTCGCGCGATGAGGTCTTCCAGCCGGGTCTCCTCGGTCGTCACCAGGAGCACGGTGGTGACGGTCGCGTGGTCGTAGCGGTGGCTGTCGATGAACTCGCGGTGCTTCCACACCGGCAGGCAGATCTCCATCCCCAGGGTCTCGCTGTCGCGATGGATGACCTTGCGGTACAGCTCGTCGAAGAGAAAGGGCTGGATGTAGTCGCCCGGCACGTCCATGGGCTCGATGCCGTCGACCACGACGCGCCGGCACCCCGCCCCCAGATGGAAATAGATGAAGGGCCGGACCGTGTACATCGCGTGGTTGTACTCGGACTTCCAGTTCCAGTCCAGCTCGAGCTCCCCGTCGGGGGTGGCTCCCTGGTAGTCCCTGAGCTTGCCGACCCACGGGAGCGCGTCGCAGTACCGGGCCGCCATCTGCGCCGGCGACGGAAACGGATCGGCCATGGGCGTCACGGTGTGCGTCCACCGGTCGAGGGTCCACCCGTACAGCCGGGAGGCGTATTCGGAATGCTGCTGCGAATCCCCTCGCGCGTTCATGTCGAAGAAGATGCCGGGGACCCGGTCGGCGGTCTCTCCCGCGTGGGCGAAGTGGAGCCCGAGGTGCGTCTTGCCGATTCCGGTCGCGCCGTAGGCGACGCAGAGGGTGCCGGGCAGGAGCCCGCCGCCCAGCATCTCGTCCAGCCTCTCGAGACCCGTCGATATGCGGGTTGTCATAGGTTGGCTAGTCTATCGGCGCGCGGCTCGACGGGTCAAGCCAAAGCGGCCGCTTCCTTGACAGGCGCCCGCAGGCGACCCTACCCTGCTTTCATGCAGAATCGCGTCGTGCTCTATCCGGAAGGCTCGCCGGCGGCGGGCCTCGTGGCCGGCCTGCCCCCGGAGTTCGACCGCCGCCCCGTGCGTCCCGGCGCCGCCCTCACGCTCGCCGCGCACGAGGACGCCGTGCTCGTGCTGGACGCGGACAGCCACTCATCCAAACCGGTCATGGCCGCCGGCCCTGACGGCGCCATCCCCGTGATCGCCCTCGTCGCCGTGCCACCCGACGGCGGGGCGCTGCCTTCCCACTGGCACGCGTGCCTGTCCAAGCCCGTGGCGGCGCCCGTTCTCGCGCGCGCGCTGGCGAACGCGTTCGAGTACGTCCGAATGCGCGGCGAGGCCGAGGAGACCCGTCGCCAGCTCGAGGAGCTCAACGCCATCGGCATCCGGCTCTCGGCTGAGCGCGATGTCGACGCCCTGTTCGCGCTCATCCTCTCCCTCGCGCGCGCCATCACCCACAGCGACGCCGGCTCCATCTATCTCGTCGAGGAGCCGGACGGCATGTCGCGGCGGCTTCGCTTCCAGCTCTCCCAGAACGACTCGGTCTCCGTAGCCGCGATCTACTCCGGCGGCGCCCACACGGCGGCCGCCCACGTGCCGGTCGACGAGGAGAGCATCGCCGGCCACGTGGCGCTGACCGGAGAGACCATTCACCTGGCCGATGCCTACGCGCCGCCGAGCGACGCCCCCTATCACATCAACACGGCCTTCGACCGGCATGCCGGGTACCGGACCAAGTCCATGCTGGTGGTGCCGATGAGGACGCCGACGGGAGACATCATCGGTGTCCTCCAGCTGATCAACTGCAAGCGAGACAGGGCGCGGCGCTTCGCTTCCCCGGAGGAGATCGAGCGTGAGGCGCTCTCCTACCCCGAGCGCTTCATCAGCCTCGCCGCCTCGCTCGCTTCGCAGGCGGCGGTCGCCCTCGAGAACCACCGGCTGTACGAGAGCGTGCGCGTGCTCTTCGAGGGCTTCGTCAACGCCTCGGTCACCGCCATCGAGTCTCGCGATCCCACCACCTCCGGGCATTCGTTCCGGGTTGCCGATCTGACGGTGGCGCTCGCCGGGGCCGCTGCGCGCGCGGTGGCCGGACCGTTCCGCGACCTGCATTTTTCGCTCGATGAGATTCGCGAGATCCGCTATGCCTCTCTCCTGCACGACTTCGGCAAGGTCGGCGTGCGCGAGGACGTGCTCGTCAAGGCCAAGAAGCTTCCGCCGCTGCGCCTCGAGCTGATCCGACAGCGGGCGGAGATCCTCAAGCGGGGTCTCGAGCTCAGGTACGCGAGGCAAAAGCTCGGCCGTCTTCTGCGGGGCCCGCGCGAAGGCTTCGAAGCCCAGGCGGCCATGTGGGACCTCGAGCTAGAGGCACTCCTGGGGGAAGTCGACACGCACCTGTCGAGCGTCGCGGCGGCCAACGAGCCCGCCGTCATGCCGGCCGACGCGGCGGGGGGAATCCGCAGCATCGCCGTCCGCGCCTTCGTGGACCATCTGGGGGACAGTCACACCATCATCACGCCAGAGGAAGCCGAGATCCTCTCAATCAGCCGGGGCAGCCTGACCCGGGAGGAGTTCCGGCAGATCCAGTCACACGTCCTCCACACCTTCGAATTTCTCAAGCGAATCCCGTGGACCAAGGAGCTCCGCCAGGTTCCGGAGATCGCCAGCTCGCACCACGAGAAGCTCAACGGCTCCGGCTATCCGGAAGGGCGCCGCGGAGTCCAGATCCCGATGCAGTCGCGCATGATGACCGTGTCGGACATCTTCGACGCGCTCACGGCCAGCGACCGCCCCTACAAGCTCGCGGTCCCGGTCGAGCGCGCGCTGGGCATTCTCGATCAGGAGCGCAAGGCTGGCGCCCTCGACGCCGACGTTCTCGACCTCTTCATCGATCTCAAGCCCTGGGAATCGGTGCCCAAGACCTAGCTGCCCAGGAGCACCAGCAGAGCTCCCCACCCCGCGATCGCTACGAGCGTCAGGGCGGCGCCCAGCCAGTCACCAAGCCGTGTTCCAGACGCCACCTGTTGAGTCCTTCGGGTCAAAAAAACACGCGACTCCGCACGGCGAGTCACCGCGCTGCCCGTATAGACCCTGCGTCGCGGGCGGGCCGACACCGCCCGCCGCGTCGAATGCCAAGCCGTTCCCCGCGTCGCCAGCATGTCCCGCCTCCTCACATTTCCCTGATGAGTCCGATGACCTTGCCCAGGATACGGAACTCCACGCGCTGCGGGTCCACCACGATGGGCTTCATGGTGGGATGCTCCGGCTTGAGCACGACGGCGCCGCCTTCGGTCGCGAAGCGCTTGATCGTGGCTTCCTGGTCGATCATGGCCGCCACGATGTCGCCGGCGGCGGCGGACTCCTGCTTCCGCACCAGAACCAGATCACCGTCGGCGATGTGGGCCTCGATCATGCTGTCCCCCCGCACCCGAAGGGCAAAGACATCGCCCCCCCTGGCCGCCAGCCACTCGGGCCGCACCGGGATCACGTCCTCCCGATTCTCGACGGCAAAAATGGGGACGCCTGCGGCGATCTTGCCAAGGATGGGAATTTCCCGCTCCCGGCGCGCTCGTTCGGGACCCCGTTCCGTGAGCACGAGCGTGCGCGAGACGCGCTTGTCCGACACCCGTCGGTGCAGCATGCCCTTCCGCTCGAGCGCGCGCAGGTGGTCGAATGCCGCACGGGGCGTGAAGCGAAAACGCTCGGCGATCTCCCGCACGGTGGGCGGCGCCCCGTGCTTGTCGGAGAATCCGCGCATGAAACCCAACACCTCGCGCTGCCGCTGCGTCATCTCTTTCAATGCGCCCCCTCCTGGCCTTGCCCGTTCTGGCAATACCCGCTGCCTCGCCACATCCCAAGCGCGGCCCGGGACGATCCACTCAACAGCATAATAGTCAACACCCGTTGAGTTCGACAAGTTAAAAAAATTAGGCCGGCTCCCATGGTTCACACGACGGACAGGCCTGAAGTCCGGCCTCTTTGGCCTCTGCCACGCGCTTGAAGTAGGCGCGCTCGGGTTCGGCGATGCGGCGTACCCAGCCGCAATCCCTGGCATGGAAGAGCCGGGCGCCCCGCTGGGCCACGAAAGCCTCCCCCGGCGGAGCCTCCAGGGCAGCGACGTCGGGAGGCGCAGACGGATCAAGTACCGAGTCGGGCAAGGCCTGGGCGCCGCTCGTTCCCGCCGGCGACCCGGCGGAGGAGGCGGTGGGCGCGATCGACGGCACCGGGTCGGGCTCGTTGATCTGGAGGTTGGTCTCGATCGTCTCCTTGAATTCGTCGCTCGCCCGTCTGAACTCTCGCATGGCGCGCCCCAGCGAGCGTCCGAGCTGTGGCAGGTTCTTCGGGCCGAAGACGAGGAGGGCGACCACGAAAATGAGGATCAACTCCTGGAGACCAATGTCAAACATGACGGAAACGAATCATACCACCGAGGCGGCCGCCGGGCGGATGGACCTTTTCCAGCGGCCTCCTAGTACTGGTAGCTGATCGAAACCGACAGCACGTTCCGGTTGTAGGCGTAGAGCGCGATGTCCGAGCTCGTCACCCCGATCTGATACTCGAACCGCATCGTCAAAGGCGACCGCGGCGCGCCCGCCTCCTGGCGGCGGAGGAAGGGCAGCGGCTGTTCCACCGCAAAGATGTGAGTCTGCTCGATGTCCGCGCGCTGGACCGTGCCGGGATGCGTAGTCGGAAAGAGCGTGTTGGCATGGAGGTAGTTGACGAAATGGACGTCCATGTTGTAGCTGAGGCGCGTATCCCACGACGGCAGCGTGTACTGTACGCCGGCCAGCACCCGGTTGCCGTAGTACGACCAATTCCGCCCGTTGGCGACGTCGGTGTCGTACTGGTAGCCCACGCGGAACCAGTGCCGGTCCCCGGACCAATAGAACGTGTGGCTGACGCCGACCAGGTAGTTGGTGGCGTTCCGGTTGTCCGAGGGCGGCAGCGGGAAGCCCGTGAAGTTATTGAACAGCTTGCCCTGGACCCGGAAGATGGGCGAGAAGAGGTTGGTCGGATTCCAGAAGCTGTCGCCGCCCGCATTCAGCTGGAGCGTTGCGAACAGCGTCCCCGTGTTCCGCTGCAGAAACTGGTTCTCGCCGAGCAGCTGGTTGTCGAAAGCGTACTGCCCGCCCACCAGGAACCGGGCGCCGGCCAGGACGCCGCTTTCGAAAGCCCCGCGGTAGGTCGCGCCGAGCGTCGCCACCTGATCCTGCACGGCAAAGTCGGGGAACCTCTCGGGGTAGCTCTCGAAGAACTGGTAGCCGATCGTCGACTCCCAGTTTCCGTAGCGCAGCCAGTCGTAGGAGAGCGTCAGCGAGGCCAGCCAGCCGGCGGACCTCGTGTCGAGGAACCGGATCGAGTTGACGACCGGGTCGTGGCTCGGGTTGGGAAGGACCTTGACGTTCGTGTCGTAGGTGCCGCCCACGCGCACCTCGGCGTGGAACCGGCTGCCCGTCCCGCCACCCGCCGCGATGCTGTCCCGCAGCCGCTCGGCCGGGCCCGCGATGGCCGAGCCCGTGAGCCCGCGCGTGGCCGCGTCGAGCTCGGCGGTGGCGCGCTCCGTCAGCCCCATGCCGGCGAGCGCGAGGCCGGAGTAGAAATGCGTCAGCTGCTGGATGGCGGGATTCTGTGACGTCTCCGCCTTGAAGGCGTCGAGGGAGCCCGAGTAGTCCTTCTTGCGATAGCGCATGAAGCCGACGTAGTAGCCGAGGCCATCGGTATTCGGGCGCTCGGCGAAGCATTGGTTCAGGATCGGCTCGGCCTGGTCGTAGCGCTCCTGCGCGAAATACGCGACGCCGAGGAGATAGCGCACGGAGAAGTCGCCCGGCGCCAGTTCTCGCGCCTTCTCGAGCGCCTGTACGGCCGGCTCGAGGCGCTGGAGGGCGATGTTGACGAGGCCGGTGTAGTAGAGCGCCTCCACGTGCCTGGGGTCCTGCGCCAAGGCCTCGCGGAGGTAGCCGAGCGCCTCTTCGTAGTGCTTGTCCTCGTACGCCAGGATGGCCTGGGCCACGAAGACGTCGGCCTCGGATTGCTGCGCCCCGGCCGGCATCGCCGGGAGAAGGCTCAGAAAAACAAGGAAGATAGCAAAACATCGGCGGGTGGCTGCCTGAGGCATGGGCTTCCCTTCTTTATCAGAAACTCGGAGGCCCCGTGCAGGAAATTCTCGGGCGCCCACTCCTAGAATGTGCCACCGCCTCCGCCACCCATGCCCCCGCCGGAAGAGCCGCCGGGGAAACCGCCGCCACCGCTCCCGGAGCCGTCACCGCTGCGACGCGAGGTCATGAGGGCCCGCTCGGTGCCGGCGGAGAATCGGCCGAGACTCTGGTCGAAGCTACCGAGGTTGAAGCCGCCGCGGGCCGTGTACCACGGGGGCGCGCTCACGGTCAGCCCATCGAAGCTGTGTATCCAGCGCTCGCTCACGCCGAGCGCGATCGCCCAGGCGAGCCACTTGTGCATGGTGTCGGGTGGCAGCCGGCCCAGCTCGTCTTTGCTCGTCCGCTCGAGGAACTCCCGGAAGCCGCGCACCCGGGCCACCGCCTGTGCACCCCGCCAGGTCCTGCGCGGCATGAGGGGCGAGAATCCGAGCACGATGAGGCCGGAGGCGCCGAGGCCGATTCCAAGCGATAGCGGCGCCGTGCCGAGCCAATCCCTTCCGCTCACGGCGATGAGCGGCGCTGCGCCGACGATGATCATCCCGGCGACGAGCCACAGGGTTCGCACCTGCTCGGGCGAGGAGGGAAAGAGGCCTTGCCGGACCATCATTCGATAAATCTCGTCGCGCACCGGCGGAAAGATATTGTCGTAGTCGCGCTTCACCTCAGAGAGCCGCCGCGTGGGCAGGCTCCAGTCGCCGCCAAAAAGGCCGCGCAGGACGTGCAGCTCCATCGGCGTGAGTCCCGGGTCGCCCGAGATTTCCTTGAGCCGATGGAAGATGAAGTCCGATTCCCCGAAATCGGGCTCGACCTCCTCGATGCGCAGGTACCCTCGCATCGCCAGGTCAACCAGCGTGGCCACGACGTCGCGCGGCTCGGCGCGCTCGGTCACGAGGGCCCCGCCCGCGGCCGGCAGCATGCCCTCGGGCGGCGCGTACTCGGGCTTGACCGTCGCCCTCCCGCCCGGGTCGCGGCCGGACCGCCGCCAGATGAGGAGGACGCCGGCGAGGGTGAGGAAGGGGAGCGGGAGCGGCCAGTTGTCGCCGAGCCACCAGAGCGCCATGCGCGCTGCAGACGGCCCGCGGATAACTCCGGCAGGCCAGCCGACGGCCACCGTCAGCCCTTCCCGGGGACGGAGCGGCCGCGTGGTCCTGAAGGTGAGAAAAGCGTCCGCGCGCTCTTCCGTGTAGTCGGAGCCGGAAGCGCCGGACGGACCCGTGTAGGCGATGGATCGGATCTGGTCCAGCGGGATCTCGACCGGCGAGGACACGATCGCCTCCGCCTGGCGTATCGGGACGTCCCAGTCGTTGCCGGTGACGTTCCAGTACAGCTCCTCGTGGCCGTCCACGTCGATGAGCGCGCGCCGCACGCGATAGCTGATGATCACGGTCCTGGTCGCGTCCACCGCCCCGGGTACCCAGGCCTTCACGCGGATGGCGCGCCCGTACCGCGCCACCTCCGCGTGGAGCGGAGTGACGTTCTCGTCGAAGACGTGGACATCGTCCACGCGCAGGGCAAACTCGAGACCACGGCGCTCATAGCGCACGGGGATCGTGCGGAAAAACCCCTGGTGGGCGCCGCGGAAGTCGACGGTGATGGCTTCCCGCACGCGGAGCGTGGCGTCCGCTCCGACCTCGAGCGTGACGGCGAAGCGGTCGATCACGAACGAGCGCGGCTGGGCCCTCGCCGATCCGGCCAGCGCCGTCAGCAGCGCGGCGGCGAGGAGCGCGCGGCGGATTCGCCTAGCCTCCGAAGGAGACCTTGGGCACCTGACGCTCGTCCGGGCGGTCCAGCTCGAAGTACGCGTGCGGCTTGAACTGAAAGAACCCTGCAACCAGATTCGACGGGAATTCCTGGATCGCGGTGTTGAGATCACGGATGACCGCGTTGAAGTAACGGCGGGCGTTCTGGACCGCCTCCTCGATCTCGCCGAGGGAGGCCTGGAGCGACTGGAAGTTGGCGGTCGCCTTCAGGTCGGGATAGGACTCGGCCAGCGCGAAGAGGCCGCGCAGGGCCTGGCTGAGCTGTCCTTCGGCCTGGGCGCGGGAGTCGGGCGTCTGGGCCGCCACCGCCGCGCTGCGGGCCTTTACGACGGCGTCGAGGGTGTCCCGCTCGTGCGCCGCGTAGCCCTTGACCGACTCCACGAGGTTCGGCACGAGATCGGTGCGACGCTTGAGCTGCACGTCCACGTCCGACCACGCCGATTGCGATCGCTGCGTCAGCGAGACCAGGCGGTTGTAGCTGACGATGATGAAGACGACGATCGCACCGACCGCGGCCAGGAAGATCATGAAGGGTATACCCATGCGCGCTCCTCCTGATCCATCATAGGGGTGCGCCGAAGCCAAAGACAAGAAAGAAGCCCGCGGCCACCGTCCGTGGCCGGTTCTCGAGCACCCGCGGCCGGTTCCGGTCACGCAGCGCGTGTGGCCAGTTACCCCAAGACCCGCCGCCCCACCCACAGGATCATCCCGTTGACGGCGAGGGTGGCGAAAGAGGCCAACGCGTACGTGGCGCCTATCTTCGCGCGTCCGAGCAGCGCGCCCACCACCAGGAAGAAGACGGCGAAGGCGAAGGAGCCCATGACCCCGCCGCGCAGAACGCGGACACAGGCCGCGGGCCCCTCCGACCGCTGGGCGAACACCGCGAGGACCAGGAGAAAGACGGGGATCGGCGAGAGCAGTCCGCTCAGCATCGGGCCGAGGTGACGCGCGGCCGCGGTCAGCAGCAGCACCACCGCGGTCGCGGATGCCATGCGAAGCGGCAGGTCCCAGGCCGGCGGCCTCACCCTGCTTACGGCGGCTTTCGTCGTCGGCAAAAGGGCCGCGACGAGGCCGAGAGAAACGCAGACGAGAGCGAAGGCGGCGGACAGCGATGCGGGAACGGCGCTGAGCGCTCCCAGGCAGACGCCGAACGCCGCCAGACCGGCCGCCGCGCTGCCCGCCCAGCCGAGGTGTCGCGCCGTCCGGCCATAGACGAGACAGAAGACCGCCATCGCCGTCAGACCGAGCAACGTGCCCGTCGCCGCCGATGCGGCAAAGTCGGGTCCCTGCTCGATCGCCAGGAAGATCGAGACGGGCGCGGACGTCAGGGGAAAGCCGGCGAGCCAGCCGCCGACGCCGTGCCCCCAGCGGCGGACGACCAGTGTCGCCGCGGCGATGAGCAGCGGGGTCACGACCAGCTTGAGGGCGAAGATCTCTACTGGCACGGCGGCATCGCCGGGCGGACCCTAGCACGCACGTCCCGAGAGCGTCAACGACGTCAGGCGAGACGCGCGACGGCCCACCGGGTTATCGTATCGGGCATGACCACATGGGAGATGTTCGACCAGCGGCTGCTGACGAAGCGTCGCGGCGTCGTCGAGGGTTTCCTCGACCTCCTCCGGCACAACACCGTGAGTCAAAACCCCACGGGTGTGCGGGCGGGCGGAGAATGGCTGGCCACACAGATGAGCCGGCGCGGCCTCGAGGCCCGCGTGCTCGAGACGGGCGGCGCGCCCGCCGTCTTCGGCGAGCGGCGCGTCCCCGGCGCCACACGGACCGTCCTGATCTACTGCCACTACGACACCAAGCCTGCCCCCGCCAGAGACTGGTTCCAGCCCTCGCCCTTCGAGCCCGTCTTCCGCCAGGTCGGCGATGCCGACGACGCGCCGTTCGTTTCGTTCGACCGTGTGCCCACCGAGACGCTCACGGACTGGCGCGTCTGTGCCCGGGGCGCCGCTGACGACAAGGGACCCATCTGGAGCCACCTGGAAGCCCTGGCCCTGCTCGACGAGCTCGACCTGCCTCCGAAGGTGAATCTCAAGTTCATCTTCGACGGCGAGGAGGAGATCGGCAGCCCCTTTTTCGGGCCTTTCACGGAGAAGCACAGGGATCTGCTGGCCGCCGACCTCGTGCTGGTCACGGACGGCCCGAAGCATGGCAGCGGCAGGCCGACCATCACCTTCGGCGCGCGAGGGGTGCTCAAGTTCGAGCTGACGCTGGAGTCGGCGCGGCGCGACGTCCACTCGGGCAACTTCGCCGCGCCCAACCCGAACTGGCGGCTGGCCGGGCTCCTCTCGAGCATGGCGGCGCCGGACGGCACGCCGCTCATCGAAGGCTTCGAGGACGGCGTCGCGCCGCCGACCCAGGCCGAGCGGGATCTGATGGCGCGCTATCCGCTGGATCTTCCCGGGCTCGAGCGCGAGCTCGGCGTCACCCTGCCCCAGGACTATCTCGAGAGGATCATGTTCCACCCGACCCTCACCATACGAGGGCTGCAGAGCGGGTTCGTGGGCGCGGAGGCCAACACCATCATTCCGCACAAGACAACGGTCGCCATCGACATCCGCATGGTCAAGAACCAGAAGATCCAGAGCGTGTACAGGCGCGTCATCGAACACATCCGGGCGCAGGGCTTCGAAGTCGTCGAAGGGACGGAAGCGCCCCTTCCCGATCACCTGCGCGGGCGCGCGGTGCGCGTGTCGGACAGGGGCGGCTACGACCCGGCCAAGACGCCGGCCGACCTGCCCATTTGCCGGGAAGTGGTGGAGGCGGTCGAGCGCGCCCACGGGGGACAGGCGGCCGTGGTCACGCCGACGGCGGGAGGCAGCGTGCCGATCTGGGCCTTCACCGACATACTGCAGCTTCCGACCTTGCTCGTCCCGTACGCGAATGCCAACAA
>WNFO01002735.1_pt1 | contig 18561 bp, 16 predicted proteins | sample 5400251 | NCBI WGS metagenome assembly WNFO01 (sample SAMN13153354, study PRJNA577476) | soil metagenome | isolation source: 100 cm saprolite under Madrone tree | place: USA:California | collected 2016-06-14
TGAGAATTTATGAGGGCGCACCACACGGAATCGGCCTGACGCATCGCGACCGGTTAACCCGCGACCTGATCGGCTTCGTACGCAGCTGATTGGCCGCAACGGCCAAACAGGGTACTAGCCACTCAATTTCTGCGAACCGAACTGGCCAGCCAGGCCGTCGAATGGCCTGGCCAAGCCGTCAATTGGTGCTTTGCTTCGGGGCTTTCCAGTGACTTTGATTGCGGCCCGGTGCCTGAAGGAAGCGGCCTGATGGGAACGGCCCGGATCACGCTGTGGAAAGAACATGTCCGAGCCGCCCTGCACGGGGATGTCTCCCCGGCGTGCGCGCTTGCTAGTGTTCTGTCCCGGAAATTAGCAACATAATTATTGCATTGGTTTCGGGTATCCTGATCGGAGGAGTTACCCGATGCGAACCGGACGTCCGAAGGCGACACTCACGATTTCCATTGACGAACGCGCGCATCTTTTGAGCATAACTCGGTCGCGCTCGCTGCCGGCGGCACTGACATTGCGGGCGAAGATCGTGCTGGCGTGCTAGCGCGAGTCGAGCAACGCCGTGCTGTCTACGCAGCTTGGCGTGGGGCGATGTCGGCAAGGTTGAGCGCGACGATTTCGCTGCGCCGGAGAGCTGCCGAAAAGCCGATCAGCAGCAGCGCACGGTCACGGAGACCTGGAGGCGCATCCGGGATCCGCTTGAGCATCCCGGCGATCGCCTTGGCGGTCGCCGGCGCCTTGCGCTCGGGAGCGGTGCCAATCCGCCGGCAGATGCCGCGCATCACTGCCTTGACTGGTTCCGCGTTCGTTGGCGGCTCATGGCCGGCGAGCTTGTGCGCGTACACGATGGCGGCGCAGCACCTCGCAATGGTAGAGGCTTTGAGGCCAGCGTCGGCCAGGCCGGCGAGATAGGCCGCCGCTGCGTCAGACCACCTGCCACAGCCATTCGAGGATTTGCGCGATCACGTCGCCGAACAGCAGCAGTGCCGCTGACCAGACCAGCGCCGATACGAAATTCGCGATTTGAAAGCGCCAGTAGGACATCTCGAATATCCCGGCAGCGAGCGGCACCGAGGCGCGCAACGGGCCGAAAAACCGTCCAATAAAGATGCTCGGCACGCCCCAGTTTTTCACAAAGGCCTCGCCGCGCGGCAATATCTCGGGATAGCGCGACAGCGGCCATATCTGCGCGACCTGTTCCTTGTATTTGAAGCCGAACCAGTAGGAGACCCAGTCGCCGAGGGCGGCGCCAATCCCGCCGGCAATCCAGACCGGCCAGAAGCTGATGCCGCTGGCGCCGATCAGCGCCCCGATGGCGACCAGCGCGCCCCAGGCCGGGATCAATAGCGATATGAAGGCCAGCGATTCACCGAACGCCAGCAGCAGCACGATCGGAGCGGCCCAGACCCGATGGTCGCGCACGAAATCGGCAATGGCGTGCGCAAAATCTTCCATGATTCCGACGCCTCCCCCGGCCCTTCAGCCCGTCTGAGCAAGGGCGTTGAAGCTTTCTAGGGTTCCAATGCCTAAGATCAGGTAAGCCAGCCCCGTCGGTGACATCAAGTCACAAAGACGGCCACCGTGCGTGAGCCCCGGCTCCCCCGTTGTGGTGCTGGGTCGGGATGCTCCGCCGGCATCGTCATGGGCATCCAACAGAATTTCGCGCTCAGGCCCGCATATGCCGGTTCGGCCGGTATGACAGATCGGCCGCGGGGACCACGACCCTTGCCAAGGTGCAGGGCTCGCTCCACATGATCGGCGCGATCCTGTTTCCGGCCGGCGTCGCCGTCGTGCTCCTGAAGGGGGATTCATTTATCGCAGCCCCGACGGGTTGGGCGGTAACGCCGTCAGCGCCTCGCCCTGTCACTTTTTGAGCTCATCCATGGCATAGTCAGGGAAACCGATTCGCGGCGCGCCCAGGCGCGCGCAACACATGAAAATATATGGACAAACCATTGAAAAATAACGCCAAAGCCAAATCCGCCGGCGACCTGTTTGCGGCCTCGGAGCCGAAAGGCCGGGCCCCGCTGAAAGCCGCGCCGCGCGCGGCAAGCGCCGAAGCCGGCTACACCGCAGCCGATATCGAGGTGCTCGAAGGGCTCGAGCCGGTACGCCGGCGGCCCGGCATGTATATCGGCGGGACCGACGAAAAGGCGCTGCACCACCTGTTCGCCGAAGTCATCGACAATTCGATGGACGAGGCGCTGGCGGGGCATGCGAGCTTCATCGAAGTGGAACTGAGTGCCGACGGATTCCTGACCGTGACCGACAACGGCCGCGGCATTCCGGTCGATCCGCATCCAAAGTTTCCGAAAAAATCCGCGCTCGAAGTCATCATGTGCACGCTGCATTCCGGCGGCAAGTTCGACTCCAAGGTCTACGAGACCTCCGGCGGTCTGCACGGCGTCGGCGTGTCCGTGGTGAACGCGCTGTCCTCGCGGCTCGAGGTCGAAGTCGCGCGCAGCCAAAAACTCTACCGCATGACGTTCGAGCGCGGCCACCCCAAGGGCAAGCTCGAGGACCTCGGCAAGATCAACAACCGCCGCGGCACCCGCATCAAATTCAAGCCCGATAACGACATCTTCGGCGCCAAGGCCACCTTCAAGCCGCAGCGGCTGTTCAAGATGGCGCGCTCCAAGGCCTATCTGTTCGGCGGCGTCGAGATCCGCTGGCGCTGCGACCCGGCCCTGCTGAAGGGTGTCGAGGATGTGCCCGCCGAGGACACCTTTCACTTCGTCGGCGGATTGAAGGATTTTCTCGCCGCCGCCGTTGCGGCCGACACCCTCGTGCATCCGGATATCTTCTCCGGCAAGTCCGGACGGGTCGGCGCCCACGGCGCTTGCGAATGGGCCGTGGCGTGGACCGCCGATGCCGACGGCTTCATGTCCTCCTATTGCAACACCGTGCCGACCCAGGACGGCGGCACCCACGAATCGGGCATGCGCAGTGCGCTGCTGCGCGGCCTCAAGGATCACGCCGAGCGCGTCGGCCAGGGCAAGCGCGCCGCCAGCGTCGTCTCGGAAGACGTCATGGTCGGCGCCGCGGTGATGCTGTCGGTGTTCGTGCGCGAGCCGGAATTCCAGGGCCAGACCAAGGATCGCCTCGCCACCGCCGAAGCGCAGCGCATCGTCGAGCAGGCGATCAAGGACCCGTTCGACCATTGGCTGTCGGCCAATCCGCTGCAGGCCAGCAAGCTCCTGGAGTTCGTGGTCGAGCGCGCCGACGAGCGGCTGCGCCGCCGCGCCGAGAAGGAAATCTCGCGCAAGACGGCGGTGAAGAAGCTGCGTCTGCCAGGCAAGCTCGCCGACTGCACCAATACCGCCGCCGAAGGCTCCGAGCTGTTTATTGTCGAGGGCGACTCGGCCGGTGGCAGCGCCAAGCAGGCGCGCGACCGCAAGACGCAAGCCATTCTCCCCTTGCGCGGAAAAATCCTCAACGTGGCCTCCGCCACCAAGGACAAGCTCACCGCCAATGCGCAGCTCGCCGATTTGATGCAGGCGATCGGCTGCGGCACCGGCGCGCATTACCGGCAAGAGGATCTGCGCTACGCCCGCATCATCATCATGACCGACGCCGACGTCGACGGCGCGCATATCGCCTCGCTGCTGATCACCTTCTTCTACCGGCAGATGCCGCGACTGATCGATGAAGGCCACCTCTATCTCGCGGTGCCGCCGCTCTATCGCCTCACCCACGGTAGCAAAACGATCTATGCGCGCGATGAAGCCCACAAGGACACGCTGTTGAAGAGCGAATTCAACGCCAACGCCAAGGTCGATGTCGGCCGCTTCAAGGGCCTCGGCGAAATGATGCCGGCGCAGCTGAAGGAAACCACCATGGACCCGGCCAAGCGCACCATGCTCCGCGTGGTGCTGTTGGCCGACGACCGTGCGGGCACCGCCGATTCGGTCGAGCGCCTGATGGGGACCAAGGCCGAGGCAAGATTTGCCTTCATTTCCGACAAGGCGGAATTCGCCAGCGAGGACCTTTTGGACGTGTAGGGGGCGCGGTGGCCGTCTGTGGGAACGGCGATCACTTCAGCAGAGGTATTATAGTACGGATTCGTTGCCAAAAAAGCCGATTTCGCGTCGTTTCCGGCCTTTTCGAAGGCTTTTCGCTGACACTGTTTTCGAGTGTGTGTGCCCCTGCCGCAACAGCATTTTGGGCTGAACTGGCTATAGTCATCGCCATAAGCTTAGGGAATCGGTGCTCTCGCACCACTGTCATGCGGTCGGGTCCGAACGCTTACTTACTGAGGAAATCAAAAAATGAAGAAATTAGTGCTCGCTCTGTCGGCGGTAGCGGCATTCACGGGATCGGCCCTCGCGGCTGACCTTCCTGCCCGGACCTACACCAAGGCTCCGATGATGGCCCCGGTCTATAACTGGACCGGCTTCTACATCTTCGGCGGCGGCGGCTATGGCATGTTCGACTCCAACACCTTCGTCACGACCTTTCCCGCTGGTACGCCCCTGACCATCGGTCAGAAAGTCGGCGGCGACGGATATTTCGGCACGGTGGGCGCCGGCTACGACTGGCAGTTCAGCGGCTCCTGGGTTGCCGGCATTTTTGCTGACGGTCAGTTCGGCAGCATCAAGGGCTCGCTGACAGATCCTACGTTTCTACTGGGCGGAGCTTCCGGCTCGGTGAAAGACAAGACCAACGTCGCTGCGGGTGTACGGCTCGGTTATCTGGTCGCTCCGAACGTCTATTCGTACGTCAATGGCGGTTATAGCTATGCGGAGTTTTCGGGTTCGACGCTGGTGAGCAACGTAACTGGTGTCGCTGGCGCGACAACCCCTTCGTTCCATCGCAATGGCTGGTTCGTTGGCGGCGGCGTGGAGAACTCCCTGAATATCTTCGGCATCGCGGCTCCCGGCTGGTTCATGAAGACCGAATATCGCGCTGCCGAATATCAACGAGTCAATCTGGGTGAATCCAACATCGGCGGCGGTTTGAACGGTTTTGGGGTCTCCGTGAAGCCCATCGTGCAGACGGTCAGCACCTCGCTGGTCTACCGCTTCAACTGGGGTGGCCCGGTCGTCGCGAAGTACTGATCTCTGCTAAAACTTCAGCAATTCAAAATCCCCGGCATTGTCCGGGGCTTTTTTGTGTCTTGCGCGAATGATGGCGTTGCGCAGCGCGCGAGCGCCAAACCCGTCCTTGCTTCAATCGAATGAGCGCGCCACCCTGACAATCGTTGCGCGATAGCCCGCCATCAGGCGAACGAGGAACCCATGCGCAAATTGCTGTTGGTCGTTGGCTTGCTCGCGCTCGCCGTTGGGCTGCTCTGGATCGGCCAGGGCACTGGCGTGATCAAATGGCCCGAGTCGAGCTTCATGATCAGCCAGATCCAATGGGCCTATTACGGCGCGGCGCTGGCCGTGGTCGGACTGATTCTGATCTGGCAGGGCAAGCGCTAATCGGGCAGACTCCGATCGATCTCAAACAGCGTCCTGGATGATGACGATGAAAGCGGAACTATTCGATCTCGGCGGCAAGGTCGCCATCGTCACCGGCGGCAATGGCGGCATTGGCCTTGGCATGGCGCGCGGGCTGGCCGAAGCCGGTGCCAACCTCGTGATCGTCGGCCGCAACGAGACGAAGTCCGATGCCGCGGCCGCCGAGCTCAGCCGGCACGGCATCAAGGCGATATCCGTCGTCGCCGACGTCACCGACAAGGCCGCCGTCACGGCCATGGTCGAACGCACCTTGCGCGACCTTGGCCGGATCGACATTCTGGTCAACAACGCCGGCATCAATATCCGCAAGGCCCCGCACGCGCTCGAACTTGCGGAATGGGACAGCGTGATCAAGACCAACCTGACCAGCGCGTTTCTGTGCTCGCAAGCGGTCTATCCGGCCATGAAGGCGGTGGGCGGCGGCAAGATCATCAACATCGGCTCGATGATGTCGATCTTCGGTGCGAGCTTCGCGCCGGCCTATGCGGCAAGCAAGGGCGGCATCGTGCAGTTCACCCGTTCCTGTGCCGTCGCCTGGGCCGCGGACAACATCCAGGCCAACGCGGTGCTGCCGGGCTGGATCGATACCGATCTGACCAGGCGCGCGCGCCAGGAGACCGACGGCCTGCACGACAAGGTGCTCGCGCGCACGCCGGCGGCGCGATGGGGTGGGATCGACGACTTCGCCGGCATCGCGGTGTTTCTCGCATCCAGCGCTTCGGATTTTGTCACGCGTGCCGCGATCCCGATCGATGGCGGATTTTCGGTGATGGGATAATCAAGACACCGGCTGCTGCTCCAAAGGAAAAGCCCCGGTCGAGGCCGGGGCTTTCTTGTCTCCAGAGGCTTGGGCCCTGTCAGTACCGTGCGACCAACGGGCCATCGAACCTGTAGTTCAACCGGACAACGGCCGACTGGATATCGCGTGGCTTCGCATCGAATGCGTAGACCCCGGCAGCGGCGCCAGCGAGCTGATACCGCTTGGTTTCGAAGGCCGAATAGTCGTATTCGAGGCCGACAGTCCAATTCCGGGTCATTCCGTATTCCCAGCCCGCGCCAATGGTCCAGCCGTTGTGCCAATGCGTGTCAGAGCCCGAGCCCGTCGCCGGGGGAAGCACATCAACAACCGACAATCGATTGTTCACGCCGGCATATCCGCCCTTGGCATAGAAAAGATTGTTCGCCACCGCGTAGCCGATCCGACCCGTCACGGTCGCCATCCAGTTGGTGCGCCAGCTGAACACATCATCCGCGGCACCGAACACCGTGTTTGCTGCGGTTCCGCGGTTGTTCATGGCGGAAGCCGTGCCCTCGAGACCGAACACGTAGTTGCTGGCCTGCCAGTTGTAACCGATCTGGCCACCGCCAAATACGCCCGTTCCGCGCTGGCGGAAACCCTGGCCCGGACCGAGATCGCCGAACGCCGTCGTATTCGCAACGTTCGTCCAACTCTCGTTGGCCGAGGAGCCGCCGACATGACCTCCCACGTAGAAGCCGCCCCAGTTGTAAAGTGCATCAGCGATGGCTGGCGCCTTGGTGTAGTAGGACCTTGCCCCCAGGTCCGCGGCAGATGCAGCGCCAACCCCAAAGGCGGCAGCGAACGCCAATGCGGCAATGAATTTCGAGTTACTCATTTTTCTGTACCCCAGTTTTCCCCGAATGATTTTTTCCTCGAAAAAATACTGCCCTCATGTTCCTCGCCAATTCGTTAGGGAGCCTGAGCGGTGCGGGAATTGCTGCAATCTTTGGTAAACCCGCAGCTAATTGTTGACGTCACGGTATCACGATCGCCGACTTCGCGGGCATCGCGGTGTTTCTCTCATGGGGCGTCGGAGTTTGGTCGACGGCGGATTTTCGATCATGGGTCAAGTGAGAAAGACGAATGCGCCTTCTTTTTTCGAACTCTTCGCAAACGAAAAAGCCCCGGACGCTGCCGGGGCTTTTGAATTGCGGAAGTTTTTCGGGAGGATCAGTACCTCGCGACGACCGGGCCACCCCAACGGTAGTTGACGCCGATCTTCGCTGTGTGCACGCCGGGATCGCGGCTGTCGGTAAATTCCGGAAAAGCTCCGTTGGCTATTCCAACATCCCTGAAAGTCTTCCGAAGGCCGAGATACAGATATTCGCCCTTGACGCTCCAGTGATCGGCGAAAGCCCATTCAACACCGCCGCCGACCGCATAGCTCACGATATTATGGGACCCGGAAACGTTGACGGTGCCGGCGCCGCATGGAGCCACCACACAAGTGTCCAACACGGAATTGGACACATTTGCGAAGACGGCGCCGCCCTTTGCGTAAATCAGTGTGCGATCGAAGGCCCAGCCGATGCGGCCCGCGACAACGCCGTAAGCGTCACCGATCTTGGTCGAGGCAGTCGTATCGCCACCCACCGGATTTCCGGGAAACGTCGAGGTCCTGGTCAAATGGAGGTAACCACCTTCGCCTTCAACACCGAGAACCCAAGAGCCAGCCTGCCAGTTGTAACCGACTGTGCCGCCGCCAATGAAACTTGAGTTCAGATTGTACGTCGCCGGCAGGACACCGTTGTAGGTTCCAGTGGTCGGGCAAACAGTGCCGACCAGGCACGGGTCGGTAACCGATACGCTTCGGTCAGCCCAGGCGCCGCCCACATAACCGCCGATGTAGAAGCCGGTCCAACTGAAAACCGGCCCAACGATAGCCGGCCGTGCCTTCACCGCCATATCGGCGGCCATGGCGCCGCCGAGCCCGGCAAAACCTACGGAAATAACGGAAGCAAGAGCCCATCTAAAATATCGACGCACATTATCCTCCAGCACAGTAGTATCAATATTCCCCCCATTCGTAGGGTGACTCTAGGACTCCGGCGACAAAAAAATGCCCCATACCGGACACATTGGCGCGGTTTCTGTGGCATTGTTGCACGTCTGCAACAAAAAAGACGCAGGCAGGCCAATTTGATGCGGCCAAGGGAAACCCGCGCCGCCGCGGGGCCGCCGAATTGACCAAGTTGGACGTCGATGGTCAGCCCGGCGAGGCCGCCGAACGCACATGCAAGGGGCGCACGCCAAGCGAATCACGCGGTGATGGCCCTGAAGCCATGGCACACCAAAGAAAAAGCCCCGGACCGTGCCGGGGCTTTTGTGTCTCCGAATCCTGGAGCGCGATGACTTTTCCTCGAATCGTCATCCCGCTCTATCTTTTTGTTTGAGCATGATCTCCGCGCAACCTGTCCGCTTAACTCCGAATTGCTGAACCGACGCCCGGATCAAGGGTTTGGCAACCGCGTCGCGCTCGCGCGATGGTCCGCGGGCATCGCAGGGTTTCTCTGCCCGGCAGCGTCGAAAGCGAAAGAGCAATCCTTTCTGAACCCATCAAACAAAAAGCCCCGGCCGAGGCCGGGGCTTTTGATCCGATGAATGGTTCCGGGAAGATCAGTACTTCGCGACAACCGGGCCGCCAAAACTGTAGTTGACGCCTACGCGCGCGATGTTGAACGTGTCGTGGACCGAGCTCCTCAAGGTGCTGGTGAAGCCGCCATAGGTGTAGGTGATCAAGGAGCTGTGGGTGCCGAGGTCAACGTAGAGGTATTCGGCCTTCACGCTCCAGGCGGGCGCAAATTTCCACTCAGCGCCTGCGCCGACTGTCCAGCCAGCTGCGGTGCTGGTGTTGGTGTTGGTCGTGCTGGCTTCGGTAGAGGCCGGAGGTCCGCATGTCGGACAGATAAACTGATTGCCAATCCGGACTTGTCCGACCGCAAGGCCGCCCGTGCCGTAGACGAGAAACGACGGAGCCACTGCGTAACCGAGGCGGCCCCGCAAGGTGCCGAGCCAGTCGAGCTCGCGACTATATGCCGTCGCGACCGGCACAAATCCGGGCACGGTGATGAACCCGGTATTGAACGTCCGCTTCGCAGAAACCCAATCGATGTCGCCTTCGATGCCGACGACCCAATTCGGACTTACTTGCCAGTTGTAGCCTGCGGTGCCGCCGACCATTCCGCCGCTGTTGCGAAAGCCAGTAAGCGCAATCGGAATTGCGCCCGCGTTAACAAGCGACCCAAGGCCGCCGGGACCTGTGTCGGTGCCGACATTGGTGAGCCTGTTGTTGTTTGACCCGATCCAGCCGCCGTTAATGCCGACGTAGAAACCGGTCCAAGTCCAGACCGGAGGGGCGATCGGACGCGCCTTTACGGCCATATCGGCAGCCGAGGCGCCGCCGAATCCACTAAAACCTAACGAAACAATCGAAGCGAGTGCCCAGCCAACACATCGGCGCATGTTACTCTCCAACGCAGTTACCAATAATCCCGCCCATTCGTAGGATGCCGCTAGGATTCAAGCGACAAAGAAATGCCCCATGCAGGGCATATAGGTGCGGTTTCTGTGGCGTTGTTGCACGTCTGCAACAAAAGAGGCTCCATGCTAACGCGAATTTCTACCATTAAGGGAAACCTGCGCCGCCCGCTTGTTGCCGCGGGCAAAATCGCATCAAGGCGGTGCCAGGCGCAAAATCGACCTGTCCGCTTGATTCCGAGTTTGCTGAACCGGCGCCCGGATCAAGGGTTTGGCAACCAGCGTCGCGCTCGCGCGATTCGTCCGCGGGCATCGCAGGGTTTCTCTGCTCGGCAGCGTCGAAAACGAACCAGCAATCTGCTCTGAACCCATCAAACAAAAAGCCCCGGCCGCGAGGCCGGGGTTTTTGATCCGCCGAAGTTCAGGAGAAATCAGTACTTGGCAACAACCGGTCCACCCCAGTTGAATTTGTAATTCACGCCCACCAATGCCTGCTGGACTGTCAAGTGGGATGATAAGGTATCCGTGAAGACAAAACCGGGTGACGCAGCAAAGGCGAGGTTGCGGTGTCCGAAGTCCATAAAATTGTATTCGCCAAATACCGACCAGCCAGGAGCAAACATATACTCAAGACCGCCACCCACGGTCCAGCCGGACCGATTGTTGCTGGCGAATTCAACAACCGCGTTAGCTGGGTCTAGAATGCTCAGATTGGTGCGTGTCCAAGCGCCACCACCCTTGACGTAGCCGAGCAGTTGCGGCGTGAACAGGTAGCCGACGCGGCCGGTAACGCTGAAAATGTCTTTAACCCGACTTGTTTCAACAAAACCGGGGAATCCGGGGATCTGGTGTGAGCTATCAATGTTGCCGAAGTCGAACATGCCCTGGATGCCGGCTACCCAATTGCCAGCGAACTGATAGTCGCAACCGACTTGGGCGCCACCGATAACGCTGCTGCCATTGTCGGAACCCAAATTCGTAAACGCAACGGGCGTACCGAGGAAGGTGGTCGTGGTGTTTAGCGAGTTTCTTTTCCAGCCGCCGCCGATATTGCCGCCGATGTAGCAGCCCGACCAGTTGTAGATCATTACTGGAGGAGCGACCGGGCGTGCCTTGACGGCCATATCGGCGGCCATCGCGCCGCTGAGCCCACTAAGACCTACCGAGATAACCGAGGCGAGAGCCCATCCAAGATGTCGGCGCATACTGTCCCCCAAGCAAAAATACAAGAATCCAAGTGCGATCAATTGTTAGGCTCGATTGCGCGTTTGCGCGACACGGAACTGCAACCAGGAGGCTATACAACCGCATTTTTCGTACCGGCGTTGCATCTCTGCAACAGAAGGTTGCAGTCGCGGTAATTCGATACGACCAAGGGCAATGCAGCCGGCTTGTGTGCCGCAACACGGCTCCCGCTCCCGCACCGGCCGACAACACCCGGGCCAACGCATGCTACCATCGCTACGCGTGCCGGTCAGGAGATCGATGGCCTGCCCGGGGAGGCCGGCGAACGCACATGTTCGGGACGCACGCCGAGAGCAACGAATCGCGCGGTGATGCCCTGCAGCCAGGGCACTGCGTTGATCAGACGCGCGAACAGTGGAACCTGGAGTTCTCGACCGGCTGAATTGAGCGCGACGCTGATGATGTTGTTCTGCACCACGACCTGCATGGTCTGCGTCATCCGCACCGGAAATTCCCGCCGCCTCCGCACGGCATCCAGTTCGTCTTCGTCGGGACAGCCCTCGGCAAGCTTTGCAGCCAGCAGGTTCGCGGTCGCAACCGCATCCTGAACCGCAAGGTTGACCCCGACGCCGCCGACCGGCGACATCGCGTGCGCGGCGTCGCCGATGCAGAGTAGCCCCGGGCGGGTCCAGCGCTTCAGCCGGTTGATCGCCACCGTCAGCAGCTTGACGTCGTCCCACGACTTCACGTCGGACATCCCCGATTGGAGGACCGGCGCCATGCCGATCACGTCGGCACGGAATGCGTCCAGCCCGCGCGCCTTGACCGCGTCATATTGGCCCTTGGCGATCACATAGGCGCATTGCCAGTAATCGCCGCGATCGAACGTCACCATCATCTTGCCGGTTTCGACACGCGCAAATACGCTTTCGCTTTCGCCTGCGCGCTTGCCGGAACGAAACCAAAGCACGTCCATCGGCGCGCCGATCTCTTCGACCTCGAGATTGGCGCGCTGCCGCACGATCGAATGCCGGCCGTCGCAGCCGATAGTCAGGTCCGCGCGGATTTCAAGCGGTCCATCCGGCGTGTCGGCCAACACTCCGGCCACCCTCTCGCCCGACCAGATCAGATCGGTCGCATCGGCATTCATCATCACCTTGAGCGAGGAAAACCGCTTGCCGCTCTCACGCAGGAAATTGAGAAAGTCCCATTGCGGCATGAAGGCGATGAAAGGGTATTTCACCTTGAGACGGCTGAGGTCGGCGACCCGGATCGAAGTCCCGCCGAATTTGCCGTCCATTTTTTGCAGTTGCTGGTGCGGAAGTTTCAGGAACCCCTCGATCAGGCCGAGTTCGTCCATCACCTCAAGCGTCGAGGGATGCACGGTATCGCCGCGAAAATCCCGGAAGAAGTCAGCGTGTTTCTCCAGCACCAGCGTGTCGATGCCGGCGCGGCCGAGCAAATAGCCGAGCATCATGCCGGCAGGGCCGCCGCCGACGATGCAGCATCGGGTGTTGATCGTGCGCTCGAATGGTCGCTCAGGAGAAGTGCCCGCGTCCATGATCTGACTTTCGTCGAGACGGCGCTCAGCGCCGGAAACTCTTGATCTCCGAGACGCTGCCGTCGCGATAGGTCAATTCCACCGAGACCGATTGGGTGGACGGCGCCAGCTTCAGATAAGGCTGCGCGTCGCTGGGAATGGAGCTTGGATCCCTGGGATCGCAGGGCGGCATTTTCAGCACCTTGTCCGGCACCGTCGTATCGATGCCGACGCGCACCTCGCGGATCGCACAGCGATACGACATCAGGTGCGTGTAATAGACCAGGAGGCCGTTGAACTCGCGAAACGACAGCCAGCTGGTCGCGGTCATGTCGAGAATTTTCCGCTGATCGCGGATCAGCGCCGCCACCGGATCGAACCTGATCGGAAACGGCCCCTGCATCTCGCCTGAGGTATCGATATAGCGCACCTGAATGGTCGCCGCCGGCGCATCGCCGGGAAGCTCGATCGAAAGATTGGGCATCCGCTTGCGGGTGCGCGGATCCAGGATGTCCATAAAGCCGGTCTCGCGGAATTCGCCGCTGTCGCCCATCCGCCATGAAATCCCGAGCGTCGGATCGGCGATCGAGAACACCACGGTCCAGCCGCCATTGTGGCGGGAGAACATCGCGATCGGCGCGTTGACCGAATCGTTTTGGGGAATGCGCGGCACCGACACCGGCGGCAGCGCTGCCACCTTCTGCGTCGGCTCGGCAGGTTTCGCGGCTTCCGCCTGGCCCTTCGCCATGCCGTTCAGGAATACGTCGTCGACCATCTGGTCGAAATAGACCGGGATCTGCTTGTGGCTGACGGTCTCCGCCATCTCGCTGACCAGCCGGCGCGTGTGCTGGGCGACCTGAACCAGATTCTCGCCGGGTTGCAGCAGTTCTTTTGAAAAAGTTCGCGTGAATACCGAATTGGGATTGTCGTCATTGTTGGAGAGACGATCGAGCGCGGTCTGGCGGGGGCCTGCCGAAAACACCGAGAAGACGCCCTCCGGCAATTGCGTCATCGGCGCGAGGCCTCCGCCGCCGGCGACGGCACGGGTGCCCGCCCGCTCGAATGGATTATTGCGACAGGCGTCGAACACCAGGATGGAAGTGCGCACTTTCTTGTTTTGCAGGCGTTCGATGATGCGGTCGGCGAGCACGGAGGCGTCGCGGACCAGTTCTTCCTGGCCTTCGCCGGCGGCGGGCACGTCGGTCGGCAGCAGGAAATTCTGCCCCGCGATCTCGAAGCCGTGGCCGGCATAGAAGAAGAACGCGGTGTCGCCGGGTTCAACCGCATTGTCGAACGCCAGCAGGGTCTGGCTGAATGCCTGCCGCGTCTGGTTTTCCGCGACCATCACAGAAAAGCCCAGTTGCTTTAGGGTGGCGCCCATGGTGCGGGCATCGTTGACCGCCTTCTGCAGTTTCGGCACGTTCCTGTAGTCGTTGTTACCGACGACGAGCGCGACCCGTTTTTCCGCGTGCGCCGGCGCTGCGAGCGCCATCAGCGCGACTGCGATGCTGGTCAGCGTTGGTAGCCCGGAAAGCCATCTCGTCATCGAATTCCCCGCCTCGCGCGATTGATCCGCGGCTCGCGCCAACCGCCTTATGCCATAGTCGACAAACTTGCGCCGCCGGTTCAATCCAGCACTGCCGCCCGCTGCCCCCGCCGCCTGAGCTGCGGCCCGGCAAAGTTCAGAACGAGTGCCCATGGCGCCAGGCGCGGATTGACAAAACTCAGCGCAATCGCTGGCCGCGATGAGCCCGTCAGCATGATCGCCGACATCTGCCGATGACGCAAATGGTCGCCCGGTTCAGATGCGGCGTAATGAAGACAAGACGAAGGCCGATGGCGGCAATCAGCGGCGGCATGCCGTCGCGAGCGAATCGAGGCGCACTTTTGCAAACACGATGCCGGCCAAGCCTCCGCTTGTGCGTCTTATCGCCCAGAGCAACCGGAACGGGTGGATCGAATGCTGCGCGATCCACACAGAACATTAAGCTTTTTCGGCCCTTCCGCCGCCCGCTCCATTGACTTTAGCCAATTCGCCCCTATGTTCCGCTTTGACGCGGCCCGGTATCGAAACGCGATATCTTGAATAAGCCGCCTGCCTGCGTTTTCGAAAACCCCGTGCAAATCTGCGTGCCGTTCCGGGGTTGAGCGCGACAGTCTTTTCCGGGATTCCAAGCGGCGGTATCTTCCAGAGGGGCTCAATGTCTTTTTCCCATCTCGGCTTGTCCGACAAGGTGCTCGCCGCCGTCGCGGCCGCCGGTTACACCACCCCCACTCCCATTCAGGAACAGGCGATTCCCCACGTTCTGGCCCGCCGAGACGTTCTCGGCATCGCCCAGACCGGCACCGGCAAGACCGCTGCCTTCGTCCTTCCGATGCTTACCATGCTGGAAAAGGGCCGCGCCCGCGCCCGAATGCCCCGCACCCTCATCCTGGAGCCGACGCGCGAATTGGCGGCGCAGGTCAAGGAACAGTTCGACAAATACGGCGCCGGCCAGAAACTCAACGTCGCGCTGTTGATTGGCGGGGTCTCGTTCGGCGACCAGGACATCAAGCTGACCCGCGGCGTCGATGTGCTGATCGCAACTCCGGGACGCCTGCTCGACCATACCGAGCGCGGCGGACTTCTGCTCACCGGCGTCGAACTGCTGGTGATCGACGAAGCCGACCGCATGCTGGACATGGGCTTCATTCCCGACATCGAACGCATCTGCAAGATGATTCCATTCACCCGGCAGACGCTGTTCTTCACCGCGACCATGCCCCCCGAAATCCGCCGCATCACCGAAACTTTCCTGCACAACCCGGAGAAGATCGAAGTTTCGAGGCCGGCGACGACCGCCGTGGGCGTGGCCCAGTTTCAGGTCCCGGTGGGCCGCGAGCCGCATGAGAAGCGCGAGACGCTGCGCCACCTGCTGCGCGAGGCCAAGGACCTCCAGAACGCGATCATCTTCTGCAACCGCAAGCGCGAAGTGGCGCTGTTGTACAAATCGCTGCAGAAGCACGGCTTTGCCGTCGGCGCCCTGCACGGCGATATGGACCAGTCGGCGCGCACCGCGGCCCTCGATCAATTCCGCAAGGGCGAAATCCCGCTGCTGGTGGCATCCGACGTCGCGGCCCGTGGTCTCGATATTCCCACGACCAGCCACGTCTTCAATTTCGACGTCCCGCATCATCCCGATGATTACGTCCATCGCATCGGCCGCACCGGGCGTGCGGGACGCGCCGGCACCGCGATCTCCATCGTCACCCCGCTCGACCAGAAATCCATCCTCGCGATCGAAAAACTGATCGGGCAACCCATTCCGCGCGCCGAAGGCCGTGTCGAGGTCGCGTCGGTCGATGGCCCGGTGGCGTCGAACCAAACCGACCGGCCGCGCGAAGGCGCCAGAGACGGATCGCGCGAAGGCTCACGCGGCGGCCGCAAGCCGCGCCGTGAGCGCGAACCCCGACGCTCCGGTGGCGGCCGCAACCCCGCCACGCAGCCGCAGGCACCAGCGGCCACATTCAAGCCGCCGGTTGCCCCTCCGGCCTCGCGGACGCCATCGATCGGCCGGGCGGCCGTGCCGCAAGCCTCGCCCGAACCATCGTCAGAAGCCGCCGATCACTCGCATCTCCCGGCATTCCTGCTGCGACCCGTTCGCGCCCGCCTCTAGAGCGCGATGACTTTTCTTCGAATCGTCATCCCGTTCTATCTTTTTGTTTGAGCATGATCTTTTCAGAAAACCGGTAACCATTTTTCCGGATCATGCTCTAAACGAAATCTCGCAGCTGCAAGCAAAATCCCGCAGCTGCGAAAAAGGCTGACGAGTTCCCGTTTACCGGTCTTTCATCCTCCTCCGTTAACCTGGCGGCGATAATTTTAATTATTTGCCGCGGTGAGCGGGCTGAACTGCCCGCTATTTTGGGGACATGATCCGGTGCTCGAAGAACACGAACGCACGATGGCATTCGCGGAAATCGCGCTTGGCCAGATCAGATCGCTCCGGCAAAGCGCCGTCCCCCGCAACTATGAAATCTGGTACGTCTACGCGACCGGGTATAATCCACCGCTCAACAAGATCATCAACGAGACGCTGGCGCGCAACGGCAGGCTGACCGAAGCCGACCTCGAACAGATCTACGAGACCTATCTTTCCCAGATCAAGACCACCGACCGCATCGACAAAGTCGGCGCCCGCGTGATCGGCGAAATCGACGACGTGATGAATCTCATCACCGAAGCCCTCGCCATGTCGGCCAGATACGACGACAGCCTGTCCGGCGCCAGCCGGAAGCTCGAGGTTGCCCAGAGCGGCGAGCAGGTCAAAACGGTGGTCGAATCGCTGATGAAGTCTACCCGCGAGATGCGCGATACCAACAAGGCGCTGGAAGACCGGCTGACGCTGTCGAAATCCGAGATCAGCAATCTCCAGCAGAGCCTGGAGGCGATCAGAGCCGAAAGCCTGACCGATCCGCTCACCGGTCTCGGCAACCGCAAATATTTCGACCGCTCGATCGACGCGGCCGTGCAGAGTGCGCTCGCCAGCGGCGAGCCGCTCTCACTGCTGATGTTCGATATCGACCACTTCAAATCGTTCAACGACTCCTACGGCCACCTCACCGGCGATCAGGTGCTGCGGCTGGTCGGCCTGTCGCTGAGGCAGACCATCAAGGGCCAGGACATCACCGCCCGCTACGGCGGCGAGGAATTCGCGGTGGTGCTGCCCAACACCGCGCTGCGCCAGGCGCTGACGGTCGCCGATCATATCCGGCGCGCCGTCATGGCGAAGGAATTGAAGAAAAAATCCACCGGCGAAATTCTGGGGCGCGTGACCATTTCGGTCGGCGTCTCCATGCTGAAGCCCGGCGACGATACCGATTCGCTGATCGAGCGCGCCGACGCCTGCCTCTACGCCGCCAAGCGCAACGGCCGCAATCGCGTCGTCTGCGAAGCCGACCCGGAATACGCCGCCGAGACCCACGACGGGTCGCCTGACGTCCCGCAGACCGTCATCCTGCAGACCGTCATCCCTGCGTAGCGGCTTCGCTGTCGTCGCTGGAGGTGCGAGCTCTTGCGAGCCTCGATGGATGACTTGCGACAGTGTGCGTAGCCATCCTTCGAGACGCGCGCAAAGCGCACTCCTCAGGATGACTTCTTCTTTTTGTTCGCAGCCTTTTTCATCTTGGCTGCGGGCTTCTTTTGAGCGGTCGCCTTCTTCGCCTTCGGGCGCTTGCGCAGCGCCGCGCGCTGCGCGGCCGCCAGCGCCGCCTTCGCCCAACCCGTCAGTTCTTCCGGATCTTCAAAAAGCCGCGCCGGCAATTGCCAATATGAGTTTACGGTGACGGTCTTGGCCCGCGTCTGGTACTGAAACGGTTTGGATCCCTCGGCTTCGAATTGCGGAATGGTCTCTTCGTCGGCACGGAAATAGAGGCCGGCCCGCAGCGCCAGGGCAAAGTTGGTACCGTCTGCGGAAATGCCAAAGCCCGAAAACATCCGGCGGATCGTGACCGGCCCGAAATCTGCGAACAAATCGATCAGGAAATCGCGGTCCATGGCATGCCGCTCACGACTCTACGAGTCGTCCCGGTTAAAGCCGCGCAGTTAGCCATCGACCTTCGCAGCCGTCAGCTGCACCGATTCGCCGCAGCCGCAGGCGCCGGTCTGGTTCGGGTTGTTGAAGATGAACTGCGCCGACATCTTGTCGACCTTGTAGTCCATCTCGGTGCCCAGCAGAAACAGCACGGCCTTGGGATCGACCAGAATCTTCACGCCCTTGTCCTCGACCACCTCATCGGTGGGGCGCACCTCGTGGGCGTATTCCACCGTGTAGGATTGCCCGGCGCAGCCACCGTTCTTGATCCCGACCCGCAGGCCCACGATCTCGGAATCGGCGCGGCTCGTCAGCTCGGCGATCCGGTGTGCTGCCGCTTCGGTCAGCTTCATCACCTGCGGACGCGGCTTCGGCTTGGCTGCCGGTGGTGTGGAGACGGGTGTCATGTCAGTCATGTGGTCAATCCAAAAGGCAAATCAATGCCGGCTATTTTCCCGTGATCGAGTTAAGGGCCTAACCCACCAGATGCTCACCACATATTGAGGACGAGGCGCGCCTCGTCGGTCATTC
>WNFO01001480.1_pt1 | contig 18558 bp, 13 predicted proteins | sample 5400251 | NCBI WGS metagenome assembly WNFO01 (sample SAMN13153354, study PRJNA577476) | soil metagenome | isolation source: 100 cm saprolite under Madrone tree | place: USA:California | collected 2016-06-14
CCAGCGAGGATTTCCCCGAACCACTCAGGCCTGTGATAACGACAAACTGCTCCCGTGGAATCTCCACATGGAGGTTCTTGAGATTGTGCTGGCGGGCACCGCTAATTTTGATAACTTGCGCAGGCATTCTGACGAAGAATGTCTAACCTATCAGTCAAGCACAGCCGTTCCTTTTCTCCAGCGAAATTGCGTTACCAGCAGAAGCTATCGGGGTAAACGTGAGTTCAAAACGTGAAGCTCTTTGCGCCGTGGCGGCAGCCAGAGCTGTTGTTGGCTGAATCTCTACCAGGAAAAATGGCCGAAAACCCGCAAGGCGCAGATGCACCAGAAGTGCACCGACTCAGGAAGACGGTTGCGACGATCGCTTCACTGTTGATTCTGGCTATACCTTCATTCTGGCTGATCGTGACTGTACCACCGCTGTGGCGCGACTCGGACGCATATGTGCAAACAGTTTTTCCGCCAAACGCAGCCACGATTTTGGCGCACGCTCCGCTTTATTGCATGCTTAGCCGGGTGCCTCTGTGGTTGGGCTATCTAACTAGCGGAGCAGGCCCGGTGGTTTCGCTCGACCACTTTATCAAGCATACGCAGCTCACCGATTCGGGGGTATTCGCGCTCATCCTTGTCCAACACGCCGCATTGTGGTGGTCGGCGCTTTATTTCATTAACGCCATCACGGCAAATTTACAGTCGCGTCTGCTTCTGGCGATTTTCTTTGCAAGCCACCCCCTGTTCTACGCGTTTGCACATTGCATCGGCTCGGAAACGCTGAGCATGATTATCACCGTGTTCCTGGCCGCGGCTGGTTTGCGTATTGTTTCGCGATATCCGAATATTGTGCTGCGGGACTGGATTCTGTTCGGTGCGTTACTTTGCGCCGCCATCTTGACGCGCCATATCAACAGTGTTCTTGCTGCGCTTTTGCCGATCGCGATTTTTCTGATCGCTCTAGCGCAATCTTTGCACGAGTCGTTTGCCTGTCGCCAGGCAATATCCACTGTGACTTTCACATTCGGCAAGTCGGTGCGCGTGTGGTACGCTTCTGTCGTAACCGGGCTGAGCGCGCTCATCTTAGCCACGAGCTTCACGCATTTACTCTGCTGGCACGCGCATATTCATTGGCGGTCAAAGTTCGGTTTTACCTTTGTTTGGCGGCTTAATTTCGTCGACCGGGTACCGCTCGGCTCGCGCGATCAATTCCTCGCGGCCGCGGCGTCGAAGTGCCAACTGCCCGAGACGCGGCAGCTACTTGTGAAGGTTGGGGAGCAGCTCAAACAGAACCAGCCTTGGGAGCCAACAGCTTTTGTTAGAGAATCACGAGGCTCTTTCTTCGCCCCGACCGGGAAAATTCAGGATGAAAGGTTTGATCGCTCTCTTAATGAGATGGCTTACGCGTTCCTTTGTCCACCGAGCCCGGCGCTCTGGGCTGCCGTCCTACAGGATTTCCAGTATGCAAGTCGGCTGCGCGAAAGTGATGTTGTGCACTATCTTTTCAAGACGACACATTATCTTTTCGATCGCCGCGCCTCCATGCCGCAATGCGCGCGATTGAAAACCTTTCGCGAACCGCGCGCGCAACTCGCGGGCGCCGCCAACCAGTTCTATTTCCGATGGTGGAACCCGATCTCGTTTCGTCTGTGGAGCATTATCTACTTGCTCCTCCTTTTGATGGCACTATTTATGAACACAAGGTTCCAAGCGAACAATGGCAGGGTAATTCTGTATGCGTTCGTCTTGTGCATATTTGGTATCACTATGGTGCTTTTGAATTGTTTCTTCGCAGCAATTCAACCGCGCTTTACGCTGCCAATGATGGAATTTCTTATACTTTCAATAATGATTCTGCTCGGTGTGATTTTGCGAGGGGTGCAAAACGTTCGCTAATCAGCGCTGGATTCCCATGAAGAACTTCAAGCACGGATAGGATTGCCAAGAACCCCTGCAAATCTTCTAGGCTGGCTGGAGCCTACAAAGCATTGAAAACCCACGCTCACAGTCTGCCATTGTGCTTGCGCCTACCACTGGTGTCGGTAACTTGCGCAGGCATTCTGTCAAGGAATGTGGAACCCTTTAGTTAAGCACAGCCCCGCTTTTTCACCAGCGACATTCGGGTCCGAGCGTGAAACCAGCCTGTTGATCGACAAAGACTGCTCGCTTTGCCATCCAACCCCGCCCTAAGAGCAATTTGGGTAAATTCGCGCAATCATCATGACGTCCGAACGCCAAAGCCAAGCCTCAACGCGCCACTTGTCAGGCCGCCTGGCAGTCGCCGCCGCATGCGTTTTCATTTTTCTGGCGAGCTATCGAATTGAGCTTCCAGGCCTTTATTACGACGAAGTGGCTTTTGTCAATGCGGCGCAAGGCGCCCCCGACAACACGTTCATTTACAAGAGACTGGGACCTGTGCCGGTCCTTATCAATCCCTATCTTGGGGCCCTAAAAGCATGGCTCTATGCTCCTATTTTCCGCCTCTTCGGAGTGTCGCCCGTAACTGTCCGCTTGCGGCTATTCTGCTAGCAGCGGTAACACTGCTGATCCTTTACGGCGCCATGCGAGACACCCTTGGATCGGCCTGGGCTGCCATCGTCGTTTGGATAATGGCGGTTGACCCAGCAAATCTATTTCCCAGCCGGCTGGATTGGGGCCCGACTGTGTTAATGCACTTCTTCCAAGCTCTTATTCTTGCTCTTTGGTTTAGTTATCGCAAGAAGCCGCAACTGTGGAAGCTGTTTATGATTGTTGTATGCTTCGGGGTCGGTTTTTTCGATAAGTTCAATTTTGTTTGGTTCCTGTTAGCTTTCATCCTTGGGATCGTCCTATGCTATCCAGAGAGCCTTGTGAGTTTATGGAGTTCCTTGCCGAGGTTCACCCGTTGGCTGGCAATAATTGTTATTCTGGTTGGAATTGGTGCGATTGTGCACACGGTTTTGCCTCTTCTACAGCTCAAACCAGCCAAGCCTCATACCGCAGGCCTCGAAGTGAAGTGGAGTCAGCTCCTGAGCACGTTATCGGGCCGAGCCGTGGCTGCATTTATCTTTGGAGACAGGAGTGGGATCATTCCCCATGTTCCCCTTTGGCTAATTGTTACCGACAGTTGTCTCGGACTCGTATGTTGATTTTCTCCCACGTCGGACCCTGGAGCGCGTGAGAATCGAAAAAACGGTTTGTTTTGCCTCTTGGTTGGTTTTCTGATCTTCACACAGATCGCGATCACGCCTCACGCGGGAGGTCCACACCATTATTCAATGATTTTTCCCTTGCCTCTTTTGGCCTTCGCCTTCCTAGCGAAGTCGCTTTATAGCCAGGTTGCGACTAAAAACCTACAGCGAGTCGCCGCCGTCGTTTTAGGCTCTGCCGCGATGTGCATTTTTCTCGTGAACGGGCATAACACTGCGACATATCTTTCTCATTTTCGAACGAATGTGCATTACAACCCGCGATGGTCTCCAGAAATCTATTCTCTGTCAGAGTACATTAACAAGCATGGCTTCGAGGCGAACCGTATAATCAGCGCCGACTGGGGGCTGCACGACCAGCTTCACGCGCTTGCGCCCAGGAAACTCCGGACGCGGATGCGGGATTTGTGGCCCCTATTCAAGCAGCTTGGTCAAAAGACTCAACAGGAGCAAAGCACAACGCTGCGGCGCGTTTTTCCAGAGGGTAAAAATTTTGTGCTCGCATTCTCCGCTTCGAAGGAAACATTCCCGGAAACACGGCAAAATTTTCTCGCTTCGTTAGCTGCCCATCCAGAGTTAAAATCTCGTTTGGCAAAGGAATTTTGGTTCGGAGGCGAGAAGATTTACGAGCTTTACGAGGTGGTTCGAAGTTCCCCTGGTGGCTGAAAATGAAAGTCTCAATCGTAATCCCCTGTTACAATGAAAAGGACACGATCGAGAAAATCGTTGAGGCAGTTTGCAACGCACCCTTGAAGAGCAGAGAGATTATTGTAGTGGACGATTGTTCCCAAGACGGCACGCAAACTCTACTCCGGGAGAAAGTTTCCCAGATGGTTGATCGCGTGATTTATCACCCGGTAAATCGGGGCAAGGGAGCGGCCCTGCGCAGCGGGTTCGCAGCCGCAACTGGGGATTTCATTCTAGTGCAGGACGCAGATCTCGAATACAGTCCCGAAGATTATCCTCTGCTTCTTGAGCCGCTTATGTCAGGCAAGGCAGACGTGGTTCTTGGCTCCCGTTTCATGGGCGGGCGACCACATCGCGTCCTTTTCTTTTGGCACATGGTTGGCAACAAATTTCTGACGCTGCTCTCAAACATGCTCACCAACATTAATCTGACCGACGTGGAAACAGGCTACAAAGCCTTCAAGGCCCCACTTATCAAGTCGATTCGAATAGAAGAAGATGGTTTCGGAGTTGAACCGGAAATTATTGCTAAACTCGCCCGCACGGGCTGCAGAATTTACGAAGTGGGGATCTCATACAGCGGACGCACCTACGCTGAGGGCAAGAAGATCAACTGGAAAGATGGTTTCAGGGCGATTTATGCGATCTTCAAATACAACTTTGAGAGCCGCCAGGTATGAAAGAAGCTGTTGTGCCAAGCTCTGCTGCGGGTCCGGTGAATACCAATCCGCCATTAACTGAGAGCGAGAAGGTTGGCGCTTTTTCAAATCAGCGCGAGCCAATTGCGGAAAGTTGGGGGCCAGCTGCGCTCGAGGAAAGACGCGAGCGAACACGTGATCAGCTAGCCAAGATTGCTGCTCGTCGCGAGAGCTGGATTAACCGTAACAAATACTATTATGAACTGCTAAACCGTTTGTTTCGGTTCCTGGTGGAGCCTGAGAAAAAGGTCCTATCGGTTCGCTGCGGCACCGGCAATCTCCTGGCGGTTGTCCGGCCAAGTGATGGCAAAGGCATTGAGATCTGCCAAGAGATCGTGGAGATCGCGCAGCAACGAAATCCATCATTTGATTTCGCAGTCGCTTTTCCAGATAAGCAGGAGTTCCAAGAGACTTTCAAGCCAGATGAAACATTCGATTACATTCTCTTTAACGACATTGGCGATACCGTAGACGTGCTTCAAGCGCTGCGGAATCTAAGGCCACTTTGCAAGAGGCACACGCGCGTGTTGGTAACAACTTACAACCACCTTTGGGAACCGTTCGTTACTTTCGCCGAATGGGTCGGGATGAAGGTGCCGCGCACCGAGCAGAACTGGCTTTCCACTACCGATATCCGAAACTTGTTGAAGCTTGCCGGTTTTGAAGCTCTCGAAACGCATCGAATCGCGCTTTTACCGAAATATCTGCCGTTGCTGTCTGGTTTTCTAAACCGTTTTTGTGCGCGCCTCCCGCTTCTGAGCAAACTCTGCATGACACAGGTAGTTGTCGCGCGAATGCTGCCGCCGCCAGTTCTGCCGCAGGAGCTTGCCGTATCGGTGGTCATTCCATGCAAGAACGAGAAAGGAAACGTCGAGGACGCTGTTCGCCGCATCCCGCCTCTAGCGGGACGGACAGAGTTAATTTTCTGTGACGACCAATCGACAGACGGAACCGCTGAAGAAGTGTTGCGGGTGCAATCACGTTACCCGGAAAAAAATATTCGGCTTGAGCATGGGCCGGGAGTTTGCAAGTCGCGAAATGTCTGGACAGGCTTCGACGCTGCGACAGGCGACATTTTGATGATTCTCGATGCCGACCTAACGACGATCCCCGAGGAGCTGCCTTACTTCGTCGATGTTATCGTTTCGGGCCAGGCGGAGTTTGTCAATGGATCGCGCTTGGTTTATCCCGTGCCAAAAGGGGCAATGAACGGAGCAAACATGCTGGGCAACAAATTTTTCAGCGTCGCTTTTACGTATCTGCTCGGGCAAAGGGTAAAGGATACGCTGTGCGGCACAAAAGTCCTCTGGAGAAGCGACTGGGAGCGCATTAAGCCGATGCTCGGACGCTGGGGAACCGAGGATCGCTGGGGAGACTACGAACTGCTGTTCGGCGCCGCAAAGTTGAACCTTAAAATTCTGGACTTGCCCGTCCATTACCAGGAGCGCATCTATGGTTCGACGAAGATGACCAAGGTCTTTCGGAACGGACTTGTCATGCTAAAGATGTGCTGGCACGGCTTCTTGAAGTTAAAACTCGGATATTAAGTCGTTATCAGCTCCCGAGTTTTCACACTGGCGACGAGGGCATGCGAGTTTCAAATCCACAGATAGTCAAAGTTTTCTAGTGCACGAACGTATTGCCAAAGAAATTCAACACGGCCGCTTCTTGGCCGAACACGGGGCGGGGGAGATTTGGAATTGGGAGAGCCCAGCTGGCAAACTGCGCTGGGCGCGCCGGGTGAAAATGCTGAGCAAACATCTTGCGCCGAGGATGAGTGTTCTTGAGTTGGGATGCGGCACTGGCTATTTCACTCGCGAACTGGCGCGCTCAGGAGCGGAGATCGTCGCGCTTGATGTCTCGCCCGAACTTCTGGAAATCGCGAGGGCGAATTGTTCTGCGTCAAACGTTCGTTACGAAATCCAGAACGCTTATGACCTAAGCTATCGCGATGCCGTCTTTGATTCCGTCGTGGGCAGCTCGGTTTTACATCACCTCGAGATCCAAGACGCCTTACGCGAAATTTACCGGGTGTTAAAGCCCGGCGGTACAATTTGCTTTACAGAGCCAAATATGCTGAACCCTCAGATCGCGATACAGAAGAATGTGCCCTGGGTTAAGCGAAAACTTGGCGACTCACCGGATGAGACCGCATTCTTTCGATGGTCGCTCCGGCGCCTGCTCGAAGTAACAGGCTATCGTGAAGTTCGAATTGATCCATTCGATTTCCTGCACCCGAAAACACCAGTTCCTTTAGTTAATCGATTAAACTCGGTAGGCCGATTCCTCGAAAGCGTGCCGGTGATCTCGGAGTTCGCCGGTTCGCTGTACATCCGCGCCGTCAAATGAGCAGCACGATCATTGTGCAAAGCGAGGAGGCGAAAGATCGTGCCACAACATTGCGTAACCGGGCAAGACTCGGCAGCAATAAAAATCTTCTTTTCTGGTATCGCGAACTGTACCATGATCAATTCAAGGATTTTCCCGATCCCGCGGCGCTGTCGATATTAGAAATAGGCAGCGGCACTTCGCCCCTGAAACAATTTCTCCCGAACGTTGTTACGAGCGACGTGCTTGGTCTGGATTATCTCGACCTCGTGTTTGACTGCCACGAAATCGACAGGTTGGACGCAGTCAAAGACAATAGCCTTGATGTTATTACGCTCACTAACGTATTGCATCACCTGAAAAACCCGATTGCATTTCTGAACCGCGCGGCCAGCAAGTTGAAATCAGGTGGAAAAGTGATCGCGACTGAGCCTTTTTTTTCCGTGCTATCAACCGTCATTTTCAAGTACCTGCATCACGAAGCAGTTGATCTTCGAATTTCCGAGCCTGAACTGAGCGAAGTGCAGGGGCCACTAGCATCGGCCAACATCGCGCTGCCGTGGCTGATCTTTTTCCAAAACGCTGAATGGCTGCAACGCTTAAATGATAACTTCAATCTTACGACTTTTTCAGCCAGGCCTTTCAGCGCACTATCGTACATGATTAGTGGCGGAATATCGCATAGGCTGCCAGTTCCACGTTTTCTTTATCGTATGTTATTTCCCCTAGATCTCGCCCTCAGTCGTCGCTTTCCGCGCGCCTGTGCAGCTTTCTTTACCGTCACTCTAACGCGATGCTGATGGCCGCAACTGTAGTTTATGTTACGGCGATAAGCTTGTATCAACCCGCCTTGCTTTGTCTTCTCGCTGTCGCCAGTCCTTCCTCCTTAGCAGGACGAACCGTCCGCGACGATCAATGACAGTGTAGTCCTCCATTTTGATTCCAGAGGCTGAATCTATCATGTCGGCGCTGATCCTAAATCGGACATAGGGGTCGGCGCTATCGCCAAGAATCCAAAGGGGCGCAGGCCGGCCATGCAGTCGATCAAGCCAGAAAAGGTTTCGATCGTGCGCGTAGCGAAAAAGGAAGGTTGAGGCAATAACAGGTTCTTCGGGCTTGCCGTCACGGCGGTAGTGCGCAAACACCGCGTCTGCCTCTTGTCGATCCTGCCGCGAGTAAAAGCTGGCGGGGCGAAGGCGATATGCCCAGTACACGTGCGGCACAAGCACGAGTTGCGCGGACGCCGACAATGCTACGATTGCAATTGTGGTTGTAAGCACTGCTGTCCGCGTCCATTTGCTGCAGGATGGTGCAGCGCGCGCAATCGAAGCAAAACCTACCAACGTGATACACCAAAGCAGCGCCTCGGCCGAAGAGAAACGTGGCGCCCACAGGAGGTCGTTCCGGTTCATGAGCCATGCGACCGCCGTTGTGGGGATACCAACGACCAAGTAATACGGGCGCAACAAGATTGTTCCAAAGCTGCCTACGATCATTATCCACAGCCATCGACGGACGACGCTGCTACTAAGCCAATGAGGAATGTTGGCGGCGACAAAACCGAAAAGCGCTCCGGGACTGGATAAGCTTCCCGGCGCCACGATACCAAGGCGATCAACCGAGTGGCGAACGTACATTGTTGGCGGCTGCGACCAGGAAATCGCGAGCAGGAGAGGGACAGCGCAAACCGACAACAGAAGTGTGATCGCCGCAGGCCAGTTAAAACGGTAGCGCGCGCGTTTGTCCGGTGAGGAAGTCCATGTCTCAACGCCCGCTACGATCGCCACCACAGTCGCTGCAATTGGCGCATCCTCCTTCACGCTGATGACAGCTAGTGCTGTCACAATTGACGGGATCATCCGCTGCTGAAGTAGGAAATAGAACAGGACTAAACATAACGCAGGGGCGAGAATCTCGACGTGGAACCCGAAGCCCAACTCTTGATAGAACGCAACGGAAAATGGCGCGGCAAGGAGCACTCCAGCTGCGATGACGGCGACACGCCCAGCGACGCCTAGGAGGCGCAGCACACGCGCTGCCCAGAAGTAAGTCGCTGCTACAAACGCGGCGAGGACAAATAGCAAGCCTGGCGCGCCGAACGGCTTCGCTATAAGTCCGAGCGGCACAAGCAGAAAATGGGTGTGCGTAGCAAGCACGTTTCCAGAAAAGTTATCTTGGAGCAAGCCTCGTCCCTCAAGCCAACTTCGAGCATCCTGAACCTGCATAAACAGGTCGGATGAATAACCGAGATCGTAAAATGTCTTAAGTTTGAGCGCGAAGACCCAAAGAGCAATGAACACAGCGACCACAAGAGCAACAAGATCCCAGCGATCCCAGCGTGCTGCCGTCTGCACGTTCGACGTGAGCATCTGTCTCCAGCGCAGTCGCATCGGGCGAACGTATGATTTTCTCAATATCTTTTCCAATGTTATAATGCATCAAGTGCATTCATCCGCGGTGAAGCCCCAAATTGCATTTCTCGGTTCTGCGGCCGCGAGCTCGAAATCCGGCGGCAAAGTGGTCGGCCGTTGCCGCGTTCTCTCAGCAACCTTCTGATGCCATTAGCCTTGCTCGTCCGCGGAATTGGCAATAAGATATATCACCACGCTTTTCCCATCTACCGGCTGTGTTATCGCGCTTTTAAGGCTTACGCTGATCGCGAAGAGCAGCAGCTGTTGAAAAGGATTTTGTCTGCGGGAAGTGTCGTCGTGGACGCGGGCGCCAATATCGGTATCTACTCCCAGTTTCTCTCCCACTGTGTCGGGCCGACTGGTGTCGTCCATTCATTTGAGCCTTCTCCGGAAAATTTTAAGCGATTGCAATCGGCTGTGCGTAAGCTCGCAAATGTCCGCTTGTGTCAGGCTGGGGTGGGAGAATGCAGCGGGAGGTCCAAACTGTATGTTTCGGATAAACTAAACGTCGATCACCGCACATACGCGACCGAGGGAGATTCGCGCTGCGTCGTCCCAATCGATATCGTAGCGCTGGACGATTACTTCAAACCCGGACAACGCGTTGACCTGATCAAAATGGATATTCAGGGATACGAGCTTCATGCCTTGCGCGGAACTAATCGTGTCCTGGCCGACAACCCCGCAGCAAAGTTACTCTTGGAATTTTGGCCTTACGGGCTTGAACAGGCTGGAGCGAATTGGCTCGAACTTATTGACACTCTGCGAATTAAGAACATGTCGATCTCTCAAATAACAAATCATGGGCTTGTGCCGTTCCGCGCCGACTCAGTTAGAGTCAGCCCGGAGTGGTACGCGAATCTTTTCGTGTCGGCGAAATAACATCTGTCGCCCTGTGCCTGACGTACGCTGCCGCAATCGAGATTTCGGATGCGAATCGGTGATTCACTGCTTGGTTGGTAAGAGCAATACTAGCCCGCCAGCTTCCAGAACGCGATGCCAGCCGGGATCAATCGATTGAAGCGTCGCCAGTACGCGCTGGCTTTGAGATTGTGGAACTGCAACCGCATTTGCGCGACCGGTTTCGATGACTTGGCGAAATTTCGGTTCGAACAGTTGAAGCCGTTTGGAATTTTCGGACTTGTCTCCCTCGATAAAAACCTGTGCCTGGCGGCGGAGTTTGCCCTCTGTCGGATTGCCAGCATTGGTAAAATAATGAGTAACAAGCCGGGGCGACACGACGGTCATTTCTGGAAACAGTAGCGGTAACTCGCACCCGGCCGTCCAGGTTGGAGCGAGTAGCTTACTATGTTCAATATACTTGCCGGCCGCTCGAGCAAAATCGGTGTTCTCTTTAACAAGCTGATACTCGAACGGCGTTTTCCATGCTGCCTCTGGGCTAATCGGCGTGATCGAGAGTGCACGATAACTAAAGAAGAAACTAACCACGATAGCCAAAAGCGCGCCTGTGAGTAGAAGTCGATCTCCCGGAGGACGAGCGGGTGCTGTTCCAAACAACCGTGGACCTGCTACTGGCAGAACGGCGCAGAGCAATGGTAATGGCACTAAATAATTCAAGCGAAAGTGACATAGCGCCAGAATGTGTCTCATCCACCATGGGGCAAGCAGAGGATTCAAACAAAAAAGCCAGATTGCGCAGGTATAAAAGAACAAAAAAAGCCCGGTCTTGCCCCGGACAATGATCAGCGGCACGGCGATCATAAGTACGGCGTTACGAACGTACCCTGCTGGGGCTCCCACGAAAAATGTCATACTTTCGACCCAGGGCATGTACGTTGGCCCATACATGCTTATATCGATTGGTTTTGGGATTATGTTAATCATCAGCAAAGCCAATATTCCGAACGGGTAGACAAGTGGTATTATCAAAAACAGCCCACGGCGAATTTGCTCCCCTAGGTCTTTAGATTTCTTGTTTTCAAATAGCTGAGTGGTGAAGAAAGCCAACCAGGAGCACCCAATCACCGCTGGGATCAAGTAAAGCGCCGTGTTAGCGAGACCGACGCTAGCGACACCCAAGAGGGTCAGCCACACCAGATCGCTTCGGTTAGCTTGGCTCAGGAATCGATAGCTAAGCGCAAGAGCGAGCGGCAATGCTAAGATGAACACGATCGATCTCCCCTCCCACAGGTAGCCGGCCGCCATCCCGAATGACCAGTAACGGGAAACAGTCCCAATCACCGCTGGCCCAGGATTGTCCAAAAGCAAGAATACCACTCCGAACAACGCGCCCAGCGTTGCTGGCCAGCGATCCAATCCAAATCTTCGTACGCACCAGTAAAGGACAAATGGAATCGCAAACGCCGCCAATGCATGGCCGATGATTTGATAAAAGAAAAGTGGATCGATTCCAAAATAATGCCCCAGAAACCCCATCAGCATTTCATAGCTGGTTGCCAAGTGGACGGGTGAAAATGCAGCGGCATCCATATCGAGACCTGTCTGACGGAGGTGGATGGGCTGCTTAAGATCCAGCAGTTGGGTGAGAACTCTATGGAAATAGACGACATCGTCTTGATTTGGCCGGCGCACGAATAGAACCGCAGTTGCCCAGGCTATACCCAAAAACAGTAGAAAAATGTGAGAGAAATGGAATCGATACCCTTTACCAGGAGTTGCGTCTGTTTCTTTCCATAAGCGCGCCAGCAGAAAGAAAGCGAAGGTCGTGATACCTAAAAAGCACCATATGATCGTTTTCGCTGGCCATCTGACGATAAGCACAAGCTGATAGGCTATCGTCCAAAATGCGAATATCGCTATCGGCAACAATAAGATATCGCCGGCGCGAGATTCGGCACGCCTTTCGGAAATCGGGATGGTCTGTCCCTCCTTTTCCATTGAGTTCCGCACCGTCAACATGATGGCGATTTCGAATGAGCTGGTGCTCAACTCATGTTGGAGTTCTCGCTCGAAAAAGCAAAATCATTGGAAAGGGATACGTCATGTCTTGCGGAAAGTGCATGAGCTTAAACTCGTGTCCAAAAATCCGTACCGGCACGCGATAGCTTTTTGCATATTTAAATTGTCCCTGCGCCTCAACCCGCCGAACAGTCGCGTTGATTAGCGGCGGTCCAATTTGGGTCGAGAATCCCACCAAAAAGAAGTCGGCGTCTTCGCCAATATCCTGTAACTGAACCACCACTTTTTCGCTCTTCAGTGGCTTGGCGGCGGGCATTACGGTATAAAAATAAGGTCCCCATTGCAAAATCCCGACCCGCGCGGGCGCTTCTCCGATGAAGTTCTGGAGGTCTTTCCTAAGAACCTCGCGCGCGTCCGTCTGCTGCATAGCCCGATCGTATGCCAGATCGAAAATTATCGACGGCACCATGACGAGGAGGAGTGTGCCGCTTAAAGCAACGGCCGTTGTCCGTCTATTTCGCAGTGTCAACTGTAAGTCGCCGCAAACAATTCCAACGAGTACACAAAAGCCAGGAAACAAAAGCATGGTTACCCTAGCGAAATAAGGTCCCAGGTACCCTTTCCCCATAAAGTAAAGATATAGAAAGGAGAAAATTAGTATTGGAACAGAGAGGCTGTAAAGGCTGCGCCTGAAAAGAAGATACACGATTGCGCAGTACGGAAGCAACCACAGCACGGGATACATCGCGAACGGAATCACGTATGTAACATACCGCCAGGGAACGGATAGATTAACCAATTGACTCCTGCTGAACTGGTGTAACGACGCATATTTTAGCGTTTCGCCGGTGATTGCTTTTGTAACGCTTGATGTATCTAAAAACAGCATTGGATGACCAAGGAACAGTCCGATTCCAAATCCCAAACCAATCAACCAAACTTGGCTTGCCACGAAGTTTCTCGCCCGCTCCGAAAATCGCAACCTGCAGCTTCGCACGTCGTTATCGCCATCGAATAGTAAATACAGGCACGGAATCACGGCGATGATTCCGACGGGATACCGAGTCGCTGCTCCCAAACCAGAAAATAGACCGACAAGAAAAAGCAGTTGCCTCGATTGGGATTTTCGAAGCTTAAATGACAGCCAAATGACCAAAGCGCATAACAGATTGCTCAAAATGTGAGTTCTCATAAAATGTGCGTAGATCACCTGCATTGGCAGAACAGCGTAACAAAGCGCGCCCACAAGGGACGGATAGAACCTCTGAGTCGCTTCTTTGAGCGCGAGAAAGACGATAACTATTGTACAGAGATCGACTACCACCGAGATCCATCGAGAGATATACAAGAGATCGGCGACACCTTTGGTGGTGATTGGGTCGCCAAGGCTCGCATTCTTGTTAGCGCGAAGCTTAAGCGCGGCTTGTGGCACAGCCCACAGGTAATAGTTGAACGTACCCTCAAAATATGCTCCCGGCGCTTTGAGATTGCCTGCCAACAAATCTAGCTCGCGGACGCCCCTAAGGCTCACAAATTCGTCCGGCTGAAAATTTAACTCCTGACCGTACCCGCTGTGGAGACCCCAGGTCAATCCGGCTACTCGGAGATAGGCTGCCAACAAAAGCACGCCTGCGAATAACGCGGGCCGAAGAGCGTTTTGCGCAAATCGACGCCGCGTCTCGCGATGTTGTAAGAGAGCTGTTAAGCGCATTACTCTGGCGCTCCTGCCGCCTCGTTTGATCCGATGGCGGTAAGCTTTAGGATTGCCGCACGGCCGTCGGAGTTGTTGAGAACGCGCCATTCGTATCCAGTGACGTTCGGGAGGCGTGACTGTTCCGTGGCGACGTCGTCTTGGGAGCTAAATAGCGCGTAAACCGAAAGCGACGGTTGCAAGCCGTGTTCGACCAGGGCCAAGGCTTGGGGCCGATCATAACGCCATGTATAGCTCCACTTATAATTATGTTTACCATCGATGGGAGCCGCGACAAACGAACGCGGCAAAAGAGCATTCAAATAAACAGGATCAATATCGCTGAGGACGATTCCAGTTTGCCGGCTTAGCTGTCTAGCGAAATGCCTTTCCGCAAGGAATGCGATCGATCGGCGAGGTGAAGTGGCAAAATGAAGAGCGTCCCAGCCTTGCAACCGGTTAATTCCGTGCGTGTTGTAGCCAGAACGTGAAGGGTAACCGAGACAGGCCCCGGTAAACAAGATAAACACGGTCGCCGCGCTTATGAGTCGTTTTCCGGCAAAAATGTTTTGTGCGGCCCACCTAACAGGCAGAACAGCGATGGCGATCAGAAGCATCCAAAGCGGCAGGTAGAATCGTCCATCTCGGCCAAATAGGTAGCTCAACGTCACGGCAAACGAACTGAATCCCGCTAGAAAAGCGCACCCAACGAACCAGTTGAAACTGATAAAGAATAGGCCGCTGCAAACGAGAACAACGAAGGCAGGAACAAACGATGTGCCAGTGCCAAAAATGTCGGCAGCGTAGTATCCATGCGGCTGCAGAATCAATTCCCTCCAAAGGCTGGCAGCGTTAGTCGGAATCCATCCCAAACGAAACAGAAGATGATTTCTGCTAAAATACGGGACCCACAAGTCGTAACCTGTTGTTAACGGCGAATGGAACTGGATCGTGTTTAAGATGAGCATGGGGCTAGCCGCTAGCACGAAGACAACCGGAATGGCAGCGCAATGAAGAAACCAGCGCCATGACATTCCTCCCATCGGGAACAGAGCCATTGCCAGCAACAATGGCGCGAAAAAAAGCGATTGAATTCGAATGTTTAATGAAAGGCCAAGGAAAACCGCGGATAAATAGATTTTCCAGCGGCGTTCTTCCTTAATCCCCAGGTAGGCAAACATGAACGCTAGTATGATTAGCAGGGAGGCACTCACTTCGCTCAATGACGAACGACAGAAAGTGAAGAATCCAGGAAGCGTTGCCAATAAGAGCACCGCAACCCCGCCGGTCAATGGCATCGCGAGGTACGCGTAAAAGCCAAACACCACCAACAGCAGGGACACTCCCATCGTTTGACTCGTGCGAAACGGTGCCAGCACGGCATCTGCTTCCGGCAAAATCTTCAACCAGGGAAGCATCAGCGCCGGGTATCCAAAAGGGTACCTTGATGGCAATTTCTCGTAGCCAATCTGTATGGAAGGCCAGCCATCCCGCTGGAGCGCTTTAGCCTGGGCGAAGTATTCCGTCGCGTCGGGATGGGGACCAAGATCCAGCAGCGTTGTCTTGCGGTAATCGATTCTAAGAACTGCGAAGTAATAGAACGTTAAGGCGCAGAGGAGAAGCAGTAGGCCTGCCACGAACTGTGCACTTGCAAATCTTCTGAGCGTAATCACCCGAAAAACAACGCGATGGTGAGTCAGGATTTCGTAGAGCGATCAGCTATCACGACGTTTACTCGAGATACTTTTGCAGGAATAACTCCATGATGTGCTGTATTCCGGCGCTTCTGACGTGTCTCAGATCTGGTTCCCATACTGCTGCACGATCGGAGTTTTGCACGATCTCGTAACTTGGAAAGTAATCTACATTGGGATGCGCACCGGCCCACTCCTGGGCGACGGCTCTTAAAAGCGACTTCGCCCAGGTGTTAGCTACAACAATATCCATAGTTGAAAACGTATTCATCAACGGAACGGGAGAAACTGTGACCACAATGTGAAAGTCAGGATGTCCATACCGAGACAATAAAGCATAAATGGCTTCCAGATTGGCCCAGTTTTCAGCGAAATTAGTTAGATGAAATTCGTATCGATCTGGTTCGGGTGTAAACAAAGAGGGAGCTGCGCTCGGCTTTAGCGTGTACGCGACGGCAAGCGGAGTGCAATTGACGAACACATCTGTTTGAACATCGCGCCATGCCTCTGCCAACCCAAGGGTGACGATCACGGCACGACAATTTCTTATGCGCTTCGTAACCGTTTGCATCAGCGCACGACGCTCCAGCGTTTCTTCCAGGCCGGTGAAATTTAGCGTCGGGTTTGTATGCGGGTCGTACCAGGTCGTTTCTGTTAGTTGAGCAATAGACCGCAAAGGAAATGTTGCGTTTGGGTCGAGTGCCCAGCGCAACTCGTTCAATATCGAATAGGTGTTGTATTTGTTCGTAAATCCGAGTGCTGTTACCCGCGTCTTGGCGGGTTGAAGTTTGGCAAATTCCGGCGCCGCGCTTTCAACACTAATGTTGTGCTTGGCGAGAAAGTGCTCAAGGCCTCGGGCAAAACATGAGCCAATAGCATAAAACTTATCGTCTCGGCAAAGTTTGAACCTGGGATCGACTTGAGGAGTGAACCAGGTCTTGCGCAACCGCTGAAACGCGAATCTTCCAGCCGTATCTTCCGCGTCAGCGTCGTCCTCATACCAAGTGCCCGCGCCATTTCCTTTATAGTTTTCCATCGCCTCAGCCGCAGTCGCGACGCAAGGCGATTTGCTCGAGACCGGACGATTGCTCGGTGGCTTGACAATGGCGGTTTCGTTGAGGAATGCTCCAGACATGGCCTAGAAAATTCTCACTAATCTATCGCTGCGCGAGCAGATAAATTACGACCATGGCGAGCAGAAAGTACGGAACAAGCACCGCCGCTCCGGCGTAATCTTTAGCCAGGCGCTGTCCAAAAAACAGTGCAAGGATCGCAACCGCGGAAACGACCGCCCCGTAGAACGCAACGGTTGAATCGCGCGAAAGAATTATAAATACGCACCCAACCGCACTGAGCGCACCGGCCGCGACCTCAAGGATTGTGATGGTAGTCAGCAGGGCGGGGACAATTCCCGCAAACGGGCTTTTCGCGAAGTGTCCCTTCAGCCATTCGAGGTTTCCGCGCCGATCGACGATTTTGTCAATTCCCGATTGAAGAAAAAGAATTGCCAGAAAGCCGGATGCTAAGATCTGCATCAGATAAGTTGCTTCCGCAGCTGTGTGCAAAGCTAGCATTACAAAACCATCTTAGCTGGAACGGTCCAGGTTTGTCGATGTTCCGGTGACAAGAATATTGGGCGCGACGTTCGGGGCTCGCGCGCAGCTTTCTGTCATCCCGCGGCCGACTTGCAAACCAACGTTCGAACCGCCGCGACTCAATCGCCTTGAGCAACTGCGTCAACGAAGGCGACATCGCCGGCTTTCAGATCCAGTTCGGCTTCCGCCGGGGTGCCAAACACCTGAGCGCGCCTTTCATCGAATTCTTTTTCCCAACGCGCGACGACTACTGTTGCCAGACAATTGCCGATCACATTCACGCAGGTGCGCCCCATGTCCATCAATTCGTCCACGCCAAAAATTATCGCCACACCGATCGGACCGAGACCTGACGGCACAAACGAATTCAACGCGCCCAGCAAAATGACAAGCGACGCCCGCGGCACGCCGGCCACGCCCTTGGAAGTCAGCATCAACATCAACATCATCGTGATCTGTTGGCCTAACGACATGTGCCACCCGATTGTCGTCTCGGCTGCTTGTGCCACGAAGACCGAGGCCATTGCCAGATACAATGTCGATCCTGTGAGGTTGAACGAATAGCCGGTTGGCATCACGAAGCCGACGATGTGCGGCGGAACGCCGAAACGTTCCATCGATTCCATTGCTTTCGGCAGCGCCGATTCACTACTAGTAGTCGCGAATGCGAGCGCCGCTGGCTCGCGCACCGCCCGCATGAATTGCCGCAACGGAATCCGGGCGATCCAAATCACCAGTCCGAAGATCAACAAGATGAAGATCACCAGAGCCAGATAAAGCGAGCTAATCAATTTGCCGAGATTCACCAGCACCCCCGGGCCCTGCGTGCCAATCGTATGCGCCATCGCCGCGCCGACCCCAATCGGCGCGAACAGCATCACGTAATTCGTGAACTTGAACATGACTTGCGAGAGGCTTTCCATCGCCCGGATGATTGGTTTTCCCTTTTCGCCAACTGCGGAGACAGCGAGCGCGAACAGCACGCTGAATGCGACGATTTGCAAAACGTCACCGCGCACCATTGCTTCGATCACGCTGGAGGGAAAGGCGTGCACGATCGTTTCGATGAATGTCTTCGGATGAGTTTGCTCAATCGTCTTGATGACGTCAGTGTTCGTGGCGGCGAGAGTTACTCCCGCGCCGGGCTTCGTGAAATTGACCACGGCCAGCCCAATGAACAGCGCTGCGGTCGTGACGATCTCGAAATAGATCAGTGCTTTGATTCCCATGCGCCCCACTTTCCGAAGCGCACCTGCCCCAGCGATTCCCACCACAATGGTCGAGAACACGAGCGGCGCGATGATCGATTTGATCAGGTTAATGAAGATGTCGCGCAGAAAATAAACTGCGTTCCCCCAATCGGGCCGCAGCCATCCGACCACACCGCCGACAACAA
>WNFO01005027.1_pt1 | contig 18538 bp, 17 predicted proteins | sample 5400251 | NCBI WGS metagenome assembly WNFO01 (sample SAMN13153354, study PRJNA577476) | soil metagenome | isolation source: 100 cm saprolite under Madrone tree | place: USA:California | collected 2016-06-14
TATTTCGGATGACCATCCTCGGCCTAAACGCTTACCATGGGGATTCCGCCGCGTGCTTGTTTGTCGATGGCAAACTCGTGGCCGCGGCTGAAGAGGAACGCTTTCGCCGGATCAAACATTGGGCCGGTCTGCCCACCAAGGCGATCAATTACGTTTTGGAAGAGGGAAAGCTCTCGTTAGGCGACGTCGATCATATCGCGATCAATCGGAAACCGGGCGTGAACAATTTGCGCCGGCTCGGATTTGTCCTGACCCGTTGGCCGAATCCGAAATTGATGGCCCAAAAAATCAAAAACATCCGCAGCGCGGCGTCGATCAAAGAAGCTCTCGAGGAAACCTATGACATCGAGCTTCGGGCGCAGTTCGGAACAGGAATCAAAGCGGAGGTGCACCACGTCGAGCATCACCTGGCGCATTTGGCCTCGGCTTTTTTGGTTTCCGGGTTCAACGAGGCGGCCTGTATTTCGATCGACGGGTTCGGCGATTTCGCCAGCACCGCGTTCGGGATAGGAAAGGGGACCGAAGTCAAGATCGACAATCGTGTTTATTTTCCGCATTCGTTAGGCATTTTTTACTCCGCGCTCACGCAGTTTCTCGGCTTCCCGCATTACGGCGACGAATACAAAGTGATGGGACTGGCGCCTTATGGCGAGCCGAACTATCTCGAACCGCTCCGTGAAGTCGTGCTCATTCAGCCCGATGGCAGCTTTCGGCTGAACCTGAAATATTTCCGGCACCACATCGGAAATGTTTCCTATAGCTGGCACGATTGCGCGCCCGAGGTCGGCGCCCTTTACCGTAGGCCGCTGGTCGATCTTCTCGGTCCGGCGCGAACACCGGACGAGCCGCTCGAGCAAAAACACAAAGACCTGGCGCGCTCGGTCCAGGTGACTTACGAGGAAGCGTTCTTCGCGCTGCTGCAGGCGCTCCACAAACGGCATCCGTCCGATAATCTGGCCCTCGCCGGCGGTTGCGCGATGAATTCGGTGGCGAACGGAAAAGTTTATCGCCGCTCTCCGTTCAAGAAAATGTATTGCCCGGCCGCGGCTGGGGACGCCGGTGGCGCCATCGGCGCCGCGGCATACGTGCAAGCACGTTTGAATTCGGAATTAGAAATTGGAAAGGAGAAAACGCCTTCTACTTTAGACTTTGGACTTCCTGCTTTAGATACTGCGTATCTTGGTCCCGCTGCGACCGACGAAGAACTTTTTGCGTTGATTGACTGGAAAACGAAGGAGATCGCGGATGCGGGTTGCGCGGTCACGCTGATCAACGACGAGGAAGAGCTCGTTAAAAAAACCGCTCGCGCCATCGCCAACGGAAAAATTGTGGGTTGGTTTCAGGGGCGAATGGAGTGGGGGCCGCGCGCATTGGGAAATCGCTCCGTTCTGGCCGATCCACGAAATGCAGGGATCAAAGATATTTTGAACGCGAAAATTAAACGGCGCGAATCGTTCCGTCCCTTCGCGCCCTCGATTTTGCGCGAAGCCGTGGCCGAATGGTTCGAGACCGATGACGACGTTCCGTTTATGATGCAAGTGTTTCAAATTCGGACGAAATATCGCGACATGATCCCGGCTGTCATTCACGTCGATGGCACCGGCCGGTTACAAACGGTTCATCGAGAAACGAATCCGCGTTATTATCGGTTAATCGAACATTTCCGCGACCTGACCGGCATCCCGCTTGTGCTCAACACCTCTTTCAACGAAAACGAACCAATTGTTTGTTATCCGGAAGAAGCGCTCGACTGCTTTCTCCGCACCGAAATGGACATCCTCGTGTTGGGCAACTTCTGGATCGCACGGAGCTAAGAGCTTGCAGCGCGGAGCAGCAAAGGGCGATCATCCTCAAAACCAACAACCAATGAGACCTCCCATGAACAACACACAATTTCGTTTTCAGGAATTAGAAATTTGGAAACGCGCGGCCGAATTTAGTTCCTCGCTTTTTCAACTGGCGGACGAACTCGACAAACAGCGGTTATTTCGTTTTGCGGAACAGTTGCGTGCAGCGGTCCTGAGTATTACGATCAATATCGCCGAAGGATCTGGTAGCGTTTCGCGCATTGATTTCGCGAATTTTCTCAACACTTCACGTCGCTCGACGTTTGAAGTCGCGAATATCTTGTTTCTCTTAAGCAAGAACGGATACATCAGCAAAACTGATGTTAAGAACATCATCGGTGAACTAGAGGAGGAGAGTCGAATGATCTTCGCGTTCACCCGCACCCTGCGATCGCAAGCAAAAACTTGAAAACTGCCGCTCCTGGCTCCATGCTCTTAGCTTCGATGACGCCCCCTTACAGATTGATTCTTATCTTGGCCGGATTCGGACTCGTTTGCCCACTTGCCCACGGTCAGTCGGCAGTTCTGGACAAAACCACTCTTGGCCAAAGCCAGAACAACGCCAGGGACCTTCAGAATTCATTGATTGTGCCTAAACGTGTCAACATCAAGGGAGAGAAAACGGAACAGGTGGATCCTCAAAAATTGTCAAGCCGGAGTACGAAGGACGCAAAATTTCAGGGAAGCCTCTTGGAGATGGGGCTCGGTTCGACCGGCGACCCCGACGCGCACCAGGAAAAACTGCGCAGCGCCACCGATCAGGATTCCAAGGCCCCGAACAAGACCGACGGAGGCGCCGGGAAAGATTCAAAAGTTTCGGAACAAGCCGATTCAACCGGCGACAAAAATTCAAAGACTTCGAAGCCGACGCAGGCTGCCGATGGCCAGAACAAAGACGAAAAAGCCAAATCAGTCCCGTCCGACGAAAGAGCATCAGAAAAAGAAAAAGCTTCTGCAAGCAAACCTGACGGTAACCGCTGATGCGCGGCTGCGGGCCGGCCTTCACCGGACTCATAAAATATTTTAGTATTCGGTAAGTACCGAAATTCTGTCGCTCGTTCTCGCGAAGTATGTAAGAATCCGGCGTTTCCCAGTAGGGGATCGTCAATCATAAACACGGCTCCATTAACTATTAACTGGTAACCATTTCGTGTCCCCCGAAATCGTCATCGAAGCCGGGCATACCGAGCGCAATTACTGGCGAGATCTGTTCCGGTACCGCGAGCTCTTTTATTTTCTCGCCTGGCGCGACGTGCTCGTGCGTTACAAGCAGACCGTAATTGGAGTTCTTTGGGCGGTGCTCCGCCCATTTCTGACCATGGTCGTTTTCGTTTTCATCTTTGGCAGGATTGCCAAGCTTCCGAGTGATGGCGTCCCGTACCCCGTCATGGTCTTTGCCGCAATGCTGCCGTGGCAATTATTTGCCACTTCGCTTTCGGAAGGAAGCAACTCGCTCATCACGAATTCGAATTTGATCTCGAAAATTTATTTTCCGCGACTGATTATTCCGGCTAGCTCGGTAATTGTTTCGTTCGTCGATTTTGCAATCTCAGCGGCGCTCCTGGCGCTGCTGATGCTTTGGTATCATGTCTGGCCCGGACTGCATCTTCTGGCGTTACCGATCTTCACAATCTTTGCGTTGGTTGCTTCGACAGGCGCAGGCCTGTGGCTTGCGGCATTGAACGTGGAATATCGCGATTTTCGTTATGTCGTTCCCTTTGTCGTGCAGCTCGGGCTTTACGTTTCGCCGGTAGGCTTTAGTTCCGCGATTATTCCGGAGAAATGGCGACTCATTTATTCTTTGAATCCGATGGTGGGCGTGATTGATGGATTTCGCTGGTCGATTTCGGGCGGACGCGCCTCAATCTTTTTACCCGGCATCTGGATCGGTCTGGCTGTCACCGTTCTCCTTCTGCTCAGCGGCATTTGGTACTTTCGGCGAATGGAACGAACCTTTGCCGACGTGATCTAAATGAGCGACGCGATCATCACGGTCGAAAACCTTGGCAAAAAATATTCGCTGCGCCATCAGCGCAACGAGCGCTATACCGCGCTTCGAGATGTGATTGCCGAAAAAGCCTTGGGTTTTTTCAAAAACCGGAAATCTGGAAATGGTGTCAGCGTTTCCAAAGAAGATTTTTGGGCTTTGAAGGACGTTTCGTTCGAGGTGCAGCGCGGCGAGGTTGTCGGCATCATCGGACGCAATGGCGCCGGAAAGTCGACATTGCTAAAAATTCTGAGCCGCATCACCGAGCCGACCACCGGCAAGGTCCGTATCAAAGGTCGCGTCGCGAGCTTGCTTGAAGTCGGCACGGGATTTCATCCCGAGTTGACCGGGCGGGAGAACATTTTTCTTAACGGCGCGATTCTGGGAATGACCAAGGCTGAGATCAAAAGCAAATTTGACGAGATCGTCGCTTTCGCTGAGACGGAGAAGTTTCTGGACACGCCGGTGAAACGCTATTCGAGCGGCATGTATGTCCGGCTCGCATTCGCCGTGGCCGCGCACCTCGAACCGGAAATTCTCGTTGTCGACGAAGTCCTCGCCGTCGGCGACGCCGAGTTTCAGAAAAAATGTCTTGGAAAAATGGAACAAGTCAGCCGCGGCGGCCGCACCGTGCTTTTCGTTAGTCACAACATGGCGGCAATCGAAGCGCTCTGCTCGTCAGGGCTTATGCTGGCAGAAGGCAAGCTGGTGACGCGCGCGGACGCTAAGGCAGTTGTCCAAACTTATCTTCGCCAGCTGAGTCGGTGTGGGCCGTTGCCACTGGACACGCGTCGCGATCGTGAAGGTTCCGGAATGCTGCGTTTTATTTCTGTAGAACTTGCGGCCGATAATCAGGTAAGAGTTCCTGTATTCCAATGCGGCGCGACTGCGATATTGTCGCTGCGATTTAAGAGCACCGCGGAAAGAGAGCTTCGAAACGTTCGCATCGCGATCGGTATAGATAATGAATCTGAGCAACGAATCTTACTCCTAGACACAGCGCTGTTAGGCCAGGATTTTAGGACACTCCCGAGCAGAGACGGAACAATCCAGGTCGTGATCCCTAAACTGAGCCTTCTTCCCGGACGCTATCACTTCACGATCTTTGCGACCGTAAGCGGTGTGATCGCGGACTGGATCAAAAACGCGGCATTCTTCGACGTGGAAGGCGGCGATTTCTTCGGGACCGGACAGCTGCCGCCGCAAGGACAAGGCGTTTTTACTACGCCGCATAGTTTTCATGTTGAGTCGAAGGCAACAGCGAAAGAGACAAAAGAACCTGCTAGCGTATCATAGCGCGCATGGTAAAACGCATCGTTTTCACTGCGACGTTTGTAAATTGTCCGCACTTACGTATGGCCACGCGGCGGCGCGATCATGAAGCAATTCGCGCTACGGCTTGATTGTTTCATTCGAGAATCCTGGAGGATCTCTCGCCGATGGCCTGTAGATCAATCATTTGCCCGGATGCTTAGTTTCTTCCCATCTTGGAACCGTAGTCTATCGCTGACACCGACCGAAATGAGGATCCCATGGATCAGTTATCCTGCTATTAAAATGCTTGAGAAAATACTTAAGCCCGAGATGCGCGTATTTGAATGGGGTGTTGGCGGCTCGACACTTTTTTTTTCAGCGCGTGTGGGGAACTTTTTGTGGTGCCGCCTGGCCCTGGCGAAAATCGACGAGTCGGCGATCCGGAGAATCCGGAGTTTTATGCTTCGGCGTCGGAAGCGTGCATCGGATTGTCATTCCATGCTTACGCGACTGTGATCGACCGCTTTCCCGACAACTTTTTTAACCTGATTCTCATAGACGGGCGCAGCCGAATTTCGTGCGCCTTTCACGGGATATCGAAAATCAAACGAGGGGGATACCTGTTGCTCGATGACGCGGAGCGGCCGCGTTACGCTTGGATTCACCGAGAAATGCAGCGACTCGGATGGAAAACGTTTAACCTTATCGGTCCGGCGCCATGTGAGTGGAATTTTCGACAAACGGGATGTTGGCAGCGCCCTCCTTAGGTGCTGATTGGCGATGCGAATTTCCGTTATCATGCCCTGCCATAATGCTAGCCGCTGGGTCGCTGCTGCGTTGCGCAGTATATCGAAACAGACTCAATCAGCGCACGAGATTGTTGTTATTGATGACGGGTCGACTGACAATTCGGTACTTGAGATTGAAAGGACCAGCGTGCCAGTCAAACTGCTACGCGTGGGTTTCAATAACGCCGCTGCAGCCCGCAATGCGGGCATCGAGGCTGCAACCGGTGATTGGATTGCATTGCTCGACGCCGATGACGTCTGGTATCCGAATCATCTGGCGCGTGCCGAGGAGCTCCTTCGTGCAACGAACGATGTGGCTTTGATGTCGAATCACGACTGGATCGATCTGGAAGGCCATGTAATTCCGATTCCTGAGGCGCATCGCTGCAAACTGCTTGCACCACAAACTGGGATGTCGATAGACGACTATTACAAGCTTAATGAGACAGGATTTCATTTTGGACACTCGACAGTGCTATATCGCCGTGACCGCGTAATTGAGGTTGGGGGTTTCGACATAACCCAAAGGCGGCGGCACGATATTGATCTTTGGTTACGCGTGATCGCCAATCGGACCTGGACCTATGACACCGTTAAGTCAGTGGGTTATCGCGAGAATACACCCGGAAGCATTTCTAGAGACGAGATGGAGTGCGACTACTATTATCTGCGTGCTCTCGTTAAGAACCTGAATCGGATCGATACCCCGCGTCATAGGAAACACCTCGCACGTCAATCGCGCCGTGCGATGGGCATCGCTTTCGTCGCCGGCCCTCCCGACCATTACGCGCGCATCCGGGAACTTAGTTGGCCGTATTTATCCTGGTTCTTCAAATTCTTCTACAAATGCGGCTCGTTATATCCCGATGCATTACGCGGTTTGATTAAAGCAAAACGTCAGATCGTGCATACGGTCCGCAACATGCACGTGGCGAATCACGGATGAACAGCTTGGTCCTTTGTCTCCTGAGCTTAGCATTAATTGGTCTAGTGTTTGGAAGCGCTTGGGTCGCGCTTCGCCATCACAGGTATTGCCGTCAGCTCAAATATGATCCTCGCCAGAATTTCGCGCTCGGTGTCGCGCCGAAATCAGTAGAGGCGATCTCCATCGTATGTGATTCAACCGGTTTCATACTTCCGGAATTATCAGCAAATGCCGTTACTGTTTTCCTGGAACTGCACCTTCAATACACCGCTACCGGATTGGTCTTCGATCCGTCGGTCGAAATTTCTTGGGAAGCCTTTTGCGACAAGCAATTTTTCGAACGCGGTGTCAGTGGTGTGTGCGATCAATCTGTCCGTCCGGACGACCGAGTGCTGGTTGTATCGCCTCATCCGGATGATGCAGAACTCGCTGCATTCGGTCTTTACGCCGACACACAGGCCACAGTTGTTACCGTCACTGCGGGCGACGCCAGCGATCGCTACACAGGCAAGAATCATGGAATGCAACTTACGCGGGCGCAAGTTGGCCGCATGCGCGTGCTCGATAGCATTATAGTGCCTCAGATTGGGGGCGTGCCGCGCGAAAATGTTTTGAATCTGGCATACCCGGATGGCCGGCTATCTCAGATGCGAGCGTCGCCGGCAGTCGATTTCAACAAAGGCGGTCAAGACGCGTTGGATTTCGACGGCTTGCGGCGATTGAATGTTTCACCCTTACTACGCGATGGCGCTGAATGTACATGGGATTCGCTAGTGTCGGATTTAGCTCACATTTTAAAACTGACGCAACCCACGGTTATTGTGTTGCCCGATCCTTGGCTTGACCCGCATGCCGACCACACAGCGACAACTATGGCCGTCTGCGAAGCGCTTCGCGAAACGAATCAACAAGATGGACGTTTTTTTCTGACTTGCGTTCACAATCACTGGTCAGAGCTCATTCCACTGGGGCCGGTGGGCAGTGGTGTTCCATTGCCTCCTCGCAGAGAAGGCGAGTCTCCTGCGATGGATGGCTTTTATTCCCACGCGCTCTCTCTTGAGCGACTTACTGAGAAATATCTCGCGCTGGAAGCAATGCACGATGTCCGGGAGCTTTCCGCGTACCCACCACAAAGCGTGCGCCATTTAGCGAAAAAGCTGCGCGAGATCGCGGGTGCATCAATCTATGGCATGGGTTTCCCTCCTACCAGCCTTCTTCGTCGTGCCGTCCGTCCGGATGAAGTTTTCTGGACGATGTCCGTAGCGGCAGCAGTGAGGAGTGCGCTGTAGTTTGCCGATGCAGGTTACAGTAATCCCGGGCCGCGAATTAGGACGCGATCTTGTTGACCGGTGGACGGAATTACAGGGATCAAATCCGCTCCTTATTAGTCCTTTCTTCGCGCCTGAATTCACTTCGGTGGTGGCCGCAGCTCGAAATGATGTCGAAATCGCGCTAATTCAAGAGGGTGGCGAGGTCGTAGGTTTTTTTCCGTTCCAACGCGAAAGCAAAACCCTCGGAAGAGCCGTCGGTCATCCGCTGTCCGATTATCACGGCGTTATCTGTGCACCCGATTTGATTTTTGACCCGCTTGAACTCCTGCGCGCCTGTAAACTCGTGGCGTGGGATTTTGATCACTTGCTGGTGTCGCAAAGAAGCTTCCAACCTTTCCATCAATTCAGAGAGTTTTCGCCAATTATCGATTTGTCCGAGGGCTTTGACCGTTATCTTGAAGACCGCAAATCTTTCGGTTCAGGTTTGCGGAGACCTTTGCAGTTCATGCGTAAGCTTGAACGCGAAGTCGGTCCACTCCGTTTTGAGAAACATGTCAAAGACATTGCGGTGCTTCATTGGATCATGGACAAGAAGTCGGAACAATATAACCAATCGCTCTCGCAGGCAGACTTGTTTGCGCAGGAATGGATAAGGAACACAGTCGAAACCATATTCCAGATCCAAACACCTGAATTTGGCGGAATGCTCTCGGTGCTTGACGCGGGCTCCGAACGGATTGCTGCTCTCCTGAACATCAGATCGTCTAACGTATGGCACGGATGGTTTCTTGGGTTCGAAGACCGGTTTGCATCCTATTCACCAGGGTTTCTCCTTTGGTTGAAAATGGCTGAATGTGCCGGTCGTTTGGGCATCAGGTATCTTGATTTCGGAAAGGGCGATCAGTTATACAAAAGACGCCTGATGAATGCGTGTATACCGCTGGCATGCGGTAGCGTGGAACTCCCGTCGTGGCTCTCGTTCCGGCGCGGCGCTGAGCGAAGACTGAGGGCGCTCGTAAAAAGCTCGCCATTGGGGGAACCATTGCGACGCGTAATGCGTCGATCGCGAAGAATGGGCTGATTCAGAATATGAGCGACTCATCGTTCGTTATCGTGAACTGTAAGAAAGAGGTACCGCGAATTTGTATCGAAAATAATTTCCCGTTCTTTTATCAGCCATGTGTGCTTAAAGATCTCTTCTTCGAAGGCAGATCGCTCCGGAATTTTGCAGATAAGCCGCAGGGCCCGAGGTCGCCGTCGCAAAGACGCTCGAATGTTTTGCAGCACATCGGCAAGGACTTCGCCGGAGAACGGATTAAAAAAATAAATCACAGTTGCTTCATCGGGAATTACAAACTCTCTCGCGTCCGCTGTAATGAGTTCGATGTCGCGGCATTTCAAACCGGGCAATGCGCTGCGCACATTTTGAGATGCAATCTCATTCAATCGCCGAGCGACCTCCACACCGTAAATCTTTCGGAACGGGTATTTCGCGGCCATGATTACCGCACGTCCCATTCCCGAGCCGAAGTCGAGAAATACGTCCTCGTTGGATCGAACTTCGAGCGCAGCGAGAATCGTCCGAAAACTACGATAGTCGGTCGGAACGTAAGGACGAAAGAGTTCGTTTCTAATCCCGAGTTCCTTCAGATCAATTATCGCCTCAGAGTGAATGCCAAGGCGCCATTCAAACCAGCGGATATAAAGCCGATCGGTTATCGCGCGAAACAACGCGCGAACGCCATGCTCTCGCAGGACAGAGCCAAAACTGCGGAACGCTTCTTTCGGATTCATGAGCAGCCGCGCGGAGGTTTCACGCGACATCTGAAATCATCAAGGGTGCCTCGGCTGTGCGAGAGAACAACAAAAAACAGAAGCGTCGACTTTGGTAATTGATGCTCTTTTCTGTCATTATTGCGACTTATAATCGCGCCCGGTATATCCGGGCGACGCTTGATTCGCTGCAAGCGCAAGAGTTCACCGATTATGAAACAATCGTCGTCGATGACGGCTCGACCGACGAGACGATGTCGATCTTGCAGAAGCACCCGTGGATTCGAGTCTTGCGACAAAATAACAAAGGTCCGGGCGCCGCACGTAATTATGGTGTCAGCCAAGCGAGCGGGGAATACATCGCATTTCTCGACAGCGACGACATCTGGTTTCCCTGGACACTCTCGACGTTTGCAAAGGCCATCGAGCAGTACCACAACCCAGCTCTGATTGCGGCAAAGCTGAAATTATTTTGGGACGATCAAGATTTGGCAGTGGTAAAACGCGAACCGGTATGCGCTGAGGTGTTTCCCGACTATTATGCCTCGAGTCACAAACACTATTTTGTAGGATCGTGTATGATGGTTGTTCGACGCGAGCTTTTCTACAACACGGGTGGTTTCACAGAGCGTCGAATTTATGCCGAGGATGCGGACTTGGCAGTCCGTTTCGGCTTAGTAGATCGATTTGTACAGATCCTTGTGCCCGTAACCCTGGGATATCGTCAACATGAGACTAACGCCTGTAAGAATTGGGAACTCTTATATCAAGGAGAACTAAATTTGGTGCAGCAAGAGCGTGCGGGGAAATATCCAGGCGGTGATGCTCGAAGACGCGACCGGTTACGCCTAATAACGTTGCATACGCGACCGTTTAGCATTGCCTGCGTTGAGCATGGTTATCCCCGACACGGTTGGGATTTATACTGGAAGACCTTCTGTTGGCATCTGCAGCTTGTGCGCTGGAAATATCTGTGCGCTTTTCCATTGGTGGCAGCGTGGTACACTCTCCGCGGACAGAGTCGGGACGATGTGTCTCAAACGGTTGAGGAGACTTCGTGAGCAAGTCCAATTCAAGCTGCGGGTGCGATGACGCGGTCAATCGAATCATTCGCTATCCCACCGCCATCGCAATGCGATTTCGAATTTTTCGACTTCGGCGCCTTGGCGTGCAGATTGGTCGACGGTGTTGGATACAAAGCATACGGGTGCCGCGGAATCCGTGGGATATCACGCTTGGCGATGGGGTAGCGCTCGATGAAGGCGTTGTGCTTTTGACAAACGGTGCGCGCACGGCAATCAAACGAATTAGAATTGGCGCTGGGAGTTATATCAACCGTTTCACAATCTTCGATGCGTCAGAGGAAATTGTGGTTGGCGAAAACTGTATGATCGGTCCCCTTTGTTACATTACGGACCATGATCATGGTTATGAGAAAGGGCAATTGATCGGAGAGCAACCGCTTCGTTCGGGTCCGGTTCGAATTGGTAGCAACGTCTGGGTCGGAGCTGGTGTCATCATTCTTAAGGGAGTTTCAATTGGCAACGGTGCCGTGATTGGAGCGGGCAGCGTCGTGAATAAGAATGTCGATCCTGGCGCAAAGGTCGCTGGGGTGCCGGCTAGGAATCTTCCGGAAGAAGCGGGCATTAAATGACCGAACCGCGTGGCTACCATATCCATATAAAGCACTACATAGTCGGAGCTAGGTACTAATTTTTAGCTTAAGCGTTCGCTCGACTCAAAAATCCCTGATATAGCCGTATGGACGCTGCAGTCGTAATTGTTACAAGGAATCGCAAACAAGATTTAGCAGTCGCAATTCGGTCGGCTTTGAATCAAACATCGCAGCCGAGGATCCTGGTGATTGACGATCAGTCGACCGATGGAACGCCAGAAATGCTCCGCTCGCGGTTTCCCATGATTCGATTTGTGCAAAGTGACACTTCTCGCGGATATGTTTTCCAGCGCAATCAGGCGGCATCGTTAATAGACACTGAGATCATTTTTTCAATCGATGACGACGCGGAATTCTCGAGTCCAAGAGTGATCGAGGAAACACTTCGCGATTTTTCCACGTCCCGAATTGGTGCCGTCGCAATCCCATATTTGGAACCGCGTAATGACAATCGAGTTCGACAATCTGCCCCAGATTCCTCTCATATTTGGGTGACAGACAGATTTGTTGGGACCGCATATGCCGTGCGCCGCAATATTTTTCTGCAACTCGGCGGCTATCGCGAGCATCTCCTTCATCAAGGTGAAGAAGGCGATTTCTGTCTGCGGATGTTGGCGGCGGGATATATAACCCGATTAGGAAGATCCGATCCGATTCACCACTACGTATCTGAGCACCGCAGCTCAGAGCGAATGGATTTTTATGGTCGGCGTAACGACATTCTTTTTGCGTGGCAGAATGTGCCGATGCCTTACTTGCCGTTTCATCTTGTCGCGACCGCTGTGAAGGGCAGCATCTACGCGATTCGCTACGCGCAACACCCGACCAAAATGTTTTCCGGAATCTTCAGCGGCTTGGCTGAATGTTTTGGTGGCGATATCGAACGCAAACCTGTTGATCGACGCGTTTACCGCTTAAGCCGCGAGCTTAATAAACGTGGGCCAGTTCCTTTGGAGAGCGTGATCAATCGGCTGCCGGCTGTTTCGACGATTAGTCAATGAATGAATCAAGCTGGATTTGCTGCCAACTTGGCGCGCGCGAGCATTACGCAGTTCCGCGCGCGCTTTTCCGGCAAGAAGCGCTGCGCCTTCTGATCACGGATGCGTGGGTCCAGCCGCGGAGCGTAATCAGAGCGCTCGGATCCGGCCTGCGCGAGCGGTTTCATCCGGAGCTGGCGTCCGCTTCCACCAAAGCTTGGAATACCGGTTTGATCGCGTTTGAAGCAGCGGCTCGAATAAGAAAACTTTCAGAATGGCAGCGCGTAATCGCGCGCAATCGCTGGTTCCAACGAAGGGCGTGCGCCTACTTGGCGCGAAATGCTGAAAAGCTGAAATCTGAAACGCTGAACTCAGAGCTGATTTTTTTTGCTTACAGCTATGCGGCTCGGGATATTTTTCGATTCGCGAAACAACGCGGCTGGAAAACCGCGCTCGGACAGATCGATCCCGGACCAGTGGAAGAGAAGATTGTGGCAGACGAAGCGGCGCGGGTGCCGGAACTGGCCGGCGATTGGCGACCGGCTCCCCCAGAATACTGGGACAATTGGCAAGAAGAATGCAGTCTGGCCGATCATATTATTGTGAATTCCAAATGGTCGAGGACCTGCCTTCTTAAGGCAGGAGTTAATGGTGAAAAGGTATCCGTTATTCCTCTCGCCTATCAGGGGATAGAGGACAGAGGACCCGCCACGGCGGGTAAACTGCTATCAGAGGTCAGAGGAGAGCGGCAATATCCAGATCGGTTTGACGAACAACGCCCGCTTCGCGTTCTGTTCCTGGGACAGATTAATCTGCGCAAGGGCGTGGCGCGTTTGTTCGATGCGATTCGCCAACTTAAAAATGAGCCGATCGAGTTTGAATTTGTTGGTCCGGTGCAAGTCGCGATTCCACCGGAATTGGAAAATAACCCGCGCGTTCGCTGGTTCGATGTAGTTTCGCGTGGCGAGGTAGACAGCTTCTACCGAAAGGCGGATCTGTTGATACTTCCGACGTTGTCCGACGGATTTGGTTTGACTCAGTTGGAAGCGCAAGCCTGGTCGCTGCCGATCATAGCGTCGCGTTTTTGTGGCGAAGTAGTGGGCGATGGTCAAAATGGCCTGCTGCTCGAAAATCTAACAGGCGAAACAATTCGTGAGGTGTTACGGCAATGCATTGCGAATCCGGAGTTGCTCGCTCAGCTTGCAGTTGGTTCCGGGAATTTTGAGGTCCATTCACTGGACGAAGTTAGTGAACGACTCTTCGAACTGCTAGCCGATGGTCGACAAGAAGCCACTCCGAGAAGGTGTGCATAATGCAGCGCTGGCAGGAATACTCGCGCGATCCTAATTCTCCAGAACTCATGAAGCGGCGCAGTAAGGTTTTGCGCGATGCGCGAGCGGGCCGGCTCGTCGAGGACCGTGGCCGTTATTTGTGCGATTTAGTGGCGGGCAAATCGGTACTTGATGTTGGAATTATTGAGCACACGCGACAAGCCTGTGAGAGTCCTAATTGGCTGCACCGACGATTGTGCGGTTCGGCCTCTCGCTGTTTGGGAGTCGATATCCTGGCCACAGAGGTCGATCACCTCCGCACGAAAGGGTTTGAGGCCATCTGCGCCGATATTACGGCCAAGCCCTTGCCGGAGCTTTTTGATGTTATCATTGCAGGTGAGGTACTTGAGCACATTGAGTTGCCTGGAGCGTTCATGGGTAATTGCGCGCAAATGCTAAAACCTGGCGGACGACTTGTTGTGACTGTACCGAACCCATGGTACGCAAATCGGATTTGGAAGAATGTATGGAACCGGCTTACCTATGTGGATAGCGCCGATCATGTTGCTTGGTATGACGCTTCAACACTGTATGAGCTAGGACAACGGCACGACCTCGAATTACGACGGTATACGGGGGTCGGGGTGAGCCGACCACGAAAAGTGCGCGCAAAGCTTTTCTTTCTGCTGCGCCCAATCTTGACCGCGGCTGGGTTGAGCTCTCACCTATTTGCCAATTCAATCATTTACGAATTTATTCGATCTTGAAGTTGACTCGACCTAATCGCGCTCTTAATGAACAAATCGTTGCCAAGGGCGTTCGTTGCCAAATCACCGCCGAGTCTTAACTTGAACAGACTGGCAGAAAGCTTGCTTTGTCTTTTTCAAGAACCCCCTCATTCACAAACGGAGGCGTTTTTATTGCGGAGCAAACAATAGCTGCGATGCAGCCATCCATGGTTGCCAATCGGGTCGGTGTCCTTCCGGCCGGTCGGTTTATGCCGACGCCGGAACCGACAACTGTCGCGACGCTTGTCCTTCTCGCCGGTTTGTTTCTTACCGCTGCTAGCCTTGCCGGGAATACGGCCAGCGGCGTAGCTCGCCATGGCGCGATTGGTTGCGGTGTCAGCCTCGCCCTTTCCTTAGTTTTCGAGGCGAAAAAGGGAATTCAAAACCTGCTCCGGGCCGATCTTATCGCCATTTTTGCGCTCTATTTTTTGCTTTTTTTTGAGTTTTTATTTCCGCAGTCCAAATTCGACGAGCTTGTGCCGTATCCTGAAGCGGTGTTGCCCAGCGTTCGGATTTGTCTATTGGCGTTCGCGGGCATAGCAGTCGGTCGCCACTGCATCGGCAGACATTTCAAAAAATGGGAGTTTGTTAGGGGGGACTTATCGCCGAAAGCAATGCTGACGATTTTCTGGATCAGTTTCGCTCTTGGTTACTTTAACATGCTTCTATCGGTAAACTTCAATCCCGTTACCATGGTGGAACAGTTCATGGGCCCACGGTTTGCCGTGGCCTGGGGGCGCGAGCAATTTGGCGACGCGCGAGCGCTGCTCTATGAAGTCGGCGCGATGCTATATCTGGTGCCACCTTTGGCCGGGATCATCCTTGGAAGGCGGAAATTTTATTCTGCTCCGGCGCTGCTCCTGGTGCTGCTCGCGTTGCTCTTTACCTTGTTTTACGGCTTTTGCACTGGTACGCGAAATATTATCGGCAGTTACCTTATTACATTTTTGGCCGCCTACATCTATGCTTCCAAAGCTTCGCGCCGGCAATTGCTCGTCGTCGCTACAATAGTCTTCGCTATTTTGTTTCTAGCTACTTATTACGAGATTCGCTTCCGGGACGTCGGCTTGAAGAATTACATGCAAGGTTTGGATGTTCCATCAGAGGAAGACGAAGAAATGACGTTGTATGTCGATTACAACCTTTACACGGTGGGCGCGCTGATGAATATTTTTCCTCGTCAAGTCCCATACATCGGCTTGGATTCGCCGTTATGGCTAATTGCTCGTCCAATTCCGCGCGTGCTCTGGCCGGGAAAACCTGATGGCAGCAAGGTAAGTATCGAAAACATTCTAGACCTGGAAGGACTAACAATCGCGGCAACCTTCGTGGGTGAAAGTTACGTGGCCGGCGGGTTATTTGGTGTTGTTCTCGCTTCAGTGTTAGTCGGGATCCTGGCCCAATGGTGGACGCGAAAGGCATTTTCTCCCGAGTCAGGTTTTGGAATACTGATCTATGGCTCCGGATTTTTCGCGGTCGTGATTACGATGCGTAGTATGTACTGGTTACCGGTTGCTATCCTACCGACCATCGCGGCTGTAGTCTTGGGCCATTTCTTGCGCAGGTCGCGTACCGTTAACAGATCTTTGCTTGCGCGGCATCGGTAGATGAGCCGCCCGCGAGTATTATTTGTTACAATTGTTCCGTCGCCTTACCAGCGCGACCTGTTTTGCGAACTCGCGAAATGCCAGGAAGTCGCGCTTTCAGTTTGGTATCTTGAAGCAGCATCACCTGATTCGCCGTGGCCGAAGACGCAGCTGGAAACCTACGAAAGAGTTCTACCAGGATTTTGGATGCCGGTTTTTGGAACGCGATGGCACATTAACTGGGCGCTTCCGGACGTCGCGTCGTTTGACTTTGTCATTCTCAGTAGCTTCACGTCGTTAACAGGACAGTGGCTGATGCACTTTCGATTGACCGGTCAACGCTGGCTCTTCTGGGGCGAGCGATTACGACAACAAACCAATCCGTGGAAGCGATTTGCGCAAAAGAAGCTTGCTGCTCCCTTGGCGAAAGCCACCGGTATTGTGGGGGTCGGGCGCGCGGCAGAGAACGATTACCGCCACCGCTTTCCCGGAATATCACATTTTTGTATTCCCTATCATTGTGATCTCTCGGGCTTCCTGGCTCGACCGAGGCGACCGAAACCGACTTCCGAAATTCATTTCTTGTTCTGTGGACAAATGAACCGTCGGAAAGGGGTCGACTTGTTGCTGGCGGCATTTGATCGCTTAGTCGGCAAAGGCGCCGACGCTTACCTGTTGCTCGTTGGGCGCGAGGCTGAACTGCCGGAGTTTCTTCGCGCGATTAGTCCTGCAGCGCTGGCGCGGATCAATTACGCCGGGTTTCAACCGCCGGAATGTTTACCGCAATATTTTTCAGAGGCGGATGTCTTCATTTTGCCGAGCCGGTATGATGGTTGGGGCGTAGTTGTTAATCAGGCACTTGGCGCGGGGTTGCCGATGATTTGTTCGGACGCTGTCGGAGCCGGTCTGGACTTGGTGGAGGAAAATGTGAACGGCTTGCGCTTCGCCAGCGGGAACGTGGATGAGTTAGAGCGATGCATGGCGCTGGTGATGTCGAATCGGGATGCTGCATGGGCGTGGGGCGATATATCCCGGCAAAAAGCACAAAGCTTGTCACCTGAAGCCGGGGCGGAGAAATGGGCGCGTGTTTTCCAAACTCTCGGCGAGCGCAGATGAAAATCTTACTAGTCAGCAGCGGTTCCGGTTCACGCGGCGGTGGCGAGATTTTCCTGGATTACCTGGGCGAGGGGCTGGCTGAGCGTGGACACGAAGTGCTGATGTGGATTCCAGCCCATCAGCGGATGGACGAATTAGCGCAAAGGGTTTCGCGGTTCGCCAGAGTCATCCGCGCTGATTACTGCAGTGTCTACGACTACAGGACGCGAACTATCGCAACCGCTCTTAACTGGCGAACTTCACATCGAATCGCTGAACAGTGGCGAGAGCTGCGACCCGATGTAATTCATTTGAACAAGCAAAATCTCGAAGATGGTCTTGATCTCCTCCGCGCCGCCGATCAATGCACTATCCCAAATGTTTGTACGATCCATCTTACACAGACCGCACGCTACTTGGGCGCGAGGATAGCTAGTCTTCGTGATTGGATAGCTCGCAACGCGTTGAAGAGTTACAGCGGTATCCTTGTCGCCGTACAGGAAACCAGAGGCGCGGCACTACGGAAGTTCGTGGACGGTAAAACGAACACGCGGGCGATTCTTAACGGAGTCCCAATCCCCGATCTCAATGATGTGAATGTTGTTCGCATGGCGAAGCGTCGCGAACTGAATATCGGAGACGCTGATATGCTCGTTCTCGGCGTAGGACGTCTGGTGGAACAAAAACGACCAGATGCCTTTTTAAAGATCGCGTCCGAAATTCATCAGCATTTACCAGCTTCCAAATTCGTGTGGATTGGAGACGGAAATTTTGCGTCATGTTGGGATGAGTGGATAAACCGTGAAGGATTAGCGGCCGTAATCTCGCGCGTAGGCTGGCAATCGGAAGTGAACTCATTTCTCTTTGCCGGAGATCTTCTTCTCCATGTTGCGCGCTACGAAGGCTTGCCTCTGGCCGTAGCCGAGGCCATGGCCGCGAAATTGGCATGCGCCGTAACACGGGACTTGGCGCAGGAGCTACCGCTTCTCGACGAAAATAATGTTCTCTTTGTTGATGATTTGCCGAGGCTTTTGAAAAGTTTGCAAGATCCGACGAGGCTGAAAGCGATCGCCGCGCAAGGAAGAAGATTAGCAGAAAAAGAACTTTCTCTTAGAAAGATGGTCGCATCGTATGAGCGCGTTTACGCCGACGTGGCGAAGAAGTGAACTTACTCTTTTTTGAACCGCCGCCTTCGCAGCGGGTAGGCGGACTGGATCGTGCGATCAGGTCGCTGGAATCTTTTTTAAAAGAATCAGGTGTTACCGTCCGCTGCAATCCTCCAGAGGACGTTTTAGGAAAAA
>WNFO01009032.1_pt1 | contig 18530 bp, 17 predicted proteins | sample 5400251 | NCBI WGS metagenome assembly WNFO01 (sample SAMN13153354, study PRJNA577476) | soil metagenome | isolation source: 100 cm saprolite under Madrone tree | place: USA:California | collected 2016-06-14
GCTCGCGCAGCTCCTTCTTGTTGATCTTGCCGACGCTCGTCTTTGGAATGCTGTCGACGAACAGGATCTTCTCCGGAATTCCGTATTTCGAGATGATGCCCTTGTCGGCGAACACCTTGAGGTGATTCTTGATAACCGCGTCGCTGACGCCATTCGCATCGGACGCCCGCTTGACCACGAGCGCGAGAGGCCGCTCACCCCATTTCTCGTCCTTGACGCCGATGACGGCCGCCTCTGCAACGCCGGCGCATTGCGAGATCAGATCCTCGATCTGCAGCGACGAGACCCACTCGCCGCCGGTCTTGATCACGTCCTTGATACGGTCGGTGATGTGCACAGAGCCGTTCGCGTCGACCACGGCGATATCGCTGGTGTGCAGGTAACCCCCGGCCCAGAGTTGCTCCGAGCCTTCGGGATTGTTGAAATAACCCTGGGTGAGCCATGGCGCCCGCATCACGATCTCGCCGGCGGATTTGCCGTCATGCGGCACGTTATTCATGTCGGCGTCGACGATGCGCAGATCCACCAGCGGCCCGGCGATGCCGGCCCTGGCGCGGAACTCGACCTCTCCGTCCGGATCGCCGGTAAGGTCCTTCGATCGAACATGGGACACAGCGGCAAGCGGGCCAGTCTCCGACATCCCATAGCCCGCGAAGATATCGATGCCCGCAGCAAGCGCCCGCTTGGCCAGCGCCTTCGGCAAGGCCGAACCGCCAATCACCATCTTGAGGCCCTTCAGATCGACATTCGCCTTAGCGGCGGCGTCGAGCAACATCTGCAGAATGGTCGGCACGCCGTGGGTGAAGGTAACCCCCTCACTCTTGATCAGCTTGACCAGCATCGCCGGCTCGTAGCGTCCGGGATAGACCTGCTTGACGCCAGCAAGCGTCGCCGACCAGGGAAAACCCCAGGCATGGACGTGAAACATCGGCGTGATCGGCATGTAGACGTCATCACGCGAAAAGCGTCCCTGCAGCCCCGCCATGCCGAACAGCGCCAACCCGCAGATCGTGTGCAACACGAGCTGGCGGTGGCTGTAATAGACCCCCTTGGGCAATCCGGTCGTGCCAGTCGTGTAGAAAGTGGTCGCTTGGGTATTCTCGTCGAAATCAGGAAAGTCGTAATCAGGCGCAGCCGCAGCAAGCAGGCTCTCATATTCGCCGACGAAGGGCAGACTGCCAGTCTGCGGCGCAGGTCGGTCCGACATCACGATCAGCCGTTCGACCTTCGGCAATTGGGCCTTCAGCCCCTCCACCAATCCGACGAACTCATCGTTGACGAGAAGCGTCGAGGCGCCGGCGTGATCAATCGTGTAGGCGATCTGTTCGGGTGACAGACGGACATTCACCGTCTGCAACACGGCGCCCATCATCGGGATCGCAAAGAACGCTTCGAGAAACCGGTGGCTGTCCCAGTCGAGGACGCCTACGGTGTCACCGGGCACAACCCCCGCTTTGCTCAGCGCCGACGCGAGACGGCCTATCCGCTCCTTGATCTGGAGATAGGTGAAGCGCCTCAGATCGCGGTAAACGACCTCCTGATCTGGCGCTTGCACGCGCGGCGTGTGCCACAATTGCTTGAAGATCAAAGGATATTGATAAGCTGATTTGGCGGTCTGAATCAGCCTTCCCACCATGGCGACCTCCCTCGAATTGTCGTTCCTCCGGCCGTTTCTGCGTCCGCCATTCTAAGTGAGCGGATCGCTTGATCTGCCTCGCACCGCACGGCACCAGCCCAAGCCTCGCGCGCAGCCTGGTCCTTGTGAAGGTCTGAAACGGACGACGAGCGGGTCCGAGCCGGACAAGCTGCCCCTTATCAGGGGCCGGGTCTTGAATAAAACTGCTGCATTTTACGCAGGGGGAGCCGGAGCCCAGCTCCCCAAGCCTACGAGCGATCGGGAAAACTGTTATCCTGGTCCGACCACAAGTGACAGAAGCTTCGAACCCTGTGGTGTTCAAAAGCAGATTCAGTTGCGCGACTCCAAGCAGCACGAGAGGTCTTCCGCTTTGCGCTTCATTTCGAACAACGCAAAGGCAGGGCCAATCGTTGGATTGGGCGAGCGCGTTTACGAATCGACCAAACTTGCAGCGCTATTCGACGTACTCGTCGACCGAGGTCGCCCAGCCGCCGAAATACTGAGAAACGTCAACCTGACCGTGGACGAGGTGCACTCTCCGAAGTCAAGAATTTCGCTCGCCGAATTGATGGCGGCCTGCAAGAACGCAATTCGGCTCTCAAGCGACCCGCATTTGCCTTACCGCGTCGGTACGTCAATCCACATCTCCGCTTACGGCATGTATGGGTTCGCCATTCTTTGCTGCCCCGATTTTCGCAAGGCGATGGCTTTTGCCGAACTTTATCATGCGCTCGCGGCGCCGCTGGCAACGATCGAATTCACCGAGGAGGACGGAAACGCGAGCTGGGTCATTGAGCCCAATGCGCGGGCCGCAACCGATCCGCAAGTCTACCGCTTCATCACCGAGATGCAGATCGGCATTCATATATCGCTGATGCGGGATATCATGGGCCCTGGGTTCACTCCGGATCAGATCAGCGTGGCCTATCCGGAAGCCCATGACTTTGGCCTGCCCGCGGACCAGATCGGATGTCGTCTAAGCTTCGCAAGCAGGACCAACCAGATCATTTTTCGGTCAGCGTGGCTCGACCAAGCTGCAAATCTCGGCAACAAGACGACGTACCCAGCGGTCGTCGCCCTCTGCGACGACCTGCTCAACGATCTGAAATCGCGAATTGGAGTAGCTGGAGAGATTCGCGCACTCCTGCTCCGGGATATCACCAACCCTCCGACCCTCGCCGCCATAGCGAAGCTCCTTGAAGTGAGCGTTCGCTCGTTGCGACGTCAGCTACGGGAACAAGACATTTCTTTCCGTGGCTTGCTGGATGAACTTCGAATGCAAATCGCGCTGAAATACCTGCGCACGACAAGGCTCGGAAACGAGGATATTGCGCTCGCGCTGGGATTCAGTGATGCCGCAAATTTCCGTCGCGCATTTCGCCGCTGGACGAACAAGTCACCTAGCGAGATCAGAGGCGAGTAGGTCAAATCACTCTGTCCCGTACCATTGAAACTACAATTCCAAGCGCGCGTTCAGAAAACCCCGGAGGGCTGGCACGGCGAATGGCGCGTCACGCGCGGAAGAAATAGTGGAGGTCGCCGCTCGCATCAGGGAGGCAAGCCGACGGCTGGACGCCGGCTTTACACATCCTACAAGAGGTGATGGCCGGCAGCCTGTCCTCCATCGACGTGGAGAACCTCCCCGGTCACAAACCCAGCGCTATCCAAATATAGCACGGCATCTACAATGCACGCGAATTCCGGTCCTTGCATACTCTATGGCGAGCGCCTTTGTAGCCGCGCTGAGTGCCCCTTTTGTGAGAGAAGCCAAGGCGGCTGGAACACTGCTCATTGGCTGGTCAACGAGACTTGTCGTTATCGTGACTACATGACCGCGCCCTTGTTTGCTCATTAATTCCAACGCGCGCTGGGTCATGTGAAAGAAGCCCGTCACGTTTGTCGCGACATAGATCGCATAGTCATCCGGTGAATAAAGAACAAATGGCTTTGCCATGAAAATGCCGGCGTTGTTAACCAGCGTGTCGACACGACCGAAATGCTCGAAGGCCGTTTTGAACACGCTCTCAGCCGTGTCTCGAGCGGCGACGTCACCCTGCACGGTCACGATATCCCTGTCGGCGACCGGCTTAATCGACCGCGATATCGCAACGACCCGGTAGTCCCGATCTCTAAAAGCCTGAAGGATGCCGGCGCCAATTCCCTGCGATGCTCCCGTTATCACGGCTACCTTTTTCTCTGTGCTCATGATCCTGCCCTGCCAACAACTCTACGTCGCTCCGCATGCCGCAAGCGGATCATAGTCGCTTCGCTTGAACATCGCGTGCAACTGCCGCCGCCTTATGCCCATGTTGCCACCGTCGAAGATCGGCAGCGCGAGTGCATCCTGCAGCAGACGGGCGAATGGAGCTTCATGATCATAGCTGTCGATGCCAACTACGCGCATGAGATCGGTGATCACGCGCACCGCGGCCTCGGAGCCAAAAATCTTTGCCTGGACCGAAAGCTCCTCGGCTGCCGGCGACTGGACGTCGAGCGCATGGCAAGCGCGCCAGCTGATACCGCGCCGCTTCGATTGTGATCTTCGCGTCGGCTAAGGCGTATCCGACCGCCTGATGCTCGATGATCGCGTGCACGCCGCCCCGCTTCTCGGTGCGGGCAAAATGCAGCGCAAACTCGAACGCCGCGCGCATCAACGCGACGCCGAAGATGCGCGGTACGAGATGCGACCGGTGACCGATCGTGTCAATCGCACGTTCGAATACAAGACCCGCTACCGGTCCTTCTACCGCAATGATAGAGATTGCTGCGTCAGGCGGCGCCGCCGGATCGGTCAGGCACACAACGCACAGAACACTGGCGCCTTCACGGTTCCAACCTGTGGCGGAGGACACCCATTTCTTGCGGCCGTTGATCACCCAGTTGTCCCCCTCTCGCTTGGCCGTCGTGCGGACGCCCTCGCCGGGCGGAGGCGAGGCAGCATTGGCGCTACCGCCCGGTTCGCTAGAGCAGAACCCGGCAAGCGGCGCACCACGTGTCTTCAGAAACGGTACGAGCAGCCGCTGGCATTGGTCCGGCGTACCGCCGAGCAGTATCGGCAACAGACCGAGCACGGTGCCAAGCATCGTGAGCGTCACGCTCGAGTTCACGCTGTAAAATTCTTCGGCTAGGATCGCCATGTCTACCAGGCCGGCATTGTCGCCGCCGGCCGGTGCCGGAATGCACTTGCGCAAATATCCTGCCGCTACCATCGCCTCATAGGTCGGCTTGGTCGCAAGAAAGCGCGCTTCCGGTGTTGCCAGCAACTCGGCCCCTTTGGCCTCACCGAGCACTTCTTTCGCGAATTTGCGGGAAGCGCGCTGCAGCTCCCGCTGTTGCGCTGTGAGCGTGAAATCGATCGCCATCACGTGTCCTCTGACCTGGGTGTCAGCCGTTCGGGTCGACGACTATCCCAGGCTCGGTAGGAAATCTTGGACGGCAGCGCCCGACTTCTTGGCGTGGAGTGAACCAGTTAACTTAGCGCGAGGCGGTCGCGCGACGAAACTCCCGCGGGGCCGAACCATGGCAACGCTTGAACAGACGATTGAAATGCGAGATGTCGCGGAAGCCGGCGGCAAAGGCGATCTCGGCAATGGTCCTGTGCACGGAATCGTGATCAAGAAGCTTTCGTGTGCACGCCGCGATCCGCTTCTCGTTGACGTGTTCGCCCACTGATCGGCCCGTTATCGCAAACAGACGGTGCACATAGCGCTCGGAGCAGCGAAATCTGGCAGCCAATGTTGCGGCGTCGAGCTCCGGATCGTCGCTGTAACGGTCGATATGATCAAGCATTATCGACAAGAGGACAGGGATATGCACGCGCTCCACTGATATGTCGGTGAGAATTTCTGGCGCTTGCGAAATCAGATCGATCACGTGCGCACCGATCAGCGCCGAGATTTTGGGGCGTTGACGATCACTCAGGCAGAGTTCGGCATAGCCGGTGAGCGTTCTGGAGAGAGCACGGCCGGTTTCGGTCGCCGACAGGTTGAGACGAGGGCGATCGAGCAGTTCCTTCGGCAACAGGCGTCGCGGTACGGCAAAGCAGAACAGTTTGAAGTCATGGCAGTTGGCGATCTCGAACGGCTCAGTTGTATCCGCAAGCGCCAGATCGCCAGGCGCACTGATCTGCTCGTGGCCGCGCTGCGTGGTACGCCCTAGTACCCGGAATCAGAGCTGAGTGATACGACCGCGTCCTTAAGAACCTACGTTGTGGACCAGACGAAGGGTTCGGCTCTTGAATCGCGACTCATGTTCCAACAAAAGTGGGTACTAGTCCTTCGAGTTGGAGGTTGACGAAACAAACTTCCTCCGTGCTCAGGGCAATGTGCGATGCGAGGCGAAGCACGGTGTGCCGGGTCGCTGTGACCAGCGATACCTGGATCGGCGCGGCATCAACCCTCGAGATTGCGCCTTCAAAGGACTGATCGGCAATCCTCCGCGGCTCGAGTCGAACGAAGGCAGCCGCAAGGTCGTCAGCCCAACTTCCAAAGGACTGATCCGTCCGTCGCGGCTTGGTCGACCATTCCATGAGCACCCCAAACAAAGTAACAATTGCAAAGGGTCCGGCAGATGGACGATATCGCGGATGGAAAAGACCGTCAAATTTCGCTGATTGCTGCATTCTCCGGTAAAATGCTTGCTGGCTCCGCGCTGGCGCCAGGACCATGCAACGTCAAGAGCTTCACGACGTTTACGACATCGGACAGGTGGCGCGACACGACCATACCTTTCGGCAAGAACCGATAGAAACTTGCATCGGCGAAGTATCCGAGCAGATCGATGTGCGAAGAAGAACTCGCCTCCACGTCCAGGCGGAGACGCTATGGGCTCGCCCGAACTGAAGGCGGCCCGACTGTACGCCTGCAGGCCGTACGCGTCGCGTCGGTCGGAGCGACGGTGCATGACCGAGAGGTCTACATTTGAGACCGCAATATTAGCCTAATTGCAGCAGGGATATCCAAGCGGCTGGAAGTATCCCCGGATTTGATAGACAATCAATGGACGGCTCTCTATTGCTGCGCAACGAATCGATGCCGAACGAAATCCATGAATCAGAACTTAAAGATCAGCTATCCCGATCAAGAGCTGAGTGGAGTCAGGCATGGACGTGCCGACCTCTGGTAAGGAAGTTCAAAGTACTTCCGACACACCAAGTGACGGAAAAGAGAAGAACACGCGCACCGCGACGCGTGCGCCTTCCATCATCGTCGGTATCGTTGCCGCTGTTGTCGTCGCGCTGTCCCTCTTCTATCTCTTGCGGCCGGAACCACTGCTCGTGCAGGGCGAGGCGGACGCGACGCGGTTCGACATCGCCGCGCGGGTCGACGGACGGGTCAAGGAAATACCCGTCGAGCGCGGCCAGAACGTCCCTGCGAATGCCGTGCTCGTAAGGATCGACAATCCGGAGACTATCGCCAAGCTCGAACAAATGAAAGCGGCGATGGCTGTTGCCGAGGCCCAGCTTGCCAATGTACTCGTCGGAACCCGGGTGGAGACCGTTGCCGCGCGGAAGGCGGAGCTGGAGCGCGCGCAAGCGGCCCTGGTGCTGGCGCAGAAGACCTTTGACCGCACCCATACATTAACCGAGCAGGGTAATGCGCCCCAAGCCCGCCTGGACCAGGTGACCGATACGCTGCACGAAAGCGAACGCGCCGTCGATCAGGCCAAATCAGCCTACGACCAGGCTGTCAACGGCTACACAAAAGAGGAGCGGGCGATTGCAAAGGCCAACGTCGAAAAGGCCAATGCGGATACCCAGAGCGTTCAATCGACTATCGATCAGCTCGCGGTCTATGCGCCTGTCGCCTCCCAGGTCTACCAGCGCAATGTGGAGCCGGGCGAATACGTATCTCCGGGCGTGCCGCTCGTTACCCTGATCGATTTGGCCGACGTCTGGATTCATTTCGATCTTCGCGAGGATCTGGTGAAGGGCTTGAAGGTCGGCGATCGATTCGACGTACACATTCCCGCTCTCGATGACCGGCGCGTCACGGTCGAAGTCAAGCTTATCGCAACCAAGGGCGAATATGCGAGCTGGCGGGCCACGCGTGCGTCGGGCGATTTCGATTTGCGAACGTTTTCGATCCGCGCCTACCCCGTGCAGCCGGTGCCCGAGCTGCGACCGGGAATGAGTGCCTATCTCGACTGGCGGTCAAGGCAATGAGGCTGGCCTCAAAACCCGGATTTTGGCTGGTCGCGCGGCGCGAGTGCCGTTGGCTGTTTCGCGATCGCGTGGCGTTGCTTCTGATCTTCGGCGTACCCCTCTTTGCGTTCGTGGTTCTCACGACTGTCTTCAGCCATCCGGTCATCCGGGGGCTCGGGGTAACAGTTGTCGACGAGGACAGGTCGGATGCTTCGCGTGCCCTGGTGGAATACATCGCAGCGTCGCCGAGCCTGCACATCGTCGACCGCTCCGGTACGCTGTCCACGGCGGTGCAGGATATACGGTCCGGCAAGGCGATCTCGACAGTCTATATTCCGCCGGATTTCGAGCGCGACCTGAAAGCCGAACGCCGACCACAGGTCGTGGGCTTTTATAACCAGCAGTTCCTGACCCCTTCCGGTATTGCATCCTCAGGCCTGAACGATGCTCTATCCGCTGCTGCGGCGGCGGCCGCGCCCGCCAAGCGCGCCGCGCCCGCCCCGGCTTCCATCGGAACGCTGACCGGTGAGACCATCGCGCTTGTCAATCCGCAAAAGAACTATGCGCAGTTCCTATTGCGTGCGCTGCTGCCGACGATCATCCATGTGGTGATCACCCTGGCCGCGGGCTATTCAGTCGGATCCGAATTCCGCCGTCGCGATGCACGGGCCTGGCTCGAAAGCGCCGGAGGCGATCCGATCGCCGCGCTGGTCGGCAAGCTTGCGCCGCTGTTCTGCATTTTCTTTCTGATCATGTTGGCTGAAGTGTTGTTTCTGGAGGGCGTGCTGCAAATCCCCTTCAGGGGAGACGTGCCGTTGCTGGTCGCCGCCGGTTCCCTCCTGATTATTGCCTACCTGTCGCTCGGCGCCTTGCTGCAGCTCCTGGTCGGCGACTTGGCGACGGGGCTCGGACTTGCGGGCCTCATTGCCTCTCCTGCATTCGGCTACGCGGGCGTCGGCTTCCCCACGGTCGGCATGAATATGTTTGCGCAAGTCTGGAGCGCGATTCTGCCGCTGCGCTGGTACATGGCCGTCTTGCTGGGACAAGCGGCGCGGGGTTTGCCGGTCTCGGATTCAGCCGTTCCCTTCGCGGCGCTCGCGGGCCTGACGGTGCTTTTCGCCGGCCTCGCATTGCTGCGCATGGCGAGCCTCAAGCGCAAGGGCTGGTTTGAGACGGCGCGACCTGCCGAGCCGTCCGAAACAGAGGGCACACCACAAGGCGTCGGCGGCGCCTTCAAGGCAGAGTGGCGGCGCGTGCTCGGAACGCGGAGCGCTTTCAGCCTCTTGTTCCTGGCTCCCCTGATTTACGGCATTTATTATCCGCAGCCCTATCTGAACCAGATCCTTCGCAAGCTTCCCATCGCGGTCGTCGATAATGATCTGAGCGATCTCAGTCGCCAGATCGTCGAGACGCTAGATGCGAGTGGAGCATTGAGTGTCGTGGTCCGCGCCCGAACACTTGCCGAGGCGCGCACCGCAATCGATCGCGGGCAGGCCTTCGCCGCCGTCGAAATCCCCCCGGACACCGAGCGCGATGTCCTCAAAGGCATCACCGCTCACATCCCGATCTACGCGGATGCCACCTACCTGTTCATATTCAGATCGACCGCAAGCGGCGTCGCTACGGCGGTCGGCGCATTGACGTCCAACCTCGTTTCGCGAGGCGCACGCTCCGATGGAAGCCTTGTCAAGGCGAAATTGGCGAGCTTGAGCCCGGCTGACGTTCTGCTGCAGCCGATCTTCAACCCGGTGGGCGGCTATGCCAGCTACGTCGTGCCGGCGGCGTTTGTGCTGATCCTGCAGCAAACTCTCCTAATCGGTGCGGCGATGCTGACCGGTACCGCGCTGGCGAAAGGCGGCGGAGCCTTTGCCGGCGTATTTGGCCGCGGCATAGCCCACCTGACAATCTACCTGCCAGCGCTCGCGCTGTATCTCATCGCGCTGCCGCGCATCTACGGCTTTTCGACGCTCGGCCATCTTCCACAACTGTTCGCGGTCGCTGCGGTCTTTTTGCTTGCGACCAGCTTCATGGGGCAAGCTGTCGGAGCATGGTTCACGCGACCGGAGAACGCGACCATTCTCCTACTTGCAACGAGCCTGCCTCAGTTCTTCATGGCCGGCTTCGCGTGGCCGCGCGAAGCAATCCCGGACGCGGCCCTCGCGCTTGGTCGGATCTTCCCCGCCGACTCCGCCATCGATGGACTCGTGCGCATCAACCAGCTCGGTGCCGGCATCTGGGAAGTCGCGCATGACTGGCTCGGGCTGTGGTGTCTGGCCTTGGCCTATTTCGCGCTCGCCGTGATCTCGGCGTTTGCCGTCAAGAGAGGACAGAGACATGCGCAAAGTTAGGCGCGCCGCGATCGTTGCGATCGTACTCGCGCTTGTTGCGGGTGCCCTGATCTACTTCGGGCGTCGTTCCGAGTCGTCGGCCGCAATCGTTGGCGTCGTGCGGGCGACCGAAGTCAGGGTGGAGCCGGAGGTGAACGGTCAACTCATGTCGATTGCGGTTGAGAAAGGCGCGCAGGTGCACGCCGGCGATGTCCTGGCGCGGCTCTCCGCGGTGGAGTTGACAGCGCAGGTGGACCAGGCGCGTGCCGCGCTCGCGTCGGCAACCGCGAACCGCGACAACGTGTTTGCGGGAGTCCGTCGTGAACAGGTCGATTCTCTGAAAGCTGCAATCGCGAAGGCAAGCGCCCGCCTTGACTATGTGCAGGCCCAGCTCACAAGAACCAGCACGCTGGCACGTCAGAGCTTTGAGTCCCAACAGTCGCTTGACCAGGCCGAAAACGACGTTGCAAGCGCGCGTGCCGATGTGGCAGAAGCCCAGGCGAACTACGATGCGGCCGTGGCGGGCCCGACCAGGGAGGAACGCGCGATCGCCGACGCGCAGGTGCAGGCCGCGGCCGCTGCGGTCGCCGTGCTCGAGCGCCGTCTTGAAAAGATGATCTTGCGTGCTCCAGCCAACGGCGTGGTCAGCGTTATCGCCGCAGAGGTGGGCGAGAATGTTCGCCCGGGTCAACCGATTCTGATGGTTGAGTCCGCGGGCAGGCAATGGCTCTCTTTCAATGTGCGCGAAGATCATATCAATGGTCTCACGATAGGACAAACGGTGAGCGTGATGCGGAACGGCGCCGATGGCGCGATCAAAGCCGCCATTACCGAATTGCGGCCGCTCGGAACATTTGCCACTTGGCAGGCCGAACGGGTGATTGGCGATCATGACCGCAACACGCTGCGCTTGCGCCTCGACCCAGGAGAAGCGGAAGGCTTTGAGCCAGGCGCGACCGTCTGGATCAAACACTGACAACACAGGCTCGCTGGCCCCTGCGAAATCCTAGCTCTAATGGAAACCGACACTTCAGCGAACTCGCGCATCGCCGGTTGGACAAGACTTAGAACGAGGCTGCGGGCCGCCTCCTGTCCTGCCCAAAGCTGCCGCTGAGGTGCCTCTCAACCTGCCGCTGCGACGATCGGCTTAGTCTTCGTCGGTGCTTTGTCAGCGTTCTTCGACCAAGACCGGTAGTACGCCAACGCGGTCATCATCAAGATACCGACAATGCTGACCACGATCTGCATCCAGATGGCGCCGGAAATCTCGACCAACACGAAATGTGCAGCAAAGGATAGGAATATGCCGGCGCAAAAGACTTCGAGCGACTGCTGACCGCATTTGATTGCGGGCCGAAAGATCCGCCATTCCAGCCCCGGCCAATCGCGTGGCAGCAGACGAACGACAAAGAAAGCGAAGACAATAAAGTGTAGCAAGCGATAAGGCGCGAGGTTGGTTTTGTCGTTCGGATTGAAGGCGCCGTAGATCTCCGGTGGGATCAGTGACCGCAGTTCGTCAAACCGGGCCGCCATTGTGATGACTAGAGCGAACAGAAGATAGGCGGTGCCAAGCACCAACGCGGTACGCGATCGAATGAATGGCATCGCCTGTGCCGATCCACCCAGCGCAAACCAGGCCCCGAACGTGAACAGAAATTGCCATGCGAATGGATTGAAATACCAGACGCCAATTGGATAGGCCGGAACGTTCCAGCCGAAGTGCCTGGCCGTCAAATAGAGCAACCCCGAAGCGACCAGGGTCATATTGGGTCTGCGCAGCATCAGCCATAGTACCGGCGGGAACACACCCATCAGCACGATGTAAAGCGGCAGCACATCCATGTTCACCGGCTTGAAGCGAAGTATCAGCCCCTCGAACAGGAACTGCGCCGGATTTGCAAGGAAGCCCCGTATATTGAATTCATCGGTAAAACTGGAGTTACCATAACTCTGCGCGATATATCCGATTTCGGCGAGGTAGATCACGAAGAGGAAGACGTGGGCGACGTAGATCTGCCAGACACGCTTCAGAAGCCTCGATGCGCCGATGATAAACCCACGTTCGAGCATCATCCGTGCAAAGACAAAAGCAACAGTGTACCCGGAAATGAAGATGAAGAGATCCGCCGCATCGCTGAAGCCGTAGTTCCGCGTAGTCACCCAGTTCACGATGTTGTTGGGGATATGGTCCAGGAAGATTCCCCAATTTGCCACACCTCGGAATAGGTCAAGTCGGAGATCTCGGCCTTTCGCCGGGAGCGTAGCGAGAATCTTCATCGTTAGCGCACCGAAGCTGTGGCGACTGATTGCCTGCGCAGCGCCCCGTTTACGGCGTCTAGAGCCTGCCCCCGGCATTTCTACGTGGTCGCTCTGAGCATAGCTGCCCGATAACTGCTCGTATTGTACAAACGCGCGCATGCTGGATTGGGCTTTCATTCAGCCCGCAATATCGGCTCCTTAGGCCGAGGGATCGGCGTCCACAATTTGACGTCCTATAGGCTAGGCTATTGTCCTGGCTTTGCACTGAAGTGGGGGGTTGGCGACGCCAGTCGCGGAGGCGATTGCGCAGACGGGCGCCCCCGATAGCTCCCGCTTCCTTCACTGAGGTAGCAGCATCAACAACGCAAGCCGTCGGTGATTAAGTAGTAGAAGGCATCCGGGGAAGTTGTTTTTCCACCTAAGCTCCCCTGCGATCCCGTTTGCCGATCACGCAGCGCCATGCCGCTAGGCGCTCGGCCGGATGGTTGTGTGTACCGAGAATCTAAATCCGAACGTATTGATGATGAAGTCCGCCCAAGATAGCGTGCGAACTTATGATGCCGGATCGCTGTACAGGCCGAGAAACCGGCGCATCTTTATGCAAAGATCGATGCGTTCTGACGCAGTTGTAATAATCGGCGTAAGATTTCAGAATTCGGCGCAGATGCTCCTCGCCGAAGACAATGAGGTGATCCAAACACTCACGCCGGATCGATCCGATCAGCCGTTCGGCAAAGCCATTCTGCCAAGGTGAGGCTGGTGTAATGGGCTTGTCTCGAATGCCCATGGCGCGCAGCGTGGAGCCTCATCCCAAGGAAAGGCCTCGGTGATCTGACGCGCGACCCACTCCGCTGTCGGGTTGGTTGTCACGTTGATCCAGACGAGATCTCTGCGATCAAGCCGTATGATGACGAAGCCATACAGCAGCTTGAAGCCGATGGTCGGGACCACGAAAAAGTCCATGGCGGCAATGTCTGGCGCGTGGTTTCGCAGAAAGGTCGACCAGCCTTGGCTTGACGGTCCACAGCGCTTGACCATGTACTTAGCAACGCTCGACTGCGCGATCTCAAACCCAAGCTTGAGCAGTTCGCCGTGAATGCGCGGCGCACCCCAAAGCAAATTCTCCACGCTCATCTGCCGGATCAGCGCGCGCAGTTCTGTCTCGATTTGCGGACGCCCTCCTCGTGAGCGCGATTTCCAGCGCCAATAGCGGCGAAAGCCGTCCCGATGCCAGCGCACCAACGTCTCGGGACGGAGGATCGTGACGACCTCCAGGATCGACGGAAACCAACGATAGAGCTGGACGAAGAACCAGCGATCGTTGTTCGAAAGCTGGGCCCGCCCTCTCACCTTGCGTCGCAAAACGATCAGCTGATGTCGGAGCGCCGCATTCTCTATCGCTCAATAAACTCGGATATGGTTTTCGGTACACACAAGTCGACGAACAGACCTTTCTACTGAGAAACCCCGCATCAAATATTCCGGCGATCAGGCAGGTTCTTGGAATGCGGGAACACTCACTGCAATACTGTGCGCATTTTTTGGCGACCGTCGCGCCTGCGGCCAAGACCCGGCTGGACGAACCATTTCGCACCTACCTCACGAATTTGTCTATGCCAAAACCGGCGCAGAGCTAAATCGAAAGAAAGCCGGTGGCCCCGGGGGTAATCGGCCGCTTCATGCTGCGGGCTTTGGCCGGCGAGTTGGGTTGCTGCCGGAACCGAGGCGGCCGGCGTGGCAGCGTGCGCATCGACGATGCACAGCATGCCTACCACGCGGTGGGTTTATTCTTCAGTCTCCAGGGTGAATCTTCAGAAAAACGGGAGTTTTCTTGGATCCGACTGGAGACTTTTGGGAATTTTCGGCCATATAAGTTCGAACATCAGTCTCCAGAGACATTTCGCGATGAGAAAAGCCCGCATTTGGCCGGCCTTTTCTCATCCAAAAAAGGAAATTCTCTGAAACGCACATTGCCTGGCTGGGCAAAACCTCTTTCCGCTGAAGTTCATAAGCAACTCGAAACGTTCGATTTTCGAGAACCGTATCGAATCGGTGAAGTCCAGAGCTTGGGAGAGAAACGGGCCTTTCGGAGAATAATAGGCCGGCGCCGCCGATCGGGAGTCCAAAGCTCAAAGGAGAAATCGCTGCTGTTACTCGGCCAAATTGCCAGCGAAATCGCCCGGAGAACAGACGACCGTGGGCAAGCTGGCGGAGCGAGTGGGATTCGAACACGGGGTCGCCTCAAATCCTATCACCAGGGTCGCGCAATTGCGTACTGCTTGGCAACGGCACCGGAAATATAGCGATCAACTCGGTCGCAGAATTTTTTGATAGCATTCATGTATCTTTTGATATCAGCTTGCGTTGCCTGCACACCGTAGTCTCCGTGTGCAATGTTGTTGCGCAGGTCGACAAGGCCCTGAACGCCCAACCAGAGAGCTTTGCGCGAATTTTCTGTTCGGGTTACTGCTTTGAAGATGTCTTCCGAACCCCACAAATTGAAGAAGCGGACCAAATTTTTGGGGTGAGGAGCCTTCATCCACATTAGAAGCCGGTCATGGTCAATAACGCCGGTCCCGTGAGTGCTCCAAATCCACGCCTCGCTCGAGACGAACTCCGTCAGCCCAGTTGCGCGCTTTTCCCAGCCCGTTCGGCCAAGCTCGTCAATCGGCATCATTGAATGTTGAAGGCGAACGCGATCAGGAATTTTGTCGCCGGACAGTTCTTGCCTGTTGAGAAACGATACCAACTCCTCGTTGAGCGAATAGATATACCTCTCAAAATGAGAGGAGAGCAGAACGATCTGCCCTCGTCCAATTGCACGGGCGAGTTTAAGCGATTCAGGTTCTTTCGGCCCAAGCGTCGGATGCGAGCCCCGACCCAAATCCGTCACCTCCTCCAGGGCAGCGACGAGAGCTTGAAGCGATGTAGAAGGCATCGTTAATTCAAATTGTGTGGAACTTGTATCTTCGCTCCGGCGCGTTCAATGGCCGCAACGGTGTCCCTTGCTCGCTTCAACGTGCGCGACCGGTCGCCGGTAGCCCGTCGAACGGCATCGGTAAATAATTCGTCTTGAAATAGCTTAGCAATGCTCCGCTTCACCGTGTTGGCATTGGGGAGCGCTTGATCGACCACCCAAGAGCACGCTAAGAGCTGCGCTTCAAGAAGTGCGCGATTGACCGCAGTTTCAGAAGGCTGGCCATCAGGAGCGAGCACCCGGAATGCCGATTGCCCAAGCAATGCGGTGGTAGTTTCTATCGTTCTGACAAACGTATTGCGATACGCTCCAATTTGCCGAGTATTCGCCGATCGGACGTTACTCATAAACTCATTCAAAAATCTCTTGAGTGGAGTGCGGTAGGTTCCAAGCATTTCGCGCATAGCGAAAAACCTAAGTATCGCCTCCTCATCGACCATACGCTTGCGAGGTGTTTTGGTGCCCATGAGAACCCGAAAGGCTGGGAAGTTTGCAAGCTCGTGCAGTAGTTCGTTGAATGGGCCTCGGTAGATTGAATTGCGGAGTTCCTGAGCGTTGAGGGAGATCGAACCGGTATTGAGACGTTCATAAATCTCAAACTTCATATTTGGGTGGGAGTCGATCGAGATCAGAATGGTGCGCAGCGTACGCATCCTGAGGAACCGCTGTTCGCGGTCAGGAAGTTCGAGGTACCGAAGCCCGCGATACTCTCGAAGAACAGCCAAGCCACTTAGCGAATAGACGCCCCCCAAATAATTTACTATCGATCGTACGCGTTGATGGCCGTCGAAGATTTCGTATTTCGCTTCATCCGTCTCGGCGAAATATAGGACAGGAATCGGTATATTGAGGAGAAGCGACTCGATAAGGCGGCTGGCCTTCGCATTATCCCACACATATTCGCGTTGGATTTCTGGTAAGACGAGCTGTTTGGTCGTCCACTGCTCTAAAAGGGTCTGGACGGAGAGATCAAGCGGTTGCGTGATGACGCGCCGCTCGGCCGGCGGAAAGGCAAATTCCTCTTCGTCGTCATTTTCTCCTAGATCTTGATCCTTAAGTGACTTATCTACAGCCATTGCCCCACCTTTTTTCGCATAAAACCAAAGATTGTGGTCTCAAGCAATAGACGGCTGTTCTTGCTCTGAAACATTAGAGAACTAAACTTTGATTGACGTTACTTTAGGGAATCGCCAGCAACGCCTTTTTTTCTTCAACAGCACATTTGCTAACATCCAAGACTTTTTCACAGAATTTACTTAGCACCTCTGCGTCGGCTTCGAACATCGAATTATTGCCCCCGGGGCGGCCCTGTCATTATCGAAATGAAGGGCTTTCGCGGTAGTATTCAATGAGGGCGACGTGCCCGAAGTAGCTGCGGCGCAGATGTTTCGTGCTCCGATTTGTTTATGAACGGTGAGCGCGTCGTGATAAAATTACATGTATCGATTTTGGGTAAGATGATCAGCGAAGCTCGCAGCCATCGAGTGTGATTTATGCTAGCGAGAAAGGAAATGCCATGTCGGATGAAGATATGAAAGCTGAGCTCGAACGTCTCCGCAGCGAGAACGCGGCTCTCAAAAAAGGAGCTTCTGACGGCATCCGCATGAAGGTAAGTGAAAAGGGTGCCGTCTCAGTTTACGGAATGGGACGCTTTCCAGTGACCTTATATAAGGAGCAATGGTTGAAACTTCTGAACATGTCCGAGGAGATTCGTGCGTTTATTGCCGAAAATGAGGCGCGACTGAAGGCGAAGGATTGACAGCCGACGGCGCCGAGAACGAGACGCTCTCACGAAATAGAGGACTTCACGAGGTGCAAAGCTCGTTCATGGCCACACCGCCTGAAGCTTGTGTTTCTCTTTTATGTTCGCGATGTCGTTAGCCATCTTCTCGAATGCCTCGATCGCCTCACGTTCTTCCGGCGCAAGATTTGCGCGATCAGGCAAATGCCTCAGTAGCACGATCAGGGCATCAGCGGCTAATGTTTGCTCGGACTGTCCCTCTCTGAGATGTACTCTTCGTCCAGTGGTAATATATGATTCCTTGAGGTGGTCATGCGCGTCATTTTCGAAGGGATTGCGTATGACACTGACAAATCGACCGAGATTGTCAGTGGTGACAACAGCGCGTGGTCTGGAGCATGGTGGGGCCTCTATCGTGCGCCGACCGGAGTGTTCTTTAAGATTGTCGTAGATCACGACGGCGAGACTTTTCTGGAGTGCAGAACACTTACCGACGTAGAGGCGCGGACCTGTCTTGAACGGCACGCTAACCACCTTGTCGAGAAATATTTCGGCCCGATGCCTGAGCCCGGCTCACCGCAAGCGTCGAGTTCTGCAGCAGGCTCCTCTCCGAAGTCGTCGCCTTTGCCTGAACCTAGCTCCGAGCTCGTTACGCTCAAACTTGGAATATGGGGTGTGAGCGTTGATCTCAAGGAGCTCTGGCGGCGCGTGAGGCGCAAATGGCGAGGTTAGTCATGGTTGAGATTGACAGCGGGATCGCCCACTCATGAGCGCTCGTCCACTCGACGCGCCAAAGGATTTTCTGAGCAATCCCTTACTGGCCGTAAGAGCAACAATCTTGCTCAGATTTGACTGGCTTTCGGGCTTGATCAGAGCGTTGCTGTGGTGACTTGGGCGGCTAAGGCACGCTTCAGGGTCCTGCCCTGCCGGGTGAAATTGCCCGGGCGGGGCTGAGGTGGTGCGGCGGATGGCGCCGCATAGACTTCAGAGGACCCCATGACCAAGCCCAAAACCAAGCCGAAGGCTGCGAACCGTTCAGCCGCCCGAAAGTCCGCCAAGCCCGTGCGCAAGCGATCGGAGCCTGCATCGTCCAGATCAGCCGCGGGACCCGATACCAAGCACGCCCGTATCATCGCAATGCTACGGATGCCTACGGGTGCAACGATCGCAGCGATCATGACTGTTACGGATTGGCAGCAGCATTCGGTGCGCGGCTTTCTTGCCGGTATAGTCCGCAAGAAACTCGGGCTCAACCTTGTTTCAGAACAAACCGACAAGGGTCGGGTCTATCGCATCAAGGATGGCAAAGCTTCGCCTCCCGTTGAGGACAGGGCCAAACAGGCGGCCTGATGCATGCAGAAGAAACGTCGCAATGGTCGCGCTTCGACCAAAATGTCTGTTGAGGACGAGATCGCGCATTTGCGCGGTCTCGATCTGAAAGGACTACG
>WNFO01001485.1_pt1 | contig 18525 bp, 22 predicted proteins | sample 5400251 | NCBI WGS metagenome assembly WNFO01 (sample SAMN13153354, study PRJNA577476) | soil metagenome | isolation source: 100 cm saprolite under Madrone tree | place: USA:California | collected 2016-06-14
CTCGCCGGTCTTCAGCCTGACCGCGGCCTCTTCCCCGTAGAAGCTCGACGGCGGATGGCGTTGTTCCCTGTAGACCACGATGATGTCGCCGTTTTCGTACTTAGGCAGCATGGAGTCGCCGACCACTTCAAAGGCGATGGTTTCCTCCGCGATCGGGAAGGGCAGCTCGACCGCGCCCAGCCCCTCCGGCGGCACCTGTTCATGCTCGGGCTCGATAATGGCCCCGGCGCCGACACGGCCCATGATCGGCACCGAATTCAGCTCGAGGTAATCGATGATGGGGGCAATTTCCGTGGCTTTGATCAGGCGCATTTCGGCCAGGATCTCGGAAACCGCGCCCGGGCGGACGCCCATCGCCGTTGCCAGACCGCCCTTGGTCTTGCCCGGCTTCTCAAGGCCCCGCTCTATCATCTTGATATCCAGCATGCCGCTATATTTCTGAATTTCAGAAAAGAAAGCAATCCCGATTTTCCGAAATCGACTTGACTTTTATTTCGGAATATCAGAAATTACGGAGATGGATCCGGCAACAGCCATCATCAGGAAACTCGGCGGCGAGGCCAAGGTGGCCGGGATCGCGGGCACGGCGTTGTCGGCGCCGTATCGCTGGCAGCATGAAAAATCGCGGGGCGGTACCGGCGGCCTGATTCCGCAGGCCCACCATCGCCGCCTGCTGGATTACGCCGACGCCCATGGCATCGCGCTTGCGGCGGAAGAATTTCTGACCCCGCGCGCGAGCGCACCTTCGGGAGCCGGATGATGCGAGCTTCATTTGAGAACATGCAGCGTGGCGCTGCTGTTTCCCAGCGCGCTGGTGGCGGCTTCAATCGAAACGCGCGCGCCCGACGCGGGAATAATCAGTCTGAACACCGCGATGCTTTGGGTGCGCCCGCCCGGCGCCGGCTGTTGCGTGAACGCGGCACACCGCAAGATGCCGTTGGAAAGATGAAAGTTTCCGAATCCATCGACATAGAATTCCTGCAAGCCGAAAGGCTCCAGGACTTTTTCGCTTTTCATTGTCGCCGCCCCATTCGCCAGGTGATGGAGGTATCGGGCCACAACTTGAGGGTGCCGTACAGTAAATTATTTTTGCGGGTTGTCGCGCAATCGCGGTTGCGGGCGCAACGAAAAATTAACCGGTGCCAGATGATGCGCGCCCCGGCCCCAGGGCGCCAAGCGCGGCTGCCCCGCCTGTGCATCCGCAAGGCTGAACGCGCTCACACGTCAATGTGCGCCAAGCGCATTCGAGGAAACGGAAAGGGCAGGGGGACGGAATGCAATCGACAAGCTGGACAGAAGAGCATTCAAAGGCGCTGCGGGAATTTCTCGAGAGCGGCATGTCCTATGCAAGGATCGCCGACGCCATCAATGCGAAATTCCAAACCGCCTATTCCCGCAACGCCGCGATCGGCCGCGCCAAGCGAATGGGATTTGCTGGTCCAGACAGGCCCAACGACTGGCCCAAGCTGCCGCCGAGAGCCAAACCGCCGCAGCTGCACAAACCACGCGAACGCCACGTGCCCGAATCCATGCGGTTGATGCCAATGTTCGAGCGCGAGGAGGCCGTCAAGCTTCGCTGCGTCGAGATCGATCCGCGCCATCTTTCGCTGATAGATCTTGAAGCCGGCGATTGCCGATATCCCTACGGCGGCGACGAGGAAGGCGAAGCCATTACCTTCTGCGGTCACCCGCAGCGCCGGGGCACGAGCTACTGCGCGGCGCATTTTCATCTGACGCGCTGCCCCTGCTTCGCCGACAGGATGAAGCCGCTGGCGCGCAGCCATCGCATCGCGCATTTGCGCGTGCTGATCCAGCAGCAGCCGATCCACTCGAGCCGACGGGAAGAACTGGTTGCATTGTTGCGCGATGAAATGTCGGCACCGCCTGGCAAGGAAGTCCGCGCAAGATGAACCGCCCCTGGATGCCTCTGTATGTCGGCGACTATCTCGGCGACACCGGTCACCTGACCACGACGCAGCACAGGGCCTATCTCCTGCTGATGATGCACTACTGGCGCAAGGGCGAGCTTCCCGACGACGAACGGCAACTCTGCAAGATCGCCAAGCTGCCGCTCAAGACGTGGAATGAGTATCGCGCGACGCTGCAGGATTTTTTCCACGACGGGTGGAAGCACAAAAGGATCGACGCCGAACTCGAGAGGATGATGCGCGTATCCGCCAAGCGGTCGATTGCCGGGCAAAAGGGAGGCATTGGCTCGGCGCTGGCTCGCATGAAACTGGAAAACGCGCCGCTCTCCCGGTACGCCTCGCCCCGAGCAATTGCCGGACCGTTGTCCAGCGCGGCCGCGGCAAGCGCCGACCACTCACATTCACACAAGAGTCTTCTCAAACGTGAGACGGGCGCGGCCGATCCCTTGACGCCGCAACCGGGAGGGCGCGCAGAAAAGTCGGGCATCGCCGTCAGCCCCGAGCTTGCGGCCTATGTCGCCAAGCGAACGGCTTAACCAACGATTCAATTTGCATCATTCAGCGGAGCTATCCGACATGGCACGAGCCAAACGCAACAAGCCGCACACTCCTGCAAAAAGTCATGACCGGCGATCCCGGGATCTGCCGCGCAACGCGGAAGTGGCGGCCATTGAAGTGGACGATCCCTTGGCGCTGGAGCCGGGAGAAAAGATCGTCACCTTGCGCTCGATCCGCAACGATCCCCTGGCGCGGCTGCACACGCATCACCAGATCGACGAGGCGCAATACCAGGGCGGGCGCGCGTTCCAGCACGATTGGGAGAAGGCCGAGCGCGGACCTCAGGCCGTCGATCCCACCAGGGAATATGTCGACGGCGGGCAGAAGCGGGAGCCGATCACGGAAGGCCAGCGCAAGGCGGTGCTGCGGCTGAACCGGGCCGAGCGCGAGCTCGGCGCCGATGGCTCCGCGCTGGTGCATGAGGTTTTGATTCTGGGCATGACCATGGAGCAGATCGGGCAGCGGCGCGGACTGCGCGGCCAGCGCTGGATCGATTATTTCGCGCGCCGATTCCGGGAATGTCTCGACCGGCTGGCGTTGATTTATGGGTTCGCGACGGAGCAGCGGTAGGCCGTCGAGCCGATCAGATCCGCCGTGGCACCGGCCAACCGTTGATCTGGCGCAATATGGCCTTCGGGAGCCGTTAGCCTTAGCGGCGGGAAAGGCTTCGGCCGGCCTAGAGCGGGATGAGATTAGGCTGGGCCGTGACGACGGACCATTTTCTTCTCGTGCCCCGAACGCAACGCAGCACGAGTGCCGCGAGCCGGGGCTCATTTTACTTTGCATGGGGTTGTTTTCGCGATTTTGTGTCCGGGCCCTGCGGTGCACCGCCCATTGCGTGTCGAAGACGCGCGTGAACGCGCTTATGAGGCGCCGCGCCACGTCCGGGACACGAGATCGTTAGCACTTCGCGCTTACGGCGAATCGATTCAACTCCAGCCCATCACGCTCTAGCGTGACCTTCGCGAGCTGTCACGCGGTGGTCGCGCGAATCCGCGCCGGCGACGCGGAACGCCGAGCAACTGGCTGTTGCGCGCTACGGGGTTGGCGTTGAGTCGCGCTGGGACCGCGGCGGCTTTGTTTCGTGGGACCGAGGTGCGGCCTTCGCACCGCCTGCGGAAAGCGGTGTGGGTCGGACGACGCGCCGTTCAAGATCGTCGCGGTTCTGCCGCTCGACGAACTTGACGGCGAAGCCGTCGGGTAAGAGCCTGACGACGCGGCCGACGCAGGCTCCGACAGCGAGCGGCATGCCGATCTGCGGCTGCACGTCAGACGAGACCGAGGCGCCGGACATTGACATGTCGATGACAAAGCAGCCGCGGGTGCTGCCGTCGGCGGAAGTCAGAGTCGAATGCGGATTTGCCGGGATGATGCGTACGTGCCTCCTTCCGTCGGGATGCTCGGATTTTTCTGCTTCTGTTCCCGCCAGGTGAGCTTGCTCGACAACTTTTCGCGCTTCGGCTGGGTCATGGCGAGTTCGAGCAGGAAGCCGCGGGCCGTGATGTCGCTGATCTGGCCATCGAGCTTGCCGAAATCACCGAAATAGGATGTGACGCGATCCCCGACCTTGCCGACCACAGGCACGGCAACCAGCATCCGGAATGGTGAGACGCGGCCGGTCCGGCACGCGAAGGTACGGGGCTTTCCCTGCGCGTCGAACCAGTTCGCGAGCGTGTAATGCCCGCCAACTGAAATGTTGACGGCCCGCTGTTTGAGAAAATCTTTGACGGACATGGTGCACACCCTCACGGTAAGCCAGCACCACACGCGATAAATATCCGTAGCTCTACGGAAGCATAACCAGGAGGTGTTTGTTTTTCGCAGTTATCAGAAGCTTTCACATTCGCCGTCAATTCGAGGCGAATTGCGAATGGCAAACCTCGGAGAATGCGGCGCGGTCATCCGGCGGATCGCGCGCAACGTGACGACGAAGAGATTCGTCCCAGTCGCGTTGACGCCGAATCCATCGCCACGGCAATCCCGGTCGTGATCGATGGGAAGGCGATGCAGGTGAGCGCGATGTCGGCTGCATACTCAGAGGCAGCGGCCTGCCGAAGACTCTGAAAAAAGATCGGCAGGTTGATGAGAACGGAGATTGCGGCCGCCAGTTCAGCGGGTCCCATCTCAACGGGCACGCCGATGAGCCGAAGAATAGATGGAACTTCAATCTAAAATTGGGGTTCCCGGATTAAGTCAACTTTAGACTCTGCGTGACTATTCTGGGGCTCTCGAACGATTACCAGCCCTTAACTCTAAGGAGGCAGAATTGAAGCGCAACTTGTTGAATTTTTTGTCCGATGAATCGGGCGCCACGGCGATTGAATACGGTCTGATTGCAGCCGGCATCGCGCTGGCCATTATCGCCGTGGTTAACGGCGTCGGAACGAACCTCAACGAAAAGTTCACTTCGATCAACAGTTCGCTGAAGTAGTTTCTGCCTCCTCGGGATCGCATAGGAACTCCAACAAGCTTGTCCCCGCCGGGCTCCGTTCGGCGGGGACCTATTTATTTGTGAGGTCCGGGGGCACAACACCCCAGCGGCACTCACGCCTGGTCCCAACAGCACGCCACTTTCGATCAACGGATATTACGGGATCGCGACCGCCACGGCCGATCCGGACGTCGTATCCACCCGCGCGACATGCACTTCAGAAAATCGCGATTTTCTGATCGCCGACGTTGGAGCGTTTTCAGTCCGCACCGTAAAGATATCGGTAGGCATATTCTTGCGGGTCATATCTGCCTTCGGCATAAATCCGATGTTGGCCGGCCACATGGTGTGAGAATGCGACGCGTCGCATCGCATCCGGCTTCAAGTGACGTCTCAAGTGACGTCCAGAAATAAACCGTGTTTGCCGCCTGACGGACCATCTCTTCCGGGCGGCCATGCCGATCAGATGGACCGGCCTGGCAGGCAGACGTGGAATCGTCCGTCCGCCGCCAAAGCCCGATTTCAAGTATAGCTGACTGAGCGGTCGCCGCCGATGACGAGATCTCAGCCGGCCCGAGCACCCGCCGATCGTGAGAGGGCGGCGATGCTATGCGTCCGTGCGATGAAGCTGTCGAATAACGAGCACTTGTGGCCTTCCGGAAATAGACCGTAAAGTCGAATCGTACGGCGCCAACCGCATCGTTGGCTGCCAGTCGATGTCAGAATGGGATAGACCGATCATGACTGCCAGACCGCAACTACCGGAGCGCACGCCACGAACCACGGGTGTGCCGACCGCCCTTGACGGTCTGCTGGTTGTGGATTTCACCCGGGTTGTCGCTGGTCCGGCCTGCACGCAAACCCTGGCCGATTTCGGGGCCGAAGTCATCAAGATCGAGAACCCCGATGGCGGCGACGATACGCGCGCCTATGAACATGCCGATCTCGCCGGCGAAAGTGCTGCCTATGTCAGTTTGAATCGCAACAAGCGGGGCATCGCGCTTGATCTCACCAAACCTGAGGCGCGCGATGTCGCGCGTGAATTGATCGCGCGCGCGGATGTGGTGGTGGAAAACTTCTCCGCCGGCGTGATGAAGCGATTTGGCCTCGATTATGATTCAGTCGCGCCAACAAATCCCCGGCTGGTCTATTGCTCGATCTCGGCCTACGGCCGGCAGGGACCTTTTGCGGCGCGCCCGGGTTTCGATCCGATCACGCAGGCCGAAAGCGGGTTCATGTCGCTGAACGGCTTTCCTGACGGGTTGCCGGTGCGGACCGGAACGCCTGTAGTCGACATGGCCACCGGAATGTCGGCCTGCAACGCGATCCTGCTGGCGCTGTTCGCCCGCGACCGGCTCGGCCGCGGCCAGCATGTCGAGGTCGCGCTGTTCGACATCGCGGTAGGGTTGACCGGATTTTACGGCATGACCTATCTGATGACGGGTGTGAATCAGAGCCGTTTCGGTAACTCTCCGAACGGTTCTCCCTCCGTCGGCGTCTACGAAGCGTCGGACGGGCCGTTTTATATCGCCTGCGCCAATGACCGGCTGTATCGCCGCCTCGTTATCGAAGTGCTTGGCCGGCCTGATCTCGCCGGCGGCCCCGACTTTGCCGACCGGCGTTCACGATCGGCCAACAAGGAGAAACTGCGCGCCACCCTGGCCGGGATTTTCGCTTCTGACCTGCGCGACAACTGGGTGGAGAAGATGAAGGCGGCCAACATCCCGGTCGGCTTTCTTCGTACCATCGAGGAGGCTTTCAATTCGCCGGAGGTGCGCGAGCGGCATCGCGTCAGTCAAATCCCGCACTCGGCTGCAGGCACCGTCCCCAACATCGAACAGCCGATTCGCCTCGGTCTGACGCCGGTCGCGGACCCCGTGGCTGCGCCTTTGCTGGGCGAACATACCACGGCCGTCCTGCGCAAGACGCTCGGCTATGACGATGGCCGCATCGCAGCGCTTGCCGAAGCGGGGGTTTTTGGGGTCACGCCAGCCAACGGCTGACGTCGCGTACAATAACGCGCAAGTCCAACCTAAGGCCCCACCGCCGGAAAATTGTGCACAGAACCTTGCTGAAAGTCCGATTCGGAACAAAGATCGGCCTTTTTCGGGCTGTCAGTTTGGCTTGCCGCGCCAGTTGTTCCTTGGCATACTTTCAACCTCGTCGGGTTCGGCCCGGTCAATCTCCAGGCGTGCCATTCGAAGTATCAAGGTAGCTGTCGTCAGGCCAAGACGTTCTGCCTCTTTAGCGGCCGTATCGACCTTTTGGGCTAAGCCCTCACGTTTGCCTGGAAATGCCATTACTGTTCCTCATTGAAGGTGCGAGATGAAGAATCCCACATTTGTTGCAGAGCTGCAGAAGAGACTCGGAGCTCCATCGAGCGAAACGGTTGAAAGCCTGCGACTGTTGAAGGCCTTCCTCAAACTTGAACCCGGTCAACGCTTCGAAATCATCGAACTGGTCGAACGTCTCTCGACCGAACCTGCACCGGGGCCTGGCGGCCGAGACCCCGCATTATCCTGACAAGCGCCCACTTGTGCTTCAGTTGCTGACCGGACCGGCGGCGGGGGGACGCGTCGCAATCGCATAGATCGCGTCATCCAGCGCCTCCGATTGGTGAAGCGTGCCGGCGGGCAACAGGATGGTGTCGCCGGCACCGCAGATCCGTTCGCCGCCCTCCCACATGAAGTTCAGCCTGCCGCTGATGATCACCAGGATCTCATCCACCGGGTGGGTGTGGAAATGGTGCACCTTGCCCGCGGCATCGCGCTGCAATTCGATGCTGCCTTGCGTCGGAAGCAATTGCATGATGGCGGGGTCGATCGAGAATTCTGTCTTCGTGCCAGCGATGATCTGGGTCATGCCGCTTGCTCCCTGTCTTCGATTTGAGCGACCTTGGTCTGCGCGAGTTTGGCAAACGGGCATCCAGCTTCCGCATTATTGTCATCGGGGAGGAAGTATTGCTGATACTCGCGTCCATCATTGTTGCCGTAGCGCCCGAGCAGCGGCGAGGGACTGGTGCTGTCGTAAGGAATAAGCCGTTTGCGTACTTCGGCGAACGCGGCCGATGCGGCTTTCTCCGTTCCAAGGATCTTTTCAAACACCCATCGCGGCTGAAAGGTGAGCATGAATGCGCTTGAGCGACGGCTCTGCCGCATCACATGGGCGGGCGTGCTGCACACCACGAATATCGGCTCACCCGCGAACGAAAACTCCCACATCGGATGATCGATTTGTTCGGGGATGGTGTCCGGCCACGCGCTCTTGTCGAGCCGCGCAAGCTGGTCGAGCGTCGACCACATTTTCCGGTAGTAGGTGTCCAGCGTCTGCACCGGCCGGGGCCGGGTGAATACGACCAGCGACGTGTTAGGCCCGAGCGAACGGGATTCGGTTACATAATGCGCGAGCTGGTTGCCGAGACTCTCGACATCGAACGGATCGAGAAACAGATACCGCAATTGATCGGCACGATAGCCGGTAACTCCGAAGATGCAGGGAAACGGTCTTGATTCGCTGCTCATCTGTGCTTCAAATTCGGAGAACATGACGCTTTGCCACGAACTCACGGCATAGTTTGAGCCGACTTCACCTTTTCTCAAATACAAACGCGACATACTGTCCCCCTCAATCTACTGTTACTTACCGACTATCAATTTGCTCCTCATCAGCAACGGGCCGGCGATGCCAGGCAGTGACATGAGCAGCAGAATGCCGATAAGCGCGCCGTAGCCGGCATCGCCGACCGAGCCCGGGCCGTGCCCGGCATCGGTCCCTGCGAGCTGGCTGACGCCAACCATAGCGAGCCCTATAATGGGCTGCGAGGCGCCTGCGAAAATTCCTGCAGCCGTCGTGTTGACGGATGCTCCGACACCAATCAGATCAGATGTGTAAAGCCGCTTGGTGCACTTCAGGACCAGCGGCACGGTCCCGCCGGCGACGAGTCCGAGCGCTGCGAAAACCACCGTGACGTAAAGGAAGCCGAGCACGTGGGCGAAGGGCGGCAACAGCATTGCGATCAGGATCATGCGCAGCAGGCAAATGCGAACCAGCGCGGTATCGAGCGCCGCCGTCCGGTCCGCCGCATGGCCAAGAAAGATCGAGCCGATCGCGTTGCCGACCATGAAGGCAAGCAGCGGAGTGCTCGCCGCCGACGGCGAGATGTTGAAGAAATGCGCCACCATCGGAATTCCCCACACGCCCGACAGCGTCGTCACAACGGCAAAGTGCGATGCGAAAGTCATCGCGCATCCCCAGTTCGCCATTCGCGACAGCGATTGCCGGCTGGCGGCGAGAACGCTGCCCAGCGTCTTGGTGCTGCGTGACACCGGATCCGGCTTGAGCGCCAGCGAGGCAAAGGCGAGGTTGGCCACGCCAACGCATGCGATAAAAACAAAACATGCGCGCCAGCCGAAACCCGTCACCGCCGCCGCCAGCGGCGTCGTCGCCATCACGCCGCCGACATAGCCCGACACCTGCGAGATGCCCGACATCACGCCGAACCGTTCGTCGCTGAAACTGAGGGCAACGAGCTTCAACAGCGCCGTGAATACCAGGGCATCGCCGCAGGCAACGATCAGCCGTGCCGCAAAAACGTCCATCAGGTTTGGCGCCAGCGCAAATGCCGCGCTTCCCAGCGAAGACGCCGCCATGCTGAAAAGCACCACGCGCTTGACGCCGTAGCGGTCGACCAGCAGGCCCGCCGGAATCTGCATCAGCGTGTAGCCCCAGAAATAGCTCGAGGCGAGCATCGCCACACCGGCAGCATCGGTGCTGAAGTCCTGCATGAAGCTCAGGCTGACCGATTGCGGCGACACCCGCTGCAGGAACGCGATCGCGTAGGCCGTTGCTACCGTCGCCCATGCGAGATAGGTGCGATCCCGCAGGCGGTCGGTGGGTGCGAATACGCTGGTGGGTGCAAATATGGCGCTCTGTTCTGATACCGCCATCACACCCTCGCGATGCCGACAGAGAACAGGGCGTCCGCCGAATCCGGAATCATCCGCTGCATTGCGGCATCAACCAGTGAAGCCGAGCCGTGATAGGCCTGCCGGTGATGTTTGATATGGCCATACGCGCCGCGCATGATCATGCTGGGAATTTCGAGGGTCTTGCCGGGATATAGCAACGAACACATCTCGACACCGGCGGCCTGCAACGCGGCGTCCTGGGCGTCGCCGAGCAGGGCGGGCGTGACCCCTTCGCAGATCCTGGCGTTCGCCGCCCACACGATGGGATTGCGCGTCCGCCATCCGTAGAGGATGCCGGCATCGCTATTGTCGGGAGCGCCTGCAGACTTCAAGACTTCGGTGGTGAAAAACCCGTACAGGCCGCGACCCTGATGGGCTGGAAGCACTTCGGTACCGCTCCGGTAGATGGCGGGCCTGCCGGCGACCCGCAGCGTGCGGTACACTGAAAACGCCACCAGTCCGGAACGGGCGTAAACGAGAATGAGGCTGAATTTGCTGTCGAACGGGGAGGAGTCCGCCGTCCAATGCGGCTCCGTCGCCTTCCAGTTGATGGCGATGATGTTGTTCATCGCGTCCATCAGGGACTGCCGCTCGCCCTGGCTGACAAGCGAGGCGTCCGGAAAACTGTAGGTGGCGTATTCGGCCCAAGGCGATCTGACGGTCCCGTATTCGCGGCGCAGGTCTCGCAACATGTTCATCACCCCGCTGGTTAAGGAACCTATACAGGTCAGCCTTGAATCGCTTAAAGGACAATATGCCCTCGAAAACTGCCAAATCCCGACGAGCGGGTCTACGCGAAAAACCTTCCGCAAGGCGTGTCGCGATTGTCGCCTTTCCCGGGGTGACCCTGCTCGATATCTCCGGTCCGGCGCAGGTGTTCGCCGAATTGCAGGAGATCGAACTGCCGAGCGCGACCTATTCGCTGTCGTATCTCTCGACCTCGGGAGGACTGGTGCCAACCGACGTCGGGATGATGATCGACACCGCGCCGATCTCCAGCGTTCGGCCGAATCAGGTCGACACCCTCGTGATTCCGGGCGGCCCGGGCATATGGGAGCTGCGGCAAGACGGCATCCTGATGGACTGGATTTCACAAGTGCTGCCGAAGGCCCGACGCGTGGCGTCGGTGTGCCTTGGAGCATTCGTGCTGGCCTGGACCGGCGTGCTGGACGGAAAGCGCGCCGTGACCCATTGGCGCTACTGCCCGCGACTGGCGGACGGCTTTTCCAGGATCAGCGTCGAGCCGAATGCGATTTTCGTCAAGGACGGACGGGTCTGGACATCAGCCGGCGTGAGCGCCGGCATCGACCTCGCACTGGCCATGATCGAGGAGGATTTCGGCCATATCACTGCGCTGGACGTCGCGCGCAGGCTGGTGGTGTTTCTCAAGCGGCCCGGCGGCCAGAGCCAGTTCTCTACCGTGCTCGCGGCGCAGGCCTCGGACGTGGAGGGGCGTTTTAGTGCGCTGCATGCCTGGATCATCGAAAATATTGCTGGCGATCTCAAAGTCGAGGCTCTCGCCCAGAAAGCTGGAATGACTCCCAGAACCTTCGCGCGAGCCTATGTCAACCGCACCGGAATGACTCCAGCCAGCGGGGTCGAGGCGTTACGGGTGGAAACCGCGCGGCTGTTGCTCGAAAGCAAGGAAATCCGCGGTGTGGTCGAGGTGGCGCAGCGGGCAGGGTTCGGCGATGACGAACGCATGCGGCGGGCTTTCATGCGGCACCTTGGGGTATCTCCTTCGGAATACAGAAGCCGTTTTTCGGGTTGAACGGCAATCTGGTTGGATCGCGGCCGGACCGCGGTCACCTGCGGCCTTTGAATCCAACATCAAAGGTCGCAGGCAACGTCAGCAATGCTTTGGCTTCATCGGCCCTCGACCGGCCGCTTCGCAGCCTGCGCCGGGCGTTTTGAATGCGAGGGCTTTGCCTGATAGGCGTAAGCGCTGCTGGTGGTGGCCAGAAACGGATCGCGGTCGCAGCTGCCGCCGCGGCCGGAAGACATGTTCTGACATTGCTCCAGGGTGTCTAAGTCGCAGCTTTGCATATGGGACGTGACGTCGGTGCGGCAGTACTCGCCGGCGTTGTCATCGCGACGAAAGCCAGCGCCAGCATCGCCGAGGCAGGCGCCGCGGCCATCTTCAAAAACTGTTTCATCTTGTTCTTCCCGTTTTGGTTCAAGTCCGAAAGATCCGGATGGGATGCCGGGAGCATCAGCGCCATTGACACAAGAAGAAAGCAAAGGATTTCTCCCCTGGCCCCTGCCAGCGATCGAAATGCATCGCGTCGCGGGCAGATTGAAGTATGATCATCATTCCAATTGGAGGCATGACAGCCATGCAGATGATCTGCCCTGTTTGAACCGCCCGCAGCGCGGATCAGCGACGCGTCGCGCGTATACCTCCAGTGATAAACTCCGCGTGATCCTGCCGCATCAGGTGGTTTTGCCGACGCCCCTTAAGGGGCGCATCGCGCGGACCCGATGGCCTGACCCTGTCGGAGTGAGGGACGCTGGCTGACCGCCGACAACGTGCTAGTCTCCGGCTCTGGCGCCAAGTGCGTGCGCGGCCGTTGCGGCTGACCGAAGACACCGCTGACCGAAGAAGTCTGGCGCGACAAATGATGAGGACACCATGGACTGGATCTTCTTTCTTGTCATAGCGGTAGCTCTCTATGTCATCGTTTCGCTTCGGGTGCTGAAGCAATATGAGCGCGGGGTGGTGTTTCTGCTCGGCAAATTTGCCGGGGTGCGCGGCCCGGGACTGACGCTGATCTTCGTTCCGATCCAGCAGATGGTGCGCGTGTCGCTGCGCACCGTCACCATGCAGATCCCGTCGCAAAAGATCATCACCAAGGACAATGTTTCGATCGATATCGCGGCGGTCGCTTATTATCACATCACCGATCCGGAAAAGGCCGTGATCGCGATCGAAAACGTCTACAACGCGATCAATCAGATCAGCCAGACCACCGTGCGCAATGTGGTCGGTCGCTTCAGCCTCGACCAGCTGCTGTCGGATACCGCGAGTATCAATGAGCAGATCAAGAACGTCATTGACCAGCACACCGAGCCGTGGGGCACCCAGGTAACGGCGGTCGAGATCAAGGACATCACGCTGCCCGACAACATGCAGCGCGCGATGGCCAAGGAAGCCGAGGCCGAGCGCGAGCGTCGCGCCAAGATCGTCGCCGCCGAAGGCGAATACCAGGCGGCGGTAAAGCTCGGCCAGGCGGCCGACATCATCACACAACACCCGGTAGCGCTTCAGCTCCGCACCCTGCAGACCATGGCGGAAATCGCGGTCGAGAAGAATTCCACCATCATCTTCCCCGCCCAATTCATGACGACGGTGCAGGAAGCGATCGCGCTCTTGTCGAGGGATTCAGCGCCAAAATAGCGTCAGCGCTAAAGACCGGCGACGGTCCTCTTGAAATTGCCGCACCGACATGTGGTTGGCAAGCCGGAAAACACGCTTTGCGTGTGGGCGGGCGCGATTCCATCCAGGGGGCGCTATTCAATGTTCGCGTGTGTTCGCGTCCGTGCTTTGCGGTGGCGGGCCCGCGAACGGAACGAGCAGCAGTCCGAGCAGCGCGGCGCAGGCCAGCAACGTCCAGGCTTCGTTGGTACTGAGCGCAAACGCCGCCTTCTCGACCATGGGGCGAAGATAGGCCTCGACGGTGGCGTCCGATACATCAGGGGGCCGGTGCGTGAACAACTCCAGATCAAGCCCGATCGCCCGTGCCGCCGTGATGTCGCCGGCGATCAGCCGGTCGCGCAGAGCTTCGGCGTGTCCACCGGTGCGTCCATAGAGGATGGTATCGATCAGGGCGATGCCGATCGCGCCTCCAAGGTTTCGCATCAGATTGAACAGGCCGCTGGCATCGGGCACCTGTGCTTCGGTCAGCGCGCCCAACGCCAGCCGGGTCGGCGGCAGCAGGCAGAACATGATCGCGACGCCGCGCAAGACTTGCGGCCAGAACATCTCGTCGAAATCGGCGATGCGGCTCTGAAACGCGCTGCAACCGAGTCCAAGCGTGAACAGGCCGAACCCCGCCGCCGACAGCCAGCGGGGATCAAGCCTGCTTTCCAGGCTGCCTGCAATCGGCGCGGTCACGAGTTGCGCGACGCCGGTGACAAGCATGATGGCGCCGATCTCGAATGCGTCATGACGTCGAACGTAGGCGAGGAAGACCGGCATCAGATAGACCGAGCCGAACAATCCAACCCCAAGGCAGAAACTCAACGCGCAACCGATCGCAAAGGAACGGTTCTTCAAGGTCGACAGTTCGACCACCGGATACGTCGCCTTGAGCGTTCGGACGACAAAGGCGGTTGCCGCGGCAGCGCTCAGCGCGAACAGCAGTGCGCAGAGTGGAGAAAGCCAGCCATCGTGCGGCGCTTGCTTCAGAGCGATCTCCAGGCTCGCAAGCGAGATGGCCATCAGCGTGAGAGAATATCCGTCGAGCGTAGGCAGATTTGCGAAACGAGGTCTGTCATTCGGCAGCAGGAATGGCGTGGCGGCTGCCGCAACGACACCGGGAGCGACGTTGATCAGGAACAGCCAATGCCAGGAATAGGTCTCGGTGATCCAGCCACCGATGACCGGTCCAACCGTGGGTGCCAGCACGGCCATGATGCCGGCCATCGTGGTGGCAATCGGGTGCAAACGGATCGGAAACAACAGGAACACTGCGGAAAACACCGCCGGAATCAGCGCACCGCCGGCGAAACCCTGAAGCACGCGGAAGCTGACAAGGGTCGGAAAATTGCCGCTGAACGCACAGCCGATGGAAGCGAGGGTAAATAGACTGATCGCAATCACGAACAGCCACCGCAACGTCAGCACGCGCGTAAACCACCCGGTCAGGGGAATCGCGATGATCTCGGCGATCAGATACGCCGTTTGAATCCAGCTCATCGCATCCCGCGATATCGCCAGTGCGTCCTGGATCGCGGGCAGCGAAGTCGCGACGACCTGAATGTCGAGGATCGCCATGAACATGCCGACGCACATCAGGACGAAACCAAGCCATGTGGCAGCACCCGGCTCGGCAACCCGCTCAGTCATTATGCGCCACGCACAATTGTCTCACGGGCGGCGGCGAGGGCGCGGTTTTCAGACCGTATGCGGATCGCGAGCACCGCGGCGTTGAGGACCGTGAAGAGGGCGGCCAGCAGCGGCAGGCCCAGCACCAATGGCAGCACGGCGATCTCGGCGGCAACCACGGCGTAGTTGGGATGCGACAGAAATCGATAGGGTCCAGCCGACACCAGCGGTTGCTCCGGCAAGACAATGATCCGCGTCGTCCATCGCGAGCCGAGCGTCCGCATCACCCAGAAACGGAAACCCTGCAAGACGAGATAGACGAGCAAGGCAACGCCATTCACCGGCTGATCGTGCCCGAATACCCACAGCGATATCAGCCATGCTGCGTGCACCGCCACGATCAGCAAGTAATGCCGGGGCGCGATCTCAACGGCGCCGCGGGCCAGCAGTCTGTGAGTGTTGTAGCGCGAGAGGAGGAGTTCTCCGGCGCGCTGCAGCGTGACCAACCCCAGAATGAATTCAGCCGATGTCACGCGGCGTGCCGCAGCGTGACGCAGCTTGCGGTGAAGCCGGGCCCGAGCGCCGTCAACAGCGACCTTTCCGGCAGTCCCTTGGCGCGCGCGCGTTCAAGTACGAACAACACCGTGGGCGCTGACATATTGCCGTAGTCGGCGAGAACCTGCCGTTCGTGGTCGAGCGTCCCTTGATTGAGTGAAAATGCCGTCTCCAGCGCGCTGACGACCTTGGTGCCGCCGGGATGGCAGATGAACCGGTCGATGTCCGCCATCGACAGCTGCATGGCTGCCAGAATCTGCGTCACGGCGGGGTTGAGATGCGCGGTGACGAAATCGGGGATGGTACGGCGGAAGATGACACCGAAGCCTTCCGGATCGACACTCCAGCCCATGATGCCGAGCGTGTCGGGCCAGAGGTGCTCGCCGGAATTCTCGATCCGCGTCACACCGCCATCGCCGGCGCGCAATATCACCGCCGCTGCGCCGTCGCCGAACAGGCTGACGGCAACAATGTTGGCCTTGGTGAGTTCGTCGTGGCGAAGCGCAAGCGTGCAGAGCTCGATCGTCACCAACAGTACGTTGGTGCCCGGTCGCGCTTGTGCGAGGCGCGATGCGATCGACAAACCCGACACGCCGCCGGCGCAACCGAGACCAAACACTGGCACGCGGGTGACGTCGGATCGGAAGCCCATCACGCGAGCAACACGGGCTTCGAGACTTGGCGTTGCGATGCCGGTGGAGCAGACGGTCACGACGGTGTCGATATCGCTGCCAGCGAGGTGCGCAGTTGCCAGCGCTTTCTGCGCGACGTCGACGAACAGCGCCTCGGCGCCTTCGAGAAACGCCTCGGTACGTTCCGGCCAGCCTCGCGGTTCGAGATACCAGTCGAACGGCTTCACGGCGTGACGTTTGATAATTCCGGTATTCGAAAAAATACTCGCGTATCTTTCGAATTCGGGCAAGCGCTCTCGGAGCGAGTCCCAAGTCGCGGCCAGAACATCCTTCTGCAAAAATATGTGGGGAGGGACCGATGTCGCCAGGGAGACCAGGGCAGCCGTGGGCATCGCGAGATCTCTCCTGCCGCTTCAGTTATGGGAAACATCGACGCGGGTCGTTTATTCCAGTGCCCGTGAAGACCGGGAGGTCCGAATGGGACACCAAAACGTGAAGCACGCTGCCTGTGCAGCTCTGAGGTTTGGTCAGGAGCGCCCACAATGTGATCAATCAGCATTGAGGCGATTTGTCGTCGATGGCGGTGCCGCAGTCGGGCAGCGCGAGGGCGATTGCAACCGGTCGCGAAGAATGACGCGATCGACAGGTCGCGAAAGAGATTAGCCAGCTTCAAATCGGACGCCGCATCCAATCCGTCGGGACGCGGATTTGGGGTCCCGACCAGAGCTGGCTTTTTCGGAATGCCGGGGTTCGGTACCCGACTCTGACGCTTTAAATTTGCGGCGTCAGGGAACGCTGCCACGATCGCAGGCTTATCGATTGGAAGTCTCCACTCCCGAGACTTCCCCCGACTGACCCCGCCTTGCGCGGTTCGCGAGGCGGGTTTTCTTTGTCTTCCGCCGGTGGAACCCAGCGGTGTGGAATCGCGTTGATTGTCACTGGACGAGCGCGAAAACGCGAAAACAGGATCTGATCGCGATGCCGAAAGAAAACGATCTGGAGGGTGCGCAGGATCAGGGCGGCAAACATGGCGGCCAGAAGGACATGCCTAAACCCGAACCGCGTCCACCCGGGGGCAATGATCAAGGCATCGTACGTGACGAGCGCGGACACGAACAGCCGCGCGACAAAGCGCGCGCGCAGCAGGTCAGCCGGCAGGACCGGGGTGACGATCCGCCGGGCGAAAAAGTGTAGCCTGACAATTGCGACTTCAATTCACACGATGAAAGGTATGGCCGGAGGTTGAGCCTTCGCGATATCCGGCGAGGTTGGGGCCAACATGAGCAGGGCTTTCGTAAAAGAACACGACGTCGACACCGTCGAGCACTTGCCTGATCGGCCGGTGTCCGAGCATCCAAACATCGTCACGGATCAGGGCGTGGCCCAGATCGATACCGCTCTTGCCGAAGCACGCGTGGTATACGCCGCTGCCAGGCTTCGTCCGAGCGGGCATCGATCGGCGCCGCGGGAGGCCCCAGTCGGGCCGGTAGTAAAAAGCAACCTCTACGAAAACCCACGCCAGGACAGCGGTGATGATCCGGAAACTGTGCACCTTGGCGTGACGCCTAAGTCCCGAAAAGTCCCGGTGTTGGCGATCCACGTTCTGCCGCCTGTCTAGCTGCCCGATGCCGTAACCTCGGTCACCACGGCTGCAACCGGGGGAAGAGGAGCAGGGTGAATTTGAACCGGCAAAGACGGCCTCGGCGCGGCCGCTTTCCGCAAGTCGATCTCCTTGCTGCGGCGATCGAATTACCGACTTTCCTCGCGACGCGTCGCAGATCATCGGTCGTGATGCCCAGCCGCCTGGTCCGGGCCCGGATCTGGGTGGGATCAGCCAGATCGATCTTGTTGCGGATGGGCTGAGGCTTGGCGCGGCGCATCGGGGGCATCTCCTAATGACGCGGTATAATGGCCGCCGCGCATGATTTGTTCCGCGATCCGACGTAGGTGGGGAACATGCGGCCGGCCAGCAGGTTATATCGACACACGCACCCCCCACGACCGCGAACAGGACGCAGCGGATGAAAGACTTTTCGAATGCCTCGTTCACTCCCGACCTGATTGCGGCGATGGACGAAGCGCTGGCGGGAGCGGTAGCCACGCTGCCGCATCCGGTGAGTTCGACGCGGGTGCAACACATTGCCGAGAGCATCCTTCGGAGTGCGAAGCAGGGTGAAAATAATCCCAGAACATTGCAGACGATGGCCCTGCTTGAAATGCAGCTTCGATCCGATGAGAAATGATCTGAGCGGAACGGAGCGCGTTAAGAACTGTTTTCCATTCACCACGTGAAGTGGTTCCACAAGCATTCGAGTAAGCAATGATTTCGCTCGCAAGCCTTATGGAAGAATCGCTGCAAATCGCCTGGGACTATCTCGAGCGGACCGGCGAGATTGAGGATAATTGG
>WNFO01005238.1_pt1 | contig 18523 bp, 18 predicted proteins | sample 5400251 | NCBI WGS metagenome assembly WNFO01 (sample SAMN13153354, study PRJNA577476) | soil metagenome | isolation source: 100 cm saprolite under Madrone tree | place: USA:California | collected 2016-06-14
TCGATCGCCTTCGAATTGAACAATCGTTCGCCGCGGGCAATGGCAGCCCTGGCAAGGGCGCCTCGAGCATCATCGTCATCCAGGTTCGACCACGATTGGAACACGTCGAACACCAACGGTGTAAACGCCGTGCCAAACGGATTCCCCCCGAGTGGATCATTGATCCCCACGAAGAATTTCTGACGGGCCAGGTGGACTGGACCGCCCATGGCGCCGTGCTTGTCGAGATTTCCGGCTTTGTTGTCGAACGCCTGAGCGGTTGAAAGCCCCATTTCAAACTCCACGATTTCCCGCTGTTGTTGCGCAGTCGGAGGGACGCGAGCCTGGGCGTGGCCCAGGGTGGCGTCCACCGACTGATGTCCCAGATCGAACAAAAGGTCGCTTGGATTTGTCGCGAACGTGATTTTTTCTGTAGACGGTGATGTCGATTCCCGGCCGTCCCACATGACCGCGCTGAGCGCGCGAAGATTCGTTGAGGGCAGCGGCCGCCGATACATCGACAAGGTGCCTTTTTCATTGCACCCGTATTGGATTGTTCACATCGGCGACTTCGAACTCTGCTGCAGCGGGAACGTCTATTGCGATGCGAATCAGACCCCGGCTGGTTAACAAGCTGTAGGCCTGTCTCCGTCCCGCCAATGTCGAGGTATCGATGTTGTGATCGCAATTCGATCCGTCATTCGTGCGGAATATCGGATCCTTCCCGGCCGTCAGATGGAATCTCAACTGCACTCTGTCGGCCGCAATGCTCCAGCCCTGGTCCGGCAGATGGCACGACACGCACGCCCGGCCATTCGTGCCGAGAGATTGAAAGAATGGGTTACTCAAATCAATGGACCCATTCGACGAGAATGTTTCCACCACGCCGCTCGAGTCAGGAAACGGGAAGAGATTCGGGATCTTCAGGTTTTCGCCGTGCTCCGCGAAAACGACAGCAGTTGCAATGGCGATTAATATCGCCGACAAGAAGCATATCGTTGCGACTCTCATGACAGTGTCCTTTCAGAAAAGAAGGTCGGTGTTTCGGCATCTGGGCGGCCGCCCCTATATAGGAAAGCGAGATTCAGAGGGAGAATTGGCGGAGAAAAGAAGCCGACGCGGGCTGAAGAAGGTGTGAATGAATTACAGGTCAAGCCGCATTCCCCTCCTCAGAGAGGAGGGGAATGCATTCCTAATGTAGTCGCGGGCTTTAGCCCGCGTTCAGGGACGGCTGGCCGCCTCGAGTTGGCGATGAACAAAGGAAACACGCGGAAGCTTATGATCCCAGTTTCGCCAGATTTCCAGGCGGAGGGCAGACATGGTTTGGGCGCGGTCTTTTTGCCCGTTACGGAGATGGAGACCGGCGAGCGCTTCGTAGGTGCGCGACAGGGCGGTGGCGTGGCGCAAGTCATTGTTGGGATCAGGATGCGACGCCATGAGCTTGTCGAGGAGTTCCTGGTAAACGTCGGCCGCGCGCTGGGGCTGGCCGGTCTCGGCGAGATGAGCCCCCAGGCGCGCACAACCGTCTCGGTCTCGTCGTCGCTGTCAAAGAAGCGTGGTAGTGGCCGAGTAAGCAACGAAGTACCGGGAGATGAGTCGATTCCGGACTTGCAAGTAGCCGCAAATCGGGGGATCGAACCAGTGGACGTGCTGGAGTTGAACCGCGCCCTCGACGCGCTCGCTCAGGAAGACGAACCATTGGCGCAACTCATCGAAATGCGGTATTTCGGAGGCATGACGGCGAAGGAACTGGCCGAATTCCTGGGCCGCTCCGTGCACACCGTGCGCCACGATCTGCGCCTCGCCCAGGCATGGCTGCACCGCGAACTCAGCCGCTAGACTAACAGGCTAAGGCAACTGCACTGTAGCGGCGGTCTATGACCGCCGGTACTTCCTGAAACCAACGAAATACCGGCGGTCATAGACCGCCGCTACAGTGCAGTTTGCCTTTTCGGAGCCTTTTCCGCAGCCTGCCGGAGCGAACTATTGCCCCACGAAATTGTGTGCGCCGCATCCTTTTTTCTGGCAGTATCTGTGAAGCTTGGAGGACAAATCATGCGCCGGATTTCACGTATTACGGCAGCCTTGATCCTGGTTATGTCGGGGCCGTTACTCGCCCAGGAATGGACGGATTTCACGAGCAAGACCGATTTCTTCCATGTCAACTTTCCGGGTGAACCCAAGGTGAAGGACATCACCTACCCGACGGAATATGGCATCACTCTGCCGGGACGCGTCTACAGCGTCGACAATGGCCCGAGCCGCTACTCCGTCACCGTGGTCGATTACGCCGATGCCCAAAAAATACATACGGCGCGAGCCGACGAGTGCAAGAAGAATGGGGGAGAGGGCGACGCCTGCCAGAACGACTGGCGTGGCGAGGTACAAGGATCGATCGTCTACGCGTCGTGGCAGTTCTTTCAGAGGCCCGGCGCTAAGGTTACCCACTACGCCTGGTATGTGTCGGACCTGATTGAAGGACATCGGCTCCAGCTCACGAATGCCGACGGATCCCATACCTTCGCCGCTGTCCACAGGCATGGCACCCGTCTTTACATCCTGGAGGCAACCGTGCCCCGGAATGCGCCGGCGCCGGGCCTGTTTCAGCAGTCGCTGCAATTCTTCGATGAATCCGGGAAGCAGGTCCGCTATCGGAGCTACTACACCACGGGATACAGTGACGAATGGAAATTTCCGGCTCCGCCACCGCCGCGCACGAGATGACTGTGCGGCGCCTGCATTGATAACGATGGTCGGACGAACTTTTTTTAACTAAGGAGAGTAACCATGCTAGTCAGATCTTTGGGGCTCGCGGCCATGTGTGCGGTTCTCTTGGTCCTGCCGGCTCTGGCACACCATTCCCACGGCAACTACGACGTAACGAAATGGACGACCATGGAAGGCAAGGTCACGGAAGTGCATCTGCTGGTGCCGCATTCCTGGCTCTACGTCGAAGTCACGGACGCTAAAGGGGAGCCCACAGTCTGGGCTATGGAAGCAACGGGCCCCGGCGGGCTCCAACGGGTCGGCGTCAAAAAGGAGGACCTCAAAGCGGGCGACTCCGTTAAAGTCCGGTGCCATCTGCTCAGAGACGGCTCGAACGGCTGTCTTCTCGGGTTTGTGACGCCCACGCACGGTGACCTTGCCCGAGGCCATGGAGTCGAAAGAGATTGGGACGGCGGCGGCGGCGCGGGCACACCTGTCCCTGCGGGCGCACCCACCCCCAGGTAAGGGAGAGGCATTTTTTCCGCTTAGCATCCTCGCCTCGTTGCTATTCTCAGGTGTTGCACCGGTTTCGGATTGCAGGACCGGTGCAGCCTGGAGTAGCGAATCTTGAATCCTGAGATTGAAAACTCCCGTTATCGTGTCGCTGCCCTATGTCTGGTCCTCGTCTTCTGTCTGCAGGCATTGCTCTCCCTGCCCAAGCTTTCAGCAACCCCCGATGAACTGCCTCATCTATCATCCGGTTACAGTTACTGGCTGACACGGGATTTCAGAATCAACCCGGAACATCCGCCCCTCGCAAAACTGATCGCCGCGATACCTCTTCTGATGATTCGGCCAAAACTGGATACGACGAGCGAATACTGGTCGGAAGCCATCGAATATCCCTTTGGTTTCGATTTTCTGTACCGCAACAACGCGGATCAGCTTTTGTTCTGGGGACGGGTCCCGATGATCGCACTTGCCGCGCTGGGCGCCATCGTTACGTTTCTCTGGGCGCGCGACCTTTTTGGTCCCCGCGCGGGCGTGCTGGCCCTGGGACTGTACGCCTTCTCGCCGAATCTTCTGGCCCACGGAACTCTGGTCACCACCGACGTTCCTCTCGCTGTTTTCAGTACTCTGACGTTGTACCTGTTCTCGAAACAGGGCGAACAACCGACCTGGCGCAACAGTTTGTGCGCCGGTCTCGCTCTCGGGGCCGCCATGGCGAGCAAATTCTCAGGAGGATTGTTGCCGCTTCTCATAGCGGCCCTGTCGGCCCTGCGTGCATGGCAATCCACCGACAGGAAAGCGCAAGCGCTGAGAGAAATTCGAAATCTCTTCGTAATGGCCCTCGCATCGCTGTTTGTGATTGAAGCTTCCTATCTCTTTTCGGCTTCTCCGCTGCTCTATTTCAAGAATGCGCGCCTTGTGAATGCCAATCACATCGCCAACTATCGTTATTACCTGTTTGGCGAATTCAAGGAAGGTGGCTGGTGGTACTACTTTCTGGCGGCCTTCGCCTTCAAGGCAACACTGGCCACGCTGGTGCTGATGATGCTGGCCGCGGCACGAATGATTACGAGACCGATCCGTGACTTTGGCGAAATTGTTTTGCTGCTTGGCATCGGATTCTACGTTCTTGTAACGTCCGTAGGGGCGGGCGACCTGGGCGTCCGCTATCTCTTGCCGATCTTTCCGCTCGTTTTTGTGTGGCTCAGTCGGATCGTGCCGGACTATTGGTCGAATCGTTTGGGACGCGCTGTTTTATTCGTGCTCCTTGCCTGGCAGGCGTGGGCTGGAGTGTCCGCATTCCCGAACTACATTCCTTACTTCAATGAAATGGCCGGCGGCGCGCCGGGAGGGATAGAAATTCTCGACGACTCCAATGTCGATTGGGGACAGGGACTGAAACAAGCTTCAGAATACGTGCGAAACAGAGGCATCAAGGACGTTGCGCTATATTCATTCTCGCCGTTCGATAATCCTCGTTACTACGGCCTGCCTCAAAACCAGTCATGGAGACCGCTCCTCTACAAGCCGCCGCTCCCCGGCGTGCACATTATCAGCGCCCACCATCTCACCCGCCTGAGAGCGCTCGATCCGGCATGGCGAAAGTACAAGCCCGTTGACCGGATCGGCGAGTCGCTCTGGGTTTATCGGTTTGACAAATGAGCGACGGTCGCCGGAAAGAGATTTTGAAATTGGACGAATCCTGCATCTCAGATCCGAAATCCGAAATCTCAGATTGGACTACTGGACTGTAACAGTGAAATCGGTAGTGATCGGATTCGAGCAACTGATTCCCCTCCTCAAAGAGGAGGAGTGGCTGCGCCACAAAGAAAAAGGACCCCTTCCGAAATGGCGCAGACGGGGTGGTCAGGACCAATGAATGTTTCACGAATGCTTTGTTAAAGGTTGGGCGAAACTGACCATCCCGTCCGCGCCATCAGCGGTCGCTTCGCAGCATTTTAATAATGGCGGGTCCACCCCTCCTTTTCAAGGAAGGGAATCCGCAGTGGCGATACTGCCACTACCGATTTCACTGTTACAGTCCACCAGGCATACAAAGAGTTCCGTCGCATTGACACGCTCTCCGAATAGTCTGTAAAGTCTAGGGTTTGGCACGCATCGAGATTCCGTGTGAGGGGACATGAAGATACACGAGTACCAGGCGAAGCAGATTCTTGCTCGTTATGGCGTGAGAATTCCGCGCGGCGAGGTCGCATACACGAAGGAGGAAGCCCGGGAGGCAGCCCAGAAGATAGGCGGCACCGTCGTGGTCAAAGCGCAGATCCATGCAGGCGGAAGAGGTAAAGGCGGCGGCGTCAAATTAGCGAGGACTGTGGACGAAGCCGAGCAGATCGCCGGCCGGATGATCGGAATGAACCTGGTGACCGCGCAAACGGGACCCGAAGGGCGTCAGGTCCAGAAGGTCCTGATTGAAGAAGGCCTCGATATCCGCAAGGAACTTTATCTCGGGATTGTGATCGATCGTCAGACCGGTAAGCCCGTCTTCATGGCTTCGGCTTCCGGCGGCATGGATATCGAAGAGGTCGCTGCCAAAAATCCGGAGGCCATCCTGAGGGAATACGTTGAACCAGGGCTTGGTCTTCAGGGGTTCCAGGCGCGCCGTCTCGCTTTCGGCCTCGGGCTGGCGCCGGAGTTGATTAATGATGCCGTGCAGTTCATGATTGCGCTCTACCGGGCGTTCGAAGACACCGACGCCTCGCTTGCGGAAATCAATCCATTCCTCGTCACCGGCGACAATAAAGTCTATGCGCTCGACGCGAAAATGAATTTCGACGACAACGCGCTCTACCGTCACAAGGACATCAAAGAACTTCGCGACCTCAACGAGGAAGATCCGCTCGAAATCGAAGCCAGCAAGTTCGGTCTCAACTACATCAAGCTCGACGGCAACGTGGCGTGCATGGTGAACGGCGCAGGCCTTGCGATGGGCACGATGGACATCATCAAGCTCGCCGGCGGCAGCCCCGCAAACTTTCTCGACGTCGGCGGCGGCGCGTCCGCCGAGCAGGTGAAAAACGCGTTCCGAATCCTGCTCTCGGACAGGAATGTGAAGGCCGTCCTCATTAACATTTTTGGAGGAATCATGCGGTGCGACGTCGTGGCGTCGGGCGTCGTGGAAGCGGCAAAAGCCACCGGGGTCAAGGTTCCGGTAGTTGTCCGGCTGGAAGGCACGAACGTCGAGCAAGGTCAGGAGATCCTGCGTAACTCCGGACTCAACTTCATCGTTGCAGACGGAATGAAGGACGCGGCCGAAAAAGTCGTCGCGGCGGCGAAGGGATCAAAATGAGTGTACTCATCGATAAAAACACGCGACTGATCGTTCAAGGCATCACGGGCCGTGAAGGCGGGTTCCATGCGCTGCAGGCGGTGAAATACGGCACGAACGTCGTCGGCGGCGTCACGCCCGGCAAGGGCGGGATCAAACATGAAGGCTTCGACGTCTTCAATACCGTCGAAGAAGCCCGGCGAAAGACGGGTGCGAACGCGTCCCTTGTTTTTGTTCCGCCTCCGTATGCGGCGGACGCGATCATGGAAGCCGGTGCGGCCGGCATCGAGCTTGTCGTCTGTATCACCGAGGGCATTCCAACATTCGACATGATCCGCGCCACTGCTTTCCTGAAAGGGCGGAAAACCCGACTCGTCGGTCCGAACTGTCCCGGCGTGATCTCGCCGGGGAAATGCAAGATCGGAATCATGCCGGGACATATCCACCTCGAAGGCCATGTCGGCGTGGTTTCGCGCAGCGGAACATTGACGTACGAAGCGGTGGGACAACTCACGCGCCGGAAGATCGGGCAGTCCACATGCATTGGAATCGGCGGCGACCCGATCATCGGCACAAACTTCATCGATTCCATCAAGCTGTTCAATGAAGATCCGGACACGCATGGAATCATCATGATCGGTGAGATCGGCGGCACGGCCGAAGAAGAAGCGTCGGCCTACATCAAGGCCAACGTGAAGAAACCGGTTGTCGGCTTCATCTGCGGCCAGACCGCGCCTCCGGGACGCCGCATGGGCCACGCCGGGGCGATTGTCGCCGGCGGAAAGGGAACGGCGAGCGAAAAAATGGCCGCCATGCAGGCTGCGGGAATTCGAGTCGTGAAGAGCCCGGCCGAGATCGGTGACGCGATGCAGGCGAGCCTTAAATAATCGTTATGGAAAAGACATTCACAATTCTTAAACCAGATACTGTCAAAGCCGGCAACATGGGTGCGATCATCAGCCAACTTGAAAAGGAAGGCTTTCGAATCCGGGCGATGAAGATGGTCCATCTTACGGAGGCGCAGGCTCAGGGCTTTTACTACGTCCATAAGGAACGTCCCTTCTTCGGCAGCCTTGTGAAATTCATGAGCGAAGGGCCGATCGTCCCAATGGTTCTCGAAGCCGACAACGCCATCGAGAAGCTGAGGAAAGTGATGGGCGCCACTGATTCGAAAAAAGCCGAAGCCGGCACCATTCGCAAGCAATTCGGCACAGACATCGAGCGGAACGCCATCCATGGGTCCGACGGCCCCGAGACCGCGGCATTCGAGATCGCATACTTTTTCAGTCAGTTGGAGATTGTTTAGAAAAATGGGGTCATAGCCCTATTTACCTATTTTTCGCGGCTAAAATATCTGTATGGAGCAATTCGGCAAGTTGTTCATTATTTTAGGCGTGGTCATTCTGCTCCTCGGATTGCTGCTCATGTTTGGGTCGAGGCTGCCGTTTCGCGTCGGGCGCCTTCCACTCGACTTCCACTACCAGCGGGGCAATTTCAACCTCTACTTCCCCCTCGGCACTTCGATTCTCATCAGCATTGTTCTCACCTTGATATTCAGTCTCTTGAATCGGAGATAGACTATTATTTGAAGCTTTAAATGGGAGGAAGTCATGAGCGGGAGAATTCAGGAAATACTCGGGAGTGAGGCCCAGAGTCTGTTGTCGCATCAATGCAAGACGATTCCAAAAGAGCAACTCCACTTGCCTGGGCCGGATTTCATCGATCGGGTCCACATGGGGTCCGACCGTCCGGCCAGGGTACTGGTCAGCCTGCAACAGCTCTTTGGCTCCGGCCGTCTGGCGAAAACAGGATATGTATCGATACTTCCCGTAGACCAGGGAATCGAGCATTCCGCCGGCGCATCGTTTGCTCCGAACCCGATGTATTTCGATCCTGAGAACATCGTCAGGCTGGCGGTCGAAGGAGGGTGCAACGCAGTGGCATCCACCCTGGGTGTGCTGGGCTCGGTTGCACGAAAGTACGCGCATAAAATTCCGTTCCTGTTGAAGTTCAACCACAACGAGTTCCTCTCCTACCCAAACAGCTACGATCAGATCCGCTTCGCCAACATCAGGCAGGCCTTCGAGATGGGCGCCACCGGCGTCGGCGCCACGATCTACTTCGGATCCGAAGAATCCAAGCGCCAGTTGCAGGAAACTACCGAGATGTTCCATCAGGCGCACGAGTTAGGAATGTATACGGTGCTGTGGTGTTACCTCCGCAACTCCGCGTTCAAGACGAAGGAAGCCGACTATCACGTTTCGGCCGACCTGACCGGCCAAGCCAATCATCTGGGTGTCACGATCGAAGCCGACATCATAAAGCAGAAGTTGCCGGAGAATAACGGCGGGTACAACGCGTTGAATTTTGGCAAGACACATAAGAAGGTCTACTCCGACCTGACTACGGATCACCCCATCGATCTCACCCGCTACCAGGTTGCAAATTGCTTCATGGGCCGCGCAGGGCTGATCAATTCCGGTGGCGCTTCGTCTGGTGAGAGCGACATGAAGGAAGCGGTCAAAACCGCCGTCATCAACAAGCGCGCCGGCGGCACGGGATTGATCTCGGGAAGGAAAGCGTTCCAGCGTCCGATGCAGGAAGGCATCGCATTGCTCAATGCGATCCAGGATGTCTACCTGACAAAAGAGGTCACGATCGCTTAACGCGGGCTGAAGCCCGCGACTACATTTGGGAACACACTTCGTCCTGCAATGTAGTCGCGGGCTTTAGCCCGCGTTCAGACTGATCAACCACACCCGATCCTGATCGTCAACCGCCCAGGTGATACTGGCCCGGGCTCGCTCCGCCAGATCAGCCACGCTTTTGAGCTGCTCCGCGGTCATCGGCGTCCGCTCACCTTCCCGCTCGACAGTTCTCGTCGTCCCATCGACGTATCGAATCATTTTCCTCTGCCTGGGTTCGAGCCTTTTGCGAGTGCATTTACCGGTGGCCGTGTTCCACAGATACGTGTCGGGATCCAGCAGCATCATTCCCTCGTTTGCTCTGATCCGCAGGTTCTTCCTGTGCCACTCCGCTTTCCCACACCACATGGCAGGGACCATTCGTTGAACCAGAATCGATGACTCCGGCGATTCGGTGCCCAGGCGGCGCATCGTGTGAATCAGTTGATCCGGTCCGATCACATTCAAGACAGCATGTGACGGGCCTCGAATCGCGAGAAAGTGCGTTTTCTCGAGAACGATCAGCTCTTCGTAGGTCTCTCGAGTCTTTTCTTCGGAAGTGCCGGGAAGCACGACGAATCCATTCGGCACTGGAAGACCCGCGCGCATGGCGCAGGCCAGGGTTTTCCACAGTGTTCCGTCGGCCTCCGCAAGCCACTTGAGCGGTTGATCCATCGTGAGTTTTCAGCGTCGGGCCCACCGGCCAGCCCTTTTCTGTACACCGCCTGCGGCGGCCTCCTTGATAGGGCAATGGCCGGTCCCCCCACGCCTAGACTATACTGCCGGAATGAAAAACACCGAATTTCAGCGGAAAATCTACTCGGTCTCGGAGCTCAGTTTCGAGATCCGCGAGATGCTGGAAAGGCGTTTTGTCGACGTGTGGGTGGAGGGCGAGCTCTCGAACTTCAAAGCCTCCACGGCCGGACATCTTTACTTCACTCTGAAAGACGATCGCGCACAGCTATCCGCCGTATGCTTCCGGAATACTGCACGGCTGCTTCGATTTCGTCCTGAGAACGGCAAACTCTTTCGCGCCCGCGGGCGCGTGAGCACTTACGAAAGCCGCGGCGAATATCAGCTTGTCGTGGAGGTTCTGGAACCGGCTGGTCTCGGGGCGCTTCAACTCGCCTTCCAGCAACTCAAGGAGAAGCTGGAAAAAGAAGGACTGTTCAAGCCGGAACGCAAGCGGCCGATCCCGATGTTCCCGCGCAAAATCGGAATCGTGACTTCACCCAAAAGCGCCGCGCTGCGCGATATTCTCACGGTCCTGAAGCGGCGGCATAATGCGATCAATGTCCTGATTTTTCCCGCCGAGGTGCAGGGAGACGGTGCATCGCTGCAGGTGATGGAAGGCATCGATTACCTGAGCCGCTCGACCGACGTCGACGTCATCATCGTGACGCGCGGCGGCGGCTCGATGGAGGATCTCTGGCCGTTCAACGAAGAGAGGGTCGCGCGCGCCATCGTACGTTCGCGAAAGCCGGTTATTTCCGCCGTTGGTCACGAAGTGGATTTCACGATCTGCGACTTTGTGTCGGACTTGAGAGCCGCCACCCCCAGCGCCGCCGCGGAGATTGTTATCAAGTCCAAGGCCGAGATCTCCGAGCGTGTGAAGCAACTGGAAGGGCGGCTTGATGCAATCATCAAATTTCGACTCAGCGGGCTCAGGAATTTTCTGGCGTCGAAGATTGGAACCCGTGGCTTCGTCGTTGCCGAAAGCCGCATCCGCCGAATGGCGCAACGCGTGGACGATCTGGCATTCCGCCTGGAACAACTGGGCCGAACCGGAAGCTTTATCCGCACGCGTGCGCATCGCGTGGAGATTTGCGAACAGCGGCTTTCCCACTTGATCCATCAGCGGCTCAAGAAGTGTCAACAGGCGTTCGCAGGCGTCGCGCACACGCTCGAAGCCTTAAGTCCGCTTGCGGTTCTCGAACGCGGCTATGCGATCTGTCTCACGCCCGAGGGACAGGTGATCCGCTCTTCGGATGCAGTCGAGCCTGACGCGACAGTCAAGGTGAGGCTGCACGAAGGCAGTCTGATGGCGAAAGTAATCTCGAAGGAAAAAGGCTAGGAACCACAAAGACACAAAGGGCACAAAGAAAGGCCGCAAATAATGTCATTGATGCGGCCTTTGAAGAATGTCAGCACGAGCGTGACGGTGAACATCAGGCCGGACGTCCTTCCGATAGTTAATACAGCAACCAGACATAGAGCCTGGAGCAGGAAAGCCACAGCCATCGCGGACTCGCGGCCGGTGCGATCCGAAAGCCAGCCCCAGAAGATGCGGCTCGCGCCGTTGGCAACGGGACCCAGAGCGGTGGCGGCTGTCAGCGCGGCGACGCTCAATCCCCATGTTTGAGCCATCGGTCCGGCGTTTGCAGTCACTAACAACCCTCCGGTGGCCATGGCGACGAACATTACATACATCACGTAAAAGTGCGGAGTCCTGAGCATCTCAGAGGTTGTGAACTGCTCCGTATTTCTTCGAACGCGCGTCTTCTGGCTCGTGCTCACCGGATTCGCCTTGGCGAACTCCGGGCCGGGATGCCGCAGGAACTGGGCGACAACAGCGATCACCAATCCCTGGAAGAGGCCGGTCGCGAGAAAAGCGCTTCTGTAGCCGTGAGTGCCGATCATGTAAGAGATGAACGGAACGAAAAGCGCAGTGCCGCCACCGAAGCCGGCAGCAATCACCCCCGAAGCCAGACCGCGCCGGTTGGGGAACCATTTGAGCGCGGAGCCGATCGAGCCGCTATACACAAATGCCGCGCCGATTCCAGCCAGTCCGTAGAACAAATAGAGCTGCGGAAGTGAGGTCGCGTAGGCAAGCGCGGCCCATCCCATGCACAGGATGCCGGCCACCGTTATGAAGAACCGGGGCCCCATGCGATCGATGAACCATCCATCCAGCGGCTGGACCCAGGTCTGGAGAAGAATGAACAGCGAGAAGGCCCACTGGATGTCGGAGAGTTTCCATCCCGTGGCTTTTTGCATGGGCAGGACGAACAGCGTCCAGGAGTATTGAAGGTTCGCGATCATCACCATCGCGATCACAGATGCGACGAGCTGAAACCATGGGTTGTTCATGGGCTCCATTTCATATAACTTTCGCCCGGGACCGTCAAAGGAAATTCTTTCAAGGAAAGTCTGGACATGGAGTCCAGCCCTCAATATAATCCCTCAAAAATTGGTCAGACCAATTCTTGTTTGGAGGTAGCGTGGCGAAAGCCGGCCGGACTCCAGTTTACGAAGAAGTTATGGTTCGCCTTGCGGCACTGGTGAATCAGGGTCGCTTGAAACCTGGCGACCGCCTGCCCTCGGAGCGCGCCCTTGCCGGACGCATGCGGGTAAGCCGCGCGACGCTTCGAGAAGCTCTTCGTGTGATGCAGTTGCAAGGCCTCATTGTAAGCAGGCGCGGTTCGGGCAACTTCATAGCCGGCGGCAAAGCGGAGGATCTGGCGCAGGCTTTGCATAACCTGGCCCTTCAGGACATCTTCGAGCTTCGATTGCTGATCGAACCCGCGATTGCGGCTTTGGCGGCGGAACGCGCGAACCGCCAGGATGTCTCTCGCCTGGAATCGATCCTTCAACAGCAGGAACAAGACATGAAGGCGAAACGGAACGCCGGACCCACGGACGCGGCTTTCCATTCCACACTCGCCGAAGCCACACACAATCGAGCGCTCCTGCAGGTAGGAGCAACCTTGATGAAAGTCATTTCCCCGAGCCGCAACGAAGACCTGCAGACGCACGAGCGCGCGCGTCTCTCGCTCGGTTCACATCGCCGTATCCTGGAGGCGATCCGCGGAGGTAATCCCGTCGAAGCACGCCATGCCATGGAGGAGCATATTCGCTCGATAGACCCAAAGTTATTCGGACTGCACGGCGTGGGCCGTTTTACTCCTGTGCCTGGTATTCCGCAAATTCGGACTGTAGGAGGTATCCATTGATCAAACGCGTTGAAATCAACTATCGCGGTATTTTTCAGAAGAATCTCGGCAAGAAGATCGGCAGCGATATCGTGATCATCGCCAGCCGGATGGGGCGTATCGGGTTTTCAAACGGGCGTTACAGCGATTCACCCGAGCGCAATGGCATCCCGTGCAAATACTTTGCTTTCGTTTCACACGATCTTTCCGAAGAAGAACTCGAGGCGGAATGCGGCGCAAAGCTGGACATTGATCAGGCCGATATTTCCGTCGTGCTCGACGACACGATGGTCAAAGGCGTCGAGCCCTGGGGCTGGCATGGAGTCCGGGCGATCAACGAAAAGGTTCAGCCTGGCGGAACGCTTCTGTTATCGACGAAGAAGACTGCGGATGAGCTTCTTCAATTCATCGGCAGAAAGCCATACCAATGGAACATCGCGACCTACGAAGGCGATCCGAGTTTCGGAGGCTTGTGGGTCTTCAGGGACGATCTGACTCACGAAAGAACCCTTGGAGCCGTGGCTGGAATCGATCCGGACATCATCGGCATCGAAGCGGTCGAGGACTATCTGAACTACAAGAATCCGAAAGAACCATTCCGCGCCGAAGCTGCACGGAAAGCCTACGACGAAGTGCGGGCGACGAAGAGGACCGTGAATCCAGGCGAGGGCATCGAGTGGACGCACGAAATCCCGGTTCTCCCCAAGTGGTTCGAATTCATGGAAGGCGCCGCTGTCCCTGCGGTCAAGCGGCATTTCGAAATGGGACCAAAGGGTCAGTCGCGCAACGAAACGTTCAAGCGCGGCACAACCAAGACCCAGCGGCCCGTTGTGCGCTTCGATATTTGCACCAAGTGCACGCTCTGCTGGCTCGAGTGTCCCGATGAGTGTTTCGATCCGACAACCGATGGACTGTACGACATTGCGTTCGAATACTGCACAGGCTGCGGAAAGTGCGCGCAGATCTGCCCGGTGCAGGAGTGCATCGTGATGGTTGACGAGTTGCAATTTGCCGATAACAGCAGCCCCTGGGAAGCCTACACGCAGAATCGCGAGAACTATGTCGAGTGGGCGGAGAAGGCGAAGAGCAAGGGGCGCTACATTCATCCATTCGTGACAGGAACAGGTTTGGAATCCGTTCAGGGTGAGGTAGTGCCGTTGGGCGGAAAACGCGCAGCTCAGACGGGAAAGGAGGGTTAAATAAGATGATTGCCGAAGAACCCAAAACAACGAGTGTCTACGAGCGTGAAGATTTGTTGACCGGCTGCCAGGCGGTCTCCCAGGGAGTGCGATTGGCGGATGTCGACGTCATCGCCGCATATCCGATTCGGCCCTACACGGAAGTCATGGACGCCTTGTCCAAAATCATTGCGGATGGAGAACTGGACGCCGAATACATCATCGCCGACAGCGAACATTCACAGTTCGAAATCGTCAAACATGCCGCCTCTGTCAACGCTCGCGCATTCGCGGGCAGCAGCGGTACCGGCTGGTGCTATGGCTTCGAGGCATTGGTCGTCACTGCCACGGACCGGATGCCTGTGCTTTTTCTGGTCGGCAACCGCGCGCTCGACGATCCAGGCGCGTTTGGAGTCGAGCACAACGATGCCATGGCCGTGCGCGATATGGGATGGTTGCTCGCCTGGGTGACCACGCCTCAGGAAGCGCTCGAGCATGTGCTGATCGGTTATCGCATTGCTGAAGACAAGCGCGTCCGAATGCCAATGGCGCTCGCCATGGACGGAGCGTTCCTGACGCACTCCCAGCATATGGTCAAGATTCCGACTGCTGAAGCCGTGCGGCAGTTCTTACCTCCGTATGATCTGGGTGACGGCCGATTGCATCCCGACAATCCAATCTCCATTGCGCCGCAGGTCAATGAAGACTGGGTCATGGAATTGCGCCGCCAGAACTGGGACGCCGCAAAGCGCGCGCGGGGGGTCATCAAAGAAGCATACAATGAGTTCAACGCCATTTTTGGCGAACGCTACACCAGCCCGTACTTTACCGAGTTCATGACCGAGGATGCGGACACGATCCTGATTGGACTGGGCACCGTGTGCGCGCCCGGCCGCACCGCATGCCGGCGTCTGCGAGAAAAAGGCGAGAAGGTCGGATTTGTGAGTCTCCGCTGGTTCCGGCCGTTCCCAACTCTCGAACTTCGCGAGTCACTGAAACGCTTCAAGGCGGTGGGTGTGATCGATCGCGATTTCGCTCACGGTTCGCCGGACGATGGCGGGATACTGATGCACGAAGTCCGCTCCGCACTATACCCGCTCAAGGACCGGCCTGCGATAACCAACATCATCACCGGTCTCGGCGGACGCGACGTATCCATTGAGGACTGCATCCGGATGTACCAGATCGCCCAGAGATCCAAGACCGAAGACAAGCTGGACGACTTCGTCACTTGGGTTGGGGTGCGGGAGTAAAGGCGTGGGGGGACCGGCCGGTTGTAAAGAGGCCGCGAAGCGGTGTACCGAAGCGAACCGGACGGTGGGCCCGACGCTAAATAAAGGAGCAAAACATGGCCACTGAAACGATTGTCTACGACAAGATCAAAGGCGTTCACAAAATCCCGCTGGAAGAATTCTATACATCGGGTCATCGCACCTGTCAGGGATGCGAATCGGCGACAACGATGCGCGGCTTCATCAAGGCAGCGGGTCCTCGAACGGTCGTTACCGGTTCGACCGGTTGCATGTACGTCGCCAATACCAGCTACATGACCACGCCGTGGATTGTGCCCTGGATGCACACGCAACTCGGCGCAGGAGGGTCCTCTGCGGTAGGGATGGCTGCCGGCCTGCGCGCTCTCAAGCGCAAAGGCAAGATCAAGGATGAGCCGATCAATGCCATTGCGTTTTGCGGCGACCTCGGTGGCGGTGATATGGGGATCGGTGCCATCTCCAGTGCACTGCAAACCGACTACGACCTGCTCATCATCATGTACGACAACGAGTCGGCCGCAAATACCGACATCCAGGCAACCGGCCTGTCCACTTACGGCGCTCAAACCACGTTCACGCCTCCCGGCAGCAAGCATCGCATCATGCAGCGCCGCTGGAAGAAAAACGTCGCCGCTATGCTTGCGGTCGGCCATCCGACGTGCAAATACATCGCGACCGCGTGCGCGACTTTCCCACACATGGATTACATGAACAAAGTGCGGAAAGCGATTGCAGTTGGAGGACCCACGTTCCTACACACGTACGATCCCTGCCCCAAAGGCTGGGATTTCCATCCGCGCTATTCGCATGAGATCGGTGAGATGGGTATCCGGTCCGGACTTTATCCACTCTACGAGATCATCGAAGGCAGAGTTGTTTATACCTACGACTGCCGCGAGAAGGGACGCACTCCCGTGAAAGATTTCCTGGTGGCTCAGGGCCGCTTTGCACATCTCATCCAGGAGGACTTCGACTACATTCAGAAGAGAGTGGATGAAATGTGGGAAGAGTGGGCTATCCCCGGTGTCGCCCCGATCAAAGGATTCCTTCAGGCGTAGTTAAGCCGCGGATTACACGGATTGCACGGATTCAATCCGTGCAATCCGTGTAATCCGCGGCAAAGAAACCCCCGCCATGACGTTGCTCGAGTTGTTGAACAAAGCTCCGGCGACCGATACTGCAATCGTCCTGCCGGAGAGAGGTATTCGCATAACATACGACTCGCTGCGGAGCCAGGTCGCTGCCGCCGCGGATACTTTTGCAAGTGCCGGGATCATGCCGGGAAGCCGGGTCGCGATGGCGCTTCCCAACGGTCTTGAAACCATCGTTTGCTTCCTTGCCGCATCCATCGCGGGGACGGCAGCCCCGTTGAATCTTGCCTACCGCCACGACGAATTTGCCTTCTACCTGGAAGATACCGACGCGAAGTTGTTCGTCCTGCCAACCGAGGGCGCTGATGAAGCCCGTCGCGCGGCGGCGGAAAGATACATCCCGATTCTTGCCGCGGACCTGGGCCCGGCGGACAGTGTGCGATTCTCGCCTGCAGCGGGAGGACGAACGGCTGCGCCACCGGGCCCCGACGACGTCGCACTGATTCTTCACACGAGCGGAACCACCGGCAGGCCGAAACGCGTGCCGCTGAGACATCGAAACCTTGCAGTGTCGGCCGAGAACATCGCAAACACTTACAAACTTTCTTCGAATGACGTCGCCCTTGCCGTGATGCCCCTGTTCCACGTCCACGGACTGCTGGCTTCCACGCTGGCCACACTGCTCACGGGCGGCACGATCGTCGTTCCGGAGAAGTTCAATCCGCTGTCGTTCTGGCGAACCGTTCGCGATTACCGGCCGACATGGTATTCGGCCGTTCCAACGATGCATCGTCTTCTCATTGCGCGCGCCGGTGACCACCGGCCCGAGGGCGCGGAGCACCTTCGCTTTATTCGTTCGGCCAGCGCACCGCTTTCGCTCCACACGATGGAGAGACTCGAGCATGTCTTTGGCGCGCCCGTGCTTGAAGCGTACGGAATGACTGAGGCGTCGCATCAGATTGCCTCGAATCCGCTGCCGCCGGCGGCCCGGAGGGCGGAGTCGGTAGGTCTGGGAACGGGAGTGCGGATCAACATCATGGACACGCACGGACATCATAAGCATCTCGGGCCCGGTCATGCGGGAGAGGTTGTGATTCAGGGTCCGAGTGTCATTGATGCATATGAAAACAATCCGGAGGCCAACGCTTCTTCGTTTGTTGACGGATGGTTTCGGACAGGCGACCAGGGCATTATCGACTCGGACGGCTATCTGCGATTGCTCGCCCGGCTCAAGGAACTGATCAACCGCGGCGGTGAGAAGATCGCGCCGCGAGAAATCGGCGCCGTGCTGCTCCAACATCCTGCGGTTGCGGAAGCAGTCTGCTTTGGCGTGCCGCACCCGACCTGGGGAGAAGAAGTCGAAGCGGCGGTCGTCCTGCGCACACCGGTTCCGATGCCGGAACTGCTGTCCTTTTGTAAGGACCACCTGGCCGATTTCAAGTGTCCGAAGAAGATTCACGTCGTCGATGCGATACCCCGGACAGCGACAGGAAAAATCCAGCGGCGAGCCCTCGTCGAGGCATTCGGCCACCATCACTAAGGAAATCTGTAGCGGCGGTCTATGACCGCCGAAAAACCGGCGCTCACAGAGCGCCGCTACAATTGGAGATACACGTGCGGTTCTTGATTGCAGGAGCAGGAGCGATAGGCGCTTACATCGGCGCGTGCATGGCGCGCCGCGGCCAGGATGTTGTGTTGTTCGCGCGTGGGCCTCATTTCCGCGCGATGAAGGAGCAGGGCGTACGAGTCATCGGCGCCGAAGAGGAGTTCGCCGTTCGGCCCGAGGTGGTGGACGATCTCGAGAAAGCCGGGCCGGCGGATGTTGTGTTCCTCGGCGTCAAAGCACACAGCCTGACAGAACTGGCGCCGCGGCTGCGGCCGGTGAT
>WNFO01008393.1_pt1 | contig 18516 bp, 19 predicted proteins | sample 5400251 | NCBI WGS metagenome assembly WNFO01 (sample SAMN13153354, study PRJNA577476) | soil metagenome | isolation source: 100 cm saprolite under Madrone tree | place: USA:California | collected 2016-06-14
CGGACATTTCCAGCATTCAGTTCGCCGCCGCCGTCGGTGTGAGCAACTGCCCTGGGGCGCCCAGGCTCGAGTTCCAGCTCGGCCGTCCCATTGCCGTCCGCGAGGCAGATAAGTCGACGGTCCCTGAACCATTCCGTAGGCTTGTTTAGTCTGTTGGGTTGCAGGGTGGCTGACAGGACACCCTTATAACTCGTAGATGACGTCGAAACCATACTGGATCGCTTCATGGATGCCGGCTTTGGACCAGAAGCGCTTGTTGCATTGCTCGCGTCGTAAGCGATTGAACACTCCCATTGCCTAGATATACGAGATACTCATACCCCCTACCTAGGCATTCGATCGCTGCCGCCGATCAAGTCGACCCCACCGCCCGCGGATCACCGTTAGACTCTACGCCGGGCCACTTCGACAGCCAATTTCATGTCGAGACGCTACTGAGGGGGGGAACAACTTATCCTGGGTATGTATACTACGGGCGCATGTATGACCTGCTTCTCACACTGGACTTTGTAGCACTGGGCAGCACAAGGGCGAAGTACCTGCATCTAGCGCTCTCAAGGGTGAAATGCGCCTCCAATCTGACCACAAGATTGCCAGAGGTGCGCCTGTTGTATTCTAATCATAGTCTATTGAAAGTATTCACCACCGCATTCGGTAGACCCACGTACCGCTTGCTATTGGCAAAGGAACATCGAGGATGAAGACTATATGGTGTCCTCCTTCAAGACACAAATGGCGAAGCTCGCGGTCCTCGGTCAGGATACCACAAAACTGACCGATTGTTCTGAGGTCATCCCTGTGCCCAAGCCCCGCAAACACAAAGTTCATTTACCAGCTGGTACTTCGCTATACGATGTTGAAGCATCTGTACGTGCTCAAGTCCAATTTCGTGAGATGGCAAACTCCTGACGAGTAAAATGTGCACAGTGCTACGACAGACCGTTCCCGACGCTCACCACAGACCATGGCCCTCCCAAGAAGGTTAAACCGGTGTAAGCAAGGATTATTTACTTGAAAGTTGATCGAGGTCTAATGATTTTGTTCACCAGAAAATCCTAGGTGTACCTTCTGGGATTTATTATTTGAGTGTTTCGAGTGTCGTCGTATTGAGTTCATGTGTAGACAGTCCGGTAATGCCATGTTTTGTTTTCTTTGCGCACGGCACCTGCGGTCTAGTTGCCGCAAGTCTGGCTCACAAACTTCCCGTCTCGCTAGAGCCAGTGCCTCCACAACGACGACGACCAGCAGTTCTAACCCATACGCATACCCTCCCCACTCGAATCCTACGCCACACCAAATTTTCCATCTCCCGTTAAACACATCTCAGAAAGAAGTAAAGTCGCGCTGTCTGCATCGCCACGCCATCGACACCCCTTTGATGTGGACACTCATTCATTGCTTCTGACACTTGTAGATTATGAACTCGTAAAAATCTACCATCCTGACTCGCCTATTGCGCGCGCGCATCCTCCGGAAGTCTCAGAGGCACGATTTCACGCTATCACTACGTCGTACGATGTGCTGCGCGGACGCCGTGCCACGCTTGACCCTAATTCACCCGATGGAACGCCTCATCCTCGGGTCGACCTGCATGCTCTCTGGAGAGCGAAGCAGCGCCACCGCCATGATCCGATGGAACCCGTGGATGACCGGTGGAAAGATAGAATTATCCTCGGTTCTTTATTCTTGGTGCGTAACTTTTAGTCGCATAATTTGGAGAGTATTGAAAAATTTGAATGGATGAACAGGCCCTCGTGGCTTTTGTTTATCAAACATCGGCGTCGCGTCTGAACACGGTAGAGGAAGTGCTGCAAAGATCTTCTAAACGATCAAGAGCCGAGGGAACTGCTCATCAGCAGGCTTCTGGACCGAGTTGCGACCTACAACTCCTGACTGCTCCGAATTCTAGTCCGTCAGACAACACAACCTCACAGCTACGTTAACATTATTCCCTCTATCAACTCATCGCGATCGGACCGGGCCTATATCAAGGCTAAAGGTGCGTCGGGAAGAGGGAAATAGATAGCAACAACTTACGATCCCCCGAAAAGTATGCACCAAGAAACACAGTAATCGCGAATGATAAAATAACCGTAATTTTAGAAGAACACGGTGCAGAGGCTGAATACCGGATATGAGTACAAGTTCGTTCGCTGCGGCCTAAGACAGTATTGACAATCGCCTTGACGACTTGCTTGGTTATGGGCTGAAACTTCAGAGGATACGGACCGGTACGGTCGACGAATGAGGAATCATTTCAAGTTGGAGTGACGACGATGCCCGACCGCGGGCACGGTCTTTTGCGCAACTCCGGAGGGGCCTCATGATGACGTCGACGTCGATATGTCGGTCATTTTGTGCCGAAATTGCAAGGAAATACAGCTGCGCAGTAGCATCCCTATTGTTGGTATTATGAAGGTAGTATGATGATGAGGATTGGCCCATTTGAGTCCTTGTCCTAGTTCCTCATGTTTACGTTCAGTTGCTTGCGCTCGTGACTCGGCCCCCGCTCTCTGTAGCTTCAAGTTGCCTTTGGCAGATAAAGCACACGTACCCGCCTACGTCACGGAGTGATTGCCTTCGAACGTCATTGAGCCAGAAACGTCAACTCGTTTCATAAAGTGATTGAGCATTTGGCGGGCGGCGACGAGAACTTCGGGGCCGTCTGAGTCCGCGCGTTTGAGACGTCCTGTTTCATTTGGTAGGAAAGGAGTACAACAAACGACTCGGACGTCCGAGGAGACCACAACGGCCCCCGAGAATGGGACTACTTGAAGTGCATCTTGGGGCCTCGGATTACAATTTTCCCTATCAAGGCATACGTCCCTTGTTTATTAGCCACATGCAACTTAGTACCACATTGACAGTCCAATTTGTCTCTTCTCAAATACGTATCATGTCACCCCGATATTCAAGGAAAGACATGCGAACATCGCGCGACTCCAAAGTCGTACCTCCACGTTATCATGCTCGGACTCGGAAGAGCAGGACGGGCCTGGTGGGATTCCGAGTCGGTCCGAGTCCATGTTGTTCACCACTGCACATACAACTTGACAAAGTAGCAGGTGATCGCTTGAGTTCATCTTCTGTCGTCGGTCTAGTTGGCACGCCGATATCTATGTTGTCCTTTTCAGCTACAGTAGTCGGAGCGTGGAGAACGGGTATAGAAGAACGGCATGTAAGTGGGAAAGACGTCCAGGTTCCTCAACCCCTAGACAAACTTAATCCTGATCCTGAGCCAACATCTTGGCATCAATTTTTTTTTTTCAAAATCCATTCGATCGGTTAAATGGCCGTACAGTAAAAGAAGGAAAAACACTCTCCGGATCAGAGCTACCGGCGTTTCATTGACGGCCCCGCCGCCGCCTCTCCTGCTATTCCTCCTTGTCTCTCAAATACACAATATCCCTCCTTTCCTACTATGTTCGCCGCCTGGTCGCTGTGCAATAACTCTGTCAATGCATTAATTCTAAACAAGATAGAAATATGACCACTCTGCCTATGAGGCGGTCAGCAGTTCGATAACGGATTATATTGGGACCTAGTAAAACCTGAATCAAGATCGCATTTAATTCTTCAAATATGCCCGAGAAAACCCGTGTCAATATTGTGCGTTGGACACTGGCGACCAAATGCGAGATCTCCGCGCCAGGATTAATATCTCTGCACACCGGCAACTTGAAGACACGTATGGATGAGAGATGTGACAGAATGACCGCGGAAGCAAAATGGGATTTGGGAGCCAGCAATCACGTTACACACCGATGGACTCGCCTTCCTGCAAGAAGTTTCACGTCTCTCCAGTGATGTTGCACTGGCAGGACTCGGGAACGGAGAGACCGGCGAAGGCACCGGAGATCGATCCGCTTTTGGATACTTGCGGGGAGCGCTCTTGTGCCGCCTCGTCTCGTCTCTGCCAGCTCAGAATAGGCAAGTGGGTCATTCTACCGCATTGCTCAGTACTTTCGATAACACCTCACAGACATTGCCAACTCACCCGTACGGACAGATAATCGCCCAGCCGTCTATCTACTATTACCATGGGTTCCGCACCTTCCAAGCCACTGGCAATTGGACACGTCAAAGCGGAGAGCGTTAGCGAGAAGGGGGCGGAGAAGCCTCTCCCATCCGTTTCCTTCGCCCCTGTTTCAGCAGATGGGTCGCTGTCCCTGAAGAGCATCTCCGACTGGGAGGCTGCAGCCTCGGCATCCGCAAAGACGCGACTTGCGCGGGCGATTCTCAACCATACGAATCTCAGCAGCGCCCTCGTTCGCCGCGATGCACTCGTCGCGGACGTGCACGTTTTCAACACCGAGTTGGATTTCAAGACGAACCCTATCACTAACCAGATGAGTAGTGGCCGCTGCTGGCTTTTCGCTACGACCAACGTGCTTCGGTACGAGATAATGAAGAAGCTCAACTTGAAGGAATTCCAGCTATCACAGGCACGAACCTTCCCCATGGACATAGTTACCCCCGGCTGGATGCTGATATAGCTTGCAGTCGTACCTGTTTTTCTGGGATAAACTTAACAAGGCCAATTACTATCTCGAATTGACAATACAGGAAGCCGGCCGCCCACTCGATGATCGGCTCATTAGTCACCTTGCAGGTGACCTGATCAGCGACGGCGGTCAGTGGGACATGGTTGTTAACTTATTAGAGGTGACCGATCATGCTATTTGCCTGGGTTGTTATTGACAGAGATGTTCTGCTCTGTGATAGAACTATGGCGTGATTCCGCAGCCTGTATACCCTGAATCTGCTCACTCATCGTCGTCTGGGCCCTTGAACAAGATTCTCAAGACCAAGCTCCGCGAGCATGCCCTCGTCCTACGTGATCTCTCTTCCCAGTTGCGTAGCTCAGGGCAACTCTCTGGGGGTGATATTATCGTCGCACTTCGATCCAAGAAAGAGGAACTTCTAAGTGAGATCTATGGCGTTATGAGCGCGACCCTGGGAGTTCCTCCCCAGCCAAATGATAAATTTGTTTGGGACTATTATGATAAGGACGGTAAGGCCGGGCGATGGGAAGGTAGCGCAAGGCAGTTTTATGCGGTTCGTCGCAGGTGTTCTCAGTTGTGGGGAGAGGGGATTATCATGGTTGATCTATCTAGGCATTCTCAAACAAGAATTATCCAGCTTCTGACGCTTTCTCTTTAATCAATGATCCCCGCAACGCCTACTCGAAGCTGTATACAGTAGACAAACTCGGCAATGTCTGGGGTGGAAGACCTGTCCTCTGTTCGTCAAAAGAGTCGTTCTCGCTGTTCTCGCTGACAAACACTTAGACGTCAACACGGAAATCGAGAATTTAAAAAATGCTGTAGTAAAGGTATGCTTCATGCAGCTACTGCATAATTCCCAACGGCTAGAAAACCAACCATTTTACACCAGTCGCTGAAAGCCGGTCAACCTGTCTTCTTTGGTTGCGACGTCGGTCAGTTCTCGGAAGGCAATTCTGGGATCATGGACACGGAATTGTTTGAGTATGAGGTAGGTAATCATACCTCCCCCGCGGTCTTACCTATAGTGATTATCTACGACTCGTGGAGAACGCCTTCGACATTTCGCTTTCGCTTTCGAAAGCCGACCGCTTGCACACGAATGAGTCCGCAATGACTCATGCAATGGTTATCTCTGGCGTTCATCTCGACCCCCAAAGCGGAAGGCCTGTGCGTTTCAAGGTGGAGAACTCGTGGGGCGAGAACAGCGGAGAGAAGGGCTTCTTTGTGATGACCGACCGGTGGTTCGACGAGTGAAGTTTTTTGATATCTCTCTCCAGTTACTTCCAGTCCCAACCCCAGACTTCTAGATTCGTATATCAGGTGGTTGTATCCAAGACTCTGGCACCCAAGGAACTTGTAAAGGTTTTTGAGAGTGATGATAGAGTCGTTCTTCCACCATGGGACCCCATGGTAAGCTGATGAGCATATCTCTTGCGTCATCCCTCGCTTATCACTCGCAGGGTTCACTCGCCTGAAGTGATGCCCCGAGGCTCATGGACTTGGAAGTGTTATGTGGCTCCTACATGTGTTTCGCCTTTAGCCGTATCAACGTTGAGTATCCTGAGTGTTCATCGGGGTCTCTTAGGCGGACTTTGATTTTAGTTAGTACATCGTCAGGTACCATAGATTGAGATGATGAGATGATCGCATAAGAATTGACCCAGACAAATGGTAATATGGTTAATGTTTGATGGAAACCAGGCGGCATTTCATGGTGTGCGATTAGTAACGTTACCGCTACTAGCCGCATTTCCCTGAGAAATTTATTTAATTTCTCACCGGATTGTTCGCAGCCATCACTCCTCAATCAATCACTCTGCATAGAGGGGGTGTCTCGTTGGGCGCACGCAGTACCCCACCTCGACGATCCCTCTTCTTGCGGCGCGAAGCCGTGCGAACCTGGTAACTCATTCGTTGTACCTGTCCACTAGTCCTTGTTCACGTAACGGATTTTCACTGCAATGGTTTACAGTGCCGCTTACTAAATAGTGGCAACGGAGGCCGCGCTTCTTCTGGTCCTGGACCTTTTCATGCGCAAGCGGCTTCTAGTTGGCTAGGCTCTTCCTGCGAACCATAGCTTATTCGGGCGTTAGCGACGGGTATACGCATGGCCCAGGGCTCTATCCTGTGAGTTTGTCTTTAAAGGCGCCGTGCTAGCTGTGCGTTCCTCTGACCTCCCATTTTGCGTTTGATTCGTACCATAGCTCTGACGATTCCGTCCAAGAGGATTTGCTTACCGAGCTCCGCTATTTTCCTCACGTTCCCGACAAGATTCTGTTTCACGCAGTGATGCTCCCACCGATCCTCCACCAGGATGGGCACTACATCTCTGGCAGAGACAGTGCCGGGCTTCCCTCTCTAGTAATCGACACGAGTCCAGAGACGGTGCTTAATGATCTACCATCTGAGGGAGACGGTGATGCAACAAAAGATTTTCTTGACGCTTCTCGAATATTACGCGGGTATGTACGCCATCAAACATCAAAGTGCTTTAGGTTTGACAGGTGTTCACCCAATTTCCAATCGCAGGCATCCAGGGTTGGTGATGGAACACTATGACCCCACTACCAGCGTTTACACGCTCAAAATTGCCTGCCCTCGGCGCCTTCAAGACCAGTCCCCACGACTTTCTTCTCCTTCTACTCCTAGTCTGAGCAATAGCAGCAGGTGAGTTTGTCATCCTTCCAGATGCCTTCGACGTTCTGACAGACGAGAAAGAAATTCATCCCCTCTAACATCCACATTGCAAACGCCGCCATCCGGTCCTTTTCGTAGACTCGGATCCGTTTCTTCGCGTGAGCATTTGGACTCACGTACCCCCCTCGATAGTTTGGACCGCGTAGCGTATCCTACATCTTCATCGGCATCGGAATTTCCAAAGTCAATGTCTCGAACTCTTCGACGGTCGGCAAGCGAACTCTCAAAGCGTCCGCCATCCATTGGGACTCGGTACATGTCTCGTCGAGTGCACCAGGACCTCCTTCCCACTGCTTTTCCAAATTCATTTCAACCTTCGTCAGGCACGATTTCACCCGCTCTTGATGGGCCGACGCGCGGGTCTGCGCTTCATATGGTTGGAATTTCCTCTGAACGGGAGGATTTGGAGGACACATCCTCTCCCAAGTCTGGCAGCAATTTGCGCTTGTCAGACACCCGATGGTCACCTGGCAGTTCAATCATGTCTTCGGATCAACTCCTAGCGTTCCGAGAGTACCTCGCTCGGCGCGCGCAAGATGTTTCCACCGAAACACGTGGTTTTGTCACCTCTCCCGATCCGGACCGACATCACCCGGGCTTTGGCGACTTTGGCGAGGATGCCGCGAGTGACTGTTCAGAATACGGAGAATCTATATTGTCTGGGCGCCAGTATAGCCTTGATGAACCAGACAATTTGGCTTCTCCGGATGGTACATCCACAAGTGAGGACCTTTGGAGTACGCTCAGCATCACTCGCGCGACGAGGACATGGGACTCTCCCGATGACTACTCTCTACTCGCGAACGATGACACTTTTCTTGACACACATGCCCGCTCAAGCTCACCGGCGTCCCAGCTTCAACCAGAACTACTTCAACCTCGCATTGATCCACATCCCCAACGGGCCGGCTCTCGAAGTCCAGGGCCTACTGTCCCCAATAACCCTGAGGAGTTGCAGGAGTACCTCCCCAACTTTCTCGACCTTCGTATAGCCGATATGTCAGGATCAGTAACTGACGAGGCGTTGTCTGGGACCGGTGATTTGCACTTCTTGCTGGATGACAAACGCCCAGAACTAGCTCCAGAGGATTCGTCTACTGATGCTCGGGAACTCGAGGACGAACAGCCAGATATGCTCGCTCAAGAGCCTCCAGTAGCAAGCCATGGCCCACGAAGAGTACAAAGCGCCGCTGAACTCGTTTCTAGCCACTCTCTACCTACGTCCCCCCTTCCTCCAAGCCAAGATTATCATCGCGGGTATGACAACGGAACTGGCGTGCAGGCAGAATATTCGGAACAGGCGCATAGCCAGAGCAAGGCTGAGCCCGACAACCTTCGACGTGGAAACTCATATCACGTCAAGCGAGTGCAGGACCAGCGAGCTAGAGACGGCCAACATCCCAATCCTGGGTTCTCTGCAGCCGTCGATCCTAGATCACAGTTCGAGTCTCGGATTCGGGAAGTCTTTTCAGTGTCACAGCGGCACCGAGCGATGACGTTGCAGGAAGTTGCAGTCACCAGTTCTTCCACTCCAGATCGGCTGCGCCGATCGGCTACCACAATGACGTCTGCACCGTCAGTGTCGTCCTTCCGGACTGGGAGTCGATACCGGACATTGGAGGACAGGGCGTACCGTCATCCGGACGTACCTCATTCCCCACTTTACTCGGATCTGGATCACGGGCCTTCGGCACAGGATGCACACCACACCGGTCCATCACTCAGGGAGCCATCCAACGGGCATAACCTCCAGGTCCCGTCCCCTGGGATGGGACACAGTCCTGTTTCCCACTCCCGTAATGCTTCTTCGGAGGTATTGCGCAACGCGAGTCCTCGACCCGCCGTACCGCGATCCGATAACACCCTTAGTCACAGCAGGAACGACTCGTATCCTGCACGTAAACGACCTGTACGGGCTCATGTGCATCGTCCTGGGTCGTCGCTTGGTTCGCATCCAGTGTCAACTTTTACATCCGACCCCCCTCCCTCCATCCAAGGTGTCGGACTCTCACTCGTTGATAATGGGGCCTTTGAAGCACCACGACGTGCTCCAGAGCCACGTACTCTTACGCATGAGAAAGCTAATGCCCCTTCGCGTACGGTGTGGCAGCAAGTGGCTCCCGCAGTCGCAAATGAGCCTACAGATGACGCCCCAAGGCGGGACTCTCGGACGGCCTTCGTCGTCGTCTGGGTTCGGCTAGCAATTCCGAGTTGGATTTGAAGTCGTCATCATTTATGAGCATGGTTGGAAGCGATCATGATCAGGTCAAACCTCAAAGAAAGGGACTGTTTTTGTTCAAGAGGAAATAGGTTATTAAAACGGACGTTAGATTGAACGTCTAATTATCTATGTACATCCACTCACAGACTATCTTTTTCGCATATCATCGTTTCTCTACTTCACATTGCCTCTGCGAGAACACTGATCACCCCTTGATATTTTTATTTATTTCTATCAAAATACCTGTCTGGTCCCTCAGACCCCAACTTCGTTCATTTCGATATGTGACATTCTATGTCTTTATCATTCATTTTTGTCAACTCGATACTTTCGAAGGACTTGTGTACGATACGATATTTTCGTGTGAAGACCACAATTCTTCGTTGTTTGGACTCTTGTGCACAGGTTGTAATTTGGATGGACTGTAGCCTACGTATACAATCTGAAAACACCATTCGTCACGAGCAGCATCAACCAAAGAAAAGGTTGTTGAATGGTGCACCAGCGGCCCACCATGAGACCAATCCGCTGTAGTTGCCTTATTTGGGCAATCAACAGCCTGAGATAAGATCACGCAGAATCACATGAAAGGAGGCAGCCTTTCGAAGGACAACAAGGCGGAGCAGATGCATCGATGTTAACAAATTGGGAATCATTGAGGCAACTCGGCTGGTACAGTATAATAGATGGGGTACTATGGGAAGACACAAGTCAGAAAAGTAGCTCATCCTCTTGAGAGTGAAGTTAGATACCGAGTAGGGCCAGTTCGATTAAAATTCCCACTTCATCCCTCATTGCGACATTCCATCATTTCAAAGCTTTTCTCGCTCCACCGCCGCGACGCAATTTCGGCTTCTATAGCTCGCACACGTTCCGTAAGCCTACGCAAGACTCCGTCCTCATCCGTATTGACGAGATTTCCCGCAGTCTTGGCGCCCGATGTGTCTGCCTCTGCTTTGCTCTTGGCCCAACCACTCTCGGCGTACTTGAGTCGTAAATGGACCGCCGCCAATTCGGACTTCCTCGCCTCGAGTTCGGCACGCACCTCTGCAAGTTCTCGTTGGGCATTTGCCTCGGACTGTTTAAGTAGAGCATTATTTTGTGTAAGTTCGTCAGTTAGCTGTGCCATGCGCCGGTCCCGCTCGGTTTGCGCAGCGGACATTGCTGATAGCTTTCGTTCAAGCCCAACGAGACGCTCATGAGTAATCCGTGGGGAGGCGGGGTGGTCCAATTCTTCGGGAGTAACTCTTTGAAAAGAGGGAGCACCATGTGCTCTGTGGGTATCCGACGAAGAGGATGTCGGTTCTTGTGGTTGTTCCTGGATCAGAGGACCCGCGGATGATTTCCGAGCAAGTTGGGTGGTCTTCTCACCAGGATTGACATCGTTAGAGTCGGGTTTCGAGGAATCGAGCTGTTCTGCGTTTTCGATCTTGGAGGCTATCCAAATAAAATGACAAAAAGAAAGTACATACTTGTGTCGAGAACGTGAATAAGCTTAGCTTCATCCACCGCCCTGTGTGGTGATGATGCTCCTCCAAGTACAAAGACCCGTGTCCCGTCAGACGCCATGGTATGGTAATACCTTTCGCTTGGACTGGGTCCTATGTCTTGAAATGTGGTCCATCGCTGAGCTGGATATTCATTTGAACGAGCGCATGAGGCTGAACATGCCAAATCACTTACTTGACAAGTTCAGGGCAGTCAGATCACCTAGCAGGGTTCCATTAAAGGTATTCCCACCGAAGACATACATAACATCATCAACGAGGACAGCGGCATGTCCGAAACGGGGAAACGGAATGGACCCCGTGCATTGTAGCTCGGTCCATTTTCGTGTCGAAATGTCGAATGACCAAGTGTCGTTATAGTAATGTTGGTGGTCAAGACCACCAAATCTACAAGATATTATAATGAGGGGCGAGGGCGAGGATGAGAGAGGTACGAACACGATGATACGGTCGCCGGTGGTTACTGAAACATGAGACCACCTCCGAGGGGGGTTCTTGTCTCCAGGTGCAGGTCCGTATGACTCCCAACGAGGATTCGAATTTACTGCGGGAATATCTAGTTAAAATGGCTCATGGAAGCGAGAGGCAAACGTACAATGATCCAAATCAAGTGCCCAGATATCATTAAAAGCCCCCTGATCGATCACGGAATAGCCACCGAAGACGAAGAGATTGGAACCAACCGAAGTCACGGTATGGAAGCAACGACCGCCGGGACCGGGACCATTGACCACGACGCGGGTCCACTCTCGCGATACTGAAAAGCAAGAAGCTCTGATCAGCTGGCAGGTCTTGACATCAAAAGATCCGACATGCCGAGGTTGAGAAGATAAAGTGGGTCATCAAAGCCCTTGTTAAAGCTTTCAGGGCCCCACCCACCCCAAATCAAAAGGTGAGTGCTGGTGAGCGCGGCACCATGTCTATGACATGGCTTGGGAGTCATTCCACTGGTCCGCAAGAGAGTTGTGGAGAAATCCCGTGTTGAGAACACATATAAGTCATTTGAATAGTCGGGTCCACCACCTCCAAAGAGGGACAATTCGCCCGCGGCAGTGGCAGTCGTGGAAAGCGTATGACTAGATCGAGGAAATGGCGATGGCGAGTATCCTAATGGAAGAGCATGTGCAGACCATGGGTAGACAGGCTGCGAGTGTGAGGGGGCCGAGTTAGAAGGGGGGTGCTTCTCCTTCAGAGAGGAGAAGGGCATGTGGATTAGACGGGGGCGATAAGTTCTAAAAGAATGGACTGGCGGCCTGCGGTCGCTTTTGCATTTACAGTACTACAGTATACCTTTTGATCCCCGACCGCTTATTTCCGTCTTCGAACACAAATATACAGTAGTACTGTCGAATTTCGAGCATAGCCGATCTGATTTGTAGGCCATAGTACAAGTAGTTCTGTAGTACAAAAGGAGGATGCCATGTGGTAACTCGAGGCCAGTCAGAACGTAAATAATGGGACAAGAATTTGCAGGTTATTAAAACTGACTTTCGACAGAACGTCTAGTTATCGTTATCGTACATCCACTCACAGACTATTTTTTTTTTGGATATCATCGTTACTCTACTTCATATTGCCTCTGCGAGAACACTGACCACCCCTTGATATTTTTATTTATTTCCATCAAAATACCTGTCGGGTCCCCTCAGACTCCCAACTTCGTTCATTTCGATATGTGACATTCTATTTCTTTATCATTCATTTTTGTCAACTCGATACTTTCGAAGGACTTGTGTACGATACGATATTTGCGTGTGAAGACCACGATTCTTCGTTGTTGGGGCTCTTGTGCACAGGTTGCAATTTGGATGGACTGTAGCTGCCTACGTATACAATGTACTGAAAACACCCTTCGTCACGAGCAGCATCACACCGCGGCGGCCCACCGTGAGAGACCAATCCGCTGCAGTTGCTTTATTGAGCAATCAACAGCCTGAGACATAAGATCACGCATAAGAGGCAGCCTTTCGAAGGACTACAAGAAGGCGGAGCAGATGCATCGATGTTAAGAAATTGGGAACCATTGAGGCAACTCGGCCGGTACAGTATAATAGATGGGGTACTATAGGAAGACACCAGTCAGAAAAGCTGCCCATCTTTTTGAGAGTGAAGTTAGATACCGAGTATAATCAGTTCGAATAAAATACCCACTTCATACCTCATTGCGACACTCCGTCATTTCAAACCTTTTTCTCGTTCCCTCGCAGCGACGCAATTTCGGCTTCCATAGCTCGCATACGTTCCGTAAGCCTACGCATGACTCCGTCCTCATCCGTATTGACGAGATTTGCCGCAGTCTTGGCGGCGCCCGATGTGTCTGCATCTGCTTTGCTCTTGGCCCAACCACTCTCAGCATCTTTGAATCGTAAATGGACTGGTGCCAATTCGGACTTCCTCGCCTCGAGCTCGGCACGCATCTCTGCAAGTTCTCGTTGGGAATTTGCCTCGGACTGTTTAAGTAGAGCACTATTTTGTGCAAGCTCATCAGTTAGCTGTGCAATGCGCCAGTCCCGCTCGGTTTGCGCAGCAAGCACCGCCGACAGCTTTTGTTCAACCTCAACGAGACGCTCATGGATAATCCGCGAGGAAGCGGGGTGGTCCAATTCTCCGGGGGTAGCTCTTTGAAAAGAGGGAACACCATGTGCTGCGTGGGCACCCGACGAAGAGGATGTCGGCTCTTGTGGTTGTCTCTGGGTCAGAGCACCCGCGGATGATTTCCAGGCAAGTTGGGTGGTCTTCTCACTAGGATTCACATCCTTGGAGTCGGGTATCGAGTAATTAAGGCGCTCTGTGTTTCAATATTGAAGGCTGTCCAAAGAAATGACAAAAAGGAAACACATACTTGTGTCAAGAACGTGAATAAGCTTTTGTTCTTCTGCTTTGTCTGCAGACCATGATGTCCCTCCAAGCAGTAAGACTCGAGTCCCATCAGAAGCCATGGCATGATTACACCTTTTGCTTGGACTTGGACCTATGTCTTGAAATGCGGTCCATCGCTGAGCTGGATATTCTTTTAAACGAGCGCATGAGGTTGAACATGCCAAACCACTTACTTGACAAGTTCAAGGCAGTCAGACCACTTATGTTGGTTCCGCCGATGGATTCCCCGCCGAAGACATACATTACATCATCGACGAGGACAGCGGCATGTCCTTGACGGGGAAACGGAATGGACCCCGTGCATTGTAGCTCAGTCCATTTTCGTGTCGAAATGTCGAATGACCAAGTGTCATTATAATAATGTCCTTCGATACCACCACCAAATCTACAAGACATTATAATGAGGGGCGAGGGCGAGGATGAGAGAGGTACGAACACAATGATACGGTCGCCGGTGGTGACTGCAACATGACTCAACCTCGGAGAGGGCTTCTCGTCTACAGGTGCAGGATCGTATGTCTCCCAATGAGGATTCGAATTTACTGCGGGAATATCTAGTTAAAATGGCCCATGGAACCGTGGGGCAAACGTACAACGACCCAAATCGAGTGCCCAGATATCATCAAAATACCCCTGATGGATCCGGCCACCGAAGACGAAGAGATTGGAACCAACCAAAGTCACGGTATGGTACCAACGACCGCCGGGCCCGTGACCGGTGACCACGACGCGGGTCCACTCTCGCGATACTGGAAGGCAAGAAGCTCTGATCAGCTGGAGCGAGTCTTGGCATGAAAAGATCCGACATGCCGAGGTTGAGAAGATAAAGTGAGTCATCGAAACCCTTGCTAGGGTTCAACCCGCCCCAAACCAAAAGGTGAGTGCTGGTGAGCGCGGCACCATGTCCGCTACGTGGGCTGGGAGTCTCTCCGCTGGTCCGCAAGAGAGCTGTGGAGAAATCCCGTGTTGAGAACACATATAGATCGTTGCGTAGAGAGTCGTGTGCAAAACCTCCAAAGAGGAACAATTCGCCAGCGGCAGTGGCAGTTGCGGAAAGCGCATGACTGTATCGAGGAAATGGCGATGGCGAGTGTCCTACTAATGTGAGAGGATGCGCAGACCAAGGGTAGACAGGCTGCGACTGTGAGGCGAGTCCAATGGCAGGGGCCGAGTTAGAAGGGGTGTGCTTCTTCTTCCGAGAGAAGAAGGACATGCTGGTAGACGATAAGGCAGAGTCTCGAAGGCGCATCAAAGAAGCTACCCTGTGCCCAAGACTGGAAGGTTCAGCCAGTTTCGGTGTCAACCGTGGCTGACAGGCGCTGACCTGACCTAGCCTGAGCCGTCACTGAGCCCGTAACACACATCTATGTACCCGCCACCCACTGACTGCCCAAGCATATAACCGCCACAGAAGGAAATCTGTTCCTGTGCTTGTGTCCCGGGCATTTTTAATGAGAAATTGTTTGAAGAGCGATGACTTGATTGAAGCTTGAAAAGTGATGCATTGTGTTTGTTTGACTTATGACTTTCTTGACTGCCGGGATTCGCCGGTAGAGCCTGCGACGCGTTTTGCAAGAAGTGGAATTGGGAAGCTGACGGTAGACATAAAATGGGCCACAACGGCCTTATCACTCTGTTTCCGAAACATTCATGGAAGATCAGCATCAGTTGCACACCAAAAGGGTCAAGGAAAATGTGGATCGGGTTTAACGAAATACGTGCGCTGCAGCACAAGTACACACAAGTCGGCAATGGGCCTACGACTTCGAACTCTGTACTGAGTATTTTACGAAGAAAGAAAAGGTGATGTATCTGGTATCAATATTGTACATCGCTGTCACGTCCACATCCAAAGCGGCCAGATTAGTCCATTTTGTCATTTCTTCGTTCATCACCACACCACATACAACAATATCGAGGTTCGAGAAGCCTTGAAATCGAGTATTTCAGGACGTACACGCAGACTTGGCCTTCTTCAGCACGCCCTTTCCTCTTTTCTTCTTGTCCGATACGTCCTGTAGCCGCTGTTCCTCACATTCATTGACTAGATCTAATCCCGGAAACTCTTTGTCAGGAGCAGCATTGGACAGCTGGTTCGGGTAGTATACATCACCTGATCAACATGCACACTTTGTCAACCCTAAATAATCAAAAGAACTGGAAATCGATGGAACCATCATGCATGAGAGGAGGCGGAGGTGCTGGAAACTAGCCTTTGGGAGGACAACAAGGCGGAGCAGATGTAGTATCAATGTTAACAAATTGGGAACCATTGAGGCAACTCGGCCAGCATGACAGACGGGGCACTGGCCCGTGTGGCGAGATCGTTTTGACGAAATTGCGATTTCGCCCGTGTTTGAAGAGCTTGCATTGGTGTTCTGTTTCCATGGTTGGGAACCTTGTGTTTCCGGCCAAACCGGCCCTGGAGGCAGGAAAACTGTTGGTCCCATTGAAATCTGGTGTAACGATAAATGCGAGTGTGCTGTTCATGGCGAGTTTTGGCCGTGTTATGTCTGGATGCACGCGCTCCCGGGTTCGCAGCTGCATCCCGGGACATGCCTGCATCGTCCCAAACCAAATTTCGGGGCCTCGTAGGCATCGTGCTTGCATATGATTCCTTTCCTTCCTTCATGTGTTTTCCTTATCGCTTCCTGATTATGTCTCTCCGTACTAGTATACTGTATTTACCTTAGTCCTTTTGTTTCACACTCATCTCGTATATATTATAAAGCTTATTGGTAGTATCCAAGGGTCGTTATTACAGCAAGACAGTCATGTATTTAAGTAGCGCGATGTGCGCATTGCTGACGGTCATCGATGTTCTTTGTTCTCGAACCCTCCTCGCATGCACACTCTCCCGCATCTGCTCGACCCTCTCTTACCGCGCGTCGCTGTGCTCTGCGCTCTTTAGTTTAGTGACACTAGTCAGAAAAGCTGCCCATCCTTTCGACAGTGAAATTAGATACCGAGTAAGGTCAGTTCGATTAAAATACCCACTTCATCCCTCATTGCGACACTCCATCATTTCAAACCTTCTCTCGTTCCCTCGCTGCGACGCAATTTCGGCTTCCATAGCTTGCATACGTTCCGTAAGCCTACGGATGACTCCGTCCTCATCCGTATTGACGAGATTTACCGCAGTCTTGGCGCTCGATGTGCCTGCTTCTGCTTTGCTCTTGGCCCAACCACTCTCGAGGTCCTTGAGTCGTAAATGGACCGCCGCCAATTCGGACTTCCTCGCCTCGAGCTCGGCACGAACCCCTGCAAGTTCTCGTTGGGAATTTGCCTCGGACTGTTTAAGCAGAGCACTAGTTTGTGCAAGCTCGTCAGTTAGCTGTGCCATGCGCCGGTCCCGCTCGGTTTGCGCAGCAAACATTGCTGACAGCTTACGCTCAAGCTCAATTAGACGCTCATCCTTCAACCGTGCAATTTCTTTCTCAGGAGAAACATCAGGCCCCGCAAGCTTCGCATGGTGCCCCGTCGATCCTTCGCTATCGTCCTGCTCCTCCGCGATATGTCTTGGCTTATCATTCACACCAGAGGGTTGTGATGGTAGTCATTTGAACCGGGGTTTCCTTCATGAGTAATCCGCGAGGAGGCGGGGTTGTCCAAATCTCCGGGGGTGGCTCCTTGAAAAGAGGGAGCACCATGTGCTGCGTGGGCATCCGACGAAGAGGACGTCGACTCTTGTGGTTGTCTCTGGGTCAGAGGACCCGCGGATGAATTCCGCGCAAGTTGGGTGATCTTCTCACTAGGATTGACATCGTTAGAGTCGGGATTCGAGTAATTAAGGAGCTCTGTGTTTTCTATATTGAAGGCTGTCCAAAAGGAATGACAAAAAGGAAACACATACTTGTGTCAAGAACGTGAATAAGCTTTTGTTCATTTGTCAGTGTCCGTGGGCTTGCAGACCACATCCCTCCAAGCACAAAGACTCGAGTCCCATCAGAAGCCATGGCATGATACGCCCTTCCGGTTGGACTTGGACCTATGTTTTGAAATGCGGTCCATCGCTGAGCTGGATATTCATTTGAACGAGCGCATGAGGTTGAACATGCCAAACCACTTACTTGACAAGTTCAAGGCGGTCAGACCACCTGTGTAGGTTCCGCTGATGGTATGCCCACCGAAGACATACATAACATCATCGACGAGGACAGCGGCATGTGCGAAACGGGGAGACGGAATGGACCCCGTGCATTGCAGCTCAGTCCATTTTCGTGTCGAAATGTCGAATGACCAAGTGTCGTTATACCAACGTGAAAACTCACCACCACCAAATCTACAAGACGTTATAATGAGGGGCGAGGGCGAGGATGAGAGAGGTACAAACACGATGATACGATCGCCAGTGGTGACTGAAACATGACTGTACCTCGGAGGGGGCTTCTTGTCTCCGGGTGCAGGTTCGTATGACTCCCAAAGAGGGTTCGAATTTACTGCGGGAATATCTAGTTAAAATGGCTCATGGAAGCGAGGGACAAATGTACAACGATTCAAATCGAGCGCCCAGATATCATTAAAAAACCTCTGATTGTTCGGGGACCAGCCACCGAAGACAAAGAGATTGGAACCAACCAAAGTCACGGTATGTTCGCAACGACCGCAGGGCCCGGGACCATTGACCACGACGCGGGTCCACTTTCGCGATACTGGAAGGCAAGAAGCTCCGATCAGCTGGAGCGGGTTTTGACATCAAAAG
>WNFO01002532.1_pt1 | contig 18501 bp, 11 predicted proteins | sample 5400251 | NCBI WGS metagenome assembly WNFO01 (sample SAMN13153354, study PRJNA577476) | soil metagenome | isolation source: 100 cm saprolite under Madrone tree | place: USA:California | collected 2016-06-14
CGGGGTGCGGATGTGGAGCGCGAACGAATCTTTTTCAAGGGAGGAGCGCACTTTTAACCTGACGAAGCGAGGGTGCAGTTCCAAATCGAATACTCGCTCTTTCGCGCATTCGGTGCACGCATCCCTTCACAACGGATATCGCAGCCGTTGATGTGATCACCGCTTGGAAACTATCCGGTCCCTCGCAATGAAGTCGAAATTGCCAGCAGTCGGTGCTAAAAAATAATCCGCGAAGCGGCGCATGGATGGCACGCAATGTGCACCTCTTTGCGTATTTCATGAAAAGCGCACGATCGACTTTCGTTGCACCGCTAGTCAAATTTGGGCGCAACCGGCCCGGTGGGCACCCGTAAAATTTTTTTAATTTTTTTCTAGGCAGCCGCTGCGAAATCCGATAAAACGACAAAAAACAGGGCGGAGCATGACAAACGACCACGGTCGCCCGTTCAAAAAAATCTTTAAAAAAATGAAAAAAAACCTTGTCAGACCCCAAAATCTTGCCTAATCCCTACACAAACCTAACCAAACCCATGGAGAAACCAATGATAAAAAACGTGCTAAATAAACTTGGAATCCTTCGCGTTGCTTTTGTGGCGAGCGTTGGATTTCCTTTAATTTTCGCATCGAATGCATTCGCTCAGTTGCCGGCTCCGCCACCTCCGGGTGGTGCCCCAGCACCAGCCGGCGAAGCCGTCGCTGAACGCGTGATCGTGACCGGGTCAAACATTCCGACCGCGGAAGAGACCGGGCCAAATCCGGTGGACACGTATCGGCCACAAGACATCGAGAAATTGGGCATCCGCAACGCAACGGACCTGACAACCTTTCTGCCGCAGGAGGCGGGCGGAACGGTCAACCAGAACATCGCCAATGGCGGTGACGGCACTGTGCAAATCAACTTGCGCGGTCTGCTCGCGAAAGAGACTTTGGTCCTCATAGATGGCAAGCGCTTCGCGACGAGTGCGCTGAACGGCGGCTACGACGTCCAGCTCATTCCGTTCTCGTTGGTCGATCACCTCGAAATCCTGAAGGATGGCGCCTCGGCTATCTATGGCGCCGACGCGGTGGCCGGTGTGGTCAACTACTTTCTGGTCCACAAGTTCCGTGGCCTTGAGATCGGGGGCAATTACGGGAACACGGACTTGGGAGCGTCCAATGATATGGGTGAGTGGAACGCATGGCTCAAAGCCGGCACCGGAGATGACAAGACCGACATTGTGGTCGTTGCTGATTTCTACCAGCGTACCGGCGGCGTCTTCAGCGCCGATCGTGACATTTCTTCCAACGGGAATTTTCGGCGGTTTGGAGGAAATGACGTCCGGAGCGGAAACTTCCCTGGCCGCGTGCAAGGTTTCCGCTTGCTCCCGAAATTGTTTTTCAGCGGGAACTCTCCGACGCCACACTCGGCCTCCAACGCGGCGCATTCTCCATTCTATACTACCCCTGGAAGGCTGGGGGTCCCCGGTTTTGATGGGAACTACAGGGCTTTCAACTTCGCGGCTTTCACGCCAGCACTTCCGCCGGCGGATCGGCAAACCTTCTACGGGTCGTTTACGCGCGATCTGTGCGACAAATACCTGGTGGTGTTTGCGGACTTTAAATATACACGCTCGTTTTTCGATGCATCCCTGGCGGCTGTTCCGTTTACGCCGGATCCATTTAAGAAGACGGGCAGTAGTGTGGGCTTTAGTGCTGCCGGCATCAGTGTGCCAATCTCGAATCCGTTTAATCCGTTCACGGTCGCAGATGCGACTGTGAACCTTAACGGAGTCCTTATCCCTGTGACTACGGGGGTTCGTTTCCGCGGCATTAGCGACACCGGTCCCAGACACGAACAGTCCACGTACACTGATTCGCTCTTCGACGTCGGGCTTAAAGGTCAGATGGGAGAATTTGGCGATTATTTCAAGAACTGGAACTGGGAACTGGGTTTCCGTTACTCTCGGAACGATGCGCAGGACATATCCATAGGCGAGGCCAGCCAGCCTGGCCTGCGAGACGCGCTATTGGATACGAACCCGGCCACGGCGTTTAATCCGTTTGGGGGCTTGGTGAGTCAGAACACACCGGCGGCTAGACACGCCGTTTATGTCAACCTGCATAACACCGGCAGCTTTGAGTTGCCTCTCTGGTATGCCAAGATTGACGGTGAGCTGTTCAATCTTCCCGCCGGACCGATCGGCTTTGCGATTGGCGCCGATTACCATGGGGAAAGGTGGACGCGCACCCCTGACTCCCTGAATACGACGTTTCAAACGATTGGCTCGACGGATTTAGAAGGCTCAAGGGTAAACCGTGATGTTAAGTCCGTTTACGAGGAAGTGCGGGTCCCGGTCACCAGTCCCACGTGGAACTTCCCCGGCTTCTACAGCTTTGAGATTGATTTTGCCGAGCGCGAGGAATGGTACAGCCAGAATACCTCTGCAACTTTAGCCCCCCCGCCCGTGCCGTCGGCACACACCACATACAACACACAAAGGCCGAAGGTCTCCGTTCGCTGGGAGCCGCTTGATCCCAAATGGATCGGAGCGCTAACCTTGCGTGGCAGCTACACCGAAGCGTTTCATGCGCCGACGGTGCAGGAGCTTTCGCCTGCACCCCGGCAGAGCTTCCCGCTGATCGGTCGCGATCCATTTACCGTCAACAATCCCCCGGGATTCGTGACCGAGCCGCAGGTCGAGGAACGCATTACCGGAAATCCATTCTTAAAACCGGAAGTCGCCTATGAATGGAGCTACGGGATCATTTACAGTCCCAAATGGATCAAGGGCCTGACGCTGAGCGCGGACTGGTGGCATATCGACATGCGATCGCTCATCGTGAACCTCGGCGCAGACTTCATTATCAGTCATAATCTTCCCGGTTTGGTGCAACGGGCGCCTCCGCCTCCTGGGCATGCATTCGGCCCAGTTACGCTGGTCCTCGATCCCACGCAAAACCTTGCTGGCGCGATTTTCGAAGGTCTCGACTACGAAGCGATCTATATTCTGGAGTCTTCGATGTTTGGGTCCGGAGATTTTGGCAGACTGACGGCCACGGTCAACGGCACCTGGTTATCCCGGGCCGAGCTCCAGGTTACCCCCGACTCAAAACGGTTCGGTATTGCGGGTGAGTTTCTGCCGTCGAGTTTCAACCTCACCAGTTCGCTGCCGCGGCATCGGGCCAATTTCAGTCTTTTCTATGACGGCCCGGCTGACTCATGGTTGCAGGGTTTCGATATTGGCGCGGTAGTCCACTGGATCGCCCAATATGAAGATGACAATATCTCGCTGGTGGGTGGAAAGCCACAAACCCCGAGAACTGACCCTGCAACTGGCCTAGAGTCTCGGTTTGCGCGCAAGGTACGGGAGTGGATTACGCTCGACCTGATTGTATCCTATACGTTCAACCTGCCGCCGCCAGCTGCCGCCGAGGTGCCTGGGTTTTCCAAAGATGGCGGTAAGAATGTGCGGATGAAGGACGGCAAGGACAAAAACGTCATGCCGGTCTCGACGGCCGAGTACAATCCTTGTGGATGGCGGGCTTGGTTAAATAACACGACGATCCAGCTTGGGATGCAGAACGTGACGGACGAAGATCCCCCGTTTGTGGCTGGTTCCTTCGAGAACGGCTACGATGAGTCGCTTGCCACGGTCAAAGGCCGGTTCTGGTACGCCGGGATAAAGAAGAGATTCTAAAGCTCAGACTCGAATAATTCACAGCGGCCGGGCCTCGTGAGAGACCCGGCCGTTTGCTTTTTTTACTGTCATGTCGAGCGAAGTCGAGACATCTCTCAATGTTAATCGTGAACGATGCCACGTGATTACAACTTCTGGGTCTATATCGTTACGAATCGCAATCACTCGGTTCTTTATATTGGTGTAACAAATCGACTCTCCCGGCGGGCGAACTTGGGAGCACCGCGAGGGAACCGGAACCGGATTCGCCTCTGCCTCTCGCTGCAAGAAGCTAATCTATTACGAACATTATCGTGATGTTCGTGATGCGATCGCTTGTGAATCGCAGTTAAAGAAATGGTCGCGAGCCAAGAAGATCGAACTGATTAATCGATTGAACCCAAGTTGGCTCGATCTTGACGCCGACGTTTTACAAGACAGATGACAGTAAGAGATTTCTCGACTTCGCCTTTGGCTTCGCTCGAAATGACAACATCGGTGGCTTTTCTCGGCGTGCCTGCGGATTAGGTTCCGTTTTTCGCTGCGACCTTCGCGATCTCTGTGGTTAATTCATAATGTTCTCATGTTTGCCAACGGTGTTCTTTTCAGCGAGGCGCGCGACTCGCAACGATCAATCTGGCAGCGGAACTGGCTTCGGGGGCTGTTTCTGATTGCTCTCGTTTTTGTAGCATACGCCCGAGTCTTTAACGCTGGGTTCATTTGGGACGACGAAGCGCATTTGACGCAGAATCCGTGCATTGTTGGCCCGCTCGGATTGAAGGATATCTGGGCGAGCACCCGGGCAGTCTATTACCCGCTGGTGCTCACTACCTTTTGGATCTTGCACAAGGTCGTCGGCCTGAGTCCGTCACCATATCACGTTCTCAACGTGCTCATGCACGCGGGCTCGGCAGTGTTGCTGTGGCGCGTGTTGCGAGAACTTGGTGTTCGCGGGGCGTGGCTCGGGGCAGCACTCTGGGGGTTGCACCCGGTGATGGTGCAATCGGTCGCGTGGGTAACGGAATTAAAAAATACGCAGTCGTGCTTGTTTTATCTTTTGTCGATCCTCTGTTTTTTGAAGGTGGACTCGGAAGGAACGGACAATCGCCTGCGCTGGTGGCGACTTGGTTGGGCACTTCTGTTTTTTGTCATGGCGATCGCGAGCAAACCTTCCACGGTGATGTTGCCGGCCGTGCTCGCCCTTTGTATCTGGTGGCGCAGAGGTCAAATCCAATCGCGTAACCTCATGACCCTAATTCCGTTCGTCCTGATTTCAGCGCTGGCGAGTGTTTGGACGATTTGGGAACAGAAATTCCACGCGGGCGCCAGAGGTCCGGAGTGGGCGCAAACTTGGCCGGAACGACTCATCATAGCTGGACGCGCGATATGGTTTTATGTCGGCAAGCTGATTTGGCCCCATCCGCTCATTTTCATTTACCCGCGGTGGGAGATTAGTCCGTCACGACTGACCGCCTATCTGCCGCTTCTGGCAGGGTTGGTCGGTCTGGTTGTCTTGTGGCTCACCCGCGGAAAATGGAAGCGCTCCGTATCCTTTGCCGCTGCATACTTTGTGATTTCGCTATTTCCCGTGCTGGGCTTTTTCAGCGTTTATTTCTTCCGCTACTCGTTTGTGAGCGACCATTTCCAGTATCTCGCAAGCATGGGGCCACTTGCTTTAGCTGGAGCCGGCATCACAGAGGGGATCGCTGCGACTGGATGGAAATCGTCTCTCCGGCCTGCGGTATGTGGAGTGCTCTTGCTCGTACTCGGCGTTTTAACGTGGCGCCAAAGCGCCATTTATCACGACACCGTAGCGTTGTACACGGGAACGTTGGCAAAAAATCCTGGTTGTTGGATGGCTCATTACAATCTGGCCATCGCTCTTCGCGCTAAAGGCGAAACTGACCAGGCAGTTGCCCATTATCGTCAGGCTGTGGCCCTGCGGCCGGGTTACGCGGAAGCGCATTATAATCTCGCACGCATTCTCGTGGAGAAGGGCGAATTTGAGGAGGCGATCGTCCATTACGAAAAAGCGCTCGCTGTAAATCCTGCCGACGCGGAAGCGCACAACAATCTCGGCAGTACGCTTTTTCAAATCGGGCGAGTGGACGAGGCGATCGTTCATTTTCAAAAGGCCTTGGCGATTCAGCCTGATTACGCCGATGCATCCTACAATCTGGCGAACGCGCTTCTTTCCAATGGCGATATGGACGGCGCGATCGTCCATTACTTAGCTGGGCTGGCCTTATCGCCGAATCACGCCGAGGCCCAGTACAACCTTGCAAGTGCTCTACTTCGAAAAGGCCGAACAGATGAGGCCATTGCTCATTACCAGAAAACACTCGAATTTCAGGCTGGCAACGCAGATGCCCATGCAAACCTGGGAAGCGCTTTTCTTGAGAAAGGCCGTCCGCAAGATGCGATCGCTCAATACAGAGAGGCTCTCAGGATTGCTCCGGAAAATGTAGCCGCGCAAAGCAATCTTGCCTGGCTGCTGGCGACTTGTTCAGATCCATCACTTAGAAACGGATCGGAAGCGGTTTTGTGGGCTGAAAAGGCTAGCCGTCTGTCTGGTGGAACTCGGCCAGTTATTCTACGCATCCTTGCCGCCGCTTACGCCGAGACCGGCCGTTTTACCGACGCAATACGAATCGCTGAACACGCGTTGCAGCTAGCTGATGCCAAAGACGATGGCATTTTAATCAATGCGCTTCGAAAAGAAATCGCGCTCTACCGGTCCGGGCTTCCTTATCACAAGGAACGGGGATAACGATGTCGAACGGAATCACCGAATGGCCGTTTGGTTCACGGTGGCGCGCCTGGCTCTTCGTTCTAATCTTGGCCGCAACGACGATTTTCGCCTACCGCCCCGCATGGCATGGCGGCTTCCTCTGGGATGATGATGCTTATGTGACAAATAACGAACTGCTGGTCGCGCCCGATGGCCTACACGGGATTTGGTTTTCGCTCGACTCCCCGTCACAATATTTCCCGCTGGTTTATACCACCTTTCGCATTGAGCACGCGCTCTGGGGTCTTAACCCGTCCGGCTATCATTGGGTTAATATTCTTCTTCATGTCGCGAACGCTCTGCTGGTCTGGCGGCTCCTGGCGCGTTTGAACGTGCCCGGCGCGTGGCTGGCTGGAGCGATTTTCGCGCTGCACCCGGTGCAGGTGGAATCTGTCGCGTGGATCACGGAACGAAAAAATGTACTCATGGGATTTTTCTTCTTGCTCGCGCTGCTTGCCTGGGTCGTCTTTGTCGACGAGCGGACCAAGCGGCCATGGCACTTCTACGGACTGGCACTGGTGCTTTATGGGCTTGCGCTTTCGGCCAAATCGACGGCATGTACCTTACCAGCCGCATTGCTCTTGATTTTGTGGCTGCAAAACAAGCAGATCAACTGGCGAAGAATTCTTCAGATCATCCCATTTTTCCTTCTTGGCCTTGGGATGGGCTTGGTCGCGATATGGTGGGAACGCTACCACCAAGGGACTCGCGGGACGCTCTTCGCGCTGGGTCCTATTGAGCGCATCCTTATCGCCAGCCGCGCCATCTGGTTCTATTTAGGGAAACTACTCTGGCCGTCGACTCTGACGTTCATTTATCCGCGATGGACGATCTCGCCTGCGAATCCTCTCGACTACGCATGGTTATTGGCGGCCGGTGGGTTATGCGCCTTAATCTACTTTGCGAGGCGCTATACCGACCGCAGTGCAGAAGTCGCAGCGCTATTTTTCGTCGCGACACTCAGTCCAGTTCTGGGTTTCATAATGCTCTACACTTTTCGCTACACCTTTGTGGCGGATCATTACCAATATCTGGCTTGTATCGGACCAATTGCGCTGGTTTGCGCAGGTGTTGCCAGTTTGGCTAACGCCTTTAGAGGTCGTGGTCGTCGCTTGTTCTTTGGCGCGGCGGTTTGTGTCGTTGCTACCCTGGCCGTGCTGACCTGGCGGCAAAGCGCGATGTATGCTGACATTGAAGCACTCTGGCGGACGACGCTGGCAAGAAACCCCGTCTGCTGGATGGCTCATAATAATTTGGGCATCGTACTTTTTCAGAAAGGCGAAATCGACGAAGCAATTGCTCATTACCGGAAAACTTTGCAAATGCAGCCAGATTTCTCGGACGCGGATTACAATCTGGGCAACGCTCTGGTGCAGAAAGGTGAAATCGACGAGGCGATCCTCCACTGCCAAAAGGCAGTAATGGTCCAGCCGTTTGATCCTGATGCCCAGGTTGCTCTCGGCAACGCTCTTTTCCAAAAGGGACTAGTGGACGACGCGATCGTTCATTATGAAAAAGCGCTGGCGCTGCGGCCATATTATGTCATTGCTCACTATAGTCTCAGCACTGCCTTGCTCCAGAAAGGCGAACTAGATGCAGCAATCTCCCATTGCAAAGCTGCCTTGTCGATCCGGCCTGAGCACGCAGAAGCGCGCATCAATCTTGCCGTTGCTCTGGATCAGAAAGGTCAAATCGCGGACGCAATCATGAACTATGAAAAGGCTTTAACGATTTCTCCGCAGTCCATCCCTGCTCAGAACAACCTGGCTTGGCTGCTGGCCACCGGTTCTAATGCATCATTGCGAAATGGCAACAAAGCACTCGAATTGGCTCGGCAGGCCGATCAGCTTTCGAGCGGCGCGAATCTGATCGTTCGCCGCACACTGGCCGCGGCTTATGCAGAGACCGGGCAATTCGCGAAGGCGATTGAGCTTGCGCAAGGCGCTTTGCGGCTGGCGGAGGCGCAAGGCGACAGCGCACTGGCCGCGCAGCTCCAAAAAGAAATCGCGATTTATCGGGCGGGATCGCCTTATCGCGAAGCACCAAACTAGGGTCGCTTGCTTTCGCTCATGGATACTCCACATGTCCGACAAAGAAGAGCTAGTAGCTAGGGCGGACGGTGGACACTTCCGGGACTCGTATCGCGCAGCGGCGAGTTCATCCGATAGAGCGCGATATTCCGCTGAAGCTCGGCTGCCAAACCAGCGTTGCCTTGGCCGATGGCTAGCTCCAACCCGCGCTCCGCAGTGCGGACTGCTTCGGCAAAGCGGCCACTCTCGGCATAAGCAGCTGCCAATGTTCGAAGAATGATTGCATTCTTACCACCGGAAAGTTGTAACGCCTGCGCTGCTAGTTGAACTGCCTGTGTTCCGTTTCGGACCGATTCTACCGGATAAGTTGCAAACACCCACGCAAGGTTACTCTTGGCGTTCCCGTTTTCCGGCTGCATCGCCAGGGTTTCCTGCCATTGCTCAATTGCTTCCCTTACGCGCCCCTGCTGGATAAGAACTGTGCCTAGAATATTGCGTGCCTCCACGTTGTCCGGCTGGATTTCCAGCAGTTTACGATAATGCAACATCGCATCGGCCACTTGACCCTTTTGAAGAAAAGCCTTGGCAAGATTATCATGGGCCGGCGCATTTTCGGGCCGGAGATCCACAGCGGTTTGAAATCGAGAGATGGCCTCGTCCACCTGCCCGCGTCCCAGGAAAATAATACCCAGATTGTTCTCAGCGACATCATTGTCTGAGGTCACTGCAAGGGTGTGGGTCCAGAGCGTTTCGCTATTGCGCCAAAAGGAAGCTTGATTCCACGCGTGCCAGGTCAAAGCGCCGAGCAGGATCGCGGCTCCGACGGCTGCAATTTGCCGTTGGCGATGCCATGAAGCTGACAAATCCGCGACAGCCCAGGCGGCCAACACATATAGGCCAATCTGCGGCAAATAAGTGTATCGATCGGCCCGGCCCTGCCATCCGACTTGAATCACGCCGATCACCGGCACCAGCATGCCCAGATACCATAGCCATCCAGTGATAAAGTAAGGCCGTTTTCTCCGGAGAACGATCCCGGCCACGGTGATGGCGATCAGAACTGCGAGTGCCAAGACGATTTCCCAGAGCGGCAAGCGATTTTCAGGATGCGGATAGAAAACCGCCAGCTTCACCGGCCAAAGCATTTGCCAGATATAGGCGATGTAGGTCACCACGGCATTGTTGAATCGTAATGACACTGGCAAATCTTCGGTCCAGCCGAGGGCCTGTCGCTGGGCAAGAAATGTAACGGTGGCCGAGATCGCCGAGAGTGCGATCAGCGGGATTTTTTCCAGGATCAGTCCCGAAAGCTTTCGGGATTGTCGTTCCCACCAATCGAGCCACTTGGCTTTCGATTTGACCGAAGGCGATGGGACAAATCGCTTGAGTGGCCAATAATCCAGAAGCAGAAGGACAAAAGGGAGCGTCACCAGCATCGGCTTGGACATTAGGCCAAGAGCGAGAAGCGCTGCCATCGTCAGATAGCGCGCAATTGATGGCGCGCGCGCATAGCGCAGATAGGCGCCCAGAGTGAGCATGAAAAATACTGCGCTGAGGACGTCTTTTCGCTCGGCCACCCATGCGACCGATTCCACATGTAAGGGATGAATCGCGAACATTGCCGCAACGAAAGCGCTTTGCCAAAGTGCGCCTGTCATCTCCCGTAGCACTGCAAATAGCAGGAGTACCGCCACGGTATGCAGTAAAACATTGGTAAAGTGGTGACCTCCCGCCCTCAATCCATATAGCTGGCAATCCAGCATGTGGGAGATTGTCGTCAGCGGATGCCAGTTCTGGGCATGAACGTGGCTAAACGCCCAAGCAATGCCGGCCAGGTTAAGCCCGCCTGTTATTTTAGTATTTTCATAGACGTAGTTCTGATCATCGTAGTTAATGAAGTCGTCACCGAGGGTCTGACCAAAGACCATCCACGTGATTGCCGCGAGAAAAACGCAGACGCTGACAGTCAACCAGCGGCGGTTCGTTTTCGGCACAGCTATTGATTGAGAACTAATAAAGGTGCACGCGCAGCGTTAAAATTTCGCGAGAAGAGACGGCCTAAGATTTCCGTTCGCAGATCAAAACATAATTTTCCAACTGTGGCAGCGGACGCGGCACATCCCCAAAATAATAATGGGTGCGATCGAATGCTCTGAGATCGACCAAGCCGGTTACCGAATAATTTTGCGGGATATAATCATGTGCCCAAGTGAAGATCAACCCATCGGATCCGGGTCGTTTCAACCAGGAGTCGGTCATTCCCACGAAGATCAAATATTTTGGACGCGCGCGTTCGATCTCGTGAATCATTTCCCGTTGCATCTGGTGCGCGTAATGTTGTGGTTCCATCAGCGCGTAAGTATAGAGGTAGCCCGTGGCCGAGTGACGTTGCGAATAAAAATAAATCTGAGGCTCGGAACCCAAGACTGCAATCGTGTCGGTCGGAGCGGAGTGTTCCCGTATATATTGCGCAACACGGACCGATTCCGAGAACGGACTTTCAGGATAAATCATACGAGAAGCAGACTCCACAGGAGCGATGAAGAGAAAACTTCTCTCTTGAAAAATCGGCAAGCTTAGCGCCGCGCCAAAGAAGAGGAAGGGGACGAGGCGGACCGCGCTCAGATGACTCTTCAATAGGTCCGAGACCCTCACGGCGGCGAGAGCGGCCAGTAGCGAAATTGCTGGAAGGAGCAAAACAAAATAGTGGGGGCGAAAGTAGAATCCCGGACAAACCGCGGCCGCTGCAAACACCAGCAGGCCGATCAGGAAACTTGCGTTGGCGCGCATCATCGGATCCCACGCAGACACAACCAGACCAATTCCAGCCAATATCCACAGCGCCCAACCACTTCCAATCACACTCGTAACAACCTGAACGAAGATGTGCATCCCCTCGGTCAGAGGTACCAAGCCGCCATATTGGCGCGCATAGTCAACTGTCCAGAACCAAAATTTCGCAAAAACGCCAGCCCGCCACAGAAAAAAGCAGGCAATTCCGAAAGGCATGATCGCGCCGCAGCTGAACGCGGCAGTTTGCACGAGAGTTTTCTTTAACCCGACGCGGGCTCGACAATCGCGATAGAAAAGATAGCTCGCGCCGAACAGAACAAAAAACACGGCCGGCTGTTTCATCAGCAACCCAATTCCAAAAAGCGCGCCGCTGGCTAAAAATATTGGTAGTGATTGTCGATTGGGCGGGCGAAGCAAGAGCAGTGCTCCGCCGAGCACCGACAGTACCACGAAGTGCGTCGCATGAGCGGCGAAACCCAAAACCGACGGGCTGACTGAAAGCACTGCGTAAGTTGCAGCAGCAGCAATTCCCGCCGTCGAATTCACCAGTCTTCGACCCAGGAAAAAGACGAGCGCAACCGTGGCAGCGTTCAGGAAGAGCAAGCCCAAATGAATTCCGGTGATCGTTTGCCCGAAGATCGACATCATCACCGCATAAGCGGCATAACTTCCCGGGAACTTCATATTGTAGGCGAGTTTGTACGGCGGAATGCCCTGCAACATGAGTTGACCGGTATAGGCGTATTCTCCTTCGTCGCGCTCAAGCGGAATTCCAAGAAGGCGAATCCGAATGGCGACTGTCAGGCCAAGAACGGTCGCCGCCAAAATCCACCACGCGATGCGCAGGAATCTGTTATGGCTCTCGATCTTGTATGTCACGGAAGGGTTTATTGCAGCCACAAGCAACGGGTCGCAAATAAGCGAATTTCCACTGCAACATCCGACGGCATGGCGAAAAAACTAGACCGTTCCCAATAAATCGCGTGGGCCGGCCCGGGATTGGCACAGGCGCTGCTTATAGAGGCCATAATCATTGTGGTTCTCGTAAGCATCCGACCTTACCCCGTCAAAAAGATCTTTCTCGTTCTTATCGGATTGATCTGCCTCTCTTCCATTTCTTGTTTCGCTCAATCGCTTTACTTCACGGTCAGCTCTACACCTTACGATAAGCAAATGACGAGAATCCGCCCGGTTCTCTTCTGCAAGAGTGGCGGGGGTAGGCAAAATCTTTCCCTCGCTCTTGTGAACCACTGGATCGAGGATATTCGAGCCATTCCCTATGGTTTTACTCCTGAATGGAAAACCCCGGCAGAGGTGGAGTCAGCTATTGTGGCCGATTGTAAAGGTAAAGCGGTCACCCTTTACCAGAGGATGCAATCGCACGGTGCGGAGCATATTCACCTGGTTATCGGCAAGCGTACCTTTATCAGTCGTAAGACCCATGCCTGGCTGGAGTGGAACACTGATGGCAGGGCTTACGTTCTCGATCCCACCTTCAACTGGGCAGCCTGCCGCGCGGATCAACTCGGCAACGACGCTTACATTCCGTTTTACGCGTACGCCGGGAGCCGAAAGTATCGCGCGGCTGCGGCCGCGCTTTACGCGAAAAACTAAATTTCTCGGGCTCGCATCCGGCTACTTGCGTTCTTTCCAACCATTTGCTTGGGAATTGGAGCGCCACGTTAACCATCGACCGTTGCGGCGCGAGTTCTGTCGCCGCTTCGCTGTACGCTGCAGCCGTTTCGTTCAGCGAAACGCGGTGTAGCTGCCGACAAGAAAATTAGACTGGATGAAAATTTGTATTGCCAGAGGCGGGGCGGGTGGCTATGATCGCTTTTGGTAGCTATGGAAATTATATGAGCAGATCTACATCTTTGCACGCCCGAATTTGCCCTCTTGCCTGCTGCCTTTTTCTCGGTCACGCCTCCGGTCTATTCGCTACGGAATTAGTGCTTGAAAAAGTTCCGCCGCTCACGGTCGAGCAAGCGCCGGCTTACCCGCAAAATCTTGCTCGTTATTATCTTGGTGCAAAGGTCGAAGCGGCGCCGCAAAGCCAGCCGATCGCGGCCTTGCAACTTAGTTCCAAATCGGAAGACACCAACACTGCGGAGGCTGCTCTGTTGTGCGATGATCCGACAGTTGGCTACGCGTTGCCAAGTGGCAGCACGACTTTGCTTGTTTCATTTGCGAAAATTGAAAACGTCGACAGCATTTCGTTTCTTAACCGCGGCGCCAAAGGCGATGTGAAGATCGCGATTTCGAGCGCGAAGTTACCCGCGGACAGCCCGCAATGGCATGACGTTTCGCAACAGGAACTGACCTCCGATGCGGTGAAGGCGAAGCTCGGTCCAAGTGAAGCGAAGTATGTCCGGTTGACTTTTGACGTAACAGAGCCGGGACGCATCGCGGGATTCGGCGTTTATTGCACCGCGACGGTGTCAGATTTCACCATGGCGCGTCCGCGTAAGCTTAATGTGCAAGAAAAGCCGGATAGCTTTGGGTTGATCAGTTACAGCCTGACCGACCTGCACGCAAAGGCGCGTGCGCTCTACGTCAGTTCAGGAGAGGATCTCAAACAAGCGAATAACATGATCGACGGTCAACCGGCCACGAGCTTCACTTTCGCTCCAACCGATGTGGTGCCGACGGCAATCATTGATCTCGGCAAAAACACGACCCTGCGCCGGATTTCCGCACTCTACTCGTCGCGGCCGGGGAGCATCGATCTTTTTGTCCTGCGATCGTTGCCTGGCTCGGGTCGTGAGACCACCGCGGAAAACGCGCCAAAGACCCTTCATTTCGACGACAGCACAGTGGCTGATTTGAAACCGGTCGGTTCTGTAGTCGATGACGGCAGTGGCCGCGCCGCGATCAACTTTCCGGAAACGAGTGGTCGTTATATCATGTTGAAATGGAATCCGAAGGAGCAACGGGACACACCTTTTTCGGTTGCGGAGGTCGCTACCTTCGGCGGAAACCAGCCCACCAGCCTGATGGCTGCTAATATCGCGGGCCCAAGTCGGGAAGGAATTGCGTCTGAGGGGAAAGCTGTTGAGGAGGGGTTCAAAGAATTGCGAGCCGGCAAGGAGATGCCGGAGGAGGGACCGCCAGCCGAAGGGCCTCCTCCGAATCTGCCTGCTCCGCCGCCTTTCACTTTTGTTCCTGAAATTGTGCCTGTCAGTCCCGACTAATAATTTCTCACGCACGAGCCCGTCGATTGGAAAGCACGCTGATCGACGGGCTTTTTGTTTTGCGGTGGCAATTGATCGCCAGGATACGCAGCAAGAGTTACAGCCCGTTACTACAGCTCGTCGCGAACGATTTTGAAAATGGTCGTGTTCTCTACCGAGCCTGTCAACGCGTCCGTTCCTGGGCCACTTCCAAACGCAACGACGTCATCGAGGGTACTGAGCGCCGACTTCGAGTAAAACGCGGCCGGCTCCAGAGGCTCCGCTTCGGGTTGCGCGTTGATGGTGCCTGGCACTTTCGCTGCGCCGTAAGAGCTGGCGCCATTTGGACCAGTCGCCCAGGTAATCCATGGCTCTCCCGCGGAATTGAGGCCCAGCAACGCGATTCCGCTGTCCTTGCGAAATGGAAAACCACTCAAGCTCATGCCACCGATCGCAACATCCCCGCAAACAATGATTGTCGATCTTTGCCCGGCATAACGTCGCGCAACTGCAACCGCGCGGTCTAATTCCGCCGTTTCACCAAGCGTTCTTTCCCCGTTGTTATCCTGCGCCGCTTTGCGCATCAGTCCCGCATCGACCAGGAGCAGATACCCGCCGGCATTGTATTGCAGCAATTCAATCGCGCGACGCACCATGTCCGCAAGGCTGGGTTGTTCGCGTTCGCAAACGCGAGTTCCGCGCTGCTAAAAGCACCGAAAAGTTTCGGACGGCGCCATGCGGGAATCGCTTCCAGTTCCGCCCGCGTGCGCACGATGTCGAAACCGTTGCGGCGCAGCTCGAGCAAAAGATCGCGGCCATCCTGCCTCTCTCCGCCTTTTGTCTCCGGAAGAAACGATGCGACGCCACCGCCCATGGCGATGTCGATCTTTCCGCCTTCAACGAATTCGCGTGCGACGCTGTCAACGTCGTTTGGATCGGCCGGATGCGCGTAAAAAGCCGCGCTCGTTGGATTGGTCAGTTTTGCATTCGTTACCAGGCCCGTAGCTCGTCCACGCTTGCGCGCCAATTCGACGATGCTCGTGAGTGGTTTTCCATCGCCATCGAGAGAGATCGCTCGATTGTTCACTCTCACTCCGGTGGCCAGCGCAGTTGCGGCGGCAGCCCGGTCCGGAACGGCGAAATCTTTCGAGTAATTGATCAGCAGGGCGAGATGATTCATCGAGTCGAAGGTGAGACGCGCGTCCGCGCCGCCCACGTAGAGGCGTGTTGCAGCCAGTCGGCCCGGTGCGAGTCCCTCTCCGATAAACAGAATAATTCCGAAAGGCTTCTGCACGACCCAATGTTGAAAATAAAGAACGCCGAGGCCGGCAAAGGCGAGGAGGCAGAAAAGCGCCAGCAATTGGTTGCGCCACTTCACGTGGGCGATGTAGATGCGCGTACTCCGCGTTGTCAACGAAAGAACCGCTTGTCGATCTTCCTAATCGTCGGCAAAGTGCGCTCCGTATGGCGAGTCCGGTCATGCTCATCATTCGCGACGGCTGGGGCATCAATCCCGGCGGTCGGAACAAAAGCGAAGAAAATGGAGACGCAACACTTCTCGCGCGCACACCGTTTCACGAGAAGCTCTATCGGGATTATCCCGGCGCTAAATTGAGCGCCAGTGGACGCGATGTCGGTTTGCCCGCCAGCCAAATGGGCAACTCAGAAGTTGGCCATCTTAACTTGGGCGCGGGCAGGATTGTTGATCAGGATCTAACCCGAATTAACAAAGCTATCGCGGAGGGCGAACTGGAGCGTAACCGAGTCGCGCAAGAAACGTTCGCCGGCGCGCGTGGTCACCGCCTGCATCTGCTCGGCCTCGTTTCCGACGGCGGTGTGCACAGCCATTACTCGCATCTGATCGCGCTGGCAAACGCAGCCAAGGAAGCAGGCGTTACTAAAATCTTCGTTCACGCTTTCACCGACGGCCGCGACGCTTCGCCGACCGGTGGCGCGCACGATTTGCAAGTTTGCGAGAATGAGTTGAAGCAGAGCGGCGCGAAGATCATGACGATCGTCGGTCGTTACTTCGCGATGGATCGCGACCGTCGCTGGGATCGAACGAAAAAAGCCTGGGACGCGATTGTTTTCGGCCGCGGCGAAGTTTGCAAATCTTCGCCGGCCGATGCCTTGGCTCGGCAGTATGAACTTGGCAAGACCGACGAGTTCATGCCGCCGCTCATTTTTACAGACGCAAATGAGCAACGCATTCGCGACGACGATACGGTTCTGTTTTTCAATTTCCGTGCCGATCGCGCGCGGCAATTGTCACAAGCATTTGTTTTAAAAGACTTCAATGGCTTCGATCGGGAATCGTGGCCGCGAGTTCATTACGTCACACTCACGCAATACGATGTCACTTATCCTTCGCGGTTCATTTTTGCTCCGGAAAAGCTCGTGCACATTCTGGGCGAAGTCGTGAGCGCGGCCGGCAAGTCGCAGTTGCGCATCGCCGAGACGGAGAAGTATCCGCACGTGACCTATTTTTTTAACGGCGGAATCGAGCGCGCATTCCCTAAAGAGGACCGGAAGATCGTGCCTTCGCCCAAAGTTGCGACCTACGATTTACAGCCGGAAATGAGCGCGCCGCCAGTCACGGACGAGGTGTTGGCCCGGATGGCGAATTACGATTTCATCGTGCTCAATTTTGCGAATCCGGACATGGTTGGCCACACCGGCATCCTGAAAGCGGGGGTCAAAGCGGTGGAAACGGTGGATGAATGCGTTGGGAAAATCATTCCGAAGCTTCTTGATCTTGGCGGTAAGTGCATCGTGACGGCCGATCACGGGAACTGCGAACAAATGCGCAACGCCGACGGTTCGCCGAATACGGCGCACACGACAAATCTCGTGCATTGCATTTACGTCGCGCGCGATGCCGCCAAGTTTCGCTGCGAAGATGGGATTCTCGCCGATGTCGCTCCGACGCTTCTTTTTTTGCTCGGAATGAAACAGCCAGCGGAAATGACCGGGCGCAACTTGCTTGTTCCGGTTTCCGGGAAACACCCGAGCAGTTAGCAAGATCGACCTCGTACCGTCACGACATCGTCGAACGTGATTTCAAGTTGTCGATTCAACACGCGCGTTCCGGCCGCAGCGATTCGGTGGAGAAAGCGTAATCGATTTTCGGGAGCATTTTCGTATCGGACCGGTTTGCGCGCTAACGAAATGGCGCCATTGGATTCCACCAGCGCGCCCCATCCAACAGGAATTTCTATCTCCTCAAACAATTCGTTAGGCAAAACGAGAAAGAACAAATTCGCACAGCGATAACGAAGTAGTTTTTCGAACTTGGTGCAATCGAAGAGACAATTTTGCAGCGCGGACAACTCGCGCAAAACGCGCGCATAACCGTGATGTTCGATCGCTGTGAAATCGTACGAATCAAATTCGGGAAAAAGTGAGTCCGCGATTCGGAGATTCGGATAATGCACGCGCAAATTTCTTTCGAGAATTTGGCGGCGGCGATAAATAGTTTCCAACCGTGCGCGGACGGCAACGCTGCAACAATTGTCTCTTCGCAAATCAGGCAGCGCCTGTTTGCATTCGAAGATCGCGGTCAACCCGACTCCGCTCGGCTTTGGTCGATAAGCGGCGACATCGGCGCGATATCGACAATGAGGCAAACTCACTTCGAGCGCGCAAGCGGAGTAGCCTTGAGCCTGCGCCCAAAGCAACGCGAGACGTTTCAAACGCGCATGGATCAAAGTTTCCGCGCGACCGTTATTCAATTGCGCGTCCATTCCGCCAATTCTCGCGCCCAGTAAGTGATGATGATGTCGGCGCCGGCGCGCTTGAGCGAGGTCATGATCTCGAGAACGGCCGCGCGCTCGTCCACGATGCCTTTTTCGGCCGCGGCTTTAATCATCGCGTATTCGCCGCTCACATGATAAGCTGCTGTCGGCTTGCCAAAACGTTCGCGCACCCGCCATAGGATGTCGATGTAGGGCAGAGCCGGTTTCACCATCACGATGTCGGCGCCTTCCTCGATATCGAGCGCCACTTCGCGCAGCGCTTCCTCCGCATTTGCGCAATCCATCTGGTACGATCGGCGATCGCCA